>Ga0208849_1001222_pt1 | contig 18920 bp, 19 predicted proteins | sample NGESurdeep072012_10_FD_184470 | JGI IMG/M metagenome (GOLD analysis project Ga0208849, IMG submission 184470) | Arctic peat soil microbial communities from Barrow, Alaska - NGEE Surface sample 53-3 deep-072012 (SPAdes) | ecosystem: Environmental > Terrestrial > Soil > Wetlands > Peat ... | reverse complement strand
CGGCGAAAAATCCATGGAGGCTCTCCGAATCAGCGAGCCTTCATAGATTCAGCCGGACGACCAGCCGTAAACCGCGTTAACCCAAGTTCGCAGCCCTGGCGGGGGGCGCGGCGCGATTGACACTCGGCCGGGCTTCGCCTATCCCCGCCGGCTCAAATCGCCCTGGAGTTTTTTCGTGAAGCGGACCTTTCAGCCGTCACGGCTCGTGCGCAAGCGCCGTCATGGCTTTCGCTCGCGCATGGCCACCCGCAACGGCCAGAAGATCGTCGCCCGGCGGCGCGCCCGTGGGCGCAAGCGCCTGACCGCCTAGGGCTTTAGATCGCCCCTTCGACACCCATCGTCATCGAGCGCCTAAGAAAGCGGCCCGATTTTCTGGCCGCCGCCAAGGCGCGCGTCCACGCCCGCGGCGCCATCGTCGCCCAGGCGCGGGACAGGGCGGACGGGGCGGCGACGATCCGCATCGGCTTTACAGCCACGCGGCGGATCGGCGGGGCCGTGGTGCGCAATCGCGCCAAGCGGCGACTGCGGGAGGCCGCCCGCAGCCTTGCCCCCGCGCACGCCCGGCCCGGCTGGGATTACGTGTTCATCGCCCGGGCCGGCGCCGCGCGGCGCCCATGGTCGGCCTTGCTTGACGATATGAAAACCGCGCTGATAAGGCTCGCCGCAGAGCTATAGTGCGAGAGCCCCGGGCGAGCCTTCGCCTTAAACGCCTCCTCACCCGGCCAGATCTTTAACGCATGCAAAACGACAACAAGAACCTGATCGCCTTTGTGATCGTCACGGCGATCCTGGTCCTGGCCTATCAGACCTTCATCATCGGCCCGGCGGCCAAGCAGGCCGAAGCGGCGCGGGCCCGCAACGCTTTGCAGCCGGCCGCCGCCGCATCGGTGTTCACGCCCTCGGCCCCGCATCTGTCGCATGTCCAGGCCCTGGCGCTGAGCCCGCGGTTGCTGATCGACACGCCCTCGCTGGCCGGATCGATCTCGCTGCGCGGCGCGCGGATCGACGATCTGTTCCTGAAGGGCTACGGCCAGACCGTCGACAAGAACTCGCCGCCGGTGGAGTTGCTGCGGCCCGAAGGCATGGCCGACGCCTATTTCGCCGAGGCCGGCTGGCTTGGCGCGAACCTCGGCGGCCTGCCGACGTCGCAGAGCCTGTGGTCCGCGGCTTCGGGTTCGATCCTCTCCCCGGGTCATCCCGTTGTGCTGACCTATGCCGCGCCGGGCGCCATGACCTTCACCCGCAGGATCGATGTCGACACCCGCTCGATGTTCACCATCACCGACACCGTCGCCAACCCCGGCGCCGCTCCGGTGACCCTGACGCCGTACGTCTCGGTCCAGCGCCAGGGACTGCCGCCCAACCCCAACAAGAGCAGCATCGTCCACGAGGGGGCCATCGGCGTGCTCGGCTTCGACAAGCCGGACCTGAAGCTGGCCAACTACAAGACCTGGAAAAAGAAGGGCGAGATCGACTGGCAATCCACCGGCGGTTGGCTCGGCATCACCGACAAATACTGGATGACCGCCTTCATCCCCGGCCAAAGCGAACACATCGACGCCAAGGCGCGGGTGACCACCGACCGGGCCACGGGCATCGACATTTATGAAACCACCTATACGGCCGGGGGACGCATCATCGGCCCCGCCGGCCAGATCACCGAGGTCACCCATCTTTTCGCCGGCGCCAAGACCGTGCCGGTGCTGAACGCCTACAAGAAATCGCTGGGCGCGCCACGCTTCGACGACGCCGTCGACTGGGGCATCCTGTGGTTTTTGACCAAGCCGATCTTCTGGCTGCTGGAGAAGTTCTACGGCCTCGTCGGCAACTTCGGCATCGCCATCCTCATGCTCACCGTGGTCATCCGCCTACTGACCTTTCCCCTGGCCAACAAGGGCTATGAGATGGGCGTCAAGATGAAGAAGATTCAGCCCGAACTGCAGGCCATGCAGAAGCGGCTGAAGGACGATCCCGCCGCGCAGCAGAAGGAGATGATGGCCCTCTATGCGCGGGAAAAGGTCAATCCTGTCACCGGCTGCCTGCCGATCTTCCTGCAGATTCCGGTGTTCTATTCGCTGACCAAGCTCTTCACCGTGACCATCGAGATGCGGCATGCGCCGTTTTTCGGCTGGATCCACGACCTCTCGGCCCGCGATCCGACCACCATCTTCAACCTGTTCGGACTGATCCCCTGGGACCCGTCAACGGCGCCGCTGATCGGCGGCATCCTGGCGGGCATGCTCCACGTCGGCGTCTGGCCGCTGGCCTACGGGGTGACCATGGGACTGAGCACCTCGATGACCCCGCAGACGGGCATCGATCCGACCCAGCAGATGCTGTTCAAGCTGATGCCGATCATGTTCACCTTCGTCCTGGCCCAGTATTCCGTCGGCCTCCTTATCTACTGGACGTGGAGCAGCCTGATCACCATCGTCCAGCAGTATGTGATGATGCGCCGCTTCAAGGTCGAAAATCCGATCGACAATTTCCTGGCCAGGTTCGCCGCCAAGCCCGAACCGACCGGGTGACCGAAGGCGCCCCACGGACGGCCGATGCGCCGTTCGACGACGCGCGGATCGAGGCCGCCCGGGTGCTGTTCGCGGGGCCGGCGGAGTTCCTGATGGGCGCGGTCTCCATCGACGGCCTGCCGTCGCCCGACCTGCCGGAGGTGGCCTTCGCCGGCCGCTCCAACGTCGGCAAGTCGTCGCTGCTCAACGCCCTGGTCAGCCGCCACCGCCTGGCGCGGGCGTCGACCGAGCCTGGGCGCACGCGAGAGATCAATTTCTTCGTCCTCGACGGCCGCCTGCGCCTGGTCGATCTGCCGGGCTACGGCTTCGCCAAGGTCTCGCGGCGCGCCGCGCTCGCCTTCCAGGACCTCGGCCGGGCCTATCTGCGCGGCCGGCCAAACCTCAAGCGGGTCTATATGCTGATCGACTCGCGGCACGGCCTGAAGGCCTCCGACGGCGAAGCCCTCGATGCGCTCGACAAGGCGGCGGTGTCCTACCAGATCGTGCTGACCAAGACCGATAAGCTGGGGCGCGGCGAGGGCCAGGTGAGGGCCGCCGCGACGCTCGCCGCCATCGCCAGACGACCGGCGGCCTTCCCGCGCATCGTCGCCACCTCGACGCAGACGGGCGAGGGCCTGGCGATGCTCCGCGCGGAGATCGCCGCCGCCGCCTTCGGGTGACAAGGCCCGCGCTCTTCGCTATTGGGCGCGATGGCTGTCACACAGGGGCTTTTTAGGTGAGCGAAGCGCCTGAGGAACCGGGCTGGGCGACGGCCAAGACCCTGGCCGAGGCTCTGCCCTTCATCCAGATCTACGATCGCCAGACGGTGGTGATCAAGTACGGCGGCCACGCCATGGGCGAAGAGGCCCTGGCCAAGTCGTTCGCCGCCGACGCCGTGCTGTTGAAACTCTTGGGCGTTCATCCGGTGGTCGTCCACGGCGGCGGCCCGCAGATCTCCCGCATGCTGGAAAAGGCGGGGGTGAAGTCGACCTTCGTCGATGGCCTTCGCGTCACCGACGCGGCGACCATGGAGGTGGCCGAGATGGTCCTTTCCGGCTCGATCAACAAGGAGATCGCCAGCTGGATAACCCAGGCCGGGGCGATGGCCGACGTTCGCGGCGTCGGCCTGTCGGGCAAGGACGCGCGCCTGATCACCGTGGCCAAGGCCACGCGGACCCGCAAGGACCCGGGATCGAACCTCGAACAGGTCGTCGACCTGGGCTACGTCGGCGAGCCGACGGCGATCGATCCCAAGCTGATCGCCAGCCTGATCACCTCGGAGGACGACTACATCCCGGTGATCGCGCCGATCGGGGTATCCGAGGATGGCCAGACCTATAACATCAACGCCGATACGGTCGCCGGCGCCCTGGCCGGCGCGCTGGGCGCCAGGCGGATGCTGATGCTGACCGATACCGCCGGCGTGCTCGATGCCGACGGGCGCCTCGTGCGCCAGCTGAGCGTGGCCCAGGCCCGCGAGGCGATAGCCGCCGGCGTCGCCACCGGCGGGATGATTCCCAAGCTCGAAACCGCCATCGCCGCGGTCCTGGCCGGCGTCGAAGCGGTGGTCATCCTGGACGGTCGCCGGCCCCACGCGCTCCTGGTCGAGCTGTTCACCGAGCACGGCGCGGGCACCCTGGTGAGCGCGTGACGCCCGGCCTCACCCGTGAAAAGGCCGCGACGGCCCCTGATCTTCGCCATATCGACACCTGGCTGTTCGACCTGGACAACACCCTCTATCCGCTCAATTCCGGCCTCGGCCTGATGGTCTCCGAACGGATCACCGACTTTGTCATGGAGCTGACCGGGCTGCCGCGTGACCAGGCCCATGTCCTGCAGAAACGTTATCTGGCCGAAGAAGGCCTGACCTTGAGCGGCCTGATCACCCATCACGGCGTCGATCCGCAGGTCTATCACGCGCGCTTCCACGACCTCCCCTTAGGCTGCATCGCCCCCGATCCCGCTCTGCGCGCGGCCATCGCGCAGCTGCCCGGGCGGCGGCTGATCTTCACCAATGCCGATGCCCGCCACACCGAGCGGGTGCTCGAGCGGCTGGAGCTGACGGGCCTCTTCGACGATGTTTTCCATATCGCCTCGGCGGGCTACGTCGCCAAGCCGTCGGCCCAATCCCTCGAGCGGATGATCGGCGCCCACGCGCTCACGCCCGCCAGGACGGCGTTTTTCGAGGACGCGGAACGCAACCTGGCCCCGGCGGCGGCGGCGGGCATGACCACCATCCTGGTCGGCGACCACGCGGCCGCGTCCACCGCCGCCTTCGTCGATTACCGCACCGCCGCCCTGGCCCCGTTTCTCGCCTCGGCGCGGCTGAGGCAGGAGAGCCGGCGATGACCGGTCCGTCGCTCGCCGACCTCCAGGCCGAAATCGAGGCCGGCTGGCTGGACCGCCAGGCGGTCGGCCCCGACACCCGCGGCCCGCTGCGCACGGCGGTCGAGGAAGCGGTGCGCCTTCTGGACGCCGGCGAGGCGCGGGTCGCGCAGAAAATAGACGGCGACTGGATCGTCAATCAGTGGCTGAAGCAGGCGATCCTGCTCACCTTTCGCCTGGAGCCGAACAGGGTCATGCGCGCGGGCCCGCTCGGCGGCGATATCGGGCCCTGGTGGGACAAGATCGCCGGCAAGTTCGACGGCTGGGAAGCCCCGCAATTCGAGGCCGCGGGTTTCCGCGCCGCGCCCGGCGCCGTGGTCCGCAAGGGCGCCTTCATCGGCCGCGACGTGGTGCTGATGCCGTCGTTCGTCAACATCGGCGCCTGGATCGGTGAGGGGACCATGGTCGATACCTGGGCGACCGTCGGCTCCTGCGCCCAGATCGGCGCCGGGGTGCACATCTCCGGCGGGGCCGGCATCGGCGGCGTGCTCGAGCCGCTGCAGGCCGCGCCGACCATCGTCGAGGACGGCTGCTTCATCGGCGCCCGCAGCGAGGTCGCCGAGGGGGTGATCGTCGGCCAGGGCGCCGTGCTGTCCATGGGCGTGTTCATCACCGCCTCGACGCCGATCGTCGATCGCCAGAGCGGCGAGGTATGCCGCGGCCGCGTGCCGCCGTGGTCCGTGGTCCTGCCGGGCGCGATGCCCAGCCCCCATGGCGGCCCCAGCCTCGCCTGCGCGGTGATCGTCAAGACCGTCGACGCCCAGACGCGCTCCAAGACCAGCATCAACGAACTTCTTAGGGCCTAAAGGCGTTGAGTTCATCGATGGTCAACGACCCACGTATCGGCGTGATCGGCCTGGGCTATGTCGGCCTGCCGCTGGCGGCGGCCTTCGGGCGGATCTACCCCACGGTCGGCATGGATCTGAAGCGCGAGCGGATCGACCAGCTGCGCGCCGGCCATGACGCCACCCTGGAGATGACGCTCGAAGAACTTAGCGCCGCGCCGCAGCTGAGCTTCACCGACGACATGGCCGACCTCGCCGCCTGCACGGTCTTCATCGTCACCGTGCCGACGCCGGTCGACCAGGCCAAGCGGCCGGACCTTTCGGCCCTGACCGGCGCGACGCGCGCGGTGGCCGGGGTGCTGAAGGCGGGCGACCTGGTGATCTATGAATCGACCGTCTATCCGGGCGCCACCGAAGAGGTCTGCGCCCCGCTGCTGGCGCACATCTCCGGCCTGGCCTTCAACGTCGATTTCTGCTGCGGCTATAGCCCAGAGCGGGTCAATCCCGGCGACCGGCTGCACCGCCTGACCAACACGATCAAGGTGACCAGCGGATCGACGCCGGATGCGGCGGCGCGCGTCGACGCCCTCTACGCCGCGATCATCGAGGCCGGAACCTACCCCGCCCCATCGATCCGCGTGGCCGAGGCGGCCAAGGTGATCGAAAACACCCAGCGCGACGTCAACATCGCCCTGGTCAACGAGCTGGCGATGATCTTCCGCCGCCTGGGCATCGACAGCCATGAGGTTTTCGAGGCCGCGGCGACGAAATGGAATTTCCTCCCCTTTCGCCCCGGCCTGGTCGGCGGCCACTGTATCGGCGTCGATCCCTATTACCTGACCCACAAGGCGCAGGAGGCCGGCTATCACCCCGAGATGATCCTGGCCGGCCGGCGGGTGAACGACGCCATGGGCGCCTATGTGGCCGACCAGGTTCTGCAACTGATGACCGGCAAGGCCATCAACCCGGTCGGCGCCAAGGTGCTGGTGCTGGGCCTGACCTTCAAGGAAAACTGCCCGGACCTGCGCAACACCCGGGTGATCGACATCGTCCGGCGGCTGCAGGGCTTTGGCATGGACGTCGCCGTTCACGACCCCTGGGCCGATCCGGAGGAAGCCTTGCGGGAGTATGGGATCGCGTTGACCGGGAGCCCCCGCGCGGGCACTTACGACGCGGTCGTGCTCGCCGTCGGCCACGACCAGTTCAGAGCCCAAACGGCTGAAAGCCTTTGCGGGTTGTGCTCGAGCGGCGGTATTCTCTACGACGTCAAATCCATACTTCCGCGAGACCGCGTGACCGGCGGACTCTGATTGGGGAAAAACTCAGACGGTTCGCCCAGAAACGGCGGCTAGTCTAGCAGCTTAGCTTCCAAAAAGCGACTATAGTTTCGGAAGTAGTCTGCCTCGTCATACCTCTCGGACGCGACTACCATGCTGACAGAACCAGATGAAAAATTGTCCAGCTCGCGCCAAATCATAGGCGGCATATAGAGGCCGAAATATGAACGATTGAGGTGGACGCGTTTCTTGCGTTCGCCATCATCTAGAACGACATCAAAACTCCCCGCCATGGCAACTATAAATTCTTGGAGAACCTTGTGCGCATGCCCTCCGCGTTCACTCCCTCCTGGCACATCATAAATATAATAGATCCGTTTTATCAGGAACGGGACATGCGTTTCACCTTCAATGAAAGTCAGATTTCCCCTAGGATCATTCACTATAGGCAAAGAAACAAGGACGCATTGGTCGATCGTGCTAGCCATCGAAAGCCTGTAACTCCGGTTCAGCGCTCGCGTGCCGGAATGCCGAGCACGGTGGTGTTTGGCTTCACATCCTTAGTGACAACTGAGCCAGCTCCAACCGTGGCGCCTTTGCCGATGCAAATGTTGGGAAGTAGGGAAGCTCCAACCCCGATAACTGCGCTGGCTTCGAGATGGGGCCCGATGACGTGGCTTCCATAGCCGCTTCGAACATCGTTATCGTTGGTGGTTCCAACGAGTATACTAACAAAAACGTTGTCATCTATAATCATATTTCCTGTCAAATGAGTCAAGTCCATTATTTTGACGTCATTTCCTACTACAGTGTTGTAATTAATGGTCACATATCTACTTATTATACAACGCTGCCCAATTCTACATTGTTCTCGAATTGAAGCGCCATCTCCAATCAGGGTCCCGGAACCTATATGGACGTCGTAGTAAATCACTGAGTGAGGGCCTATGGAGCAACATTCGCCGATTTCTATAGTAGGTTTGAATTCGATTGGGCGGGACGTCGCGCCCGCGCCGCTAGGGGCCTTCCCGATTACGGCGCCGGGAAAAACCTCGCTGTCGGCGCCAATTTCGACGCCGTCGCCGATGAAAGCGTGAGAATGAATTGTAACCCCTTTGCCGAAGATGGCGGCCCCAATTACGGTGAAGGGACCCACAGAAACGTCATCGCCAAATATCGCTTCGCGAGATATGACGGCGGTAGGGTGTACCAACTTGGGGTCTGGCATTCTGCAATTGGTCCCGGCTGTCTTGTGGTGCTCCCGAAGCTCCTGAGCGTTGATGCATTCTTACGCTCGATGCAAGGCGATCGGCCAATCTTGGCGAGCCCAGCACACCCTTTGCAGTTACAACTAGAACTTGGCCGGCGGGAGGAACAGTTTAAGCGATGCCTTGCATCCCGATAAGGCTTCCGCTTTGATCCCCTTCCTGAACCTCAAAGCCCCGTACGCGGAACTGCGCGAGGCGATCGACGCGGCGGTCAGTCGCGTCGCATCGTCGGGCTGGTATATCCTGGGCGAGGAAGTCGAGGCCTTCGAAGCCGAGTTCGCGGCCTATTGCCAGGCGTCGCACTGTGTCGGACTGGGCAACGGCCTCGACGCACTCCATCTGGCCCTGCGCGCCATGGGGGTGGGCGCGGGCGACGAAGTCATCGTGCCCTCGAACACCTACATCGCCACCTGGCTGGCCGTCAGCCAGTGCGGCGCGACGCCCGTACCCGTCGAGCCGACCCTGGCGACCTACAACCTCGATCCCGAGCGGATCGAAGCCGCCATCACGCCCCGGACAAAGGTGATCCTGCCGGTTCATCTCTACGGCCAGCCGGCCGACCTGGACCCGATCCTGGAGATCGCCGATCGGCGCGGGTTGCGCGTCCTGGAGGACGCCGCCCAGGCGCACGGCGCCCGCTACAAGGGCCGGCGGATCGGCAGCCACGGCAGCGTGGTCGCCTGGAGTTTCTACCCGGGCAAGAACCTGGGCGGGATGGGGGACGGCGGCGCGGTCACCACCGACGACCCGGAACTGGCCGACCGCATAAGGGTGCTCGGCAACTACGGCTCGCGCACAAAATACCTCAATGAGGTCCAGGGCGTGAACAGCCGCCTCGATCCCATTCAGGCGGCCATCCTGCGGGTCAAGCTGCCCCACCTCGACGCCTGGAACGCCCGCCGCGCCACCGTCGCCGGCCGGTACCGCGCCGCATTGGCCGGCAGCGCCCTCATCCTGCCGGCCGCGCCGCAATGGGCCGATCCGGCCTGGCATCTGTTTGTCGTGCGGCATCCGCACCGCGACAGGCTGCAGGCGCGCCTCGCCGAAGCCGGCATCGGCAGCCTGATCCACTATCCGATCCCGCCCCACCAGCAGCAGGCCTATGCCGCGTCAGGATTTGCGGCCGAAGCATTCCCGCTGGCCTCTCGCATGGCCAAGGAGCTGTTGAGCTTGCCGATCGGCCCGCACCTGTCGGCCGAAGATGCCGCCTATGTCGCGGTGGAAGTGGCGCGCCTTGCTTAGAAGAAAGATCGAGAGACGGCTGAAACATTACCTGGGCCGGATCGTGCAGACCCCGCGCAATGTGCTTTTCCGGGCGCTGTCGACGAACCGCGTGGCAGGCGCGCCCCGGAGACTGCAGCCGCTTCATGCCGAAGGCTTGGGGCGAATAGTTTTCGGAAAGAACGTGCAAATCGGCGTGAATTCTTCGCCGTCGTTCTTTTCGACCTACGCCTATATCGAGGCACGCAACGCGGACGCTTCGATCACCATCGGGGATGGGACAAGCATGAACAACAACTTCTGCGCCGTGGCTGAACACACCCGGATCACCATCGGCAAAGACTGTCTCATCGGCGCGAACGTCGAAATCTATGACAGCGATTTCCACGGCGTCCGGGTGGCGGAGCGCCACACGTCGTTGCCGGAGCGGGCCAGGGCGGTGATCATTGGCGATCACGTGTTCATTGGCTCAAATGTGAAGATACTCAAAGGCGTGACCATCGGCGACGGCGCGGTCATCGGCCACGGCTCGCTGGTGACCGGGGATGTCGCCGGGGGTACGGTCGCGGCCGGCGTACCGGCCAGGGCCATCAAGGCGATCGACTAGTTGAGCACCTCCTATCGCGGGATCCTGCGCTCCTCCTCGATCATCGGCGGGGCGTCGATCGTCAACGTCGTCGTCGGGCTGATCCGCAACAAGGCCGCGGCCCTGCTTCTCGGTCCGGAGGGCGTGGGCCTGATCGGCCTCTTCCAAAGTCTGATCGCCACCGCGTCGGCTGTCTCTTCCATGGGTCTGGGCAACGTCGGAACAAGACAGATCGCCGAGGCCGTTGGCCGCGACGACGAGGCGGCCGTAGCGGCATCGCGTCGCGCGCTGTTCTGGGGCACCCTCGCACTGGCGGTTGTCGGCGCGGGTGTCTTCTGGCTCCTGCATGGGATTTTGGCGCGGCGCCTGTTGGGTGACACGCGCCAGGCGACAGCTATCGGCTGGTTGGCCCTGGGCGTGGCGCTGACTGTCGCCACCGGTTCCCAGGGCGCGCTGCTCTATGGACTGAGGCGCATAGGCGACATCGCCCGGGTCACGGTCTTCTCGTCGGTCCTCTCGACCGCGCTCGGGCTCGCGGTGCTTTGGGTTTGGGGCGGCAAAGCGCTTTGGCTGTTTGTCATCGCCACCCCGCTGGCCAGCCTTGTGCTGGGCCACATCTATGTGGCGCGGCTGCCGAAAATCACCGCGCCGCGGACGCCCTTGCCGGTGTTGATGTCCCAGTGGGCGCAGCTGGCGCGCCTGGGGGCCGCGTTCATGGTCGCCGGCGTGGTGGTCAATCTTGGCCAGCTGGCTGTGCGCGCGATGGTGCACCGCCAGCTGGGCGACGCGGCGCTGGGCCAGTTCCAGGCCGCGGCGACGATCTCGATGACCTACATCGCCTTCGTGCTGGGGGCGATGAGCGCCGACTACTATCCGCGCCTCTGCGCCGCGATCCACGAGCCGGCGCGTTTGAACCAGATGGTCAATGAGCAGACGGAGGTCGCGCTGCTGCTGGCCGGCCCCGTATTCCTGGCCATGCTCGGCCTCGCCCCCTGGGTCATCGACCTGTTGTACTCGAGCCGCTTTGCCCTCGCCGCGACCGTGCTGCGCTGGCAGATCCTCGGCGACGTCATCAAGGTGGCCAGCTGGCCTCTGGGCTACGTCATCCTGGCCTATGGCGACGCCCGCATGTTCGTGCTGACCGAGGCCGGCGCGATCGCCATCTTTGCCGGCTTGGTATGGCTCGGCCTGCCGCTGATCGGCATCCAGGCCACCGGCGTCGCCTTCGCCGCCGTGTACGTCCTGCACCTGCCGGCGATGTACTTTCTGGCTTATCGGCGGACCGGATTTTCCTGGCGCCGCAAGGTCGCCTTCGGCTTCCTGGCCCTGCTTGGCGCCGCGATCGCCGTCTTCCTGGTCGGCGCGGTCTCGAGATGGTGGGGGGCGGCCTTCGGCGCCGTCGCGGCCCTCGCCTTTGGCGTCCATGGACTGGCGCGATTAGGGGAGATGGCCGAACTCGGCGGGGCCCTGGGTCAGCTCGGCGCCCTTGCCAGACGCCTGGCGCCCGCAGCCAGGGCAGGCGGCAAGTAAACTACCGCCAATATTTGTGAACGCCTATGCGCTCCGTGCGCAAGTCCACGGCGATCCGGAGACGGTCGCGCCGCGCTGGAAAGGCTCCGCGGCCGACGAGGTCATGCGGAGTTAGGCGAGGAGGCGCTGATCCCGTCACGACTGGAACATCAGCAGGGGTCGTGTCCCCGGAGGTGGTGTAGCTTCGGACGGTAGCGGAGCCGCTCGCGACGCGCGCCTTTCAACGTGGCGCCGTAGCGAGCGAGTGGCGCAGCGGCGGTCATCGACGATCTTCGGTAGGTTTGGGTTTGCACACTCAACCCTGACCAAGGAACGAAGATGACCGACGACATGATGAACCTGCGGGCGCTGATGGAGAAGAGCCCTGACGCGGGCTTTCTGCGCGAGATGATCGGCTATGGGGCCCAGCGGCTTATGGAGCTGGAGGTGGGCGGCCTAACCGGGGCGGCTCACGGTGAGAAGAATTCCGAGCGGCTGGCGCAGCGCAACGGCTACCGGGATCGCGATTGGGAGACAAGGGCCGGGACGGTGGAGCTGCGCATCCCCAAGCTGAGGAAGGGATCGTACTTTCCCTTCTTCCTGGAGCCCAGGCGGCTGGCCGAGAAGGCTCTGACCGCGGTGGTCCAGGAGGCCTACATCCAGGGCATATCGACCCGCTCGGTGGATGACCTGGTGCAGGCCATGGGCATGAGCGGCATCTCCAAGAGCCAGAGCCTGCCCCCGCGAAGGCGGGGGTCTCGCGGCTGTGCGAGGAGATCGACGGACGCGTGAACGCCTTCCTCGATCGCCCGATCGAGGGCGATTGGCCGTACCTGTGGATCGACGCCACCTACATCAAGGTTCGCCAGAACGGTCGCATCGTCTCGGTCGCTGTCATCGTCGCGGTGGGCGCCAACGCCGACGGTCGCCGTGAGATCCTGGGCATGGAGATCGGCCCCTCCGAAGCCGAGACCTTCTGGACCCAGTTCCTGCGGTCGCTCGCCCGGCGGGGCCTGCGCGGAGTGAAGCTGGTCATCTCCGACGCCCACGAAGGCATCAAGGCCGCCGTCTCCAAAGTGATGAACTGTACGTGGCAACGCTGCCGCGTCCATTTCATGCGCAATGTCATGGCCCACGCCGGCAAGAGCGGTCGGCGGGTCGTCGCGGCCTTCATGGGCGCCGCCTTCGCTCAGGACGACGCCGAGGCCGCCAAGCTGCAATGGCGAAGGGTGGCCGACCAGCTGCGGCCCAAGCTGTCCAAGCTCGCCGGCTTGCTCGACGAGGCCGAGACCGACGTCCTGGCTTACATGACCTTCCCGGCGGCTCACCGAGCCAAGCTGCATTCCACCAACCCCCTGGAGCGGCTCAACGGCGAGATCAAACGACGCACCGAGGTCGTGGGAATCTTCCCCAACGAGGCGGCGATCGTGCGTCTCGTCGGCGCCATCCTGCTCGAACAGAACGACGAATGGGCCGTCCAGCGCTCCCGCTACTTGAGCCTGGAATCCGTCGCCGGACTGAGCGATAATCCCATCGTCAGTCTGCCAATCCTGACAGCCTGATCGATCCCGGCCCGCCGGAGATCACGGTGACCTCGATGCCTCGAGTTACACCACGCGATGGGACACGATCTCAGCAGGCGCCAGAGCCTGACGTCACCGTTGGTGGCGCCGCTCAGGTGCTGCGCCCAAATTCTGCGTACTTCGGGGGGATTGAACAGGTCTTGGATTTTCAGTCTCTGTTCGCTGAGAAGGTCTTCGGCCCAGGGACGCAACTCGCCGCGCAGCCATTGGTCGATGGGTACCGCGAAACCCTGTTTGGGCCGTTCGAACAGGGCGCTGGGAACATAGCGGGCGAGAACGCGGCGCGGTACATGCTTGCCCCTGGCGCCGCGAATCTTCATTGAACGGGTAACCGCGGCGCCGGACTTGCCTGGACGAGGCCGGCGATCTTTGCGTTATCGCGCTTGGTTGCCCTTGCAATCGCTGTGTTTTTCGTCGCCCCCGTTTCCAATGGGTTGACGGCGTGCTCAGAGCCGTGGCTGGCATGGTCAGGATGACGACACTCACCGATCGTTCGGACGTCGCGGCCCCTGTTCGGCGGGCGGTTGGGCGCCGTGGGACCCTGGCATGAGTGAAACTACAGACGCACCCTTGGTCAGCGTGGCCATCATCACCTACAATCAGCTTGATTTTCTGAAGGAGTGCGTAGCGTCCGTCATCGCACAAGACTATCCGAACATTGAAATTGTGGTCGCTGACGACGGATCAACGGACGGAACGCGTGAATTTCTACTTCAGTGCGAAAAGGAACACGCAAGACCATTTATTTTAAGGCTTAACCCCGCGAACCACGGCATAACCGCAAACAGCAACGCTGCACATTTTGCGTGCTCCGGAAAGTATATCGCGTGGATGGGGGGCGACGATCTCATGTTGCAAGGCAAGATTTCCCAACAGGTGGAATTCCTCGAAGCACGCCCAGATCACGCAATTTGCCATCATGAGCTTGAAATTTTCGATTCCGTCACGGGCAACCGCATTGTCAGAAGGAGGAAGGGAAACGTCCCGCGCAACGGGGACATTGAGACGATGGTACGACATGGCACTATCAATGGCGCCTCTTCCACGATGGTCCGCGCGTCGTCGACACCCGCCTCAGGGTTCGACATTAGAACACCTATCGTCTCCGACTGGATGTACTGGATCGACACGCTCAGCGGCGGTGGTAAGATCGGGTACCTAGATCAAGTTCTCGGTCGTTATCGGCGGCATGGCAACAATGTCACCACGATTCGGGACTCAGTCGCGCGTATAGAAAATATCCAAGATGATCTGATAGCCTGTATACTGGTAGTTTCTAAGTATCCTTGGCTAGCAAGTTCAGCTTTATACCGGTGCGCTCACCTACTCTTGGAGATACGATTCCTAGATCTGGGCCGACACTATAGGGATTACCTTAAAGCTTCATTGAAAGTTCATCTGACAGCGAAGGGGTTGGCAGGCCTTCTCCTAGAGCGAATATTCAGGTATCGTCGGTGACTTAAGGCGCGCATCCTGATCAACAGTGAGTTCCATCAAAGACAATGTCTGATCGTGGTAATTGCGGTGATAGAATAAGATTGCGTCATGGTGAAACATTAGACCGTGTCTGAGGCCTACATGGGATATGACGAGAACGCCGTGCGCGATATTCTGCACAACCGCCGGGCGCACGACCGCGTCGCCACAAGCTACGAACGTGATCACGGCGAGATATACAACGAGGTTGAGCAACATCGCCTTCGCCGCGCCCTGAGTAGAGCGCTCGAGGCTGTGCAGACTGGCGCTAAAGTGCCACGCGTTCTCGATTTCGGCTGCGGGGCGGGCAATCTCACCCAGGTGCTGTCAGGTCTTGGATGCGATGTCGTTGCTTCGGATATCTCCAACCGGTTCCTTGAATTGGTCGCAGCCCGACGCTATGCGACAAAAGTGGAGACGGCTCGCCTCAATGGCAGCGATCTTTCGGAATTCACCACCTCCAGCATGGACATGGTCGCCACCTATTCCGTGTTGCACCACGTCCCGGATTATCTGGGCATTTTGGGAGAGTTTGTTCGGGTTCTAAAGCCTGGAGGTGTAGTGTTCATCGATCATGAGGCGTCGCCCGAAGTTTGGGCGCCCACCCCGGCCCGCCTGGAGTTTCTCAAGACGATGAGAACGGCTGTCGGTCCGCGCTGGCGAAGGTTCCTCCGGCCCCGAAGCTATGTCTCCTGGCTCGTGCGAAAGTTCGTCAATCCTCGCTACCACGAGGAGGGCGACATCCACGTGTTCGAGGACGATCACATCGAGTGGGATCGCATTGTCAGCGTGCTGGAAACGGCCGGCCTGCACGTGGTCGCCCAAGAGGATTATCTGCTCTTTCGAAGAGGCTACGATATGTCGATTTATGATGGCTTCAGGGGCTCGACGGCCGATATTCGTCTGCTGATCGCCCGGAAACCTGGTGGGGCGGCGGTTGGCGCCACGTCTTGAGGCCCCGCGTATCGCGGGGGTCACCCTGGGCGTCCGCGCCTTTGGGCGAATCGTATTAGAAGCGCGGCGTATTGTTCCCGCTCATGCTGGTCCAGCGCCTCGGGATCCAGCATCTCGAGGGCCCTTCGCCGCGCCGCCCGCCCCATCGTGCGTGCGTAATCGGGATCGGCGAGAAATCTCTCGGTGGCTTTAGCCATCTCCTCCCATTTCAGGTTAGGGACCAGTTCGCCGGTCACGCCGGTCTGGACCAGTTCGGATTGCCAGTCGACGTCATATGCAACGATCGGGGCCGCCGCTAAGGCCGCTTCCGACAGCGCTCGCCCGGTGTGCGGAGATATCACAGCCGCGGCGTGCGGGAGGATTTGGGAGAGCCATTGCTGGGCCTGATTGCCGCAAAGTATCGTTCGATCCTCAACTCCCAGGGTTCGGGAAAGGTCGCGGAGGCGCCCGGATAGGGCGCCGTCGCCCGCAAATACCGCCCGTACGTCATGACCGCGGCGCCGTAGGATACCGAGCACCCGCAGCACGTGATCGGGATGTTTGATTTCTTCGAGGCGGCCGACGTAGAGAAGAAATCGTTGCAGCCCTACCCCTAGTTCGTGCAGCAAGGCGACGCCCCCGCCGCGAGTCGCCGGTTCGACGAAATGGCGCCGATCGATCAGATTGCCGTAGCGAAACAAGGTTGAAAACTCGGACTTCGCGTTGTTCGCCAATGCGAAGTCGAGATTGTCCTGATTGGCGCCTGCGACGAGATCGGCTCGGGCGAACACAAAACGTTCCGCCACTTTTTCAAACTTTCGGCTCAGAAATAGACGCCGCATGAGTGGCCGGCCCGTAAGCTCATAGGTCTTGTCGTGATTTGCGCCCACCCTCACTACGAGCGGAAGTCGGCACACCCGACCGAGCGCCCATCCGAAGAGGCCAAGATAAAGGGGGTCTCCGACGCGAATTAAACTGATCCCTTGATGCCGAATAAGGCGAAGCAGGAACCAAAAGATGCCGAGCTGTCCGATGAGGAAATTCAGAGGCGGAAACCAACGAAGCGCGGAAAACCGCCCTACCTTTCCATCAATGAACGTGTGGCGCGGAGCCAAGGAATATATGTTCGGCGACCCATATTTCTCTGCCCAGGCGTTCGACGTTACCAGGGATGCAAAAGGATGCACGGTCCACACATGATCGAAAAAGCCATCCAGGTCTCGGCAGGTGACCGAGTGCTCAAGTCCACGAGAGCGAATGGCTTCGAGGGAGAATGAGCTATCCAACACCAGAAGGCGGGGGCGGCTTGCAGGCGGGTTTGTGATTAGTTGCAATTTGGCCATCGCTATCGGGTGGACGGTTGGGTCTGTCGGGTGGCCCAGGCGACGTTGTGATTTTTGGTGACTTGTTCCCTCCCCACTACGCCGGGCCACACGGAGTTCCAAGAAGCCAGGCAAGCGCCTCGCTCACTTTTTCTGACTCAGGCGTTGTTGGCGATCTCAGGCTCTCGGGCCCGGAAGGATATGTCGCACAATCGGGCAACAAGCGATTTGACCTTGGCCAAGGACGACAGATGAGCGCCACGATCTTAGCGCCATCGCCCGCGGATTTTCGTATGCGGCGGCGCATTGCCAGAGGAAGCGGAGCGGTCGTACGCCAATGAAAATAGCTCACGTGATTCCTACCGACGGGAGAGGGGGGGTCGAAGAAGCCGCGCGGTCAATGGCGATGCGAGACAATCTGAACTGCGACTTCAAAATGGTCTTTGTTGCGGGCGAAAGCCTGATGACCGACAAGACCCGCGTTTTGCCGGCGCGATATGCATCGCGACATGATCCCCGCGCCTACTTCGATGCGCTCCGGCGCCTCAGACAGTTCGCGCCTGATTTAGTGATCTGCTCGTTGTGGCGAACGCTACCGCTCGGGATGCTGGTCAAATGGCTCAACCCCCGAGTGAAGGTCGTTTGCTTTTTGCATGTTGCTCGACCCGCACATGTCGTGGACCGGCTCTTGTACTTGCTTGCAATGCGGGCGTCGGACGCCATTTGGTTCGACTGTCTGGCGACCTTTCAAGGGCGTGCTCATGGCGCGAGCAAGCCCGGACGGATTATATCGTTTGTTACAGCTAGGTTTCGGCCGTTCTCCGCAGAGGCAAAACCTCCTTGTCCGCGTTTCGTAAGTTGGGGCCGCCTCAACCGCCAAAAGGGCATCGATCGGGCGTTACGCTTGATCGCAGAATTGGTCGCGCAAGGGGTCGATGCATCGTTTGACGCATGGGGTCCCGATGATGGCGAGAAAACTTCCCTAGTTGCTCTTGCGGCGAAGTTGAGAATATCGGACCGCGTCCATTTCCGAGGTGCGATCGAGCGGCAACAGTTGCCTGAGGTAGCCGGATCTGCGGCATTTTTTCTGCAACTAAGCCGCTTTGAAGGTATGGCCATGACGGTGGTTGAAGCCATGCAGCTTGGGTGCGTACCAGTAGTAACGGCCGTCGGCGAGATCGCGACTTACTGCAAGCCCGGCGTCAACGCCATCGTAGTCGAGGTGAATGATCTTCCCGCCGCCGCGCGGGAGCTCAGGCATGTCCTTGACGACCCGGCAATTTACGCCGCACTGCGTTCAAGGGCCTTATCCGAGTGGTCCTGCGCCCAGCTCTATGCGGATGACATCGCTGCCGCGGCGGCGGAGTTAGTGTGATTGGCGGGCGCAGCGAAGACAGGCGGCAAGCGAGTACTATCGCATGCTCATTCGGGCCACGCCGCTCCGCCTTGCGCCAGAAACCAAACAGGCCTATGCGTATTATTGGCAGAAGGGCCGCGTAAAAGAGGGCTAGACCAATGAAAAAGCCGATTCTAGCCGCCATGGCTGCGCTCGCCATGCTGAGCAGCCAAGCCGGCGCCGTCCAGGCGCAGGATGCGCGGGAGCCTCAGCCGGGCACCCTGGCCTATTGTACCGAGAAGTGGGACGACATGGTGTCGCGCCATGACACCGGGACCCAGGATCGAGACGACTTCATGCGGTCCTGCGTCGCCCGTCGCCACGTCGGCGGCTATTACGACCATAACGACAGCACCCTGGCCCTGCTGGGCTTTGGCGGGCTGATCGGCGGAATTATCCTGCTGGCGTTCACCGAGGGCGATCATCACGGGCAGCCGGTCAGCCCGTAGCTTCCTATTTTGCATTGAGCGGGAGCCGCGGGAGTCGGCCGTCAGGGTCGCCTGACGTCGCGGTGATGACCGTCGACATTCCGGTGCGGGACGAAGCGAGCAGTTTCCGAGGCGCGCTGCTGTTGCATCGGCTGGACCCAATGCCGGCGCCCTAGAGCGTTTTGCCGGTGAGATGAATCGAATGTGATCGAGCGAGGGATTCTCGTTTCGGTTGGTCCGTGAA
>Ga0208849_1001221_pt1 | contig 18932 bp, 16 predicted proteins | sample NGESurdeep072012_10_FD_184470 | JGI IMG/M metagenome (GOLD analysis project Ga0208849, IMG submission 184470) | Arctic peat soil microbial communities from Barrow, Alaska - NGEE Surface sample 53-3 deep-072012 (SPAdes) | ecosystem: Environmental > Terrestrial > Soil > Wetlands > Peat ... | reverse complement strand
CGAGATCAGCAAGGACCCCGAATTCAACGTCGTGATAAGTCGCTCGAAGGGTGACGACGAGACCACGGTGGTGTTCCTGAGGCTGACGAAGGTCAAGTAGTGTAGTAGGGCGAGCGTCGCTCGCCCAAAACAGCAGATGTAGTAGGGCAAGCATCGCTTGCCCAAAAAAAAATTAGGGCAAGCGATGCTTGCCCTAGTACATTTGCCCTCCTAAATTTTCCCGTGGGCAAGCGATGCTTGCCCTAGTACATGTGCCGTCCTACATTTTCGTCTACTTACGAGGCGGTGACGGTCACCGCGACACGGGTGGCTTTTGCGTTCACCTTGACTTGCGCGGTTGAGCCGTTGGTCGTCACGCTCATGTTCCAGTCGCCGCCGGCACCGGCCAACGGCACGACTTGAAGTTCGACGCGCTGCGACGCACCCGGCGCCAGCGTGATCGCAGTTTTATTCGGCTCGCAAACCTTCGGCGTGCAGAACGACAGCAGCCAGTGCGCGGGCACGCCGGTCGCGACAAAATGCACCGTGCGCGTTTCCGCGGACGGATTGTGCACCATGACGTAGAGCTTCGCGGGCGTCGTCGTGGTGGACGTCGTCGTGGTGTTTCCGCTCACCGCGAGATGCCATGGCATCGGGTTGAGCGCGACGTATTGTTCTTCGGCTTGTTGTCCGACGATGGAATCCGGCGTCACCGCCGGAGCGTTCCTGAGTACGGCGCGCGCAGCGGCGACGTTGCCGGCCATGAGATACGTGCGGCCCGTCTTCAGCCAGACGCGCCCCAATTCGTACGCGGCTTTCTTCTTCGTCGGATCGGCGGCGTAGGTCGCGGTCGCAAGCGCGAGCGCTTTGCCTTCGGCAGCCAAGGCTGCGGTATAATTCTTGGCGCCGTTGTTCGCCGACGCGAGGGTGAGCCAGTTTTCCGGATCGTCCGGCGCGATGTTCGCGGCGGATTGCGCGTAGGCGACCGCGGCAGCGTATTCTTTCAGTTCATAGGCGGCGGAGTATCCCCCGCCGTACGCATCGACGTCGTCGGGTGTCAACGCGATCGCCATGTCGAACTGCTTTTGCGCGTTGGTGAAATCTTCGGCGTCCTGGAACGACTGACCGCGGAGCATCGCGGCTTGAGCGCCGTCCTTCTTCGCCTTGTCGTCGGTAGGCACCGGTGCCGCGGCGGCCCGCGCCGCATAGGCATCCGCCCAAACCACATTCATGGCATCGCGAAGCTGCGTGCTCTTATAGTAGTCGATCGTGGCCGAATCGTCGGCGTTCTGCAGTTTGTCGAGTCTGTCGGACGCAGCTTGGCCCGCGGCGATCGCGTCGTCGACTTTGCCTGCTTGAATCTGTGCGGCGATGGCGGCGGTTCCCGATGTGGCGGTAGCGTAGAACGCGGTGGCTGTCTTCGAATCCGGCACCGGCCGGCCTGCGATTATCGCGCCGAGCGCGAGTGCCATCGTGGGCGCGTCGAGCTGGTCGACTTGCCGGTAGCGGACGATCCCGTTGCGGTCGAGCACGAACGTGGTTGGTATCGCCCGAATATCGTAATTCTCTTCAACTTTGCCGTCGCCGTCCAGCGCCAGACGGTACTTCACACCTTTTTGCTTCGCCCACACCGAGACGAGTTGCGCGCTCTCGCGATCGTCGACACCGACGAAGATGACGCCGTTGCTCGAGAACCGGCGCTCGGCCGAGATGAGGTCCGGCGTTTCCGCGCGGCACGGCGGGCACCACGTCGCGAAGAAATTGACCACGACGACGTGACCGCGCAGCGCCTTCAGATCGATGGATCCTCCGCCGATCTGCGGCAGGGTGAAGGTGGGGGCGGTCGACCCGTTCGTGGGCGAAGCTGCGGAACTTTTGTCGGCGGACGCGGCCGTGATGGCGGCGACGGCCGCGAATGCGAGGCACAAGGATCGTGCGCTGTTCATGGATGGTGCTTTCTCAAAGATTTAAGAGCGAGCAAGGTCGGCGGTTGCCAGGTTGATTTTTCAAAGTGGAAGTGTTAGAGTCTTTCTACGCAAGCTGCCACCCACCATGGCCGCGCGGCTCTTTTCTATTTTCGTTTGGTGAAAACCCCGAGGAATCGAAGAATTGGCCTTCCAGGACCGGACCCTCACCTGTCGCGACTGCAGCGCGACCTATATCTTCACCGCCGGAGAGCAAGAATTCTACGCGCAGAAGGGCTTCCAGCACGAGCCCACGCGCTGCGTTTCGTGCCGGCAAACTCGCAAACGCGACCGCAGCAACGGAGGGCCGGCAGGTGAACGCACCATGTACGACGCCGTTTGCTCGCAGTGCGGCGCGGCGACGCAGGTGCCGTTTTCGCCGCGGGCCGACAAGCCGGTCTATTGCGCGGAGTGCTACAAAGCGGTAGTCCCGCGCCGGACGCGCGCGTAGCATATGACCTAGAGCACAGGTCCCCAATCGTTAGTCTTGTGTGAGAAGGCGTCCCGGCGGGGTGCCCTAGCGCAGGCCGCAACGGCCGGGGCGAGAATCAATCCGGTAGTCGACACCTATTCATACGGTAGAAACCGCTGTAGCGCGGGCGACCGATTGTGCTTGCCTGGGGACCATCGATGCACCTTACAGCCCGCGCGCTCCGTCGCGCGATCGGAGCCGCCTTCATCGTCTGCGCTTCAACCCTTGTGGGCTGCAGCGGCGACGGTTTATTCCCGGATGGCGGCGGCCCTCATTCAATGCCCGCCGCGCAACTGGACCATCTGGTGCGAGGCGCGGCAAGCGCCCACGGATTGTCTGCGGCTCTCGTTCGCGCCGTCATCGACGTCGAGTCCGGCGGCGATCCGTCTGCGATCTCGAGTGCGGGTGCGATGGGGCTCATGCAGTTGATGCCCGGCACGGCCAGCTCGTACGGCGTGGCCGACGCGTTCGATCCCAACGAGAACGTCGACGGCGGCTGCTCGTATCTGCACGATTTGCTCGGCCGTTACCACGGCAATCTGAAGCTCGCGCTTGCCGCGTACAACGCAGGTCCTGGCGCAGTGGATAAATACGGCGGCATTCCGCCTTACGCGGAAACGCAATCGTACGTCCGCAACGTTACGGCGCTATACGCAGCGGCAACCGCGTTGCCCAGGCCCCGCCGGTAAGCTTTAGAAAATGGCCCGCGTGACCCCCAGCCAAAGCAGCATCGCCGCACGGTCTTCCGTCAGTGCTAGCGCGCTTCATCAGCCGCTCGAACTCGACGCAGCCGAGCCCGGCGAGCGCCTCGATTGGCTTTCCGCAGGCCAAGGCTATCGCGCGCCGGACTCGCCCAAGCACGGGCTGAATCTGCTCAACCGGATCTCTATCCTCGATCGCTATCTGCTCGGGGAGATGCTGTCGCCGTTCGCGCTCGCGCTCGCGATCATCACGCTTCTCCTGATCATCAATCAGCTTTTCCTGGCCGCCGACTACGTCATCAATAAAGGCGCGCCCGCAGTGCTGGTCCTGCGCTATTTAGTGCTCCAATTGCCGGCGCTGTTCTATCTCGCGTTCCCGTTTGCGAGCTTGGTGGCGGTCCTTCTCGGGTTCGGACGCCTGGCCGGCGACAACGAAGTCACCGCTATGCGCACGAGCGGCATCAGCGTGCATCGGATCGCCGTGCCGTGCTACGTGCTCGGCCTACTACTTTCACTGACGTCGTTCGGCATCAACGAATCGCTCGCGCCGTATGCCGATAAACGCGCCGAAGACACGTTCCGGCAGATCATGTATCACTCGAGCCAGCCGATCATCGAGCCCGACCAATTCATGCGCACGCCCGATGGCCAGCACATGATCTACGTGGGATCGATCGATCCGACATCGGGCGCGATGCACAACATCGTGATCGAGACGTTTGGCAATAACCCGAGCCCCGATTCTATGCAAGCCGCTACGGGCCGGCAAATGGACGGCAAGATCGTCCTCACGGACGGTGTGTATACGAAATATGGCCCCGACGGCCTCGTGACCACGCAGAACAAATTTAAGACCATGGAGTTTCCGCTCGGCGATGCGAGCGTGCTCTACTCTGGAGCGTTCTCGCCGTTCGCCGAGAATTCGAGCCAGTTGAGGACCGAGATCAAGAACCTCAAAGCCAGTGGCGAAGACACCAAGAACCAAGAGATGATTCTCGAGCAGAAGTACGCCATGCCCGTCGCGTGCCTGATCAGCATCCTCATCGCCGTGCCGCTTTCGATGATGTTCGGCAAGTACGGCCGTGGGGTAGGTGCGTTGATCGCCGTCGCAGCGGTGCTCTTGTACTACGCGGCGATGGCCATCGGCGGCGCGCTCGGCAAGAACGGCGCCGTGCCCGTATTCGTCGGCTCGTGGCTGCCAAATGCGGTGATGGCGGGAGTCGGCGTAGCACTGCTCTTCAACGATAGGCGCTGATGCGCACTGATCAGAGGTAGGGTCGATCGATTGATCGTCCGCCGCACGCTTGGCCAATTCGCGCACGGAGCAAGCAAAGCGTGCGCCGTCGCCTTGTGCGTTGTGCTCGCATTTCCGCCAATGGCGGCGCTTGGCACCGGGCGCGTTCATTCGGCCACCGCACGGGCGAAGACACACCATAGCTCGGCTGGCCGCGTCAACTCAGCCTTAGCGGAAGCGTTAAGTACGCCGGCACCAACGGCCACACCGACAGCGAGCCCGGCGGCGAGCCCGCTCCCGAGCCCCAGCATGAGCCCGATGCCCACGCCGACGGCGCCGCCGGCGGTCTACGCGACCGAGCCTCCCGACAACTCCGACTTCCCCAACTCGAACAATTCCGGCGGGCCGCCCGAACCAAACGCGACGTTCGCTCCTGCGCCCGGACCGTCTGCTTCGGCGCCCGCTGGGGTTCCGGCGGGCGACATTCGGATCACCGCGGACCGCATCGCCGGCAACGCCAAAGGTGACATGACGGCGCAAGGGCACGTCCACCTGACGACCGACAGCGTGGACATCTCGGGCGATCAAGCCGTCTACACCGCGGTGGACAAGACGGTGAGGATGACCGGCAACGTCCACTTTGTCGGCGCCGATGGCGACACGGCAACGGCCAAGTCGCTTGCGTTCAACACCGAGAAAAACACGTTTGCGATGTTCGACGTCGCCGGCCAGACCAACGCGGTAGCGGTTCAGGGCCAGCCGATCCAGGGCTACATCTACTATCGCGGCCAGGAAGTCGACGTCGCCGCCGACGGCCACTCGATCATCCGTCATGGCTGGATCACGACGTGTTCGCTCAATCACGTCGCGTATCATATCACCGGCAAAGAGATCGAGATCCGGCCGCACGACCGCATCATCGCGCACAGTTCCGCGCTGTATCTCGGAGGCTTGTTGGTGGCCGCGCTCGGCATCGTCGTGTTGCCGCTATCGGCGGAGGCGGCGCACCGTTCGTCCGCCATCGCGCCGGACTTCGGCTACAACTCGACCGAAGGCTACTTCGCGCGCACGTACATCAATTTCTATCGCAGTCCGAACTACTACGGCACCTACCACGTCGACTATTTTCAGAAAGTTGGCGTCGGGCTCGGAATGGACGTGTTCTTCGCGCGCAAAGACGGCAAAGGCAGCGGCTACGGCTCTTTTTATACATTGCAGAACAACGCGTACGAGCGAAATCTCAGCGGCCAGAAGAGCTCGTATCAAGCCCAGCTCAGCATGTCGCGGATGCTTGGTCATCACGTGACCGGCTCGCTGCAATTCTCTTACAGTGGCCAGAGCGTGGTGGCGTCCAACATTCCATCGTCCACGACAGCGGGTTTGACCTTCACGCACGCCGGCGCGCGCAGCACCACGACGTACATCGGCAATCTGTCGAGCAGCGGACCATCGAACAGCATCGGCGCCAGCGTCAACCACACGATCAACTTCACGCCGACGTTCAGTCAAGTTGTGGGCCTGCAGTTTCAGGGCAACACCAATCCGCTGAACTACTCGCGTCAGATCAACTTCACGAGCGACACGCGCTTTGTGGCCAGCGCATTTGACGGCGACTTAGAAATCTCGACGTCGCACGGAACGCAGATCACGCAGCCCGGGCCGCTTGTGTCGCCGTTTCCGTCGCCGCTGCCCACGCCGATGATCGCCAACACCAACGGCTTTCAGAAGGTCCCCGAACTCACGCTGCGCGCGGTGCCGTTTCAAATCTCGTCGTTGCGGCTTCCCGTAGAGGTCACCGTCACGGACGGCATCTATAACGACCAGTTCGACAACGCGCCGAACGGCATCAAGACTTCGCGGCTCGATCTCACGACGCAGATCGGCAGCGCATTTTTCCCCGTCGGTCAAAGCTCGGACGTCACCGCGACCGCGACGCTGCGACAGGACGCGTATGGCACGGGGGATCTGCTCGGGACCGTCGGTGAGGACGTCAGCTTGCGCACCCTCTTCGGCACGCATGCCGACAACACGCTGTCGTACACCAGCTTGAGCGTGCGCGGCTATACGCCGATGCCGTCGTTCGATTCGGCGTTCGGCACGGATGATCTCGGCGAAGATCTCAACATATACAACGGCAACAAGTATCGATTTTCAGCGACCACCAGCTACGACTTCCACCAGAAGTTCTTGAGCCCGGTCGCGTACCAATTGCTGTGGCAGCCGGCGCCGCTGGCGAGCCTCAGCCTCGGCACGACGTACGATCCGCACGGCACTGCGGGCGTCGAGCGGCCCGGCTACTCACCGCTCAACATCGCGCTTGCGACGCCCATCGGCGCGGACGATTATTTTCAGATGCAGTCCAACTACGACTTCAAGCTGCACGGCTTGCAAAACCAGTCGTATTTCCTAACGCACACGGTGAATAATTGCTATCAGGTCCGCGTCGCGTACCGCCAGGCGCTGAAAGAAGTGGATTTCTCGGTCAATCTTCTCGCGTTCCCGAACCAAGCGGCGAACTTCGGCATCAACAGCAACGGGCCGATCATCGCCCAGAGTTTCGGCCAATGACGAGCGTGGCGCTGCGGTTACTGATTCGGGATCGGGATGACGTCGATTTCGCCGCCGAGGATGTACGCGTTGGGATCGGACGGACCGCCGCCGGGTTTGCTCGCGCACGCCTGGAACGTGTAGACGTTTTTCGTCGACAGGCTGATGTTCGGAATGGTATCCTGCGAATTCAACCCGCACGTCATCTGGTCGAGGGCGTTTCCGTTTTCGTCGGCCGTGAACAACTGGACGAAGAGATTATCGGGCGTGGGCTGCGGATTGGCGGAAGAGGTCGGGCCCGGCGACGGAGTTGGGCGGACGTCGAGCTCCGAGATCGGGATGGTGATCAACATCGCGTTGTTGGTGCCGCCGGAGAAGCCCGCATTGGTGAAAAACGTGAATTGGTTTGCGGAAAGAAATATTCTCTGCCAGCGCACGAGCGTTTGGCCGATGCCGATGAACGACTTGTCAGCATAGTAGAAATTGTTCGTCGGAAGGCCGGTGATGCAGAAAAAATTCTGCGTCTGCGCGGGCGGGCACACGCCGTAGAAGAGCTCCTGATCCCAGTGCCCGTACGTCAGGCCTTGCGCCTCGGCAAGAGTTGGGTAGCCTGGCTGCTCCGGCGCGCCGTAGACGTTGTTCGCCCCCTGATTGATGTTCAACGCGATGATGTACGAATTGTTGCTCGGGGTGATGCTGCCGTTTTGCGACACGTAGAATTTGAACGTGATGGTGCCGGCTGCGGCGATCGTGCCGCTGGGCGGGAACACGGGGCCACGGCCGCATGCGGCGATCGCCACCGCGCCGAGCGCGACGGTCGCAGCGAGAGCGCGCCAGAAGCGGGTCGCGCCGATGGCTAAAGTCACATCCGGATCCTTAACGTATTGGGCGAAGTTTGGCATCGCATTTCTCGCGCCGGTCGCCCTCGCACTTGCTTTTCCGAAAACGGATTGGTGGCCGCTTTCGTTCATCAGTCTCGCGCCGTTGTTCTGGCTGTGGAGCAACGCGTCCTGGAAATCGGCCTTCTGGTGGGGCTGGCTCTCGGGCACCGTCTATTTCGGGCTCATGCTCAATTGGGTTCCCAACTCGCTCGGCGATTACATCGGCGCGTGGACCATCCTCGCGCTCATACTCTTGGCGAGCTGGCAAGGGCTAGCGTTCGCCGCGACCGCTATCGTCGTGTCGTTTATCCGGCGCCGCGGATTCGGGTTCGGCGCGCTGTGCGTGTTCGCCGCGCCGGCCGCGTGGTTCACGATCGAGTTCGCGCGGACGCGAGGCGGGATGGGTGTGCCATTCGCCAGCCTCGGGCTCGTCGCGGCGCACGTGCCGTGGCTGCTCCCCATGGCGGCATACGCCGGCGTCTACGGCGTCGGGGCCATCGTCGCATTGATCAACGGTGCGCTGACCGGCATCGTCTGGGGCACGGCGCGCGGGCGGACAGCCGGCTGCGCCGCCATCGTGGTGATCGCGCTGCTGGTGACGGCGGGCGACATCTCGCGCGCGCACGTCGTTCAACCGGCGACGCGGTGGAAAGTCGCGATCGCGCAAGGCGATATCTCGCAACGCGTCAAGTGGAGTCCGAGCATCTTCGCGCACACGATCCAAGTGTACAGCGATCTCACGCATCAGGCTGCGAAGAGCGGCGCGCGCATCGTGGTGTGGCCGGAGACGGTCGTCACGGCGTATCCGCTTCAGGAGCCGTGGCTGCTGCACGACCTCGAGGCCATCGCGATGTCGTCGCGCGTGTGGCTGGTGGCCGGCACCGTGGACAAATTGTCGCCGCGCGGTTATCGAAACGCGGTGATCGATATCACGCCCAAGGGCACGCTCGCCGACGTGTACGAGAAGCATCTGCTCGTGCCGTTCGCAGAGTTTCTCCCGTTTGATGGCGTCCTGCGCAAGCTACCGCTGTTGAATCAGGCGTCCGATTTTTTCCCCGGCCCGGGCCCTCATCTTCTCCCCGCGGATGCGGTGCCATTCGGCGTCCTCATCTGTTATGAATCCGGATTCTCGTCGTACGCGCGGCAGACGGCGAACGCCGGTGCGCAGGCGCTGATCATCGTCACCGACGACGCGTGGTGGGGCGACACGTCCGGCCCATACCAGCACTTGGACATGGCCGTCATCGATGCGGTCGAAACGGGCCGCTGGGTCGTGCGCGGCGCGGCCACCGGCGTCTCCGCCGTCATCGATCCGCACGGAAGCATTGTCTCGTCGCTGCCGCTCGACCGGCAGGGACTCCTGGTCGCAAAGATCGGCGGACCCATCGACACGCCCTACGTCCGCTTCGGCGCTTTGTGGCTCGTGCTGCTCTCCTTGGTCATGCTGGGCGTCGGATTGGGCCGGGGCCGCGCGCGCACCGTAGGATGGCGTTCGGCACGAGGACCGGCGTGATTGCAAGCGACCGCAGTGGACGTCCGACGTGGCGCTTCTGGCTGATTGCTGTCGCGGTTCTCTTTCTGGGCGGCTACCTTTATCTGTTCATCAGCGCGATTCTCGCGCCGCCAATGCCGCCGTTGGTCGGCTCCAACTCGGTGGTCATGCACACGCTGCACGTGATCGGCCAGCATGGGCCGAAGCTCGGCTGGAGCTTCAGCGCGGATTCGTCGTCCACGTCGCTCGACGGCGCCTACACGACGTATCAAAATGTCCGCGACGGCACGTACTACGATCACGGTAAACCGGCGTATCACATTTCCGCGCGTCAAGTCACGCTGGACACGCGCTCGCAGAACTACGCGGCCACCGGCGACGTGCACATCTGGGCGGTCACCGGCGTGCAACCGCGCGACATCAGAGCCGACGGATTGACGTGGAATCAGCCGCTGCAGACGCTCACATGCCCGACCAACATGACGGTGCACTATAGCGGCTCCACGTATAGCGGCGCCAACCTCATCGTCAACTTCCGCGACGGCACCATTCACACGGGCCCGTCCGCAGTGACCTACGGCAAGGACAAGAAAAAGCCGTAGTGTACTAGGGCAAGCATCGCTTGCCCCATCTTTTCCTTGTTTTTGTAGGAGGGTGAGCAACGCTCACCCCGTTTTTGTCTTACCCTCGTACTAGGGCAAGCATCGCTTGCCCCAGCGGCTCCAAGACGTGACGTTGTGATTGTGCCGCGACTGCGAACGCCTCCTCGTCATCCGCTCGTTGACTACTCGGGTCCGCGAGTGTTCTTCATTACGTTTTGCGTCTGGAATCAACGCCGGATATTCGCCATGCCTGCGGCTGCTGAGTCCATGCGCGATGTCATCTTTCGGTATCGAGAACGCCAGTGGTATTGGCTTCTTTCATACTGCGTGATGCCCGACCACGTCCACATGTTGCTGAAACTTCGATCTTCCGATCGCACTCTCTCGCGCGTAGTCGCTACGTTGAAAATCGAGCGCATGAAAAGCCTAAACCGCAGAGGCGAGACGCTTCGATGGAAATATGGCTATTACGACAAGATCCTGGTGGCAATGACGCGGAATTCGGCATCGCTCACTACATAACGCAAAATCCTGTGAGGGCCAATATAGTCGACGAGTCGGGCGACTATCCGTTTACGGGGATAGTCGATCGATTCTGGTAAGTTTAGACGCGGTGTTTGGTTGGGCAAGCGATGCTTGCCCTAGTACGGTTGCCCTTCTACGGCCGATAAAAAAACGGGGCAAGCGATGCTTGCCCTAGTACCGTTGCCCTCGTACGTGACGCTGATCAGATTATTTCTTGGCGAGTTGCTGTTTGAGCCAGTCGATGGCTTTGACCGGCGTGGGATCTTCGCCGTAGGCGAGCGCGAGGTAGCACGAGGCGTAGTCGCCGGTGTAAACAAGCGACATGGTGCGCGCAAACGCGCTCGACCCGCTCGCCCACGCCTCGTCGATGCGAACGTGGCGGTCGGCGAGAAGTTCCTTCGTGAGTTCGACGCGCCGCACGATGTGCGTGGGCTCTGTGTGGTCGCGCAAAATGACGACGCTCAAATTCTTTTCAACGCCCGCTTGGCCATGTGTTCCGCTCCACCCGACCGTTTCGTTGTGATTGAGCTCCGGGAACACGTTTGCCGCGGCGAGCGCCTTGGCGTTTTCCGAAATCTGCGTCTTCCAGCGGTAGGCCACGACGCCGCGCTCGGCTTGCGAACCGTAGACAATCGGGATCTTGCCGACCCACGCGTTCGCAAGCTGCTTCGCGGGATTGGAGGCTGGAGGCACATCGGGACCGAGCAGGTTGCGGACCTTGAGCAGCACGCCGGCGCCCTCGTCGATGTCGCTCAGGACCGAGTTTGGCAAAAGCCCGAGGCGGACCGCAGCGACGACGAGCGGCACGAACGCGTAGCCCACTGCTGCGCGCGGCTGCATGCCGGTGACGGGCAATTTGATGACTGGAACGCCATCGGTTTCAGCGAGCTCGTCGAGCTTGCCGCCGGTCGTGACCGCGAGAATCGGCGCACCCGCGCGGCGCGCTTGCGCGTAGACGCTGAGGGTTTCTTCGGTATTGCCTGAATTGCTCGCCGCGATCACGAGCGTGTCCGGACCGACGTACGCCGGCAATTGATAGTCGCGCACGACCGTGACCGGACACGTCAACCAAGGCTCGAATGTGGCGCGGAGCAGATCGCCGCCGATGGCAGATCCGCCCATGCCCGCGATCAAGACCGATGCGAAACGGCGTCCCGCGAGGGCGCCGAGATCGGCGCCGGCCGCGATTTTTTTCGCGTCGCCGCATTGCTCGGGCAAACCGTGGATGGCTCCGAGCATATCGCCCGGGTCGTTCGCTTTGAGGTGAGCTAGATCGGTCAGCGCGTTCGGCGACATCGATTAACCTCGGGAGAAGTCATTCAGCGGAGCGCTTCGCCTCTTCGATCAAGCGCTTTACTTTTTGTCCGCCTTTGTGACCTATCTCTTCGTAGAATGCTTGCCCGTATTTGTCCTTGACCGCGTTGCCGCCCTTTTGCCCGATGTTTTCATAGAAGCCCGCGCCATGGCGCTCTTTTGTGGTCTCGCCGCCCTTGCGGCCGATCGCTTCGTAGAACGATGGTCCGTACTTGTTGCGTACCGCATCGCCGCCTTTTTTGCCGGCTTCTCGGACCGTCATGTCACCGTTACGGTCCTTTTCTTTTGCTGTCATGCTGCTGCATTATCCTCGCGATCAGCCTTCAGTAAATCGAGAGACACGCCGCTTTAGACCAGAGTGCCGTGCGTATCATACCCGGATGCTCTCATACTAAACAGCCGTCAGGCCCAATCGGGAGGCTCATGTGCGAATTTTTGTGAAGGAGGTTTGATGCTGGACGTCGTGTTGGAACACGCTACAATCGTCGACGGTACGGGCGCGCCAAGCTTCCGCACGGATGTCGCGCTACGTGGCGAGCGCATCGTGCGCATCGGCGACTGCGTGGGCCGCGACGCGGCGCAACGCGTGGACTGCCGCACGCTCGTCGTCGCACCGGGATTCATCGACATGCACGGCCACTCCGACGAGGCGCTGCTCGCACTGCCGACCTCCGACAGCAAGATACTACAAGGCGTGACGCTCGAAGTCGGCGGCAATTGCGGTGCGTCGCCCGGGCCGTTTTCGCAGAGCACGCTTGCTGAGCGCCGCGCCGAACTGCAATCGCAATACGGCCTCGATCAGACGTGGGAGGATTTTGGCGGCTTCCTCGACGCGCTCGACGCCTCGCCACCTTCCATGAATTTCTGCTGTCTCGTGGGTTTGGGCGAGACGCGAAAAGCCGTGGGCGCGGTGACGCCCGGACCGCTCACAAAAGAACTGCTGGAACGGCAGCGCGCGCTCGTGCGCGAGGCATGCGAACGCGGCGCGATCGGCATATCGTCGGGGTTGATCTATCAGCCCGGCAGTTTTGCGGACGTCGACGAACTTGAAGACCTCGCTTGCGCCGCGCGCGATGCGGGCAGCCCGCTGTACGCGTCGCACATCCGCAGCGAAGGCGACCAGCTCGTCGAAGCTGTTGAAGAGGCGCTCAGCGTCGGTCGGCGCGCGGGCGTCGCCGTTCAGCTCTCGCACCACAAGGCGTCCGGCCGTAAGAACTGGGGAAAGGTCCACGACACGTTGGCCCTTGTCGAGCGGGCCCGTTTGAGCGGCGTCGACGTCGTGCTCGACCAATATCCCTACAAGGCGTCCTCCACCGGCCTCGATGTGATCCTGCCGGTGGACGTCAACGTCGGCACCAGGCGCGAGATCGCGGACCGACTCGGAGACCCTGCCTATTTCGCGCTCACCGCAGGCAGGATAGCCCTCGAGTACGGCGGCCGCTGGGACGAGGTGCTCATCGCCTCGGTCGCCAGCGAACGGAACAGGCACTTCGAGGGGCTGACCGTGGCCGGCATCGCCGAGCAGACAGGCGACGCCCCAGCCGCAGCTGCGCTTGCGTTGCTCCGCGATGAGTCGCTGGACGTCGCCGCCATCTACTTCACGATGTGCGAGGACGATCTGCGCGCCGTCCTGCAGTATGCGAACACGTGCATCGGCAGCGACGCGACGGTGCGCGCATTGGAGGGCATCACCGCTCGCGGCAAGCCCCACCCGCGGGCTTTTGGCACCTTTCCGCGGTTGCTCAAGCGCTATGTCCGGGAGTCGCGGCTGCTTTCGCTCGAAGAGGCTGTGCGACGCGCCACGGGTCTTGCTGCCGGCCGCCTAGGGCTGCGGGAGCGTGGGCTGATCGCCGAAGGCTACTTCGCCGACCTCGTGCTTTTCGATCCGGCGACGGTCGCCGATCTGGCCACATATGAGGAGCCTCACCGCTACCCTGCCGGCATTCACTCCGTCTTCGTGAACGGCAGCGCCGTGGTCCGCGACGGGAGGATCACAGGCGCCCGGCCCGGCAGGGTGTTGCGGCGCGGACGCGATCTTTAGTCGTCGTATGCGCTGCGTAACTTGACCGCGTCGCTGGCCACGGTATAATCAAGTAGATGGAGACTCCGCCGATCTCGGTTAGAACCGCGAGATGGTTTTTCATGGCCCTGCTGCTGGCAGCCTGTGCCATGCCGGCGCTCGCGTCGCCGCACGCCCGTACAACCCAGGCGGACCACACCCGTCCGTGGGTTGAGGGCGTCGATCCGGGTTTGGAAAATTCGCTTTTCGGCGCCACATACCGGGCGTTGCCCGAGCACAACATCCTCAAGGTCTATGCATTCGCGGCCGGCGGCTACGAATCGGCCGGCATCCGCTTTTCGGCTCGCGTTCCGCACGAGGGGCGCGACCTCACCGCGGAAGAGATCGCGCACGAAGCTGCGATCCTCATCCGCACGGCGTTCAACGACTATCCCGATGTCGAGGAAGTCGACATCTGGGGTACCATTCCGGTGAACCTACACCAGCTCAAGTCGATCGAGAACACCGTGTTTTCGGTATCCGCAACCCGAGACGTTTTCGAGCAGTTGGAGCGGCAGCCCGCGATGGCGGATGAAGCGTTCGTGGATGCGTTCGGGCGTGTCTGGTTCGCGCCGCAAGTGCCGCGATGAGCCGGGTGTGGGCAGGCGCCATGGCACTCGCCGCAAGTATGGCTCTGTTCGCCGGGCCTGCAGAAGCCGCCATTCGACCCGTTGCCCAGCCGTTGCCGTTGGCGGCGCCGGGAGTCCAAACGCTGCATCTCTCCCTCGAGAGAGCCGATCAGGTTTGGCGCGTCCCCATGCACCGGCGCTTGATCGCGCTCACTTTTGACGACGGTCCGTACCCGTTCTACACGCCATTGCTGCTGCACGTTCTCGACCGCTCTCACGTGGCCGCCACGTTTTTCTGCGTCGGCCGCTCGGCGCAAGAATTCCCCGAGCTGATCGACCGCATCATCGAAGCCGGCGACGAGATCGGCAATCACACGTTCAACCACTACGCGCTCAAGGGTCTCAGCGACGAGCAGATCGCCGAGCAGATCATGGAAGGCGGGGCCATCCTCTCCACGTTTGTCGGCCGGCCCCTCGATCTGTTCCGGCCGCCGCACGGCAGCTACGATCGGCGCGTCCTCGAGATCGCCGCAGCGATGGGCTACCGCACCGTTTTCTGGAGCGACAGTCCTGAGGACACGAAGGACATCTCGCCGGCGCTAGAAGTGCAGCGCGTGCTGGCACAAGCGGAGCCCGGCGGCATCGTCTTGCTGCACAGCGGACAATACCGCACGATCGAGTCGCTGCCGGTCATCATCGATAGGCTTCGCGCGCGGGGCTACACGTTCGTGACGGTCGGTCAGCTGCTGGCGTCGGGCAATCTCTAACTGTTGCCGCGTAGCCGCACAAGTTTAGCCCACGCTTCTTTAGCCTCGTGCTGCAGCGCCGCGAGATCGCCGTCGTTGCGGATCACGATATCGGCGCGAATTTCGTATTCCTCGTCGCTGAGCTGAGCCGCCATCCGCGCTTCGACTTGTGCGGCAAGTACGCCGTCGCGAAGAACCACACGCTCGACGCGCAACGCCCGCTTCGCGATCACGCACACGACCCGGTCGCAATACGCGTCGAAACCGGTTTGCAGAAGCAATGGAACTACCAGCACAACCATCGCCGATGCGGGCTGCGCTTTCATCGCGGCGATCGTCCGCTCGCGGATCGCCGGATGGGTCAACTGATTTAAGCGCGCTTCGCGAAGACGATCGCCAAACGCAGCCGCCGCGAGCGCCGCGCGGTCGAGCGTGCCGTCGGACTTGAGTATGGCGCCGCCAAACTCTGCGGCGAGCGAGTCGAGCACCGCGCTCGGCGGTTTCACGACTTCGCGCGCGATGACGTCGGTGTCGATGATCGTGGCGCCCATGCGCGAAAAAAAATCGGCAACGGCGCTTTTGCCCGCGCCGATGCCGCCTGTGAGGCCGATGATCATCCGTTATTCGATATCCGGGGGCTCGATCACCAACGGTTCTTCGACCGGAGGTTCTTCCGCGGGCGCGACGGCATCGCCGATGGTGTTGCCGGACGAATCTTCCTGACCCGCGAGATAGTCTTGAACCTCGGAGCCTTCAGTGCTTGATTCGTTGACCTTGGACAAGCTCGCGGTGATCCGTCTCGTGCCGGTGTTGATGGACAGCAATCTGACCTGCACCGTTTCGCCCTGCGCGGGCGGAGCCGCCGCGTCGAACTCCGACTTCGGCACCATGCCCGTGACGCCGGGCAACAGTTCTACCAAGAGGTAGTTCTGCGTGGCCTTGATCAACTGCGCCGGAACCACCGTGCCCTCGACGAGCTGATCGGGCACCGTCTTCCACGGATCTTCGAGCGAGTGCTTCACGGAGAGGCTGACCTTCTTCGCATCCGCGTCGAATTTCATGACCTCGACCATGACCTTGTCGCCGATCTGCACCACTTCGCTCGGATGCTTGATCCGCGACCACGACAACTCGCTGTTGTGGATGAGCCCGTCGATGCCGCCGAGGTCGACGAATGCGCCGAAGTCCGCAAGGCGCACGATCGTGCCTTCGCGGATCTGACCGGCTTCCAACGTGGAGAGCAGCTCCATTTTCTTTTGGTTCAGCTCTTCTTCGAGCACGACGCGCTGCGACAGCACGACGCGCCGGCGCTTGTGATCGAGGTCGATGACTTTGAGGCGCAGCTCTTTGCCGACGAGTTCGTCGAGATTGCCCACAGGATGGCGCCGGATCTGCGATGCCGGCACGAAGCCTCGCATGCCGAGATCAACGAGCACGCCGCCTTTGACGACTTGCGTCACTGTGGCGTTGATCGCGTCGTTGCGCTCGTGCGCTTCCAGAACTTTCTCCCAGGTCTTGAGCGCGCGCGCGCGCTTCTCCGAGAGATACATCGTGCCGTCGCCGTCGCCGTCGATGCGATGGACGAGCACCTCGAGCGTGTCGCCGATCTTCAGGTCGGCGATGGAGATGCCAGACGAGAGCTCGCGCGACGTGACCACGCCTTCGGACTTGCCGCCGATATCCACGAGAAGTTCGTCATTTGATTTTGCGACGATGAGGCCATGGAGCACTTGCCCTTCGTCGAGGGTTTTCAGGCTCTCTTCGTAGAGCCGTTGTTCGAGAGCGAATTCATCGTCGGCTTCTTGTGCGGGCTCGACGACATTTGTGTCGGACATTATTGGGGGTTCACCTATGCTTTTTCAAATTTCGACCGTTTGGCGGTCGATGATCTTGCTGGCGGACCGGATGTGAATCGGCTGCATTATCGCTGGCAATCGGAGCAATAGAAGGTGCTACGTTGGGCCAGCAGGATACGCCGTACCGGGGAGCGGCATTGCTTACACGGCAAGCCGACGCGCCCATAGACGACAAACTGCTTCTGAAAGCCGCCTTCCTTTCCTTCCGCGTCCACGTAGTCGTTTAGACTTGAACCGCGATGTTTAATGGCTCGTCGCAGCACGCGCCGTAGACTCTTGAGCAGCCCGATCCGTTCTGCAGCGGTGAGTCGGCCCGCCGGCCGGCGCGGCCTGATGCCCGCGTAGAATAGCGCTTCGCACGCGTAAATATTACCGACGCCTGCGAGGCGGCGTTGGTCGAGCAGCCACGACTTTATCGGCGTGCGACGTCCCGCGAGCAATTCCGCAAACATCTCCGCGTTGAGACGCCGGTCAAACGGATCGACGCCGATCGCGAGGACTTCAGCCGCATCGCCCTGGAGCAATCGTACGCGGCCGAACTTGCGCGGATCGTCGAACTTCATAGAATCGCCGTCATCGAAATCAATTCTTAGGCGCTCGTGCCGGCGCGCCGGCTCCGATGCCGGTCCGACCAGCAAGCTTCCGGTCATGCGCAAGTGGATCGTCAGCGTGCGGCCATCTTCAAGAACGATCGCGACGTATTTCCCCACACGTCCGACGTCGACGATTCGCTGACCGTCGAGCGACGCCAGCGGCAAGCTGCGTTCGTCAACGGTGCGCAACCACGCGACGCCGACGCCGCGGATGCGTTTGCCGCGGATCAGCTCGCGCAGACCGCGCGCGATGGTTTCGACTTCAGGCAGTTCGGGCATCGGATGCTACGCCATGTCTCCCCAACTGGGGCCGGACTTGAAATCGACCACGAGCGGCACGCGCAAGGTCATCGCGTTTTCCATCGCATTGCGGACGTCTTCGCGCAGCGCGTCGAGCGCCTGCATATCGACTTCGAAGATCAGCTCGTCGTGCACTTGCAAGAGCAACTGCGCCGGATGGCGTTGTTCTTCGATGCGCCGCGCGATGCGCACCATCGCCAGCTTGATGAGATCGGCCGCGCTGCCTTGCAGCGGCGCGTTGATGGCCACGCGCTCGGCAGCGGCCCGCATGGCGTGGTTCGGCGATTTCAGATCGGGCAGAAGGCGGCGTCGGCCGAGCAATGTCGTGACCTGCCCGTCGACGCGCGCTTTGTCGATCGCGCCGGCGATGTATTGTTTGATCTGCGGAAAGCGGGCGAAGTACGCGGCGATGAAATCGCGCGCTTCTCCGCGCGAGAAGCCAACGCTTTGCGCGAGGCCGAACGAGCCCATGCCGTAGAGGATGCCGAAATTCACGGCTTTCGCGCGTCGGCGCAGTTCTCCAGGCACCGGTTCGCCGGCGGGCACGGCGAAGACGGCGCGCGCGGTGTAGGCGTGGATATCCTCGCCGCTCTTGAACGCGTCGATCAGCGTCGGATCTTCCGACATGTGCGCGAACAGACGCAGCTCGATCTGCGAGTAGTCCGCCGCAAGCAGCACGCGCCCTTGCGTGGGCGGGAGAAAGGCGAGGCGGATCTCGCGGCCGAGCTCGCTGCGGACCGGTATGTTCTGGAGATTTGGATTCGTGCTCGACAAGCGGCCCGTGGCTGCGCCGAGCTGGTTGAGCGTGGTGTGGAGTATGCCGTCGCGTTTGTCGATCAGAGCCGGAAGCGCGTCAACGTAGGTGGACTTGAGCTTAGACACCTCGCGATATTCGAGCACGCGCGCTGCGATCTCGTGCTCGCTCGCTAATGGCGCAAGCACTTCTACGCCCGTAGCCCAGGCCGTCTTCTTCTTCGATCCGCCGGGCATCTGCAGTTTCTCGAACAGAATCGCGCCGAGCGCCTTGGGAGAGTTGATGTTGAACTCTTCGCCCGCGAGCCGGTGCACCGCGCTTGTGGCTTGTGCGATCGCATCGTC
>Ga0208849_1001220_pt1 | contig 18936 bp, 12 predicted proteins | sample NGESurdeep072012_10_FD_184470 | JGI IMG/M metagenome (GOLD analysis project Ga0208849, IMG submission 184470) | Arctic peat soil microbial communities from Barrow, Alaska - NGEE Surface sample 53-3 deep-072012 (SPAdes) | ecosystem: Environmental > Terrestrial > Soil > Wetlands > Peat ... | reverse complement strand
CAACTCGACTGGTTTGGGAACATCCTTCGGCGGTTCGGGCTTGGGCGGTTCGGGCTTGGGCGGCTCCGGTTTTTTTTCATGCACCATTTCGACGGCGATTTTCTGCAATTTCTTGCCGATCAAACCCGAGCGCGCCGCGAAGTAAAACAACAGTCCCAGCAGAATGGCGTGAAACACCGCCGAGATGATGAGGTTCACCTTCGACGAATTCTTTTTTTTCTTCGGCTGGGATTGCGGGAGCATTTTTTATTTGGCGATGTCGGTGGCCAGATCCAGTTTGCCGATGTTGGCCTGCTGGCAGATGTCCAGCACGGTGCGGATCTCCTTGTATTTCGTCTTGGCGTCGCCGCGCACGATGACGTTCAAGTCCGGGTCATCCATGCGCAGGCTGATCAGTGTTTGCAGCAGATTGGCCATCACAATTTCCTCGCGGTCCAGATAGATTTTTCCGTCCGCCTGAACGGAAATGAATTTCGCCTTGTGCGGCGGGTCTTTCTGGTGCTTCGACGCCGTGGGCAGCTTCAAATCCATGTCTTTCACCGGCGGAATCGTCGTGATGATGAAAATCACCAGCAGCACAAAGCCCAGGTCCAGCAGCGGCGTGATGTTCAACTCCGTCAGCGATTCGTGCGCACTGCGAGAACACTTTTTCATGGAACAATGAATCGTTTCAGAATGACGCGGACTGCTCGTGGCGTTTTAGTGCGCCGGCGATCTTGTCCTCGATGTCGCGGTTGTCCACGTAGGCGTGTTCGATCTGGTTGGCGTAGCGCGTGGCAAAGCCGTCCAGTTCCTGCGTCAGGTGCCGGATGGTCGTCACCATGAAGTTGTAGGCGAACATCGCTGGAATGGCGACCAGCAGGCCCGTGACCGTGGCCACCAGCGCCGCCGCCACGCCTGGGGCCATTGTCTTCAGATCGGCGGATTGTTTTGCGGCGATGCCCGCAAAGGTGGACATGACGCCCCAGACCGTCCCGAGCAGGCCGATGAAAGGTCCGCCCGCCACCGCCGTGGACAAAACGATCATGCCCTTTTCCAATGACATGGCCTGCGATGCGGCGGCCTCTTCCAGCACCACTTTCACCGCCTCGAACGCCGAATTGCTGATCTTGGTTGTCATGCTGCGGGCCAGATGATCCGTGTTGCCTTCGCCCGAGCTTTGCACCGGCCCGACACCCTTGACTTCCACCGGATTATTCTTCAAGTGATAAAGCACCTCCTCCGCGCCGCGGTCATACAACTGATAAGTCGGCGCGCCTTCAAACTCCTCGTTGCGTTTTTTGATGTCCAGCGGGTCGCGCGTGGAGCTGTAGGCGGCCATGAATTTCCTAGTCGCCCGCCGCGCGATGCTAAGCTGGCGGAACTTGGTGATGATGATCGTCCAACTGAACAGCGACAGGATGAGCAGGACGATGACGGTGATCTTGCCTTCGATCGTCGCGTTCTCAATGGCATAAACCGCCGCGTTGTCGGCGAGCAGGGGATGAATGAATGTGGTCATAAATCGGTTCTGGATTTTGTATATGGTTGATTGCGTTTAATTCTTCTCCGGCAGCAGCACCGTCACCCGGCTGACTTTCTGCGCCAGTGAAATTTTCTTCTTCTTTTTCTGGTCGTCGGTCGAATCGTCGGAACTTTTGGCGGCGGCGGTGTCGCCATTGGACATTCCCTGGCTAGTCGCATTGGCGGAGTTCCCTTGCGCGAATCCCTGCTTCGCGCCGCTGGTGTCGCCGCTGGTGCTGATGTTTTGTGACAGCAGCGAAGCGTCAATGCTGCTGCCGCTGGCGCTCACGCCGCCAACGCCGATGATGGTTCCGGAAATGGAGCCGCCGGAACTGACGCTGACGTTGCCCTGCGCGAGCGCGGTGACGCTGACGTTTTGCTGCGCATTGAGATTGATATTGTTCCGCGCGAAGACGAGGCCGATGATGTCGCCGGTGGCGTCCAGATTCACCGTGCTGCCGATGACGCCGGAGCCGCTGGCGTCAATGTTGCGCCCGGCGGAAACCTGCACCGGCGTGCCGGATGCGATGTCGGGAGCATAAACCGGGTTGCCGCCGGCATCCCGCAGTTCGCTGCCGGCGAGAATTTCCACAATGGAACTCGCCGTGTTCACGCCGTTGAGTGGCAACTGCACGATGCCGCCGGCGCTGGCGTTGACATTGCCGTTGGGCGTCTCCACCAGGATGTTGCCGACCGCCTGCCCGGCGTCGTTTGGAAAAGTAGTTGCCAGAATGCCGCTGCCGGGAATCGTCACTGCATACGCGCTGACTTGATGCGTGTTGGGATTCACGGAAAATGAATTGACGGTCACAAAGCCGCCGCCGCCGGTGCCGGCGTTGACATCGCCGCTGAGTGATTCAACGGTGACGTTTCCGCCGTCGTAGGCCGCGATGCGCGAACCGTTCATGTTGACATCACCGCCGGCCACGACCGACACATTGCCCTGGCCGGTCGAAAAAATGCCGCGAGCGCCCAGTGCCGCCACGGAAAAATCCGCCGAGCCAACATTGACCGCGCCGCTGGCATTGATCGAAATGTTGCCGCCGTTGAGCGAGGCGATGGAACTGGAATACATATCCAGATCGCCGGTGAGATTGATGTCAATGTCGGCACCTTGGTTGAACACGCTGGCCAGCGGGTAGGTGCTGCCCACTTTGTAAAGACCGACACCTTCGGACTGGATGCCGGTGCTGGTGCCGAGGTCCAGGTTGTCGGCGGAAATTTCAAAAGTTCCACCGCCGCCAATCGCGAATCCGCCCGTGCCGGAAGGCGTCGGGCCAAGCGTGTTGTATTCCGCCAGCAACGCCTGGGCGGTCACGGCGTCAATCACATGAACGGTCGTGGTCAACGGAACGGTGTCATACGGCGGGTCAGCCCATTGCGGAACACCGTTCTGATAAACTTGAATGGTCAGGTTCTGCAACAAGGCCAGCACCTTGGCCAGATTTTGACCGGGAATGGTTTGATAAGTCAGGATGCGGATCGCGGGGTTGTAATAAAAACTGGAGAGCAGCGTCAGTGGCAATGGATAACCCGGCGGCGTGATCGCCTGTGCCAGCCAGGACAGATCGGGCGTTCCGGCTCCGGCCACCTGGCTCAAATCAATCGAAGTGAAGGCGCTCCGGTTGTTGATATTTCCACCCACGTCAATCGAAGTCACGTCGTTCGCCGACAGATTCATGCCTTGAAACCGGCAGTTGTTCATGTCGCCGCCGACCATGATCTGCGCTGCTTCCGGCGCACCCAGCAGAATGTAATTCATGTCACCGGAAATGTTCAGGATGAGCGGCGTTTCGCGGTTCAAATGCACCGGCGTGGCGGCATGGTCGTTCAAACCAAAAATGCCGCCGGAAGATGAATTGTATTGACTGCTCCCGCTGTCCGAGACGATGAGGCTGAAAATCTGCGGCGCACCGCCGATGGTCGGCAGACTGCCGGTGAGCGAGCCGCCGTCCGTGATGTTGATCGTCAGGCTGCCCAGCGGCGACGGATACAAAATCAGTTGGTTGTAAGTCGAGTCGCCGGTCAGCACCACGCCGCCCGCGCCGGCCACGACGTTCAAAATGCCCGGATAAATGATCGGCACCTTGAGGCTGTCCGTGCGGGACAAACGCGGCAGCAGCGAAGCAGAAGCGCCCAACTGCACCATGTTCCCGGCGTCCAGATTGACGTAATCATCAGGCGCGTAGTTGAAATAATGGCCAGTCGCGCCGCGGGTGATGTTGAAATCGCCGTTGGGATTATTCACTTCCTGCAAAATGATGTTTTGCGCGGCGGCGACATTCCAGCCGCCGCTGATCAGGCTCAACGCAAAGTTGGGATTCAGCGGGTCTGTCCCGACGCTGCCGGTGCTGCCGAGCACATAATTTCCCGAAGTGTCCGTGACGGGATTTCCGTTGGCGTCCATTTCCACGCCGGCATAAATTTTTCCCGTTCCGTTGCCTTCCAGATAATGGCCGGTGACATTGCAGCCGGCCACGACCGTGACGTTTCCACTTTGGCCGTTGCTGAAACCGTAAGCACCGGAACCCGCCGTGGTATAATCATTGTTTTCAGGAGACTGAAAATCACCGTCGTAATAATAGCCGCCAAACCCCGGTAAGACGCTGGTCACGTTGCCGCCCGCCATGAGTGTCACGTTGCCGCCCGCCGCCGTGCTGATACCGCCCAAACCGTCGCTCAAGTCGTAGGCCGTGCTGAGGGAATTCGCGACGTTCTCAAAATGGTAGCCTTCCGCGTCGGAGCCGGTGTCAATGCTGCCGGCCAGCGCGTGCGCCATGATGCTGCCGCCGCCCTCGGTGATGACGCTGCCCGAACCCACCGTGATGTTCTGTCCGGCCGCCAGCGTGATATTGCCGGAACCGGCCTGGATGGATCCGCCAACGGTGTCGCCGCTGCCGCCATTCAGATAAATGTTGCCCGTGCCAGACTGGACGGTGTCCGCCGGAAACCTCACGCCCGCTAGGAGGTTCATGATCCAACTATTTGCATCCGTCAGCAGCGAGCCGTCTCCGAAAATAATGTTGCCGCCCGCCTCCAGCGTGAGCGTGCCCGCCGCCGCGCCGGTGCTGGCGCTCAAATTCCACGTCACCCCGACGTTCAACGTGATGTTGCCGGTGGCCTGCAGCAAAATCTGCGAAAAGTTTTTGTTCAGAAACGCAGTGTTGACGTTGATGTTCAGTGTGCCGGAGCCGCTGTTGTAGGCCACCGTGCCGGAATCGTCCGGCGCGCCGCCGCCGGAATTGCCGAGAACAATGTTGGCCGGATCGAGCAAAAATTCCCCGCCGGCGAAGCCGGCCTGCGCCCCGGCATTCATGCTGGAGTTCAGCGACTCGATGTTGGGCGCGCTCACTTCGATGTTGCCGCCATTGCCGCCGTGCGCGCCACCGGTTACGGAAATTTTACTGCCATCCGCATCACTGAAAACATTGGCCGACTGGATTGTCACTTCGCCGCCAGCACTGCCACCGGCGGAATCATCACCGTTCGCGACGATCTGCGAACTGGCACCGAGATTGAGTGAATCGGACGCTACCAGTCCGATGACGCCGTTCACGTTTTTCACCGAATTGGCCTGGATGAAACCGCCCTGATTCACGACTTTTGCGTTCAGCTCAATCGTCCCTGCGTCGGCGACGAGCTTGCCGGAATTGTCCACTGAACCTTGCGGCAGTTGGACCTGCATGGACATTCCGCGTCCGTCGGGACGTTCGCTCAAAAGCACATTCTGTCCAGCAGCCAATCCGATGGTGCCGCCGGGCGCCTCGATGTCGCCATGATTTTCAACCTTGTCGGCAATGATGAAGCAGTCGCCGCCGTTGCCGATTTTGATGTGGCCGTAATTTACGATGCTCGCCAGCGGCGGCGGGCCGTTGAACTCCCATCCGCCACCCCCGTTCTGCGGCGGCACGCAGTTCGCCGTGGAAACCACCAGACCGGCGGCGCTGACGAACGAGTTCGGCCCGAAATAAAATCCCGACGAGTTGAGGAGCACCACCACGCCGTTGGCCTGCAAGGTGCCGAAAATCTGCGACGGATTTGGGTCGTTGATGCGGTTCCAGACGACGGACGCGGCGGACGGCTGTTTGAAGGTCGTGGTTTCGCCCGCGCCGATGTTGAAGCTCTGCCAGTTGAGAAACGCATTATTGCCGGCGGTGACGGTGAGTTGCGGGCCGCTCGATTGCGCCGAGGCCGTGCCGGAAGTCACCGTCATGCCGGTCGGGTTCGCTTGGGCGCTGCGCGTGAGCAACAATACCATCAGGCCGGGCGTGAAGCGGGCCAGTGCGAAAATTATTTTATGAAAATATTTTTTCATGATTCATGGCGGTTAAAATTGCGCGCCGACGGCGAAATAGATGCGAAGATCATGCAGCGGACTCCAGTTGGGCAGTTGATCTTCGTTGATGAGCGGAAACGCCATTGTTAAACGGGCGTCGAGGTGGTTGCCGATGTTGGCGACCAAACTCCAGCCGGTTCCCCAATAATCCAAATGGCCCGGATTTCCGGGAATGTTTCCGACGTAAAAGCCGTTCGGTGCCGTCGTCTTGACGAAATACCTTCCATCCATCACATAAATCTGGCCGTAATCCATGAACACCGATGCGCGAACCCAGAACGGCACGTCGCCGTCCACCATGCCGATGTTGATCAGCGGTGACTGCGGCTCGATGGACATCCGCCAACCGGTGTCGCCGTAACCCTGGCCGTCCGGGTAGCCGCGCACGCCGGCGGTTCCGCCCATGGCATACTGCTCGTTGCTGAACAGGGCCTGGTTGGCCCACTGGCCGTCCGCGTGAATTTTCACCGTCCAATCCTTGTAAAGAGTTTGCAGCCGGTCGGCGCCCAGTTGCACGGTGATGTAGTTGTCCTGAATTCCGGGAGCGACCTGGGACAATCCGCCGTGAAAGGTGTTTGTCCCCGACCGGGAGGAGCCGTTGAAGGCGGCCAGGTTGAAATTCGCCTGCACGTTGAACGCCGTCGTGCCCCACGGATCCGGCATTGAGCCATTGAAACCAATGTTGAACGGAAAGTATTCCACCGCCGTCGGCGACGCTGGCTGGGGCGAGGAAACGGTCGAGTTGATCGCCGACACCGAGCCGTTGGAATTGGTGACGTAGGTTGTCGCGTAAAAATTGTTCGAGTTGTAGCTGACCTGTTCGTAATGCTTGAAGTCCGCGCCCAGCGTCAGCGTGGTGTTCAGTTTTCCCATCGTCGGCAGCGGCCAGGAAAGTTTGACGCCGATGCCTTCGTTCAACGTGACATTGTGGCCGGTGTCGTCGGAATTGATCGTGAGCAGCGGCGTGCTGATGACGTTGGTGAAGCTGGAATGAATCACGCCGGAATCCGAGACGGAACGGCTGGCATAAACAGTCAGCTCCGGCCGGCCGGCCGGCGGCGGCATCTGGAATTGATGCGTGATTTCGTTGTAGCCGAACCGCCCGTTGCTGGCGTCAATCTGCTGCTGGACGGAAACCGGCCGGCCCAGCGGCAGCCGGTAATACGCGCTGTAGTTGGCGATCAACGGCAGGTCAACCGGCGAAAAATAATCATTGTGCAGCGCGGCGTAATCCAGCGGCGTGAACGTGTATTGCAGGCCAATCTGATGGTCGAGCTGCCACAGGTTGTCGTATTGCGCGTTGAAGGCGACGCGGTTGTCGGGCGTGCCGGGCGTGGCCAGATTGTTGAACTCCACGCGCGCGTGCGCGGGAAAGCGGTCTTTGACTTTCAACGTCAATTCGCTCGTGCCGGGTTCCAGGCCGGGGCCGATGACGGGATAAATCTGCCGGTCGCGGCTCGCGTTCGCCATGTCCAGTTCGCGCTGGAAGACGTGCGAATTAAGCAACATATTTGTGCGCAGACTGGGCAGCGAACGCAGGACGTTTTCCGTGCTGAACCAGTTGTTGTCTTGAACCTTGATGCCGGCGAGCCGGCCTTCCGTGACCTTGATCTTCACCGTGGCGTTGGTCAGTTTTTGCGGCGGCAGGCCGACCGACACGGTGACGAAGCCGCGCTCGCGGTAAGCCATCTGCAATTCGCCAAGCGCGGCGCGGATGTTGTCAATGGTGACATTCGTGCCGAAGGAATCCGGGACGTTGGTGAAAATGCCGCCCAGTTTTTCCGGCTCCAGAACCGTGTTGCCGGAGATCAGATACTTCTCAACTTTGAACCCAGGGGCTGCGTTGGTCTTGGTCGTCGTGTTTTTCACGGTTGCATTCGTCGTTTGCGCCATTATGTCAGTCGAAAAAAAAATATGCGCCATCAGCAGAAGCAGCAGCACTGCGAGGCCGCCGCCGCGCCCGGAAAAATTTCCCGGCGGCGCGACGTTCTGCTGCCGCCACGCGCTGGGCGTGACACCAAAACGCTTTTTGAACATGGCGTTGAACAGGCCGAGATGCCGGTAGCCGCTGTCAAAGGCCACGTTGATGATTTTCGCGTTGGAATCCGCGAGCAGTTGCCGCGCGCGCTGGAGTCGCAATTCCGTCTGGCGCGAGCGGAGCGAAATGTTGAACTCCGCGCGAAAGAGGCGGCTGAAATGCCGTTCGCTGCAATGCAACTGTTCCGCCAGTTCCGTCAGCGAGCGCGTGGCCAGCTCCGTCTCCGGCATCCGGCCGATGAATTCCAGAAAACGTTCCCGCAGATGGCCGGCGACCGGCGGCGTGTTTTGCGCCGGCAACAGGCCGGCGATGGCCGAGGCCCACAAATGCAGCAGCGCCGAGCGCGCGGGCAGGGCCTCGCGCTGCGATTGCGCCGATAGCCGGGCGAACTTCTGTGCCGTGGGTTCGCTGGCGGCGAAACAGAGGACGCGCGGCACGTTCCGACTGGCGGCGTCCTCCAGTTGATGCCATTCCGTGACCGTCAACAGCCCATTGAGGTATTGCGGCAGCACCAGAAAAAATTCCAGCTTCAGCACGCCGAGCTGGCTGGCGCGGAACACCGCGTTGGTGACCGGGCCGGTGATGATAGTGTCGCCCGCGTTCAATTCGCGCGCCGCACTCCCCTGCAAACAATAGCCCGCGCCCTCCGCCACGCGCACGACTGTCCAGCCGCGCCCGTCCGGCTTCCATTCGCCGGATGGCCGCAAAGATAATTCCTGAATGATCAAATGGCGTTCCACTGTCATCTCACCCGCAAGGATGAAGAAGCATTGCGTCCGCCGCGTTTCGGTTGGGTTACGATTCAGAAACAAGAGAAGCTTGCGTGGCTGAAAAGTGAGCGGCGAGCCGTTTTCCGGCAGTCAGCGGAGGCGATCTCAATTCGCCGTCGGGTTTGGGAACTTTCAGAAAACACATTTGTGCAATGGACAGAAGTATGTTCACGCGAAGGTCACTGGCCGGCTGGGTTCAATGATTTAAGCCGGCACATGGAAAATTCAGTTCAAAGCAATCCCTGACGTATTGCCATCGTGCCATCAAGAAATGGCCGGCCTTCAGAGTGGCATGGCACGGCAGACATGGTGCGGAAGCCTGTTCCCCGGCGCAGCTTGAGTTTCAGAATTCTTCCCAAAAGCAAAAAACCGGCGCGGACGAATCCGCGCCGGCTTTGGCCAGTGCATCTTATGTTCAGTTAAACGGAGGATAGATCGTTCCGCCAACTGACGGGCGGGCGTTGACCATTGCCGAAAGAGGGATGCCCGTGGCACCGGTGGGCTGTGAGTCCACGATGGTTTTTTCTATGCTGCCAACAATGGGCGAGCCGCCATTGTAAAGCGTTTGCCCGTTAAACACACCCATGAAACTGCCGGGCGTCCTCTGGTCGCCCAACTGGGCCTTGTTAATATCCTGGTCGTTATTAGGATCAAGGCTGGGGTCAGTGTAGTGAACCAGGACTTCAAAGCCCCAGCAAGGATAGTAGCCCAGAGTAATGGGCGAGTAGTCATTGGTGCCGGTGTTGCCGTGAACGCCCGCGCCCGCCGCCGTTGGCCACATACCATCGAATGGAATCACCGTGGACCAATTGCCACCGCCGTTGTTCACGCCCTTGGCGTCGCCAATGGACAGATAAGCGATGGACTGATTGGCGGCGTTGCCGTTATTGAGTGAATTCTTGATGTCGCCACCGCCAATATAACCGTATGCCCAGTTCAAATTGACATTGGCCTGTCCCGGTCCTTCCGAGCCAATCACGCCGTTGGGAGAAGCCCCGTTCGCGGTTACGGCATTCACAGTGGGAAGATACCAGAAGTTATTGGTGTAGTCGTAAATGTAGGTGCCGACCGGATCATTGTATTGAAAATACTCCCCGGCGGTTTCGCAGCGGCGGGTGCCGGAATCCTTGGTGCGCTCGTAAAGATAGACGAACTTGTTGGTGTCCGCAATGTTGTAGGTCCAGGCCGAAAGCGGAATGCGTCCGTTCGCAACGGCGAACTCCATTTGTTCCCATGAAACATTGTTAATGTTAGTCACCGCGCCAACGGAGGCTGTGGACTTGCACATGACGAAGGGCTGAACACACACGTTTTCTTCCACGATATTGCCGGCCGCGGGATAAGGTGAAGCCGCCCCGGACGCGTCGGAAAAGCCGATGGTGGGACTGTTGGTCACATAGGCGGTGGCAGTTCCGTTTATGTTTCCAACCGGCTGGGCAAAAATAAGCCTGATGCCTTGTTCTGTCGTTTGGAGTCCTTGAGTGGAACCAGTGAACAAGCCGTGGACAACCAACGTGCTGCCATGGAGATTCGTGATGGTGCTGACCGGAGTGCCGGTCATAACCCAGGAGGCCGTGCCGGAACTGAAGCCGGAGTCGGCCCCGCCATGCGCCGCGTCGCCATAATAAATGGTAGGTGCCGGCGAGAAAAGGTTTTGGCAGGCCGTATAGACGTTCGCACGGAAGGCCGTGGAGCCGGTGATATAAACATCAACGGTGGCAGCCATGAGCAATGGAGCACTGGCAAAGCCGAGCGCCAGGGTGAGGAGCAGTGTTTTTTTCATATTATTTGTTTTTTGTTTGGTTGATATTATTTGTTAAAATCATCTTTGGTTTTGAATGGCTGGTTACTGGGCGGTGATGGTGTAGAATTTGACCGGATCTGAAGTGGTGTCAGTGACGGTATGAGTCAAGGTGTCGCCGCTGGACAAAGTCGCGACGGCCGGCCAGTTGATCTGGGCCGTCCCGGAAGTCAGACTGCTGGTTCCACGAAGGGTGTAAGTGCCATAGAGGCCGGTCGTGTAAGTAATGGTTGTCGTGGTGCCGGAGCGGGTGATGGAGTTAATGACCGGTGTGGTGATGGGATACGCCACATAGGTCATTGTGCCATCAGTGGCCAGCTCGAAATACCCGAGCAGCTTCCCGTTTGGATAACCGCCGGACGGTGTCAACTGATAGAAATCAGAGCGAACCGCCTGGCCGGAAGTTGTAAAGTTGTTGGCCGTGGTGTTTTCCGGGCTGCCTTGGAAGGTCCCGTTGAAGTTGCCGCCATAAGCTCCTTTCAAGGCATCGTGATAACTTACACCGTCCGTATAATTGGGGTTGTCCGAACTGAAGTCTTCCTCAATTACGGCGGTCGCCGTGTCGTTGGGATATACCGCAAGGGTATATTCATCCAACGCACCCGGCGGAATGGCCGCCATGCGGCCAATGGTGCCCGACTGAACACTGGCGCTGCCGGCATACCACGGTGACGTCTGTGAATTCAATGAGGCGCGGGACCTGGTGACAAAGAGAGTATCATCGCTCAACCAGGCAAAGGCCGACCAGTTCATGCTGTTAATGCCAACCTGGTTAAGTTGTGTGCCGGTGGAGTAAGTTGAAATGGCGTAGCGTTGATTGACTGCCAGGTTGGTGAAAGTGGAAATTGGCCCCGCATCAACCACCATGTCATTGCCGCCTTTTCGGAAGCAAATTAAAACGTCTCCGGTTGAATAGCTGGTCAACGTGCCAGCCATAAGTTCGCCGGCGGCCACACTTGCAAGCATGGCGATCAGCCCCGCCTTTTTATTTAAATTGTTTAGCATAGATGGTTATGTTTTTTTATTTCTCAAGCAAACATCTTAAAGTTCCACTCGCCCGCCCGCCTCCACATTAAGGACAAGAGCACGCAGTTTTTCGCCCGGCGACATATCCTGCGGCAAGGTGGATTTCCGTTGCAAACAGGCGCATCTGTGCGGCGAAGCGTATTGGTTTCGTCACAATCACCTCCGCCGTAACCGAAATGTGACGAGCCACGCCCGCAGCAGATGGGCTTGTGGGAATGAAATGACAGATCGCTGCTTGCCGAAGGCTGGGGAATCCTGCAACTATGGCGGCAGGATGATGTCCCTTCACCTCGGCTTGAAATTCAGGGTGACACTAATCGGACAGGCGTGCCTCCGGCTTTGTCACCGAATCGTTGCCGGCCCGCCGCGCCAATGTAACGGCAAAGTTTCAGGCTGTGTGGCGTCTGAATTTCATCAAATGATAATCTCATCCGAACAAAAGCAGATTGCGCGGAAGGCGGTGCTGGGTGTTGCCCTGCTGGCTGCATTCGCGAGCCATTCAAGCGCACAGTCGGCGGACGACGCGCTCATCAACAAGCTGGAGCAAAAAGGGATTTTGACAACCAAGGAGGCGCAGGAACTGCGCACGGAAGCCAGCCAGGATTTCACCACCGCAGCGCACAGCAAGGCGAATATGCCCGATTGGATGGTGATGCCCGACTGGGTGAAAAGTTACAAGTTGTCCGGGGATTTTCGCGGGCGGTTTGAACAATTGTCCGGCGACAACGACGCCTTTGTGGATCGCGTGCGGCTGCGTTACCGTCTGCGCGTGGGCCTGACCGTGAACCTGCACGACAATCTTGAAGTGGGTTTCCGGTTCGGCAGCGGCGACCCGGCATCGGGTTTTGCGACCGGCAATCCGCTGTCCGGGACCAGCACGTTTCAGGACAACTTTTCTTCAAAGTCACTCTATGTGGACGCCGCCTACGGCAAATGGTCGCCGCTGAATTCAGACAGTTGGCTGCTTTCGGCCACGATTGGTAAGATGGACAACCCGTTTGCCTTTACGCCGATGGTGTTCGACCAGGATTTGACGCCGGAAGGCGGGGCCATCCAGTCCGGCTGGACCATCAATGACAAACAATCGCTTTCCTTGACCGGCGCGGCGTTCGTGCTGGACGAGGAGTCCGCCGCGACGCAGGATCCGTTCATGTATGGCGGGCAGCTTCTGTGGAAGGCAAAGTGGACCAAGAAGCTGGCCACCACGCTGGGCGTCGGGGCGTTCCAGATTGTCAACGCCCACCAGCTCAACACCGTTAATGTGCCTTACATCAACCGGGGCAACACCCGTGTGCCGTTTGTGCCGCTGATTCCTCCCGGCTCGTCCGCTTTGTATGTGTTGAAATATAACTACACCCCGGTCATTGCCGATGCGGGCGCGACCTATACGCTGGACAGCTTTCCGTTTTACAAAGGCGCGTTTCCGCTCAAGTTCGCCGGTGAATATATGCACAATCCCGGCGCGCCGGCCAACAACGATGGCTATTGGGTCGGTGTGACCTTCGGCCAGTCCGGCAAGAAAAAAACCTGGGACATTTCGTATCGTTACGAATACCTCGGGGCGGATGCCTGGTATGATCAGTTGGTGGATGATGACAACCTCGCGTTCTATCCCGGCGACAATCCGAATGCGAACAGCACTTTCGGATATTATGGCGGCACCAACATCAAAGGCCACCAGATCAGATTCAACTATTCGTTCACTGATTCCCTGACCTTCTCAATCACCTGCTTCCTCAACGAATTGATCAACCGCGACGGACTGGTGGCCGACTATTATGTTCCCGACACCAAAACCAGCGCCACCATGCGTTTCATGGCCGACATGATGTGGAAGTTTTAGCGGCTGCGGTAAAACTTCCCTGCGGGAGTCAAACCACAGCGGCGGCCAAACTGGGCGCAACCGGCGCGCATTTTTAGTTTGGCACGAGTGCATTTTCAGTGAACCCTTGACGCCGTTGCATGAGCCTGCTCGAAGTCAAAAATCTGAAAGTGCATTTTCCCGTGAAGCACGCGATGTTCAGCCGCGTCCGGGAATTCGTGAAGGCGGTGGACGGCGTGAGTTTTTCCATCGAACCGGGCGAAACGCTCGGCCTCGTCGGCGAAAGCGGCTGCGGCAAGACGACGCTCGGCCGCGCCATCGTCCGGCTGGTCGAGCCGACGGCGGGTGATATTTCGCTCGATGGCGAGGACATCTTGAAAATGAGCGGCTCGGAACTGCGCGCGCGGCGCCGCAAGTTTCAGATGATTTTCCAGGACCCCTACGGCTCGCTCAATCCGCGCATGACCGTCGAGCAGATCGTCGGCGAGGCGCTGGACATCCACAAATTGACCGACAGCAAATCCGCACGGCAGAAAAGAATTTTTGAACTGCTCAAGGATGTCGGCCTCGACGCGGTCTATGCGCAGCGTTATCCGCATGAATTTTCCGGCGGGCAACGCCAGCGCATCGGCATCGCGCGCGCATTGGCGGTCGAGCCGGAACTGATCATCTGCGACGAGCCGGTGAGTGCGCTGGACGTCTCGGTGCAGGCGCAGATCATCAATCTGCTCCGCGATTTGCAGCAGCAGCGCGGCATCGCGTATCTGTTCATCGCGCATGATCTCGCGGTGGTCGAACACATCAGCCGCCGCGTGATGGTGATGTATCTTGGCAAAATCGTGGAGACAGCGGACGCAAAAGAAATCATCCGCAATCCACAGCATCCTTACACGCAGGCGCTGATTTCCGCCGTGCCGGAAATTGATCCGGAAACGAAACGGCAGCGGATTGTCCTGCCGGGCGACGTGCCGTCGCCGATTCATCCGCCGAGCGGTTGTCCGTTTCATCCGCGTTGTCCGATTGCGGAAGAGAAATGCAAGACGGAAATTCCCGTTTTACGTGAAGTTTCGCAAAATCATTTTGCCGCGTGCCATTTTTCGGGGACAAAGATTGAAGCGTGATCGTAACCCGCTTCACTCCGGCTGCGTCTAAAACCAGTGATTGATCACTGGCCGGGCGCAACCGGCGGAACCGCGACGGGTTGAAAATCATGCTGGCCTTTGGCCGAACCGTCCGTGGCGAAAAGGCGATATTTGACGCCGGGCTGAAGTTGTTGCGCGTGTGTGCCCAGCACTGCGGGTTTCATGCCGCGAATGTTTTGCCCGTAATTGAACGGCTGGTTGATTGGAACCGAGTTGGTGCTGGCCACCAGATGCCAGAGCGGCAGACAATTTTTATTGGTCTGCCATTGGTCCAGTTCGACGACTTTGATGTCCTTGAGTTTGTAGGGCTGCCCCAGTTTGAAGATGACCGGAACGGTTGGCGACGCATCAGCACTGGCACGGACATTGCCGGTGGCCAAATCAGCCAGCCGGCCAAGCAAACCCCGGCTGGCGGCGCGGGCGGGCCGGGTGACGCGGGCGTTGATGCTGCTGATGTGAATGATCTTTGGCTTGAACAAGTCGGTGAAGTAAAAAACATAAACGCCGGCCAGCGCGAGCGCGACCGTCATCAGAAACCAGTTTGTTTTAGTCATATAATTTTGAATGCGGCGGGCGCATTTCTGTATAATTACAGATCTAGACGCTCACCTGAAGTGAATGGTTATGAGAATATCAAAACGGAATTTTTTGGCCAGCCGTGTCGCCGGGGCTTTCACCTTGATCGAACTGCTCGTCGTCATCGCCATCATCGCGATTCTGGCGGCCATGCTGCTGCCCGCACTGGCCCGGGCCAAGGAAACCGCCAAACGCATTGCGTGCCTCAGCAATCTCAAGCAGTTGAGCCTGGCCGCGCATATGTATGTGGACGACAACCAGGGCGCTTATCCGCCGCGCTACGATGGCTCAACCACCACCAGCCGCTGGCCGGACAAGTTTTTTGACGACTACGGGAAAAATCTAAAACTGCTGCTTTGCCCGAGTGAAACCACCAACTCGCCCGCCACCGGCGGCGACTCAACCCTCGCAGACAACGCGCCGCGAAGTTATTTGATCAACGGCTGGAACGATTATTTTCAGAATCCTCCCGCCGATCCGCTGGGGTTGAACGGCGGCGATCGCATGAAGGAAAACGCCATCCTTCATCCCAGCGACACCGCCTTGCTTGGTGAAAAAAATTCCGGCCACGGTGATTATTACATGGACGTGAACGAAGGCGCCGGCAACGATTTCAGCGGCGTCCTGGAAGAAAGCCGGCATGACAGCCGCGGCCCGGACACGGAGACCGGCGGTTCCAATTACGCTTTCACCGACGGCAGCGCGCGATTCATGAAAATTCACACGGCGCTGTATCCGCTCAATCTTTGGGCCATCAGCGACGCCAACCGGATAAGTTTTGCCGACAATGTAAATTGATTTTGCCCAAAATCAGCATTGCCTTCCTTTCCGGCAATATGGCATTATTTTCAAACCCAAATGTCGGGGCGTAGCGTAGTCTGGCTAGCGCGCTTGGTTCGGGTCCAAGAGGTCGTGAGTTCGAATCTCACCGCCCCGACCATTTTCTTTCCTTGAGTTTTTCAGTGAGGTCTGCGTCTGCGGGCTTTTCAAGGTGGTGTGCCCACGAGTTGCCGGGATGATGCAGCTCATTCTGCATTGAAATTAAAGCTTCCTTGCGATGGCTGCTGAAGTTCGGAAAAGCGCCATTAAACCTGAAAACGGCGGGACGACCGGGGCGTCGATGTTTTTTATCCTTCTTTTGCATTCGTCCGTGTCTTTCCGGTTGCGACGGTCGCGGAAACTGGTTTATCTTGAAGCGGCAGTCCAAAGCCGTATTTTTATTTGAGCCATGACAAATCCCGTTGCCGCGATGCGAGTATTGATCACGTATGCGATCTTGATACCGCTGGCTATTTTCATGGGCTACCTGATGACGGAGGTGGGAAACCATCCGGATTATAACAATCTGTTTTTCGTCGGGCTGATTGCCGCCCTCGTCCTCTCGCCAATATTGATCAAATGGCACTATCCCATCATGGTGTTTGCGCTGGGCTGCCCGATGTATCTGTTTTTCCTGAAAGGTTACCCGCCGGTGGCGCAGGTGATGGTCATCTTGAGCCTGGGCATTGCGATTGTGGAACGGGCGTTGAACAAGGACCGGCATTTTATCTCCATGCCCAGCATGACCTGGCCGCTGGTGTTCATCGTGGGGATGGCTATTACGACGGCGGAGCTCACTGGCGGCATTGGCCTGCACACGCTGGGCGCGTCGGTGGTCGGCGGCAAAAAATACGTCGCTCTTTTTATCGGCGTGGCCACTTACTTTGTGCTGACGAGCCGCCCCATTCCCAAAGCCCAACGCGGTCTGTATATTGCCCTGCTGTTTCTGGCCGGTTTTCCCGCCTTCATCAGCGACCTGTTTCCGGTGCTGGCCTACCCGCTGGATTACATCAACCTGTTGTTTCCCCCGTCCTCGACGGCGTCCCTGGAAATTACCATGGGCACCACCCGGCTGGGTGCGTTTTCCACCACGGCGCTGGTGGTGGCTTATTATATGCTGGCCAAATTCGGCCTGCGCGGAATTTTTCTGGGCGGACGTCTCTGGCGTCCGGTGCTGTTTGCCATCTTGCTGGTTTTGACCATGCTGGGCGGTTTCCGGCTGGTGTTCATCGGCGTGGTGATGGTTTTGACGATGCTTTTTTTCCTGGAGGGGCTGCACCGGACGCGGCTGCTGCTGGTGTTCGTCATGGGCGGATTGGTCTGCGCCGGTCTGCTGGTGCCGTTGTCCGACAAGCTGCCTTACACATTCCAGCGGGCCATGTCGTTCCTGCCGCTGAAATGGGATGCGAGCGCAAAGGCGGACGCGGAAGGCTCCTTGGACTGGCGGTTGAGAATGTGGCATGACCTGTGGCCGCAGGTGCCGCAGCATTTGCTCTTGGGCAAAGGCTATGCTCTTTCAGAAATGGAATTGCAGCAGAACACAGGGTATGGCACGTTCGCCGGCGGCGATGCCGCGCAGATGAACGCCAGCCAGGATTCATTGGCCATAACCGGCGACTACCACAACGGTCCGCTTTCAGTGCTGCTGCCATTCGGTATGTGGGGTGCCATCGGCTTCCTGTGGTTCACCCTGGCCGGTCTGCGCATTGTTTATCGCAACTACAAATATGGCGACCCTGAACTCAAACCGGCCAACGCCTTGATCCTGGCGTTGAACCTGCAGCATTTCATCGCCTTCTTTTTCTTGTTTGGCGCTTTTTCCGACGACATGTTCTCATTCGCCAAATTTTTCGGTTTCAGCGTTGCCCTGAACTGGGGCATGTGCGGGCCAAAACCACAGACGGCTGCGGCACCGCGTGTCAAACCCCTCAAACCCTTCCCCCGCCCGCAGCCGTTGCCGGCCTGAAGCGCGTGAAACCTCGGCTGCTCGTCCTCGAACTCTGGGGTCTTGGCGACCTGGTCATCGCCACCCCCTTCCTCCGCGCCGCCGCCGAAAAATTTGCCGTTACCCTGCTGGCCAAACCATTTGCGGAGGAACTTCAGCCGCGGCTCTGGCCGGAAGTCCGGGTGCGCCCCTTCAATGCGCCGTGGACCGCTTTTCGCGACAAATATCATTTCTGGCACTGGCCGTGGCGTGAGTTGATGCAACTACGGCAATGGCTCGTGGCGGAAAAATTTGATTGCGCCGTCTCCGCGCGCGGTCTGTCCGTGCGCTGGGATCCGCGCGACCATCTCGTCCTCAAATTTTCCGGCGCCCGGGAACGCCTTGGCTTTTCTCGTTTGAAAAGCCATCTTTACCTCACGGAGTGCCTGGCCTGGCCCGACCCGCTGGCGCATCGCAGCGAATTCTGGCGCGTGGCCGGGCGCGCCTTGGGACTGGCCGTGCCTGCCCGCACGGAAATTGTCCCGCCCGCCCGCGCAACCCAATCCATGGCCCTAGTTCACAGCGGCGCGCGGCTGCCGGCCCGGGTCTGGCCGCTCGAAAATTTTCAGCGCATCGCCGCGCGGTTGCGCGAAAAAAACGTTTCCGTGCAGATCGCCTGCGACCCCGACCAGCTTGCGTGGTGGCAGAATCAGGGGGAAAACGCCGCCTGCCCGCGCAGCGTGCCGGAACTGCTGGCGCATATTGACCGCGCCGGAATTTTCATCGGCAACTGCTCCGGTCCCGGTCATCTGGCCGCCATCTGCGGCGTGCCGACCTTTACTATTTACGGTCCGTCCATGCACGAATGGTTTGCGCCGCTGCATCCGGCGGCGGAAATTTTTGAGGGCCGCGCCTGTCCCTACAAACCCTGCTCGGATTATTGCCGCTATTCCCGCCCGTTTTGTCTGGGCGACGTGAATGCCGGTGAAGTCTGGACGCGCGTGGAACAATTCGCGGAAAAACATCTGACCCATGGCCAGACAGTCGCAGCTTGAAACAAACTGGCCGCCGCGTAAAAACAAAATGTCGCCACCCATGTGCAAAATAACCTCCGACCAGGTGAGCTGCGTGATTCCCTACGCGGGTGCCGTGAAATACATAGCCGAGGCGGTTCTTTCC
>Ga0208849_1001219_pt1 | contig 18952 bp, 11 predicted proteins | sample NGESurdeep072012_10_FD_184470 | JGI IMG/M metagenome (GOLD analysis project Ga0208849, IMG submission 184470) | Arctic peat soil microbial communities from Barrow, Alaska - NGEE Surface sample 53-3 deep-072012 (SPAdes) | ecosystem: Environmental > Terrestrial > Soil > Wetlands > Peat ... | reverse complement strand
CTGGTCTATCTCGCCAACCCCAACAATCCCACCGGCAGCTACCTGACATCAACCGAATTGCGCCGTCTGCACGCCGGGCTGCCGCCATCCGTCCTTTTGGTGATCGATGCGGCCTATGCGGAATATGTCCGCCGCAACGACTACGACCCCGGCATTGAGATGGTGTCGCAGTTCGACAACATCGTGATGACGCGCACATTCTCGAAAATTTACGGCTTGGCGGGGCTGCGTGTCGGCTGGGCGTTTTGTCCGGCAGCGGTGGCCGACGTGCTCAACCGCGTGCGCGGACCGTTCAATGTCTCCATACCCGCGCAGCTTGCGGCGGTCGCGGCGCTGGGCGACCGCGGCCATATCGAAAAATCCCTTGCGCATAATGAGCAGTGGAAGCACTGGCTCGTCGAGCGCATCCGCGCTTTGGGGCTGCGCGTGGACGACAGCGTGGCAAATTTCGTCCTGGTCCATTTCGAACCTGCTGGCGACCACACGGCGAAGGGCGCCGATGCATATTTGAGCGCGCGCGGTCTCATCCTGCGTAGCGTCGCGAATTACGGTTTGCCGAACTGTCTGCGTCTTACGATCGGGCCCGAAGACGCCAACCGGCGCGTGGTCTCGGCTCTGACCGACTTCACGGGCGCACGAAAATGACCATCGACTCCAGGCCGATGTTTTCCAAGGTGGCGCTGGTGGGCATCGGACTCATCGGGTCCTCCATGGCGCACGCCATGCGCCGGGCGGGGCTGGCCGCGCACATCGCCGGTTACGCCCACCGCGCCGCGACGCGAGACAAAGCGCGCGCCATCGGCTTTGCCGATTCGCTTCCGGAATCCCTCGCTACCGCGGTGAAGGACGCCGACCTGGTCGTACTGGCAACACCCGTCGGCACCTATGGAGCGCTCGCCAGGGAGATGGCGGGCGATTTGAAACGCGGCGCGATTTTGACGGATGTCGGCTCGGTGAAAACCGCCGTGCTGCGCGACGTGGGTCCGTTCGTGCCGGAAGGCGTGCATTTTATTCCGGCCCACCCCATCGCGGGAACGGAGCAGTCGGGGCCTGAAGCGGGATTTGCCGAACTGTTCGACGGGCGTTGGTGCATTTTGACACCGCCGGTCGGTGCCGACCCCCAGATGATCGAAAGGCTCAGATCGTTCTGGCAACGCCTGGGCAGCAATGTCGAGGTGATGGATCCGAAACATCACGATCTGGTTCTCGCCATCACCAGCCATGTGCCGCACCTGATCGCCTACAATATCGTGGGCACCGCAGCCGATCTTGAGACCGTCACCGAAAGCGAAGTGATCAAATTTTCCGCCGGCGGCTTTCGCGACTTCACGCGCATCGCGGCTTCCGACCCAACCATGTGGCGGGATGTGTTTCTCAACAATCGCGAGGCGGTGCTTGAGATGCTCGGACGCTTCACCGAGGATCTGAGCGCGCTGCAGCGCGCCATCCGCTGGGGAGACGCCGACATGCTGTTCGAGCTGTTCACACGCACCCGCGCCATACGCCGCTCGATCGTTGACGCCGGACAGGACATCGGCGAACCGAACTTCGGAAGATCGAAGAAGAAGGGGTAGGCGCGCCTCGTCTTGCCAGCGCACCCGGGACGTCGGACGGACCGGTTCAATACAGAGAATCCAGTTTACCGGTGGAAATCCGGCCTCCGAGAAAAACATCGCTGCCGACGAAACTCAACTTCGTAATCAACCGGCCCTCGCGTGCAAGGGCGCCAGCTGCGCTGCGGAGCGCAGCCGCGAGCTTCGCATCCGATCCGGAACGGAGCGCAAAATGGTCAGTCCCGCGAATGTCGAGATCCAGGTCGCCCGCCAGGTAATGCGCGGCATCCAGCGACAATCGTCCTCGTCCGGTAGCGTCGATTTTGCCCCAGGAGATCTGAAAGGGCTGCACCGTCAGATAACCCGATGCATGCCGCCAATCCTCCGCGGCCGCGCCCCAATCTTCCCGCCCGCCAAGCAGCCGCTGCAACGCAAGAGCCGGCGCGACATTGCCTTCGATATCGACGCGTTCGATGTCGTCGCCGAAGCCGGCGCGCAAGGCGGCTGACAGGTGAATGCCGTCGGCGGCGAGGGCAAAGTCGAGCGCGTCATGGCGTGGGTTCCGCCGCAGGTGGAATTGCACCCGATCGCCGGTAAGCTCCTGCGAATTCAGGGCCGCGACGTCCAGATCGAAGCGCGCGAGGCTGCCGTCCGACACAATCGCGCTCGCCCGCAGCGAACCCGGCACGAACGAAAACCGGCGGGGGGCACCAGCGGAATCGGTCCATAAGAATGTTTGCGCGCCCGCGGCCTCGAAGATCTGCCGGCTCGTGGCATAGGTGAGCATGTGGATGGCGAAGCGATCGGCGCGCCATGTCAGCGGTCCGGTATGCGTCTGTACCTCAAGCGAGAAGCCGTCCAGCACGGCATCAATGCGAAAAGGGAATCCTTCCATGACTTTCGAAATATAGCGCATGCGAACGCCGGGCATGAGCTCGCGGCCGTTGTCGGCAGTCAGCTGCTTGTCGAAGGACGAGGCGGCGATTTTCCACCAGATCATCACGGCCGCCGCCAGCAGCAGGAGAAGAACAACCGGTGCATAAAGAAAAAAACGGCTGGAATAACGCATGTGCTACGATATTACCCGCATTTCGAATAACCGCAGGAAATGCAGGTATCGCAGCCTTCCTGGCGGATCAGACCGGGGCTGCCGCATCGGGGGCAGGAGCGTGTTGGTGCGTCGCCGACGGCAACCGCAACCGCGCGCGCGGAATTCGGCAACTGCAGCTTCTCGCGCGCCGGCATAAAGCCCGTGGAGACGAGATGGCGTTCGATGATGTCTCCGATGGCGGCCAGCAGCGACGGCACATACTGGCCGCCCATCCATTGGCCGCCCCGCGGATCGAACACCGCTTTCAGCTCATCGACGACGAATGAGACATCGCCGCCGCGCCGGAAGACGGCGCTTATCATCCGCGTCAGCGCCAGCGTCCAGGCATAGGCTTCCATGTTCTTCGAGTTGATGAAGATTTCAAACGGCCGGCGCCTGCCATCGGTCTCGATGTCGTTGATGGTGATGTAGAACGCGTGATCGGAATCCGGCCATTTGATCTTGTAGGTATGCCCCAGCAGCGCCTCCGGGCGATCGAGAGGCTTTGTCATATAGACGACGCCGCCCGAAGCCTCACGGTGGCGTGCGGGCGTCGGCAGAGGAAGCGATGGCTGGACGTCCTCTTCGCCACGCAGGGATTCCCCATCGACGGACTGCGCGATGGCGACCTGCGCAAGGACGGGTTGCGCAATGACGGGCTCGGCCTGACCGAGCGTCGCATTGGTCTCGAGCACGGCGCCAGTGATGGCGTTCGGCCGGAAGGTCGTGCAACCCTTGCAACCGCTCGCATAGGCCTCAAGGTAAACGTCCTTGAAGGCGTCGAACGAAATATCCACCGGTACATTGATGGTCTTGGAAATGGAGCTGTCGATGTGACGCTGTGCAGTGGCCTGTACCGCCAGATGTTCCTTTGGCGACAATTCCGACGACTGCACGAAATAGTCCGGCAGCGCCGTTCCCGCGCCGTAGATTTCGCGGAAGCGCCGCCAGGCATGATCGGTGACGATCTCTTCGCTGCGCGAGCCGTCGTCGCGCAAGACCTTGCGGGTAAAGGTGTAGGCAAACACCGGCTCGATGCCGCTTGAGACATTCTCCGCCAGCAGCGAAATCGTTCCCGTCGGCGCAATGGAGGTAAGAAGGGCGTTGCGGATTCCATGGGCAGCGATGGCGTCGCGCGTCACCCGCGGCAGCCGCGCGATGTTCGGCCGCACCAAATAGAGGTCGCGATCGAACAGCGGGAATGGGCCTTTTTCCCGCGCGATTTCTGCCGAAGCGGCATAGGCCGCCCGGGAAAGGCGCGAAAGCCAGCGCTCGATCCGTTCGAGACTTTCCGGCGAACCATAACGCGTGCGGCAAAAGATCAGCGCATCCGCAAGCCCAGTCACCCCAAGCCCGATGCGCCGTTTGGCGAAAGCTTCGTGGCGCTGTTCCGGCAACGGAAACCGCGACACGTCGATGACATTGTCGAGCAGGCGGACGGCGACATGCGTGACGCGCTCGAGCTCCTCTTCATCGAGCTGCGCATCGACTTCGAATGGACGGCGCACAAGGCTCGCCAGATTGACGGACCCCAGAAGGCAGGCGCCATACGGCGGCAGGGGCTGTTCGCCGCACGGGTTGGTGGCCCGGATGGTTTCGCAATACGCCAGATTGTTTTCGGCGTTGATGCGATCGATGAAGATTACCCCCGGTTCGGCGTAGGCATAGGTCGCGCGCATGATGCGTTCCCACAGCGCTCGCGCCGAAATCGTCCTGTAGACTTTCCCGTCGAAATTCAGGTCCCACGGTTCATCGTTCGTCACCGCCGCCATGAACGCATCGCTCGCGAGCACGGAGAGATTGAACATGGAAAGCTTGCCGGGCTTGTGCTTGGCGTCGACGAAGGTCTCGATATCGGGATGATCGCAGGCGAGCGTCGCCATCATCGCGCCACGGCGCGATCCCGCCGACATGATGGTGCGGCACATCGCATCCCACACATCCATGAACGAGACCGGCCCGGACGCATCCGCGCCAACGCCTTTGACCGGCGCGCCCCTGGGTCTGAGCGTAGAGAAGTCGTAACCGATTCCTCCGCCCTGCTGCATGGTGAGCGCGGCCTCGCGCAAATGCGTGAAGATTCCGCCCATATCGTCCGGGATGGTCCCCATCACGTAACAGTTGAACAGCGTGACGTTTCGCTCGGTGCCGGCGCCGGCAAGAATGCGGCCCGCGGGAAGGAATTCCGTGCCGGCCATCGTTTGCGCGAAAGCCAGAGCCCATTCGCGCCGCTTGTCCGGCGCTTCCGCCTGCGCAGCCGCCAGCGCCACGCGCGCCCAAGTATCGGTCAGATCGCGATCCACGGGTGTGCCGTCCGGCTGCTTCAGCCGGTATTTCATGTCCCAGATTTCTCGGGAAATATCGCTCATCGGTTTTTTTGGCGGCGTTTCTCTGAGCGGGTCTGCGCCCGTCCGCAAGCATCGCGCAGGCGGGTTGCAGAACTTACAACGGTAACGCTCGAAGTCAAGGAATGTTCGCTTTATGTTCTCGCCCGTTTTGCGCATTGCCATATCGCGCAAGGGTATGCGGCACCTTATGGGGCGAGCGATGCGACATAGGCCGCCAAATCGATCATGTCTGCCCGCGTTAGGTGCGCGGTAACCGGTTTCTTGGGAGCGCCGCCCTCACCGCGTCGGGCGCTTCGACGATGCGCGTCCCCAGCAGCTCGCGCGCCTTCGCCGCCAGACCGGCCCCCACTTTATGTGACGATCACCCGGATGTCGGCTTGTCCTTGTTGGTCGTCGTTTGCGCGCCCCTTTCCGCCGCGACGATATCGGGCATGGGACCTTTGTCGCGAACATGCGCGATAAAGTCCGCGACCCATTGGTCGAAGACCGCGATGCTTTGGGTTTCTTCCACCATCTCCGCTGCCTGGTCGTCGGCGAAGGGGCGCCCCGCGCCGAAGGTGGTATGTTTCCAGAGCCGGTCCGGTACTTCGATATCGCTGTAGCGGCACTGCCAGACGAGGCTCTGATAGGCCAGCCTTTCTCCATCCTCGGTATTGCGGAATGGATGGTTTTCGGGGTCGAACCACTCGCGGTGCTCGAGCATTTTGGGCACCCCGCGCTCGTCTTCTTCGTTGGCGCCGCCATCGCCGTAGCAGAAGAACGCGGCCGTCCTGCCGGAGAGATGGTTCTTGCTCAATTCGGTCCATAACGCGGAGCGTTCGAGGGCCTGCGCCTTCAAGGTGTTCTTCTTGTCGATAAGGTCGGGGCGCGGATTGCCGCCATTCATGCAGACAAGCCGGTCGAACATCAGTTTGAAATTGGTGGTCGGGGCATACCGGCAAACGGGTCCGATGAATGCCCAGGCATCGCTGCGCGCCAGCCGTCCATAGAGGTCCACATTCCACATCAGATCGGGTTGGTTCTCGCTTCCCGGCCCATAGCAATTGCAGGGCCAGACGCACAGAGCCATCGAGGAGCTGACGCAGGCATTGCAGGGCTGAATGCGGACCTTGCCATGCTCGTTGCCGATATCCTCGTGATCGACCTGCCAGGCTTCCGGCAGCCGACCGAGCATCCGGTGCATGAGGGCGCGCGCTTTCGAATCCAGCCCGGGACAGGAATGCATCCGGCGCGCCGATCCGGCGACCACCAGCACTCGAAGGGGACGTATGTCCGTCAGGGCTGGAGGAGCCGCGGATTGCGCGGATTGCGCAGTGTCGGAAGCGGGCGAGGCCAAATGCAGTGTCCTTCTCAGGGACGGCCAACGAGGCCGGACTGCTGCATGTAACCACGGGCCGCGGACAGGGGTTCCTGACGTACCGGGTCCCGGAGGATTCCGCGAAGGAACTTTGCGAGCGGAGGTTGCGTTTCCTGCGCGGGCAATGGGCCCGAGCGGGAGGATTCGATGAACTTCAAGACCGGCGTAGCGACGTCCCTGGCAGTTGGATGCCTGGCAAGCGCAGCATTTGCCAGCCCCAATGCCACGGATTTCCGTCATCAGGCGATGGCAAGCGACGCGTTCGAGATTGCGTCTTCGAAAATTGCGCTGGGTCAGTCGACCAATCCCCAGATTGACGCCTTCGCAAAAATGATGATCCACGATCATTCGCTGACCACGAAGCATCTGCTGATGGGGTCCGGGATGACCCAGGCCGACATTGACGCCAAGCTGGCGGCTGGCGCCGATGGCAAACATGCAGCCAACGATCTGGTTGATCAATCCCACGCCGACATGCTCGACAAACTGGGTAGCGAAAAGGGCAAGGATTTCGATTCGGATTACATGAGCGACCAGGTGAGCGGGCACAAGGACGCCGTTTCGCTGTTCGAGGATTATGCGAAGAACGGCGACGACCGCAGCCTGAAATCCTGGGCGCGCAAGACCCTGCCAAAGCTGAAGATGCATCTTGCCAGGGCCAAAGCCATCGACGCGAAGATGTAAGAAGCGGGTGCTGGCGCGTTCCAAATCGCGTATCTGGCGGTCCTGTCCGTCCCGTCTTGAGGCGTTTGTCGCGTTCAAAAATGGCACGACAAATGCATGTGCGGCTTGCGCCACCAAAATCTTTCGCGGTGGCCCGAATGGGTCCGGAACCGTAGCGCCATTGTCCCTGTTGTTAAGGCAATAGGGTCTGGCGACCAGAGGGAGCGTTCACCATGACGAAAGCCTATTTGCTGATGGCAGCCGGTTTTGCTCCGGTCCTCTTCCTTCTTGCAGCCAACGCCCTGCTCGCATAGGCATCCTGTTTCACACGCCCCGACATTTCAGGTCGCGATTTCCCGATCGCATGCCGCCCGCATTCCATGTCGATAACGTCATTCGATGGGCACCCCCGGGTAAGCATCCAATATGGGTCCCAGCGCGTCCCTGAGCGGTGCGAGCCACGGTTCGAAGTTTTGCCAATGTTCCACCGCGTCGCGATAGATGGGCTGGCGCACCTGTTCGGAACTTGCCGTGCGCACGGTGCGCTCGGTTTCGTAAAATCTCAGGCATCCCGCCTCGAACGGCAGATCGCAAAAGGCAAGAAGGCGGCGAATCTCTGCTTCCGGATTGGCGACCATTTGTTCGTAAAGCACGCGGTGTACGCAGCCCGGCAATACGGCGTCGAAATGCGCCATCAGCCCGACATAGTCGCGGTAGTAGCGGCCCATGCCCGCAAGGTCGTAGGTGAAACCCTGTCCGCGTGCGAAATGTTGTTTGAAGTTCGAGAAACAGCAGCCCAGCGGATGGCGGCGGGCATCGATAATTTTCGCATTCGGCAGGATGAGATGAATCAAGCCTACATGGGCGAAATTGTTGGGCATCTTGTCGGTAAAGAAGGGTCTGGCCAGCCGCCTTTGGATGCGCGTGCGTTGCAGATATTCCTCGCCCAGCCTGGCAAATTCAGCGGGCGCCAGCGCGCGCAGCGACTCCGGGTAGAGGGATTTTTCGCCGCGCTTCTTTTTCTCGCCCAGCCGCCCGGCGATCGACATGATGTCGGGAAGCTCCATCGTCCCTTCGACCTGGGGATGGCTTGAAAGAATCTGCTCGATCAATGTCGATCCCGAGCGCGGCAGACCAACGATGAAAATCGGATCGCGGGCCTTGCATCCCACCGCCGCGCGCTGGCAAAAAAACGCGTGCGTGAACACCGCCTTCGACCGCAAGACGCGCTCCGCGTTCTCGTCGGGATCGTAGGCCACCCGCGCCTTGCGCAACGCATTGCCCTGTTCGTAGTGGTGGAATGCCTGGGCGAAGTCGCCGGCATCTTCCAGCGCCTTTCCCAGCGCGAAATGCAGATGATAGCGGTCCTCGCCGGCGATTTCGTCGCGGTCGAGCTGCGTGCGCATCTCCACCACGTCTTTGTCCGCGAAGCGGAAGGTCTTCAGATTGGCTAGACTCCACCAGGCTTCGCCGAGGCCCGGCAGCAGCGCAATCGCTTTTCGATAAGCGGCAACCGCGTCGTCGCGCCGGCCCACCACTTTCAGCGTGTGGCCATAGCTCATCCATCCATGGGGCTGATGGGGATAATCCTTCAGCGCCGCCTCGTAGCATTCGATCGCGTGCGCGCTTTCGCCAAGGCGCGCCAGCGACGCCGCCAGCATGTTCTGCGAGGCGGGATTTCGGGGATCGTGTTCCAGGAGCCGTTTCGCCTGCGCCAGGGACTCGGCTGGCTTGTTGGCGCGGTAAAGCACGCCCGCATAATTGGCCCTGGCTTCGGCAAAGCCCGGCGCCAGCGCAAGACAGCGCGCCAGCAAATGCTCCGCATCCTCGTAGCGGCCGAGTCTTGATCCCACTTCGGCAAGCATGCGCATGGCGGCCACGTCGGTGGGATGGGCCTTGAGGAATTCGCGCAACAGCTTTTCCGCAACCGCCAGCCGGTTGTCGCAAAGCGCCGCCGCCGCCGCGAGCAGTTGCGGATCATTGACCGATGTCTGGATGTGGCGCGCATAGGCTCGGTCGGCAGCTTTGGCGTCACCGGCAAGCGTGAGCTCGTCTCCCAGCGAACGCCACGCGCCGGGCAATTTCGGATCCAGCGCCACGGCCTTCGCAAGGGCGGCAATCGCGGCGCGCGTTTCGCCAAGGCGCGCCAGCACAAGTCCCAACTCGCAATGGGCCGCTGCCATCGCCGGATGGGCCGCTGCCAAAGCCTTCAGCGCGCGGCGCGCTTCCTCCGATCTTCCCTGCGCCCGCAAGGCGCGGCCGAGAAGGAGCAGCGCATCAGGCTGGCGAGGGATGACGTTCAGGATTTCCTGCGCCTGCGCTTCGGCGAGGTCGGGCCGCGCCGCCAGCATCCGCCCGGCCTGCGCCAGCGCCGTGGCAAGAGAACCAACCTCTTCCCCATCGCTTGCCGATTGTCCCATGACGGTGCCGCCGTGCGCCCCGCCAATCAGGGTATCGTTTATCGGCGGCGCAAGCTTGCGGAATCGCCGTGCCTTGCATCACATTCGGCGCCGTCGGCCGACGCGTTGCCGCGGAACCTTCAATTCATCGGAGATATCATGCAGGTCTGGTTGTTGTGTGCCGCCGTATTGTTCGCTGCCGGAGCGCTGGCACCGGCGCAAACCGCGGACGCGAATGCCGATGCGCGCCTCAAGGCGCTTTACACGCGTGAGTGGCACTGGCGCGAGCAGCAATATGCGGACGACGAAGACGGCAACAAGCCGGTTGTCGATCATCTGCCGAAAGTCGATGCCGCCACCCAGGCGGCGCAGCTCAAATACTGGACCGAAGTGATGGGCGAGCTGAACGCGATCCCGAGATCGCAGCTTTCGCCCGCGGAGCAGGTCGACTACGATGTTTACAAGCCGCAGATCGCGGCCCTCATCGCGGGCCAGCATTTCCGCGACTACGAGATGCCGGTCAATTCCGATTCCTCGTTCTGGACCGGCATGGGCTACACCGCGCGCCGGCCCTTCAAGAGCCTGACCGACTACACGCATTTCATCGCGCAATTGCGCGATTTGCCGCGCTATTTCGACGAACAGATCGTCAATATGCGCGCCGGTCTCAGGCGAGGCTTCACGCCGCCGAAAGTGACGCTGCAGGGCCGCGATGCGTCGCTGACCTCGGTGACGGCGGTCCGGCCGGAAGACACCGCGCTCTACACGCCGTTCAAAAACATGCTGCCGGGCGTTCCCGCCGACGAGCAGAAAAAACTCAAGGCGGAAGCAGCGGCGGTCATCCTCGACCAGGTGCAGCCGGCTTATGCGAAAGTGCTCGCCTTCATGCGCCGCGACTATGTGCCGGGTTCGCGCACCACGCTGGCCGCCAAGGCGCTGCCCGACGGCACGGCCTGGTACCGGGCGCAAATTCTCGAATACACGACGCTCGACATGGACCCTGCCGAAATCCACCGGATCGGCGTCGACGAAGTGGCGCGGCTGCACACCCAGATGGTCGGTGTGATGCACGAGACGGGCTTCAAGGGCGATTTCCCCGCCTTCCTGCACTATCTGCGCACCGATCCGAAATTCTACGCGAAAACCCCGCAGGACCTGCTGAACCGCGCGGCCTGGATCGCCAAGACCTTCGACGGCAAGGCGTCGCAGTATTTCGGGCGGCTGCCGCGCATGCGCTTCGCCATCAAACCGGTGCCGGCCGACATGGCGCCGTTCTACACGTCGGGACGCGGCGGCCCGGGACTCTATCTTCTCAACACCTACGATCTGCCGCACCGCCCGCTCTACAATCTCACCGCGCTGACCCTGCACGAATCCGCCCCCGGCCACGCGTTCCAGATTCCGCTGGCGATGGAGCACAAGGACCAGCCTTCCTTCCGTCAGCACACGTATATTTCTGCCTTCGGCGAAGGCTGGGCGGTCTATTGCGAAAAGCTCGGCCTCGAGATGGGCATGTACGAAACCGCCTATGACCGCTTCGGCATGCTCGGCTATCAGATCTGGCGCGCCGCGCGGCTGGTGGTGGATACCGGCATCCACACTGAAGGCTGGACGCGCGAACAGGCCATCCAGTACATGCTCGCCAATACCGCATTGCCCGAACATGAGATCGACACCGAAGTCGATCGTTACATCGCCTGGCCGGCGCAGGCGCTTTCCTATTATTTGGGCGAAATGACGATCGCGAAGGCCCGCGCCAAAGCGGAAAAAGCGCTGGGCGCGAAGTTCAACATCCGCGCCTTCCACGATGCGGTTCTGGAGCTGGGCTCGGTGCCGCTGCCCGTGCTGGAGGCGCGCATCGACCGCTTCATCGCCCAGGGCGGCAAAGGACCCTATCCGGACGAAGAATAGCGCATCCCGCCCCAACCCAGGATGTGAAACAAACGAATCCTCAGGCCCCTTCACCTTCGTGGTCTGTCCTGCACGGCAATCCGATAAGCGTTCCCCGCGCTCGCCCCTTGCGTCTCAGGTCTTAATTCCGGATGTTTGCGGCATCGCAATAGACAGCAAGAGGTTGGTTCGATGCGTCTGTGTCTCGTCGCGGCTTTGATGGCCGTTTCTTCCGTTGCCGCCTTCGCCGCCGATGCACCGCCTGCGGCAGCCCCGGCCGCAGCGACTCCGGCGACGACTCCGGCAGGAACACCTGCTGCATCGCACCCGCCGATGCACAAAATCGTGCTGAAACCGTCGCTTCTGCGCGGCACGGTAGCAGCGGTCGATGCCACCACCGTCAGGATCAAGACCGACGCCGGCGCCACTGTCGTCGCCACCACCAGTCCGGGCACGCGATACGCCGTGGTCGAAAGGCGCGCGTTCAACCAGATCAAGCCGACGGATTTCGTCGGCATCACCGCGGTCCCCGGCAGCGACGGCCATCTGCGCGCCGAGGAAGTACACATCATTCCAATGGTGGGGATCGGCGAGGGACAATATCCGTGGAATCACCATCCTTCCATGTCCGGCGCCGCGCCCGCCAGCGAATCCACCATGACCAACGGGTCGATCATGTCGATGCGCGAGGCCCCCGCGGCCTCCAGCATGACGAACGGCACGGTACAAAGTGCGGGCAGCGCGGAACTCACCCTCACCTATCGCGGGGCGCAGATGACCGACGGCAAATGCACCGGCCGGGCTTTTCGCGCCAAACCCGGCTGCACCGGCACGGTAATTGTCGATGTTCCGCCCGCGACGCCGATCGAGGCCATCGTCTGGGGCAAAAGGGACGACATGAAGCCGGGGCTGGCCATCGCTGGAGGTGTGGGAACCGACGAGACCGGCCATGTTTTCCTCGGAACCGCCACCCTGGAAAAAAACGGCGTCAAGCCGGAATTCTGATCCCGTCAAACAACAATTGCATCGAAGCTTCGGGCGCCGCGATTGCATTGCAAAGACGCGCGACGCAAAAAAACTTCGGGCGGACGCGCAATTAAGGCAACCGTTGCCGGGACTTCCCTGTTGCGGTTTCGTGGCGGATTTTGGCATGATGGGTGGCAGGCGCCGGACCTTGGCCGGATAGGTGCAGCGCGATCAACCAGGCATTCCGGCAGGTTTATAGCGGCGATCTTATGGCAAATTTCGAGAATGACAGTTCGCGTCCCCTCGCAATGGCTTCGGCGAAGGGCACGGTCAAATGGTTCAACGCCACCAAGGGATATGGCTTCATCACCATGGAGAACGGGTCGGATGCGTTCTGCCATGCTTCGGCGCTGGCCGCGCATGGCGCGCCCGATGTTCCGCCCGGCGCCACCATCGTCTGCGATTTGCAGGATTCACCGCGCGGCTTGCAGGTGGTTGCCGTGCATCAGATCGATACCAGCACGGCCGATCAGTCCGCGCCCGGTCCCCGCCGGCCCCGGCCGGCAGGGGGCGGAGGCGGCGACCGGTTTGGCGGTGGCGACCGCTTCGGGGATGGCGACCGGTTTGGCGGCAACGACCGTTTCGGCGGCAGCGATCGCTTTGGAGGGGACGACCGCTTCGGCGGTGGAGATCGCTTCGGCGGCGGAGACCGGTTTGGTGGTGATGATCGTTTCGGAGGCGACGATCGTTTCAGCGACCGCTATGGCGGCGGCGGCGAGCGCCACAGCGGCAATCGGGACACCGGCCCCAGCGGGCCGATGGTCGAAGGCCGGGTGAAGTTCTTCAACGATCAAAAAGGCTTCGGCTTCGTCATGCCGGAAAGCGGCACCGGCGATATTTACATCCATGCCAGCGCACTCAGACGCTCGGGAATTCCCGCGCTCAGCGCGGAACAGCGGATCCGCTATTCGACGCGCCAGGGCAACAAGGGCGTCGAAGTCGACAAGATCGAGTTGATCTAGCGGCAGCTAATTCGCAGCATTCCACCATTGCAATGCAGGGTCGGCGCGGGGAACACGCTTCCGCACGCGCCTGAAAGCTTGCATTTTTCGCCTGCAAACCTATATAGGCTCGATTTATATCGAACTGGCACAGGGGCAGCGAATGGACGTCCGGACCATTTGCCTGGTCAGTCTTACGACAAGCAACGCAAGCGGCCATAAGATCGAGGCGCTGTCCCAAGCGGGCCGGGGCCAGATACCTCCCGTCCGCAATTGGCCGACGGAAGCAGACCGCGGCGGCGGAAGAGTTGGAGCGTAGCATGTTCGAGAGTCTTCTGCGGCGATGGCGCACGACGAAGCCAAGCTATCGCGCCGCAATAGTCATTTTGGTGCTGGTGGTAGCCTGGATCGGTTCCGGACAATTGGGCGCCGGCAACCATTCCAATGACAAGACGACCGCCAAAACGGCCGACATCCCCCATGTGCGCGTGCGTCTGGTGGAGTCCAGCAACCGCGACGCGGTGATCACCGTGCGCGGCCATACTCAGGCGCTGCATTCGGTGGATGTTCGCGCCGAGCTGGACGGGGTTGTTCAGGCCCTGCATTTCGAGAAAGGCGATCGCGTCCGCAAAGGCCAGATTCTGTGCGAGATCAAGACCAACGATCGCGCCGCCAGGCTGGCGGAAGCGCAGGCGCTGGTTGCGCAGACGGGCGAACAGCATCAGGTCGATCTCGACCTGGCCCAGAACGGCTTCCGTTCGAAGACTCAGGTCGCGCAATCCGCGGCCTCGCTCGAAGCCGCGCGGGCGCAGCAGCGCACAATGGAAATCCAGCTCGAAAATACGCAGATTCGCGCGCCGTTCGACGGCCTGGTCGACGATCGCTATGTCGATGTGGGCGACTTTATGCGCGCCGGCGACAAATGCGCCCTGCTGATCGCGCCGGAGCCTTTCCTTGCCGTGGGCCAGGTCTCGGAACGCGAGGTGGGCGAGATGAAGATCGGCGACCCCGCAAGCGCGAAGCTGGTGACGGGCGAAACCGTCGAAGGCAAAATCCGGTTTGTCGCCAACCGTGCCGACGACACCACGCGGACGTTCCGCGTCGAAGTCGACCTTCCCAATCCCGACGGGCATCTGAAGGACGGCGTCAGCGCTGACATTCGCGTGCCGGTTCGCGAGCTCAAGGCCGTGAAAATCTCGCCGGGCATCCTGGTGCTCGATGACAATGGCGTGGTGGGAGTGCGCGCCGTGGAGAACGGCATCGTCCACTTCCATCCCGTGCAGATAGTCTCCGACAACCCCGACGGCATGTGGGTGAGCGGCATCGACAGCGGCCTCAGCGTGATCACTGTTGGCCAGTCCTTCGTTAACGAAGGCGAACACGTGATGCCCGTTCCGGAAGGAAGCAAGCGCGCATGATCCGCATCGTCGACTGGGCGGTCAACAACGCGCGCGTCGTGCTCGCCCTGATGGCGGTCGTCATCATCGCCGGGCTGATCGCGTTCGTGCGCATTCCGAAGGAAGCCAATCCCGACGTTCCGATTCCCGTCATCTCGGTGGAGATCGCCTATCCGGGCATCAGCCCGGAAGACAGCGAGCGGCTGCTTGTCAAGCCGATGGAAAATTATCTTCGATCCATCGAAGGGCTGAAGACGCTGACGGCGCGCGCCTATCAGGGCTTCGCCGTCATCATTCTGGAATTCGACGTGAACTTCAACAAGGAGAAGGCTCTCGAAGACGTCCGCGCGCAGGTTGAGACCGCGCGGGGCGAGCTGCCGCAGGACGCCAAGCAACCGGTCGTCCAGGAGTTCAACAACAGCCTGTTCCCCGTCATCACGGTGGCGCTGTCTGGCGACGTGCCGGAGCGCACCCTGCTCAAGCTCGCCCGCGACCTCAAGGATCAGGTCAAGCAGATCCCCAGCGTGCTCGACGTCAATCTCGGCGGCGAGCGCCTCGAAATGCTGGAAATTGTCATCGATCCGTCGAAGCTGGAAAGCTACGGGATCACGCAGGCGGAAATGTTCAACGCCGTCTCCAACAACAACCGCCTGATTGCCGCCGGCAACATCGATACCGGCCACGGCAGCTTCGCGATCAAGGTGCCCGCCGTCATCGACAATGCCCAGGACGTGCTCGCGCTTCCCATCCGCTCGACGAAGGACGCAACCGTCACCCTGGGAGACGTGGCCGATGTACACCGCACGTTCTACGACGCCACCAGCTACGCCCGGCTGAACGGCCAGCCGACGATTGCGCTCGAGGTGACCAAGCGCATCGGCGCCAACGTCATCGACAACAATCAAAAAGTGCGCGCGCTGGTGGACCAGGTGTCGAAGAGCTGGCCGGCGGGCGTCCATGTCAACTACATGTTCGACCAGTCCACCTTTATCCGCGACGATCTGGGCTCGCTGTCGGATTCCATCATCCTCGCCATCATTCTGGTGATGATCATCGTCGTGGCGGCGCTGGGGCTGCGTTCCGGCCTGCTGGTGGGGGTGGCCATTCCCACCTCGTTCCTGCTCAGCTTCCTCATACTCAACGCCATGGGCTTGACGCTCAATTTCATGATCCTGTTCGCCATGCTGCTGGCGGTCGGCGTTCTGGTCGACGGCGCAATCATCGTGGTCGAATACGCCGACCGCAAAATGACGGAAGGCCTCAACCCGCACGATGCGTTCGCGCAAGCGGCGCGGCGCATGTTCTGGCCCGTCGTCAGCGCCACGGCGACCATGATCGGCGCTTTTCTGCCGATGCTGCTCTGGCCCGGCATTCCCGGCAAGTTCATGAGCTATTTTCCGATCACCCTCATCGTCGTTCTCGGTTCCTCGATGCTGGTGGCGCTGGTCTTTTTTCCGGTGCTGGGCGGGCTGTTCGGCAGGCCGCCGCCGCGCGATGTGCAACACGAAAAGGCGATCGAGGCGTCGGAGACCGGCGACTGGCGCGAAATTCCCGGCATCACGGGCTGGTACGCGCATTTCGCGGCGCGCCTGACCCGTCATCCGCTGATGGTGATCGGAGGCGCGCTGGCAACCGTCGTCGTCATCGTCACGCTGTTCACGCTGTTCAATCACGGCGTGGAATTCTTTGTGAAGACGGATCCCACCGAGGCGAGCATCCTGGTGTCGGCGCGCGGCAATCTTTCCGCCGCGGAAAAACGCGACATCACCATGGGCGTGGAGCGCATCATCGCGTCGCAAGACGGAATCAAGTCCATTTATGCGACCAGCGGCGAAGCCCAGAACACCCTGAACAGCCAGGGCGGCGTTCCCGTCGACAATATCGGCGAGATCACCATCGAGCTCAAGGATTACGCCGAGCGGCGCCCGGGGGCAGCCATCCTCGAAGGCATTCGCCGCCGGACCGCCAACATCCCAGGCGTGCATGTGGAAGTGCGCCAGGACGAAGAGGGCCCCGCGTCCGGCAAGGACGTGATGATCGACGTGGCGTCCGACGATTACGCGCAGCTTTCTCTGGTGACGGACGCGATTCGCCGCCACATGGATGGGTTGAAAGAACTGCGCGATCTCGAAGACACGCGGCCGCTGCCCGGCATCGAATGGGACGTCAACATCGATCGCGACGTGGCCAACCGCTTTGCCGCCAATGCGCAGTCGATCGGAACCGCGGTGCAGCTCGTGACCGACGGAATCCTGGTGGGCGAATACCGCCCGGACGATTCCACGCAACAGGTCGACATCCGGGTGCGCTATCCCGCGCCCGCGCGCGGCATCCATGCGCTGGACGATATCCGCGTCGCGACGCCGGCCGGCATGGTGCCCGCCAGCAACTTCATCAAGCTGGTGCCGACGCAGCAGGTCAACTCGATCGAGCGTATCGACGCCCATCGCGTCTATCACATCCGCGCCAATGTCGATGCAAAATCCCGAATCCTGCCAAGCGCCGAAGTGGCAAAGCTCAAGAGCTGGATTACGGCGCAGAACTTCCCGCCGGCCGTCCATGTCGCGTTCAAGGGCGCCGACGAAGAATCGGCGGAATCGGGCGCCTTCCTGATCGAGGCCGCGTTCCTAGCGCTGTTCCTCATCGCCATCGTGCTGCTGACAATGTTCAACAGCTTCTATCACACATTCCTGGTGCTGGTGGCTGTGGTGCTGGCGATGATCGGCGCGCTGCTCGGCATGATCGTCATGGGGCAGCCTTTCTCGATCATCATGACCGGCACGGGAATGCTGGCGCTGGCCGGCATTGTGGTGAACCACAACATCGTGCTGATCGACACCTTTCACCGGCTTCTCAAGGGCGGCATGAATCCGGTGGAAGCCGTCATCCGCTGCAGCGCCCAGCGCCTGCGACCTGTGTTCCTCACCACGGTGACGGCGATTGGCGGCCTGTTTCCCATGATGCTGGCCATCGAAATCGATTTCTGGACACGCCAGGTCACGGTCGGCGGACCGAACGCCTCGATGTGGGTTCAGCTTTCCACCGCGATCGTCTTCGGATTGGCGTTCTCGAAAATGATCACCCTGGGACTGGTGCCCGCCATGCTGGCGCTGCCGTACCAGGTTCATCCGCTGGCGCGGACCAAAGCCTTCCTCGCTAAACGGATACCCGGCGTCAAACGTCTGTTCGGCCGGCGCGAAACGAGCGGCCCGGCACGCCCCCACGCACAACCGGCGGAGTAGTTATTTTTCCCTGGGAGCGCGGCGCATGCTCAATCCGCGGCGACGGCTGAAAGCTGCGCAATGCCGGGGTGGACGTCGGGATCGCTTTCCACTTCTTTGAGCCGCTCGCGCACTTCGGCCGCGGCTTTCTGCTTGTTCCACATCGACGCATAGTGGCCGCCGTGTGCGATCAGCTCGGAATGCCGGCCGCGCTCGATGATTTCGCCATGGTCGAGAACGAGGATCTGGTCCGCGTCGACGACCGTGGAAAGCCGGTGCGCGATCACCAGTGTCGTGCGGTTTTTGGACACCGCCGACAACGCGCTCTGGATTTCGCGTTCTGTTCCCGTATCGAGCGCGCTCGTCGCTTCGTCGAGCAGCAGGATGGGAGGATTTTTCAGAATCGTGCGCGCGATGGCAACGCGCTGCTTCTCGCCGCCCGACAGTTTCAAGCCCCGCTCGCCCACCATGGATTCGTATCCAAGGGGGAGTTCGCGGATGAACGGATCGATCTGCGCCATGCGCGCCGCGTCCTTGATTTCCGCTTCGTTGGCGCCGATGCGTCCATAGGCGACGTTGTAGCGGATGGTGTCGTTGAAGAGCACGGTGTCCTGCGGCACGATTCCGATCGCGGCCCGCAGGCTCGCCTGGGTCACTTCGCGAATATCCTGACCGTCGATCGTCACGCTGCCGCTCGCAATATCGTAGAAGCGATAAAGGATGCGCGAGATCGTCGATTTGCCGGCGCCGGACGGACCGACAACCGCCACCGTCCTGCCGGCGGGCACGGTGAAGCTGATGCCCTTGAGCACGACCCGTTCGGGATCATAGGCGAAGACGACGTTCTCGAAGCGGACTTCGCCGCCGGATACCACCAGCGCCTTTGCATCGGGCCTGTCCTTCACTTCCTGCGGGCGATGCAGCAGTCGAAACATCGATTCCATGTCCACCAGCGCCTGCGTGATCTCCCGATAGACCGTGCCCAGGAAGTTGAGAGGTTGATAGAGCTGCATGAGGATGGCGTTGCCGAGCACGAATGCTCCGACCGTGAAATGACCCTGCTTGAT
>Ga0208849_1001218_pt1 | contig 18980 bp, 14 predicted proteins | sample NGESurdeep072012_10_FD_184470 | JGI IMG/M metagenome (GOLD analysis project Ga0208849, IMG submission 184470) | Arctic peat soil microbial communities from Barrow, Alaska - NGEE Surface sample 53-3 deep-072012 (SPAdes) | ecosystem: Environmental > Terrestrial > Soil > Wetlands > Peat ... | reverse complement strand
GTCGATCATCCCAGAATCGTAGCCAATCCAGACCCGACGCGGAATCCCCTATCGAATGCAATCCCAACCCGAGTCGGTTATTCCTGCGAAACGCCTTAGATCCCCACCACCCGGCTGAACCCGTCGGGGCTCCAGTCTTCGCTGCCGACGCCGTGGTGGACGATGAACAGGCCGCCGGAATCATATCGGGCCTTCACCGCCCGCAGCTTCGGATAGTGGCTGCCCCAGAAGGCTTCCCGCCAGGACGGATTGAAGTAGTTGCTTTCCGAGACGTAGGAGCCGGCCTCCGGGGCCACGGCGCGCAGCGCCCGGGTGGCCCTGTCGATCGCCGCCGCGTTGGCGCGGGCGAAGGCGAGGTATCCCGGCGATGTCGGCTGTCCCGCCCAGGACTGCGGGCCGCCGGTGGCGATGATCGCCAGGGCGAAGGCGGTGAGCACGGCGGGGTTGGTGGCGGTGTCGCGGCTGGCCGCGATCGCCTCGGCCGGCGCGCCGGCGAGGCCCTTGTTGAAATGCAGGTCCACGCCCCAGTGGCGGCTTGCGGCGAAGAGGGCGTCGGCGAGCGCCGGGCGACGCGCCTCGTCCAGGAGACCCTCCGGCAACCACAGGGAATCGTAGCCATGGAGCAGGACACCCACTTGCTCCTGGTCGCCCTCCCACCAGGCGTGGGTCGGCGGCGCGCCCGGCCTAGGATCGAGGATCATCGCCGTCGATCCCCGCGCCTTGCGGGCCTGTGCGTCCCAATACCCGCGGCTCGGCCTGGCCCCGCCATCGAAGGCTTCCTTGAAGGTGAAATCGCCGGGAGAGGCGGCGAGCCAGTCGAGGAAGGGTCGCCAGGTCGCGTTGGTCTCGTCGTTGGCGAGTCCCTGACAGGCCATGGAGATCTTGAGGCTGTTGTCGGGCCGCACCGAAACCTGCTCACCCCAGTGAGAATTGAACAGGCTCGAGGCATAGAAATCGGTGAAGCGGGCGAGCAGCTTCCTGAAAGCAGCGTCGGAGGCCGCCTTGATCACGGCCCCCGCGCCGCCGAACCACTCGGGAAGCGCATGGGTGCGCAGGGTCACCCGAGTCAGGACGCCGAAGCTGCCGCCGCCGCCGCCCTTGATCGCCCAGTAGAGGTCGGGGTGAAGCCGCGCGTTGACCGCGCGCGCCACGCCGTCGGCGGTGACCACCTCGGCCTCGATGAGGCTCGCGGCGGCCGTGCCGAAGCCCTTGGAGAACGATCCGAAACCGCCGCCGTGCAGCAATCCCGCGACCCCGACCGACGTGCAGCCGCCGCCCTGAACATAGCGGCCGGCCTTCGTCGTCACCGCGTCGTAGGCGTCGATCCACATCGCGCCGGCCTCGATGGTCACCGTCGGAATCGGCGGGATCCCGGCGCAGCCCTGGCCGACGAAGCCGTCGTGGAGGGTGACGGCGTGCATCGCCCGGGTCCAGATGAGCAGCGAATCGGCCGCGTTTGACGTCCCCTGGTAGCTGTGGCCGCCGCCTTTGACGGCCACGCGCAGATTGTGGTGGCGGGCGAAGTTGACGGCCGCGACCACATCGGCGGTGGAGCGGGCGGCGATGGCCCAGACGCTCGGCTGGGGCGACCAGGCGTCCAGCCAGCCGGAGACCTCGGTCCCCGCCGGCTGATCGCCGATGTAGAACGGATTGAACAGGTTCTTCTTGACCGACTGGCAGGCGGCGCTGGCCGGGCCTAAGTCGCATTGAGCCATCAGTGGGACCGGCTTGACGAGGGCGCCCCCGACCTCGGCCTTCAGCCGCTCCCAGTCGGCCGGTGAGGGCCATGCGGGGTCGGTCGGTCGGACGCGCCTGGGCGGCAATGCCGCGATCGCCGCCGCCGGGGAGCCGAACGCCGGGAGAAGGCCAATCGCGGCGGCGGACTTGAGCAGGTTCCTTCTGTGCACGGACTTCCCCTTTAAGTCAGCTCGCCCGCCGCGCGGTGACGATCGCCACCGTCGGATCGAGCATCTGGCCGCGCATGGCGCCGTCGCCCCCGCTCGCGGAGACCGGCGCGGCCAGAATTTTGAGTACGTTTTCCATTCCGTCCACTACATGGCCGAAGGCCGCGAAGCCGAGGTTGTCGCCCGGCGCGGTCGGATCGGCGTCGAGCGAGGGGATGTCGCCGATGCAGATGAAGAACTCGCTGGTCGCGGTGCCGGGCGCATAGCGGGCCATGGAGAGGGTCCCGGCGGTGTGCTCGAGGCCGGTCTGCCGCGTGCTCTCGTGGGCGATCGGCGGGAAGGTCTTGGCGGCATCGCCGCGCAAACCCCCCTGGATCAGCCCCAGCGGCGGGGCGGGCCTAAGCTTCATGGCGCGGTAGAAGGCGGCGCCGTCGAAGCGCTTGGCATCGACGTAGCGCAGGAAATTGGCGGTGGTGATCGGGGCCCTGTCGGCGGCCAGTTCGACGGTGATCGCCCCCAGCGCGGTGGTCAGCACCACGCGGACCGGCGCGGCTGGCGTCTGGGCGACGGCGGGCGCTCCGGCGAATGCGGCGAGGCCGGCGAGGATCTCGCGTTTGGTGAATGTAGGCATGAACCCATACTCGTATGCCGGAACGAACGCCTGTTCTACCTCCCTCCGCTGCTGGAGTTCCTCTTACCCTTCTCCCGCGAGGGGAGAAGGGTAGTCAAAGAGCAATCGACGAGCGTGAGTGTCCTCACGTCTTCAGTCTGTAGCCGGTCTTGAAGATCCACCAGACGGCGGCGAGGCAGGCGGCCATGAAGCCCAGTGTCATGGCCAGGCTCACCGATACGCCGACGTCGGAGACGCCGTAGAAGCTCCAGCGGAATCCGCTGATCAGATAGACCACCGGGTTGAACAGGGTGATCTTGCGCCACAGCGGCGGCAGCATCGCGATCGAATAGAAGCTGCCGCCGAGGAAGGTCAGCGGGGTAATGATCAGGGTCGGGACGATCTGCAGCCGTTCCCACCCCTCGGCCCACACCCCGATGATGAAGCCGAACAGGCTGAAGGTCACCGCCGTCAGCGCCAGGAAGGCGGCCATGACCAGTGGATGGTCGATGTGATAGGGCACGAAGATGCGGGCCGTGGCCAGGATCACCACACCCACCAGCACCGACTTGGTCGCCGCTGCCCCGACGTAGCCGATCACCGCCTCGGCCCACGAGACCGGCGCGGAGAGGAGTTCGTAGATCGTCCCCGACCACTTTGGCATGTGGATGCCGAACGAGGCGTTGCCGATGCTCTCGGTGAGCAGGGAAAGCATGATCAGTCCCGGCACGATGAAGGCGGCATAGCTGACGCCATCGACGGCGCTCATCCGCGAGCCGATCGCCGAGCCGAAGACCACGAAGTAGAGCGAGGTCGAGATCACCGGCGCCAGCAGGCTCTGGGTCAGGGTCCTGAACCAGCGCGACAGCTCGAAGTGATAGATCGCCCAGGCGCCCCGCGGATTCATGCCGCGCGCTCGCTGACCAGGCTGACGAAGATGTCTTCCAGCGAACTTTCGCTGGTCTGGAGATCCTTGAAGTCGATGCCCATCGCTCCGAGCTGGCGCATCAGGGCGGCGATGCCGGTGGTCTCACCTTTAGCGTCGAAGGCGTAGACCAGGTCGCGGCCATCCTCGGAGAGCGACAGCGGCCAGGCGGCCAGGCCCTCCGGGATCGCCGCCAGCGGCGTCTGCAGTTGGAGCGTCAGCTGTTTCTTGCCGAGCTTCGCCATCAGCGCCGCCTTCTCCTCGACCACCACCAGCTGGCCCTTGCTGATCACCCCGATGCGGTCGGCCATCTCTTCGGCCTCCTCGATGTAGTGGGTGGTGAGGATAATGGTTACGCCGCCGGCGCGCAGAGCGCGGACCATGTCCCACATGTCGCGGCGCAGCTCGACATCGACGCCGGCGCTGGGCTCGTCGAGGAACAGGATGCGCGGCTCATGGCTCAGCGCCTTGGCGATCATCACCCGGCGCTTCATGCCGCCGGAGAGGGCCAGGATCTTCTCGTCCTTCTTGTCCCACAGCGAGAGGTCGCGCAGCACCTTCTCGAGGTAGGCGCCGTCCGGCGGCCGGCCGAACAGGCCGCGGCTGAACTTCACCGTGGCCCAGACCGATTCAAAGGCGTCGGTGGACAGCTCCTGCGGAACCAGGCCGATCGCCGAGCGCGCCCCGCGCCAGTCGCGGACGATGTCGTGTCCGTCGGCCAGCACCGTCCCGCCGCTTGGCCTGACGATGCCGCAGACGATGTTGATCAGGGTGGTCTTCCCCGCACCATTGGGACCGAGCAGGGCGAAGATCTCTCCGGCCCTGATGTCCAGGTCCACCGACTTCAGCGCCTGGAACCCCGAGGCGTAGGTCTTCGTCAGTCCCCGGATGGAGATGATCGGGCTCGCCGGCTCCAACGTCAGGAGGCGGCCGGCGGCTGGGCGGCGATCAGGGCGTCGTCGATCTCGCGGGCGCGGACGGCGGCGGGGCGGCTGCTGATCCGGGTCCAGTAGGGCTCGAACGCCGGGCGCTTGCCGAGGGTGCCGAACTGCACGCCCCAGCCGATCTGCGAGCCGAAATAGACGTCGGCGGCGGTGAACTTGTCGCCGGCCACGTATTCGCTCTTGCCGACCGCGATCTCCAGGGCGTTCATCACGTCGGCGAAGCTGCCGTAGCCCACCGCCCGCTCGCGCTCCTTGGGGATCACCGCGCCCAGCATCTTGTCGGTGACCGCCGCCTCGACCGGACCGGCGGCGAAGAACATCCAGCGAAAATAGGGTCCGCGCGCCCTGTCGCCCGGTTTCGGCGCGAGGCTCGCCTCGGGAAAGGCGTCGGCGAGGTAGGCGCAGATGGCGCCGCCCTCGGTCACCACCGTGTCGCCATGGCGGATGGCGGGCACCTTGCCCATCGGATTGATCGCCAGATAGGCCGGCGCCTTCATCTGGTCCTCATAGCCGAGGATCTCCGTGCGGTAGGGAACGCCGATCTCCTCGAGCATCCAGCGCACGATCCTGCCGCGTGACATGGGGTTGGTGTAGAAAACGAGTTCGTCGCTCACCTGCGCCTCCTTCAAACGATCCGCCGACATTAGCGGCCCCGCGCGGCTCTAGCCAACGCCTGTTTGGCCAGTCAAAATAGAAGCCATCACCCGCTCCCGGATGTTGTCGATGTCCGATTCACGCGGCGCGCCCCCGCGCGCGCCGATCCGCCCCGATGCGCGTCCGATCGACGTCAAGGCGATGCCGCGCGTGCTGCGCCGGATCGTGGCGGCGGCGCTGCGCCTGGCGCCCCGTCGCGTGGCCCTGGCGATGACCTGTTCGCTCGGCGCGGCGGTGGCCAGCCTGTCGTTGCCCCGGCTGTTCGGCGCGGCCGTCAACCAAGCGCAGCGGCTCTTGACCATCGCCGCGCGAACCAGCGCGGCGGCCCAGGCCACGGCGCTCCACGTGGCCGGCGCGCGGGAAGGCGCGATGCGGGCCGCCAGCCTGGCGGCGCAGGCGCGTCACGCCCTTCTGATCACCGCCGGCCTGGTGATCGCGGCCAGCGCCGTGAGGGGCCTCCTGACCATGGTCGCCAACTATCAGGCGGAGTGGGTGAGCCAGAAGGTCGCCTACCAATACCGCCTGGACTTTTTCCGCCAGCTCCAGCGCCTCTCGTTCGGGTTTCACGACCGCATCCATTCCGGCGATCTGATCACCCGGGGCATGCTCGATCTCGAGGGCGCCCGGGCGTTCATCCAGAACGGCATGATGACCGCCCTGACCCTGGTGCTGCTCCTCGGCGTCGCCGGATTCATGATGATCTCCACCGATTCGACGATGGCCGCGCTTGGCCTGGCCTTCGTGCCGGTGGCCGGCTGGGCGCTGGCGCGGATGGGGTTTCTGCTTCGGGTGACCTGGCTGCACGTCCAGCGTCTGATGAGCCTCCTCACCCGGACCATCGAGGAGAGCCTTCAGGGCGTGCGGGTGGTGCGCGCCTTCGCCGCCAAAGCCTTCGAGATGGCCAAGTTCGACGAGGCCGCCAACGCCGCCCTGGCCTATTCCTACCGCCGCTTCGTGCTGCGGTATCGGGCCGTATCGGTGATGCAGTTGAGTTTCTACGCCTCCATGGGCGCGTTGTTGTGGGTCGGCGGCCACAAGGTGGCGGCGGGTGCGATGAGCCCCGGCAGGCTGACGGAATTCCTCACCTACATGACCCTCCTGCAATCGCCGATCCGCCAGATCGCGATCATCTTCGCCGCCGCGGCGCGGGCGACGTCCTCCGGCGGCCGGCTGTTCGAGATTCTCGACCTGGCGCCCGCCATCGCCGATCGGCCGGGGGCGAAGGACCTGGTGATCACCGAAGGGACCTTGCGCTTCGAGCACGTCGATTTCGCCTTCGAGCCGGGGGGGCGGGCGATCCTTCGCGACATCTCCTTCGAGGTCGGGCCGGGGCGGACGCTGGGCATCGTCGGGCCGCCCGGCTCGGGAAAGTCGGCGATCGCCAATCTGGTCCCGCGCTTCTACGACGTCGCCGCCGGCCGGGTGACCATCGACGGCCAGGACGTGCGCGACGTCACGCTTTCGTCCCTGCGCCGGCATGTTGGCCTCGTCCAGCAGGAGGCCTTCCTGTTCGACGCCACCGTGACCAACAACGTCGCCTACGCCGATCCCTGGGCGGAGGAGGACCGGATCGTCGGGGCGGCGCGCATCGCCCAGATCCACGACTATGTGGCCGGCCTGCCGGGCGCCTACGAGACCCGCGTCGGCGAGCGGGGGGTGGCGCTCTCCGGCGGTCAGCGCCAGCGCCTTTCCATCGCGCGCGGCGTCGTTCCCGGTCCCGGCGTGATGATCTTCGACGATTCCACCGCCGCCATCGACGCCGTCACCGAAAAGAAGGTGCGCGATTCCCTGGGCCGGGCGACCGCCGCCAAGGCGACGATCATCATCGCCCATCGCCTCTCCTCGCTGATCCACGCCGACGAGATCATCCTCCTGGAGGCCGGCGGGATCGTCGAGCGCGGCACGCACGCCGAACTCCTGGCCCTGGGCGGCGAATATGCCGATCTCCACGCCCTCCAGACCCGCGCCGGCCAGGGCCTCTCCATCGCCGAGACCCGCATGCGCCGCAAACTGGCGGAGGCCGGGGCGTGACCGATTTCACCATCGACGGCGGCGAGGCGCCGCGCCGGCCGCGGGCCAACCTCGGGACGCCGGACGAGGAAGATATCTTCGCGGCCTTCGACACCCGGATCCTGCGGCGGTTCCTGGCCTATCTGAAACCGCACCGGGGCCTGGTGTTCGGCGCCCAGGCCGCCGTTCTGGTTTCGTCGCTGACCAGCGTCGCGACCCCCTGGCTGATCGGCGCGGCGGTCAATGCGGCGGTGGCCCGTGACGTCGGACAGCTCGAGCGACTGATGCTCGCCTTCGTGTTTCTGGTCCTGGTCAACACCGTCGCCAACTTCGGGGACCAATGGATGACATCGCGGCTCGCCCAGCGGGTGATTTTCGACGTCCGACGGTCGATGTTCGCGCATTTCCAGGACGTCGCCCTGACCTTTCTGGACAAAACCCACGTCGGGCGGATCATGTCGCGGCTGCAAGGCGACGTGAACGCCCTGCAGGAGTTCCTGGAGAGTTCGACCGGCGCGCTCGGCGATTTCACCACCCTCATCGGCTACTCGGTGGTGCTCGTCTGGATGGACTGGAAGCTCGGCCTCCTGACCCTGACCACCATCCCCGCCCTGATCGTCGCGCGGGCGTTCTGGCTGCCCTATTCCAAGCGGACATTTCGCCGAGCGCGGGACGCCTCGTCGATCGCCAACGGCGCCTTGGCGGAAAACATCAACGGCGTTCGCACCGTGCAGGAGACGCGCCGCGAAGCGCTCAACTTCGAACTCTACGAGGAAAAGGCCCGGGAGAATTTCGACGCCGCGGTGAGCTCGGCCTGGCTCGCCCAGATCATGACCCCGACCGTGGACATGCTCACCGGCGCGGCGATGGCGATGATCATCGTGGTCGGCGGCGACCAGGTGCTGGGCGGCCACCTGGCGGTGGGCGTGCTGGTCACCTTCATCCTCTCGGTGCAGCGGTTCTTCGAGCCGGTGCGGCTGCTCTCCATGCAGTACACGGTGATGCAGCGGGCGATGGCCGCCGGCTATCGCATCTTCGAGGTTCTCGACGTGCCGGTCACCATCGCCGACGCGCCCGGCGCGGTGGTTCTGAAGGACGTGGAATCGACCATCGAACTGGACCACGTGACGTTCGGCTATGCGCCCGGCCGGCCGATCCTCAACGACGTCAGCCTGACCGTCCGGCCGCGCGAGGTGGTCGCCCTGGTCGGGCCGACCGGATCGGGCAAGACCAGCATCACCTCGCTGGTCCACCGGTTCTACGAGGCCGACAGCGGGGTGGTGCGCGTGGGCGGCTTCGACGTGCGCGACGTCACCCTGGAGTCACTGGGTTCGGTGGTCGGCATGGTGCTTCAGGAGCCGTTCCTGTTCTCCGGGACCATCGAAGAGAACATTCGCTACAACACCGCTCGCGCGAGCCTCGACGATGTGATCGCCGCGGCCAGGGCGGTGAGCGCCCACGAATTCATCGTCGCCCTGCCGGAGGGTTATGACACCCAGCTAGGCCAGCGAGGGCGAAACCTCTCCGTCGGTCAGCGCCAGCTGCTGTCGTTCGCGCGCGCCCTGGTGGCCAATCCCCGCATCCTGATCCTCGACGAAGCCACCGCCAATATCGACAGCTTCACCGAACAGGCGATCCAGAAGGCGCTGAAGGTCCTCTTCGCCGGCCGCACCTGCCTGATCATCGCCCATCGCCTGGCCACGGTGCGCGACGCCGACACCATCTTCGTGCTCAATCAAGGCCGCATCGTCGAACAGGGTCCGCACGCGGCGCTGGTGGCGCGGGGTGGCCTCTACGCCAGGCTCTACGCTTCCAGCCACGGCTCGTTCGACGACCTCGAAGATGGGGACGACCGCACGCTGGCGGCCACCTGATTGTCGCCCAAGGCAATCGAATTCCGGGCGGCCCCGGTCAGGCGATGCGCGCTCCCGGCATGGCCAGCATGGGCGACGGACGCCAGACATCGCCCGCCGGGGCCAGCCCCTCCCCGCCATGCGCGCCGAGCGAAGCCATGATCTGGATGAAGGTGTGGGTCGGGAGAAGGGGAATCGCCAGGTGCGGCGGGCCAGAGGGGGGCGGTGTTTTTGCCGGCCCCTTGGTCGGATCATGAATCACGGTTCCGCCATGGCCATCGGCGGCGGTGATGAAGCTGGAAGCGGTATAGTTGCCGGCGAGGTGGATGTGGGCGGTGTGGGATCCGTCGGAGACGGTGAGGATGCCACCGCTGGCGGCGCCGGAATAGATCGCCGTGGTGGTCCCCGCGGTGAAGCTGATGTCGTCGAGATCAAGGAACGTGCCGGCGGTGGTGGAGAAGCCGGTGATCGTCCCCGAATAGGTTTGGCCATGGGCCAGTTCCAGGGCGCCGCCGGTCCCCACGAAAGTGACGTTCTGGTTGAAGGTCGAGGTGGAAGCGAATTTCAGCCTGCCGGTGATCACCTCGCCGTAGCCGGTTCCGGTGACCGCCGCGTTCACGGTCAGGGTGGAGGCGTTGGCGATCAGCCGGCCGGTGTTGGCCACCGCGCTGTCGATGATGAGGCCTCCGATCCCCACCGCCTCGATCACCCCGGCGTTGGCGATGGTGTTTGTCCCGGTATCGAGAATCAGCGCGTTGGCGCCGAGCGAGGCCACCCAGCCGGCGCTCTGGTTGACGAAGGTCATCTGGCCGGCGCCGAGCTTGCCGGCGCCCTCGATGTGATTGCCGACGTTGGTCAGCACGGCGCCGGCCGTGGCTCCGACGATCTCGTTGGCCGCGTTGTCGCTCAACATGACAACGGTCGTGCCGGTCAGACTCGCCCCGGCGGAGGCCACCGTGATCTTGCCCCCGGTCAGCAGCAGTTCGCCGGCGTTGACGATGGCCCCGGACACCGTCACCGCCGCGCCGGTCACGTTCACATGTGTCCCAGCGAGGGTCAGGCCGGTCAGGCTATCGGCGCCGACGCTCAGCGCCACCGTGCCGGCCCCCGCCAGGGTTCCGGCGAAGCTGTCGGAACCGCCGGTGAAGCTCGCCGTGGCGCCCGTCGCCACGGTCAGCGCCCCGGCGCTCTGCACCCACTTTCCGGCGTAGGCGAGGCTGGCGTTCACGCCGACCCTGGTCGTCGCCCCGGTCATCGTCACGCTGGTGATGGGAAGAGCGGTTCCGGCGCCGAAGTTCGCCGTCCCTCCGGTCAGGGCCAGTGTCCCGGCGCCGGCGAGGGTTCCAGTCGTCGAGAGCGACCCGGAGACGCCGAGCACGCCCGCCTCGGTCAGGCCGCCGGCATCGATCAGGCTCTGGCCGGCGGCGATGGAACCGTTTCCGGCCATCGTGAAGCTCGCTCCCGCCCCCACCTCGACGGTCCCGAAATCGGTGAAGGTCGTGGTCGGCATGCTGCCGGAGACCGTCACCACGCCGCCGGTGAAAAGCCCGGAGAGGACGCCGGCCCCCGACGCCAGATCCAGCGTGCCGCCGCCGCCCAGGACCTTGCCCTCGAAAACCGAGCCGGCTTCGACCATCAGAGCGTCGGTGCTGGCGCCGAACGCCACCGCGGTTCCACCCAATCCCTCGATCGTTCCGAAGTTGGTGACCGTTCCGGAGCCGGAGCCGGAGACGCCCGCATAGCCTTCGACCAGCGCGCCGGCGCGATTGGTCAGATTCGAGCCGCCGCCCAGGTAAGCCCCTTCCGTCCCCGCCGCGCCCTGGCCCAGGATCGTGCCGAAATTGCTCGCGCTCGCCGCTTCGAGGCGGAGGCCGTCGTAGCCTTCGATCAGGCCCGAGGTGTCGGTGACCGTGCCGTTGGTCACCGCGCCGCCGCTCAGATAAGCGCCGGTCGCCGCGCCGAGACTCCTGATCGTCCCGAAGTTGGCGACGGCCCCGCCGGCCTTGAGTTCCACTCCGATCGCGCCCTCGATCAGCGCGACCCGATCGGTCCCATTGCCGTTGGTCAGCGTCGCCGCGTTCCGCAGGATGGCGCCATAGCCGCTCAAGCCATCGACGGTGCCGAAGTTCGCGACCGTTCCGGCCGCGCCCAGGTCGATCCCCGTCACGCCGCTGATCAGGGCCGTGGTGTCCGAGCCGGACCCGTTCAATACCCGGCCGCCGGCGGCGAGGCCCACGGCGGGGCTCCCCGAACCGCCGTCACCCACGATGGCGCCATAGTTCACCACCGTGCCGGCGCCCCCCGCGATCGCGACCCCGCTGTAGCCTTCGATCCGCGCCGCGGTGTCCGCCACCGACCCGTTGTAGACGTGGCCACCGCCGCCGACGACGACGCCGGCATAGACCGCGGCTTCGCCATTGCTCTGGATCGTCCCGAAGTTGGTGACCGTTCCGGCGCCGCCGATCTTGACCCCGACGTATCCCACCACCGAGGCGCTGCGATCGGCGCCGGCGCCATTGGTGACCGATCCGCTGCCCGCATAGACGCCGGCGCTGCCGGCATGCCCGTCACCGGCGATATCGCCAAAGTTGGTTATGGTCGCGGCCTGGTAAGCGACGACGCCGCTCAAGCCCCTGATCGCGGCGGTGGTGTTGCCGCCACCGCCATTTTTGATGTGCATCACCCCGGTGGCCGACGCTCTGACGCCGCCGGAGATGTCGCCGTAGTTGGTCAGGTTGGCGATGGCGCCGCCGTTGATGACCACGGCGCCCATCTGAGCGTCCGCATAGCCATAGGCGCCGTTCTGGACCCCACCGCCAGCCAGCAGCTGGATGCTTCCGGTGATCACGCCAAGGCTCGAAACGTAGGCGACGGCGGCGTCGGCCTGAACGCCGCCGATGATCTCACCGATGCCGTTGGCGCCGCCATTGATGACGCTGCCGCCGCCGATGAGTTCGACCCCAAAGCCGAAGGGTCCCGGCTGAGAGATGATGTCGCCATAATTCTCCACGATCCCGGATTGATTGAGCACCACCGGCGCGCTTCCGCGGATCACGCCTCCGGAATCGTTCTCGAGCAAACCGCCGCCCTGTAGATCAACCCCATCAAAGACTTCGATGGCGCCGATGGTCATGGGGGAAATCGTGCCGTTGTTTTCAACGCGGGCGCTGACCGTGGCCAGCAGGCCCTCCCCGCCGATGGTTCCGGACGGCTCCACCACCAACCCTGCATAGCTCGTGGAGAGGGTGTACCCCTTCACATAGGTGTCGATGGTCTTGTAGCCCGGCATTGCGCCCTCCCGTGGCCGCCCTTCCGCGCGAAGACGCTATCGACAGCGCCCTCGAGAGAGCGCGGAAACTGAGCGGGAAGCCGCGCGGCCACAAGGCGCAGCGGCGGTCGTGAAGTTGCAGCCGGTGGCGCCCGTCGCGCCCGTTCAGGCGATCGCCGTGCCGGGCCGGGCCAGCAGCGGCGGCGCCGCGCGCGCCGCATCGAAGCTCTGGCCGAAGGACTCCCCGGCCCGAGCCCCCAAGCCCGCCATCGCCTGGATGAAGGCGTGGGTCGGCAGGAGCGGAATCTCCAGGTGAGGAGCGCCGGAGGCGGGCGGCGCCTTTGCCGGCGCCTTGGCCGGATCGTGGATCAGGGTTCCGCCGTGGCCATCGGTGGCGGCCACGAAGGTTGAGGCGGTGTAGTCGCCGATCAGCTTGATGCTGGCGGTATGGGCGCCATCGGTGACGGTGAGCACCCCGCCGGCGCTGGTTCCGGCGTACTTGGTCGTGGTCGTCACGCCAAAGGCGATGTCATCCAGATCCAGGAAGTTCGCGCCGGTGGTGGAAAGGCCGGAGATCCTTCCGGCGTAGGTCTGGCCGTGGGCCAGCTCCAGGGTTCCTTTCGAACCGCTGGCGAAGGTGACGTTCTGGTTGAAGGTGGAGGTAGCGGCGAACCTGAGGGTCCCGTTGACCACCTCGCCGAATCCGGAGCCGGTGACCGCCCCGGTCACCGTCATGGTCGAAAAGGCGTAGAGCCGCCCGCTGTTGTTGATCGCGCTGTTGATCGTCAGGCCGCCGGTCCCCACCGCCTCGATCAGACCGGCGTTGGTGATGGTGTTCGCCCCGGTGTCGATGATCAGGGCATTGGCTCCCGCCGACTCGATGATCCCGGCCGCCAGGTTGTCGAGGGTCATCAGACCCCCGCCGAGCTTGCCCGCCCCTTCCAGGAGCTGGCCCACGCTGAGGGTCGCGGCGGCCGTGGCCCCGATGATCCGATTGGCCGCGCTGTCGCTGATCAGCACATGGCCGGTCCCGGTCAGGCCGGCGCCGCCGGCGGCCACCACTACCTGGCCGCCGCTCACCGTCACCACGCTGGCGTTGGCGATCGCCCCGGACAGGGTCACCGTCGCCCCGGCCGCATTCACGTGCGCGGCGGTCAGGATGGTCCCGGCCAGGGTATCGGCCCCGGCGGTGAAGGCCACCGTCCCCGCGCCCGCCAGGGATCCCGCGAAGCTGTTCGCCGGGCCGGTGAAGGTCATGGCGTCGCCAGCGGCCACCGTCAGGACCCCGGCGCTCTGCGTCCACTTGCCGGCGTAGGCGAGGCTGGCGTTGGCCGTCACCTTCGCCGCCCCGGAGATTGTCACGTCGGCCACCGTGAGATTGGTCCCGGCGTTCAGGTTCGTCGTCCCCCCGCTGATCGCCACCGTGCCGGCCCCGCCGAGCGATCCGGCCACGGTGAGCGTCCCGGCCACGGTGAGCACGCCTGGAAGCGAAAGGCCGCCGTCGTCCACCAGCGTCTGGCCGGCGACAACGGTGTCGCTTCCGGTCAGGGTGAAGACCGCGCCCGGTCCCCCCTCCACCGTGCCGAAGTTCTGGAACGTCGTCGTCGCCATGCTTCCCGAAACGACCGCGTCGTCGCCCGCCAGCAGGCTCACCGTCCCGGTCCCCGAGGCCAGGTCCAGCGTGCCGCCGCCGCCGTTCACGGCGCCGACAAACACCGAGCCCGCCTCGACGGCGAGCACATCGCTGGTCGCGCCGAGGGTCGCCGCGGCGCCGCCCAGGCCGGTGATGGTCCCGAAGTTGGTCACCGTCCGGGGGCCGGCGACGACGACCCCCGCGTACCCCTCGACCAAGGCGTCCACCCGATTGGTCAGGCTTGAGCCACCACCCAGGCTGGCCCCCTCCGTGGCCGCCGCGCCCTGGCCCAGGATCGTGCCGAAATTGATCGCGGTCGCCCCTTGCAGGCCCAGGCCGTTGTAGCCCTCGACGATCGCCACCGTGTCGGTGGCCGTGCCGTTGGTGATCGACCCGCCACCCAGATAGGCGCCGAAGGCGCCCGCGGCCTGGCTCTCGATCGCGCCGAAATTGGCGATCGTCCCGCCGCCCTTGAGTTCCAGCCCGATATAGCCCTCGATCAGCGCCGTCCGGTCCGTACCATTGCCGTTGGTGACGGTCGCGGCGCCGCGCAGGACGGCGCCATAGCCGTTCTCCCCGTTCACCGTGCCGAAGTTGGCGACCGAGCCGGCCGCGCCCAGGTCGATCCCGGTCACGCCTTCGATCAGGGCCGCCGTGTCATTGAAGCTCCCATTGATCACCGAACCACCGGCGACGAGCGAGACGCCGCTCGAGGAGCGGCCTTCCACGGTCCCGAAGTTGGTGATGGCGCCCGCCGCCCCCTTCACCGTCACGCCGTTGTAGTAGCCTTCGACCAGCGCGCCGCGGTCACCATTGGCGCCATTGACGAGGCTGCCGCCGTCTCGCAGCAACACGGCGTCGGCCTGGGGCTGAGTGCTCTGGATCGTGGCGAAGTTGGTGACGGTCCCGGCCGCGTTGCCGACGACGACCCCGGCGCCCTCGTGGAACGTGCCCGAACCACCCTCGATCAGGGCGCCGCTATCGACCACGGTTCCGTTGGTGACGCTTCCGCCGGCGTCGAGAAAGACACCCTAGACCGCCCCCTCGATGGCGCCGAAGTTGGTGACCACGCCGGCGGCGTTGTAGATCGTCACGCCCGCTCCGCCTTTGAGCAGCGCGGCGGTGTCGGCTGAATTGCCGTTGACGACGCTGCCGCCATCGCCGAGATCGACCACGGAGGAAGAGAGAAATCCGACCGACAGCACGGTGCCGAAATTCTGCACGGTTCCGGCGCCATTGAGGATCTCGATTCCCAGGGGACCCGTGATCAGGGCGACGCTGTCGTCGGCGCCGCCGTTGGTGACCGAGCCCCCCGCCAGTTCCTGGACCGCGCCATCCGGCTGGAATCCGCCGTAAACCGCCGAGATCGTGCCGTAGTTGAATACCCTGCCGGCTCCGCGCAGTTGGACGCCATCGTAGAACCCGGCGATCAGGGCGCTGGTGTTCGAGTTCTCGCCGTTGATGATGAGGGCCGACGGCGCCTGCAGCCCGAACATGTCGCCTTCGATCAGGCCGTAGTTACGGATATTGTAGGACCCGGAGACGCCATTGGCGGCAAGGCCGGATCCTTCGATTTTGCCGGTCGAAGTGACCGTCACATCGGTGAGCGTGGCATTCAGCCCATACCCGGACGGGTAGGTCCCACTGAGGATCTTGCTCATGCCGCTGCTTCTCCCAGGCGGGAGCGCCTGGGGACCGCCATCCGGCGGCGCCCCCCACGATCGCCTTGCGACCGCGCCGCGGTCAGACCGGCGGAGGTATTTCAGATCGGCGGCGCTTCGCTAAGGCGCTGCGACGGTCGTCAAGTTGCACGAAGTGGCGCCGCACCCGGTCCGCCGATCTCATCCTTACCCCTGGACATCGATCGCGAGGGCGGCATGCGAAGCAGCCAATCACCGCCCGCGGCCAGGGGACCGGGGCCGATATCGCGGGTCAGGTGTTCGATCATCTCCAGGGAGATCGAGCCTTCGGGGGCGAGCCATTCGCCGGCGGCCATTTCGTTGAACCGCGCATCGTCGGCCGCCTGATCGCCGGTGAGGTCGCCTTCCCGCTCCCAGACGATGGCCCAGGCCGTGGGCGTGCGGTCAGCGTCCTGAACAGGCGCCAGAATCAGACCGTCGATTACATCCACTCGCGCGGCGTAGACGCCATTGAGCACGCCGAACGCCAAGCCGCCGCCGTTGAATTCCGAGCCGATGAGGAAAAGCTGATTTTGCAGGGGCAGGAGCCAGCCATCGACGAACACGCCTCCGGTGGCCAGGTTCACCCGCAGCAGGCCACTGTCGTCCTTGCGGACCATGCAACCGTCGTGGACGAATCGGCCCGGAAGCTGCGCGAACGGCCGGGTGGATCGGAAAAACCCCTCGTAGGCGGCGCCGTACAGCGCGGTCTTGGCCAGGGCCTGGGCGAGAAATGGCAGCGGCAGGCCGGCGCGAAGGTCGACGCCGCCGCCGCCCGGCGTTCGGCTCGGACGGACGCCGAACCAGGCCCCGATGCTCTCGATGTCCCTGTCCCAATCCAGAGACGTGAAGCCGGGCGACCGGCTCGCCACCAGGGCGCTCAACCGGGCCAGGTTGTCGGCCGACGGCTTCACGGCCCCGTTCATCCAGCGCGCAACCACCGATTTGTCTACGCCCAATTCCGACGCCAGGCGGGCGCGGCTGACCGACAGCACCTTGAGCACGAAGGCCAGTTTCTCGGAAAATGGCTCGGACATGCGCGGGCGAATCCAAAACGATGGCGGCGCCCAGTGGTGCACGGGCGCGCGCGGGGGCGCAACCGCCAGATCGTGACGACGCAGGCTGGATCGGGACCGCGAGCCGGTCTAGTCTCCCACCGCCGGGCGATAGCGTCGCGGCCTCATGGAACGAGGGGTGATCTCTTGCGCAGGATACATCGGCCGGCGGGACGTGTGGTCTTGGCTCTGGTCCTGCCCGTCGTCCTGGCGGGCTGCGGCATCAACGCCATTCCGACCAAGGAAGAGAACGCCAAGGCCAAGTGGGCCGACGTCCAGTCCGACTACCAGCGGCGGTCGGACCTGATCCCGAACCTGGTGGCGACCGTGAAGGGCTACGCCGCCCAGGAAAAGAGCGTCCTGGTCGAGGTCACCCAGGCCCGGGCCAGCGCCACCCAGGTCAAGGTCGATGCCTCCACCCTGACCAATCCGGCCGTCTTCCAGCAGTATGAGCAGGCCCAGAACCAGCTTTCCGGCGTGCTCGGCCGGCTGATGATGATCCAGGAGAGATACCCCGATCTGAAATCCAATCAGAACTTCATGGCCCTGCAGTCGCAGCTGGAAGGGACCGAGAACCGGATCACCGTGGCGCGGCGCGACTACAACGAGGCGGTGCGCGACTACAACACCACCTTGAGGGTGTTTCCTACCGTGCTGTGGGCCAAGACGATGTACGGCGGCGCCAAGCCGATGACCCTGTTCTCGGCCAACGCCGCGGCCCAGTCCGCGCCGGTGGTGAATTTCGACGCCACGCCGGGCGCGGCCCCCGGATCGCCGCCGCCTTCGCCGGCGCCGGCGCCGGCCCCCACGCCCACCCCCGCTCCGGCCACGAAATGATCCGCCTGGGGGCCATCGTCGCCCTGCTGCTGGCGCTTGTCGCCGCGCCGACCCTGGCCGCGCCGCAGTTTCCGGCGCTGACCGGGCGCGTGGTCGATAACGCCCACGTCCTGTCGCCGCAGATCCAGGCGGCGCTCGAGGCCAAGCTGGCGGCCCTTGAGCAGGCGACCACCCGCCAACTGGTGGTGGTCACCCTGCCGACGCTCGGCGGTTATGACATCCAGGACTACGGCTATCAGCTCCTGCGCCACTGGGGGATCGGCCAGAAGGGGCAGAACAACGGCGCGCTGTTCATCGTCGTTCCCTCCGAGCACAAGGTGCGCATCGAGGTCGGCTATGGCCTGGAGCCGGTGCTCACCGACGCGCTTTCCAGCGTCATCCTGCAGCGCGCGGTGATCCCGAAGTTCCGCGCCGGCGACGTGGCCGGCGGCATCGTCGATGGGACCGACGAAATCATCAGCCAGCTCCAGCTCGCCGCGCCGGCGGCCGAGGCCAAGGCCCAGCAGGCGGCGGTGGCGCGGCCGATGCGCCACCGCAGTCCGCTGGGCGCCATCCTGCCGATTATCTTCCTCGTCTTCCTGGCCTCGACGATCTTCCGCGGCAGGGGCGGCGGCCTCGGCTGGCTGCTGCCGATGATGATCCTCTCCGGATCGCGCGGCGGCGGCTGGGGCGGTGGCGGCGGGTTCGGCGGCGGCGGCTTTGGCGGCGGCGGAGGCTTCAGCGGCGGCGGCGGCTCGGGCGGCGGCGGCGGCGCCTCGGGAGGCTGGTGACATGCTGAGCGCCATCGATCAGGACCGCATCGCCGAGGCGGTGACCAAGGCCGAGGAGGGCTCCTCGGGCGAGATCGTCTGCGCCCTGGCCGGAGAGGTATCGACCTATCGCGAAGTGCCCCTGGCCTGGGCGGCGGCCGTGACCCTGGCCGTGCCGCCGATCGCCCTGGCGCTCGGCGTCCAACCGCTCACCGCCGGCGGCGGCGGCCTGTGGATGATCGCCCAGGCCAGCGCGGTGGAGTGGCAACTGACCCTGGCTCTCGGCCTCTACGCGGCCATGCAGATCGTGCTCTTCCTGATCGTCGCCCTCGTCGTCCACGTGCCCGCCGTGCGGCGGGTCCTCACCCCCCGGACCCTGAAGGCCCATCGAGTCGCCAAGGCCGCTCAGCATCAGTTCGCCGCCGTCAGCGCCCGCGCCGTCGGCAGCGACACCGGCGTCCTGATCTTCGTCGCTCTCGAGGATCGCCAGGTGCAGGTGCTGGCCGACGCGGCGATCCACCAGAAGTGCGGCGACGCGGTCTGGGAAGAGGCCGCCCAGGCGATCCGCGGCGCCATGCGCGCGGGCAAGGACCCCACCGGCGGCATCGTCGAAGCCATCGCCATCTGCGGCGCCGCCCTGCGCGAGCATTTCCCGTCCTCCGAGCCTCACGCTCACGCGTTTTCTCCCCGGCCGATGGAGGTCTGAGGGCCATGTTCGGGGACACGCCGGCGTCACCGAGATGCGCCAAAAGAGGTCGGAAACCTAGTCGCCAGCTTCAACTAATTTGAAACCTTTGATCGATTCGCTTGGGTCCTCACCCTGATGGACGGAGGCGAAGATGGCGGCGCGGGAGGTTGC
>Ga0208849_1001217_pt1 | contig 18998 bp, 20 predicted proteins | sample NGESurdeep072012_10_FD_184470 | JGI IMG/M metagenome (GOLD analysis project Ga0208849, IMG submission 184470) | Arctic peat soil microbial communities from Barrow, Alaska - NGEE Surface sample 53-3 deep-072012 (SPAdes) | ecosystem: Environmental > Terrestrial > Soil > Wetlands > Peat ... | reverse complement strand
ACGTGGTGGCGAATCGGATCACCGCCGAGGTGGACGTCCCCACCATCGGCATCGGAGCCGGGGCCGGCTGCGACGGCCAGGTCCTGGTCTTCCACGACCTCCTCGGCCTGGGGGTGGGCAAGGTGCCCAAGTTCGTCCGCAGGTACGCCGACCTGGCCTCTCTGGCCGTGGAGGCGGTCTCGACCTGGGCCGCCGATGTCCGGTCCGGGGCCTTTCCGTCCGACGCCGAGACCTATCACCAGCCCCCCGACCCGGGGCCCGGGGGCCCCTGACCCACCCGTCAGGTACCATGGCCGCTGGTCACGGACCGGGTCACCACCCGGATCGTGGCGACCGACAGCACCCTGCTCCGCCGGGGGGCGGAGCCCCGCATGCCGAGTGGCTCGGGTCCAGAGGGAGGTGAGCCGCGCGTGCGGCCGTACGAGACAATGATCATCTTCGACCCAGAGGTCGAAGAAGCGGCCATCCAGGGAGCCCTGGAGAGGGCGCTCGAGGTGGTGCGCACCAACGGGGGCACGACGGGGACCGTCGACCGCTGGGGCCGTCGCACCCTGGCCTACGAGATGAACAAGAAGCGTGAGGGCTACTACGTGGTGGCAGAGTTCACCGCCGAGCCCAAGGCGTCGGCCGAGCTCGACCGGTTCCTGGTGCTGGCCGACGAGGTCATGCGCCACAAGATCATCAGGGTCCCGGAGAAGGTCGCCGGCAGGGCACAGCCCAAGGATCGGGCCCAGGTCAAAGTGCCCACCGGGGACGCGGCCCGCAGCGCCGGCTGAGCCGGCAGCGGAGGAGGAAGAGACATGGCGAACGGCAACAACATCACGGTCGTGGGCAACATCACCCGCGATCCCGAGCTCCGCTTCACCCCCACCGGCCAGGCCACGGCCACCTTCGGGGTGGCGGTCAACCGCCGCTGGCAGAACCGCCAGACCCAGGAATGGGAAGAGGCCACGTCCTTCTTCGACGTCGTGTGCTGGCGCGAGATGGCCGAGAACGCCTCGGAGAGCCTGGCTCGTGGCTCGCGCGTGATCGTGACCGGTCGCCTCGAGCAGCGTTCGTGGGAGACCCAGGACGGCGACAAGCGCTCCAAGGTCGAGATCGTGGCTGACGAGATCGGGCCCAGCCTGCGGTGGGCGACCGCCCAGGTGACCAAGAACGAGCGGCGCGGCCCCGGCGAGGGTGCGCCTCCCCGCAGCGGTGGCGGTGGCGGCGGTGCCGAACGGCAGCCCGCGACCCAGGCGGCCGGCGGTGGCGGTGGCGGTGCGGGCTACGGCTTCGACGAGGAACCCTTCTGATCCATGGCTCGTCGCACCGAAGGATCGACCCGTCGTCACGCCCAGTCCCCCGCTCGGCGCCTCGTGCATGTCACGGCGTCGCACACGGCGCAGAAGCCGTGCGCGCTGTGCCGGGACAAAGTGGAGTGGGTCGACTACAAGAACGTCACCCTGCTGCGCAGCTACCTGAGCGACCGGGGCAAGATCCGCGCCCGGGCGGCCACGGGGATCTGCGTCCGGCATCAGGGTGAGGTCTCGGTGGCGATCAAGACGGCACGCGAACTCGTGCTTCTGCCGCGCGGTGACATAGCGCGTCCTAAGAAGTCAACATCGGAGCCCCTCGAGATGGCGGGCGCAACCAGGGGTGGTCGGTCATGAAGGTCCTGCTTCGTAGTGACATCTCCGGTGTGGGGAAGAAGGGCGACATCGTCGAGGTGGCCAAGGGTTTCGCCCGCAACTTCCTCTTCCCGACCGGCAGTGCACTCGTGGCCACGGGTGGCGTCGAGGCGCAGGCGGCCTCGATGCGGAAGTCGCGCGCCCTGCGCGACGCCCAGGACAAGGAATCGGCACAGACCGTCGCCGGCGTGCTGAGCGCGGGGACCATCACCATCACGGCGCGCGCCGGGGCCGAGGGTCGCCTGTTCGGCTCGGTCACCACCACCGACATCGCCGAGGCCGTGGAAGCCCAGACCGGTGCGGTCCTCGACCGTCGCAAGATCGTGCTGGGCGAGCCGATCAAGTCGGTGGGCACCCATGTCGTCCCCGTCAAGCTGCACACCGACATCGACGCCGAGCTGACCGTCGAGGTCGTGGCCGGCGACTGACCCGTCCCGGCGCTCCGGGGCGCCGGTGCTGTCACACCCGTCCGCGACGCTGGGCGGGGTGCGACCTCCCGAGCAACGGCCGGGCCTGTGGGTTATCCCCAGCCGGTGCATCACAGGGTGCAGGTCGTCCACATGGTTGTCCACCTCAGACCGAGGGTTGTCCACCTTGAATTCGCAGGGTTGGCCTCTCGTTCCCCACAGGCTGCGTAGGCCAGGGTAAGAGGACCATGGCCCAGCCGTACGAAGAAGCACCTGTCCGTCGACTCCACCCCGTCGGCGGGCGTGTCCCGCCCCACAACCTCGACGCCGAGGAGTCCCTGCTGGGGGCCATGCTGCTGTCACGCGATGCCATCGCGGCGGCGCTGGAGTGCTGTGTGGCCGAGGATTTCTACAAGCCGGCCCACGGGCATGTGTTCGCGGCGGTGACAGCGCTGTACACGCGCGGCGAGCCCGCCGACCCTGTCACCGTGGCCGACGAGTTGCGCCGCGCCGGGTTGCTCGACGCCGTCGGCGACGCGTCGGTGTTGATCTCCCTGCAGGTGAACACGCCGTCGACTGCCAACGCCTCGCACTACGCGCACATCGTCGAGGAACACGCGCTGCTGCGCCGGCTCATCGTGGTGTCGGGCGAGATCGCCGAGCTCGGCTTCAGCCTTCCCGACGACGTGTCGGAGGTGATCGACCGCGCCGAGGCCATGGTGTTCGAGGTGGCCCAGCGACGCGTAGTCGACACCATGGCCCCGCTGCGCGAGCTCCTGGCCGCCAGCCTCGACCACCTCGAGAACCTCTTCGAGCGGGGCGACACCATCACCGGTGTCCCCACCGGGTACGGGGATCTTGACGAGCGCCTGGCCGGCCTGCAGAAGTCGAACCTCGTCATCGTCGGGGCCCGTCCCGCCATGGGCAAGACCAGCTTCGCCCTGGGCATCGCCCAGCACGCCGCCGTGCACGCCCGGGTCCCCGTGCTCGTGTTCAGCCTGGAGATGAGCCACCTCGAGCTCACCCAGCGGCTGCTGTGCTCCGAAGCGCACGTCGACGCCACCCGCATGCGCAACGGCCGCCTGCTCGAGTCGGACTGGCCCAAGATCTCCGACGCCATCGGACGTCTCGGCGACGCGCCCATCTACATCGACGACAACCCCAACCTCACCGTCATGGAAATCCGGGCCAAGGCCCGCCGTCTCAAGGCACGCGAGGGGCTCGGTCTCGTCGTCGTCGACTACCTCCAGCTCATGAGCGGGCACACCAAGAGCCGGGCCGAGAACCGCCAGGTCGAGGTGTCGGAGATCAGCCGTGGGTTGAAGGTCCTGGCCCGCGAGCTCGACATCCCCGTGGTGGCGCTGTCACAGCTGTCGAGAAACCTGGAGATGCGCCAGGACAAGCGCCCCGTGCTCGCCGACCTGCGTGAGTCGGGATCGATCGAGCAGGACGCGGACGTGGTGCTGTTCATCTACCGCGACGAGATCTACAACCCCGACTCGCCTGACCGCGGCACGGCCGAGATCATCATCGCCAAGCACCGCAACGGGCCCACCGGGGTGACTCAGCTCGCCTTCGTGGACCGCTTCACCCGCTTCGCCGGCATCGCCCGGGTCTGAGGCCTCAGCGCTCGGCGGGCTCCGGGGTGCTGTGCAGCGGGCTCGCCAGCGGGATCCGGACCCAGAACGTGGCACCGCTGGTGCCGTTGTCCGAGGCGGGGTCCGACACCACACCCACGGTGCCGCCATGGGCGTGGGCGATGGCCGAGACGATGCTCAAGCCCAGTCCCACACCGCCCGTGGCGCGCGCCCGCGTCTGGTCGGCGCGGTGGAACGGCTCGAAGATGTGCGCCTGCTCGTCCAGCGCGATGCCCGGGCCACGGTCGGAGACCTCGAGACACGCCGTGGCCGTCTCGGTGCTCACGCGCACGTCGACGGGTGAGCCCTCGGGGGTATGGGTCACGGCGTTGGACAGCAGGTTGTCGACGACTTGGCGCAGACGGTCGGCGTCACCCACCACGGCGATGGGGCCCGGGGCCTCGAGGCCGATGACGCGAGCCGGGGCGCGCAGGCGCGCCGCGTCCACCGCGGCGGTGACGATGGCGGAGAGGTCGACCTGGTCGAGTGCCACCGGGCGCTCGCGGTCGAGGCGGGCCAGCAACAGCAGGTCGTCCACCAGCACGCTCATGCGATTGGCCTCTTCCCGGATGTGGCGCATCGACGTGGCGAGGTCCTCGGGCCGGTCACGCGCCCCGCGGTCGAAGAGCTCGGAGTAGCCGCGGATCGACGTCAACGGCGTGCGCAGCTCGTGCGAGGCGTCGGCCAGGAACCGTCGCAGGCGTTCCTCGGATGCGGCGCGCGCCGCGAAGGCCCCCTCGATGCCCGTGAGCATGGTGTTCAGCGCGTTGCCGAGCTGGCCCACCTCGGTGCGCTCGTCGGTGGATCCCACCCGACGCGACAGGTCGCCCGCCGCGATGGCCCCGGCGGTGGCGGCCATCTCGTCGAGCGGGCGCAGGTTGCGGCGCACGATCCACCACGCCAGCAGGGCCAGTCCCACCAGCACCCCGGCCGAGACGAGCACCTCGATGAGCAGGAGTCGGCCCAGGGTGTGGTGCAGGTCGTTGAGGGGGATGGCCACGATCCCGGTGTAGGGGACGCCGTCGATGGAGGTGGTGTCCACGTACACCCGGTAGCTGACGGTGGTGCCGGCACTGCTGCCCTGGGTGTCGAACAGGGTGGTGGCGGCCACACCCGAGGTTCCCGACGTGGGGAGCCGGGTGGGCAGGCTCGGGGCCGGCAGGGGGTCGAAGCTGGGGTTGGTGCCCCCGATGACGGTGCCGCTCTGGTCGCGCACCTGCACCCAGGTGCCCACGGGCGGGATGACGCCGGGAGCGCGCCGGGCGCAGAACGGCTCGGTGAGACAGATGACCGCCTGGGTGGCGGGCCCCACCTCGCTCTGGAGCTGCGAGTCGACCTGGGAGTACAGATACGACCGCAGCGACGCGTAGGTGGCCACGTCCGCTGCCACCAGGCCCACCGTCACGATGCCGACGAGGACGAGCAGCAGCCGCAGCCGCAGCGTCACGGCCTACTCCGGGGTGGGGCGCAGGGAGTAGCCCACGCCCCGCACGGTGTGGATCATGCGGGGCCCCAGGGCGTCGATCTTCTTGCGCAGGTAGCTGATGTAGATCTCCACCACGTTGGCGTTGCCGTCGAAGTCGTAGTTCCACACCCGGTCGAGGATCTGGGACTTCGACACCACCCGCCCCGTGTTGAGCATGAGGTAGTGCAGCAGTTTGAATTCCGTCGGGGTGAGCTCGATCGACGTCGACCCCCGGTGGACCTCGTGGCTCTCCTCGTCCATGCGCAGGTCGCTCACACTGAGCCGGCCGTCGTCCCCGTCGCCGCGCGCCCGGCGCAGGATGGCGCGCACCCGCACGATGAGCTCCTCCACACTGAAGGGCTTGGTCATGTAGTCGTCACCGCCCAGGGTGAAGCCCCGCAGCTTGTCGTCCAGGGTGTCGCGGGCGGTGAGGAAGAGCACGGGCAGGCGCCCCCCGATGCGGTCGCGGCCCATGCGCTCGAGGACGTCGAACCCACTGAGGTCGGGGAGCATCACGTCGAGGACCACGAGATGGGGACGGAACTTCGTCATGGCCTCGAGGGCGTCGCGGCCCAGGTGCGACACCTCCACCTCCATGCCCTCGTAGCGCAGGGCCATGGACAGCAGGTCGGTGATGCTGGGCTCGTCGTCGACGACCAGGATGCGGGAGGGCTCGGCCATAGGTCGCACTCAGCTTGCGCCCTGATCCTGTGAGTTTTCTGTGGACTCTGGCCCCGGGTGAGAGCCGGTCCGGAAGCTCAGAAGCCCGATGCGGCCCGGTCGGGGCGGGGCCTCGAGGGCGGCAACGCTGTTACCGTCGCCCCCGGGCCGGGGACGGCGGTGGGGGCCGGTTCAGTGGTGTGAGCCCCGTAGGCGGCCAGCGTCTCGTCGATCAGTCGGACGATCTCGTCACAGCGTTCCCCGAGCCCCATGGATGACCCCTCCCGTCTGCCCTCACCCATCGGCCTTCACCCCGCCTCGCTGAAGGCGCTCGGGCCCCGATGTGCCTGTGCCGAAGGACATGCCCACTCCGTGTGCGGATCAATCAACCACTGATGGTGGCCATGAGGGGAGGGACCGGACTCGGGTGGGGGAGCGGCACCGGGCCCCGGTGCCAACGCCCCCCTGGCACGCAGTAGTTGGCCACGTCGAAGAACCGGCGGGGCTCGCCCCGCAGGACCAGGAGCAAGTTCGTCCAGATGTCGGCGGGAGGGAGCTCGGATGAGCGCAGGGGCACCACGCACAGCACCAGGTGACCGCCGTCGAGGTCGTCGAAGCGGAGGTGGCTGACCCGGCCCAGCTCCACAATGCCGTAGGGGGTCCGGACCGAGAACCGCCGTCGGCTCCGCCACTGTTCCCGCTGGTCGTCGTCGAGGAGCGACTCGAGGAGTCCCTCGGCCCGACGGTCGGCTTCGGCTCTCCGGCTGTCGTGGGCAGTGACGAGGCCCTGGTGGGTGAGGCGGACCAGGTGTCGGGGTCCTGCGGCGCGCGACGGTGCCGGTGTGACCCGGGGGAGGACCCGGGCAGCGGGCACCAGCAGCACACGGGCGCCGTGGTGCTCGCCGCCCACCACCTCCACCAGGGCCCCCCAGTCGGGGATGTCCTCGACGAGATGGAGCGACGGAATCACCCCCCTTGGATGGGCCGGACCCAGATGATCTCCTCGGCGGCGGGGTCGAAGCTCCGGATCCGCTCGGCTTGTTCCACCGGGGCCCCCATGGGCCGGGCGAAGGCCATCTTGGACTGTGCCGCCTCGCGCTCGAAGATCTCCTCGGCGACGCGCAACGTGGTCTCGTCGTCGAGATCCCAGGTCACGGCGGTGTCGCCGGTGTGGTCGAGAATTCGCATCGTGCCCATGGGTGGCTCCCTTGTCGGTCGGTGAGGCGTGTCGGTTGGTGACGGACCAATCGAACACCTGTTCGCCGTGGAGATCAAGGGGATCTTTCAGCGGGGCGTGCGTCGTTCAGGGAGTCTGAGTCTCAGGGAGACAGGTCCGCCACCGACGGCAACTGCCGGGCGTCGGTGTCGAGCCAGTGCCGCAGCGCGGCGGTGGCTCGCACGTCGTCCTCGTTGTACTCGAGGATCCAGCGTCGGGCCGCGGCGCGGACCTCGGCATCGGGATCGTCGACGGCCTCGGCGTAGCGGACCATGGCCAGCCCGCCCCCACCGTCCTCGCCCCGCCACTGGAATCCGGCCAACTTGGCCACGGTCTTCAGTCCCATGGCGGTGCCGGTGACCAGCTGTTCGCGCACCACGGCCATGAGATCCACCCAGTCGTCGGAGGTGAGGAAGGCCTCCACCTCGTCCTCGAGGCCCAAGCGGGTGGCGATGCGTCGCATGTGGGTGCCCTCGGCGCCCTTGTTGTAGCAGTAGACGCGTACGGACCTGCCCAGGCGTTGGGCGTCTTCCCGCCGGTCACGCAGCCACGTCCAGAAGCGGGCGAAGGCGTCGAGCTCCCCGGTGAAAGCCGACGGGTCCCACGACACGAAGGCGAGGTAGTCGGGGCCGCGGCCCGGCTCCTGGTCGCGCTTTTGCACGAGCACTCCCCACAGGTAGGTGCCCAGCGCCGCGCTCTCCATGTCCACGTCGATCTCGACGTCGGCCCGGGGCACCTCGAGCTCGTCGACGCCCCGGTCCCGGTACGCGGGCAGCGCTCCCAGGCGCGCCCGAGCCCGGTCGATCTGCGCCGGGAGGTCGCCCATGGCCGCGTCGCGGTAGGCGAAAGTCGCCCCCAGGATGCGGTCGAGGTCCCCGGCCACGTGGATGTCCTCCTCGGCCAGGTCCGAGATCTGCCGGCGGCGGCGGGGGATGATCTGCGCGATCGGCGTGTCCCGGTCCACCTCGGCGGCGCGTTCGAGCAGGTCGGCCACGTTGACACCACCGGTGAGCACTCGGGCTGTGCGCTCGTCGAGGCGGGCCAGGCCGTGCAGGTCGGCGACGCCCCGGTCGTGGTGGAGGCGGCGCTTGTGCAGGCTCATACCGGGCAGGAGGCTCAGGTCCGCGGTCTGCTCCAGGATGGGGTAGCACCACACCCGCCATCCGCACTCGGGGCAGGCCGAGATGGCCACCGGCTCGGCCAGCAACGGCACCGTCGGGTCCTGTCGGTGACGCTGCGCCGCCTCGAGCACCGCCAACCGGTGGGCGAAGGCGCTGTCGTAAGTCTCCATCGTCGACAGCGACCCCACCACGCGTTCGTCGAGGTACTCGGACCAGTCCCACCGGGGCGCGTCGAGGTCGTACCAGGCCAGCAGCTGCCCCACCCCCACGATGCCGCCCCACCGGCCCTCGGTGGCCTCGTGCCCGCCCGCCTCGAGGAGGCGTTGGTAGTGGGCCAGTTGCAGAAGGTCTCCCTGGTTGCACCGCGCCGCGGCGCTGGTGTGGGCGCCGCCGGTCTCCACCCAAGGTGCGGTCGACAACGACGTCACGGCGTTGGCGGTGTGCTCGTCGGCTCCGTCGCGCACGATGTGGTGCTTCACGTCCACCGCCACATAGGCCCAGCGCCCGTCGGGCTTGGGTCGGTCTCCCACCCGGACGAGGAGGTCGGGCTCGCCCACGCGCAGCCCGGCGGCGTCGACGGGCAAGCGGCCACCGATGACGAGTGTCGCACCCTCGCCCATGGCCGCCGCGGTGCGCTGCTCCCGCTGGGGTCGGTCGAGGGAGCGGTCCACCTCGACCGAGCCGGCGATGGCGCTGCGCAGGGCCTCGAAGACCTCGCTCTCGAAGGAGATCCCCCCCTCGGCCAGCATGGTCATGAATTCCGAGCTCGGCAGGGGCTCGAGGGGGCGCAGGACGTCGAGTTGCACCGCCTCGGGACAGCGCTTGGCCAAGTACCCGCCCTGGGGGGCGATGCGCAACCCTTTGGACGAGTCCGGTCCCACAGTCGTCATGCTACGAATACCATGCCAAGGTGGACGGGCCCAAGGTGGACGGGCCCCAGGTGGACGGGACCGAGCGTGACGTCGCCGACAAGGTGGCGTTGCGGGAGCTCGTCGACACCTATGCCCGAGACGTCGACCGGGGCGACACCGACGCTGTGGCTGGGCTGTTCACCGAGGACGGACGGCTCATCGCCCACTTCTACGCCGGTCCCGACGGGGTGTCGCCGGTGCGCACCGGTCGCGCCGAGATCGCCGCCGTCCTGGTGGCGGGACTGGCGCCGTATCTGGGGACCACCCACATCGTGGGCGGCCAGGTCGTCGAGCTCGACGGGGACCGTGCCACGGGCGAAACGGTGTGTCTGGCCCACCACCTCTACGAGCGCGACGGCGCCCGGCGCCTGCTCGTGATGGCCGTGCGCTACCAGGACACCTACGCGCGCCAGGCCGGAAGGTGGCGCTTTGCCGAGCGCCAGCTGCGCCTCGACTGGCGCGACGACCGTCCCATGGCGGAGCGTGGGGCATGACCAGCCTCAAGGTGGCGGCCCTGCCGCCGGTGCGCTCGGGGGTGTGTGCCGATCCCGACTGGATGGCGGGCTTCTGCACCCACATCGAGGCACTCGGTTTCGAGTCGGTCGTGGTCGTCGAGCACCCCCTCGTGATCGGCAACTACACGAGCCGGTATCCCTACGCCCCGTCGGGGCGCATGCCCCTGCCCGACGACTGTGCGGTCCCCGACCCCATCGACCTCCTGGCCTTCCTGGCCGGCGTTACCTCCACCTTGGGGCTGGCCACGGGTGTGCTCGTCCTTCCGGCGCATCATCCCGTCGTGATGGCCAAGCGCCTGGCCACGGTGGACCGGCTGTCGAAGGGCCGCGTCCGCTTGTGCATCGGCGTGGGCTGGATGCGCGAGGAGCTCGAGGCGTGCGGGATCGATTTCGCCAGCCGGGGGCGGCGCACCGACGAGTGCATCGACGTGATGCGCACCCTGTGGGCCGACACCGAGCCCGACGGGGCGTCGTTCGAGGGGGAGTTCTTCTCGTTCTCCCATGCCCACACCCATCCCAAGCCCTTCGGGCCCGGTGGTGTGCCCATCCACATCGGCGGGCACAGCCCGCCCTCGATCCGCCGGGCGGCGCGACGCGGCGACGGGTGGCAGCCCCTGGGCCTGTGGGGTGAGGAGCTCGCCGCCGCCCTCGACCGCCTCCACCAGGAGACCGAGGCGGCGGGACGCGACCGTCACGCCCTCGAGCTGACCATCAGCGCCATGTCGACCCAGGCCACTCCCGACACCGTGGACAAGCTCGTCGACCTGGGCGTGGACCGCCTGGTGGTCACGTGCGGGAAGGCGGAGCTCTCCGCTGCCCGGGACGAGATGTCCGAGGTCGCGGACCGTGTCGGCCTCGTCTCTCCCGCATGAGGCTTCGCTACGCTACGACGATGACTCTGACGCCGGCGTCAGCATTCGCGGGCCGGCCATGAGGGTCGCCGTGCTGGTCAAGCAGGTGCCGCGCGCCGAGGAGATGCAGCTGCTCCCCGACGGCCGTCTCAAGCGCGACGGCATCGAGCTGGAGATGAACGCCTACTGCCGGCGTGCCGTCAGCAAGGGCGTGGAGATCGCCAAAGAGCGCGCCGGGACGTGCACCGTGTTCTCCCTGGGGCCTCCTGTGGCCGAGGACTCGTTGCGCGAAGCGGTGGCGTGGGGGGCCGACGAGGGGGTGCTCGTCACCGACCCCGCCTTCGCCGGGTCCGACACCCTGGCCACGGCGTCGGCCCTGGTCGCCGCCCTGCGTCGCGAGGGCCCCTTCGACCTCATCCTCGTAGGGCGCAACTCCATCGACGCCGATACCGGCCAGGTCGGCCCCGAGGTGGCCGAGCTGCTCGATCTCCCCTTCGCCGGGGGGGTCAAGGAGCTGACTCTCACCGAGCACGGCGCCCAGCCCGGTGTGGCGGTGCGGTGCGAGCTCGACGACGGCTGGCGCGACGTCCGCGTCCAGCTCCCGGCCGTGCTGTCGGTGGCCGAGCGCTTGACCGAGCCCTGCAAGGTGCCCCCCGAGGGACGCGCCGCGGTCGACGTGACCCGCATCCGGCGGCTGACGGCCGCCGATCTGGGTCCCGGGCCCTGGGGAGCGGCCGGGAGCCCCACCACGGTGGGCGACGTGCGGGCCCTGGACGTGGCCCGCCACCGCGTCGTGCTGTCGGGGGACGTCGCCGCCCAGGTGGACGAGGCGCTGGAGCTGCTCCGGACCTGGGGTGCGCTCGACGCCGTGCGGCACCAGCACGCCGCGGGGACCTCGGCCGCCGACGCCGATGGCAGCGCCGAGCCCGAGGTCGATGCCGTGCCCGCCGCCGCCGCACCTGGTTCGGGAACCGCCCCGGTGGTGGCGGTGGTGATCGAGCCCGACCGGCTGCGCGTGGCGCGCGAGCTGCTGGGCGAGGCCGTCCACATCGCCCGCAACATCTCGGGTCGGGTGGTGGCGATCGGTCCCGAGCTGCCTGACCTCCTCGAGCTCGGCTCGTGGGGTGCGGATGGTGTGGTGTCGTTGACGGGCACGGCGGTGGAGGAGGACGTCGCCGGCGCGTTGGCGGGTTGGAGCCAGAGGACCCCGCCCTGGGCCGTGCTCGTGCCGGGCACCTTGTGGGGACGCGAGGTGGCGGCCCGGACCGCGGCGCGACTGGGAGCCGGCCTCACCGGCGACGCCGTGGGGTTCGGCGTGGAGGACGGCCGCCTGGTGGCGTGGAAACCCGCTTTCGGGGGCAGCCTGGTGGCGGCCATCGCCTGTCGCTCCGAGGTGCAGATGGCGACGGTCCGACCCGGTGTCCTGTCCCTCCGGGCCCCGCGACCGGTCGACGCCGACCCGCCGCTCGACACGGTGGTGGGCACCACCCGGGGCAGGGTGCAGGTCCTCGACGCCGGGCGGGACGACGAGGTGGAGTCCCTGCTGGCGGCCCGCACCGTGGTGGCGGTCGGCTCAGGCGTGGCCCCCGAGGAGTACGGCGATCTCGACCCGCTGCTCAAGGTCCTGGGGGCGCAGTTGGGCGCCTCGCGCAAGGTGACCGACAAGGGGTGGCTGCCCCGGGCCCGGCAGATCGGCATCACCGGGCACAGCATCGCCCCAGCCCTCTACGTCGCCATCGGCGTGTCGGGCAAGTTCAACCACATTGTGGGGGCGCGCGGGGCGGGCACCATCGTCGCCATCAACACCGACCCCGAGGCCCTCATCCTCGACTGGGCCGACGTCGCCATCGTCGGGGACTGGCACGAGGTCGTCCCCCTCCTTGTCGACGCCCTGGGGTAGCCGCGCCCGTAGTGTCTGCGGTGTGTGGCGCACCCAGGTCGGCATCGACGACGTCCTGGCCGCGCAGCGGCGGTTGGCGCCCCTCGGGGTCCTGACCCCGCTCCAGTTCAGTGAGCGGCTGTCGCAGCGCTACGACGCCACGGTGTACATCAAACGCGAGGACCTCCAGGTGGTGCGGTCCTACAAGATCCGCGGCGCCTACAACTTCATCGCCGGGCTCTCGGCCGAGGCCCTGGCGGTGGGGGTGGTGTGTGCCAGTGCCGGCAACCACGCCCAGGGTGTGGCGTGGAGCTGTCGCCACCTCGGGGTGCGCGGCGCGGTGTTCCTGCCCCAGCGCACGCCGCGCCAGAAGGTGGCGCGCATCGGGGCGCTGGCCGGCGATCTTGTCGACCTGCATTTCGCCGGGGAGAGCTTCGACGACGCCCTGGCCGCCGCCGGTGACTACGCGGCGCAGACCGGGGCCACCGTGGTCCCCACCTTCGACCATCCCGCCACCATCGCCGGGCAGGGCACCATCGCCCTGGAGGTGGTGGAGCAACTCGACGGCACCCCCGACATGGTGGTGGTGCCCGTGGGCGGGGGCGGGCTCGTCTCGGGCGTGGCCGTCGTCCTCGACGGGCTGGGTGCGACGACCGAGGTAGTGGGGGTCCAACCGGCCGGAGCACCCGCCATGGTGCGGTCGCTCGAGGCGGGGCGCCTCGTCACCGTCGACATCGAGGACGACTTCGTTGACGGGGCGGTGGTGCGCACGCCGGGCGAGCTCACCTTCTCCATCGTGCGCGACCTCGTGCAACACCTCGAAGTGGTCGAAGAAGGCCGGGTGTGCACAGAGCAGCTCGACCTCTACCAGGTGGACGGCATCGTGGCCGAGCCCGCCGGCGCCCTGGCCACCGCCGCGCTCGATGCGCTCATCCCCGACGTGGCGGGCAGGACCGTGGTGTGCGTGTTGAGCGGGGGCAACAACGACGTGGCCCGCTACGACGAGATCATCGAGCGCTCCCTGGTGCACCAGGGCCTCAAGCACTACTTCATCGTGGACTTCCCCCAGCGACCGGGCGCCCTGCGCCAATTCCTCGACGAGTGCCTCGGTGCCACCGACGACATCGTGCTGTTCGAGTACATCAAGAAGAACGACCGGGAGTTCGGCCCCGCCGTGGTGGGGGTGCAGCTGGCCGAGCGCAGCGACCTGGCGTCGCTGCTGGAGCGCATCGCCACCTCGGGCCTCGACATCCAGCTGCTGCCCCCCGACAGCCCGGTGTTCCGCCTCCTGGTCTGATGGGGGAGCACGCAGCACGGCGTCGCACCCTCGTCGCCGCCGCGGTGCTGTCGATCGGCGCCGGGGCGTGCTCCTCGGCCGCAACGCAGAAGAGCTCGCCGCCGACCAAGGCGGCAGCGGGCGCGATCGGCACCGGTGCCCCCCTGCCGTCGGCGGGGTGCTCGTCACCCGCCCCGGTCTCGGTGACCGAGCTGCGCCAGAACGTCACCGTCGACGGGTCGCAGCGGTGGTACCTGCTCACCACGCCCCCCACGCACAAAGGTGACGCCCTCCCGGTGGTAGTGGACCTGCACGGCCTGTCCGACGGCGCCACGTTGGAGGCGATCACGAGCCAGTTCAGCCCCAAGGCCGTGGCCGACGGCTTCATCGTGGTGTTCCCCCAAGGCACCGGCAATCCCGTCGGCTGGGACATCCAGCCCGGCACCACCGCGCACCCGAATCACGACATCGACTTCATGCGCGCCATGCTCGACCAGCTCGAGAAGCAGATGTGCGTCGACACGGCGCGCGTCTACGCCACCGGCCTGTCCGACGGTGCGTTGTTCACGTCACTCCTGGCGTGCACCATGACGAACCGATTCGCCGCTTTCGCCACCGTGGCCGGGATCGTCATGCCCACGCCGTGTCGGCCGGGGCGCCCCGTAGCCATCCTCGCCTTCCACGGCACCGCCGATCCCACCCTGCCCTTCAACGGCGGCCCGGCGACCGCGCCCTCACAACCGTTGAATCTGCACGGGCCCGGCTACCCGGCCAACGTCCAGGCCTGGGCGGTGAAAGACGACTGCAACTCGGCTTCGACCGACACCCAGGTCACCGCCCATGTGATCCTGCGCACCTACCGCTGCCCTCGGGGCGCGGCGGTGGAGTTCTACATCGTCGAGGGCGGCGGCCACGCCTGGCCGGGAAGCCAGTTCAGCGCCGTCAAGGGACCGTCGACGTTCGAGATCAACGCCACGGACCTCATCTGGAGTTTCTTCCGCCGCCACCACCTCGCCGCCGCGTAGGTCGCGGCGTCAAGGCTCAGCGAGCCGGGTCCGGCGTCAGGGCGGCGTGGAAGGTGATGTCGGGCATGGCTTCGAGCGGCGGGTGCGCAATGGTGAGAAGGCGTTGCGCTTCGGTGGCGTCGGCGGCAGTGAAGTCGATCAGGGTCACGCAGAACTCCACCATGATCCCGTTGGGGTCGGTGGCATAGATCGAGCGGCACCAGCCGTGGTCGATCTCGACCACTTCGATGCCGTGTTCCTGCCAGTGTCGTCGCCGGGCCGCGAAGTCGTCGAGGTCGGTCGCGTCGAAGGCGATGTGGTTGACCCAGGCGGGCAGGCCGAGACCCGTGGAGATGGCAGGGTCGAAGGAGGTCGGGATGGTGTCGTCGTGGAGCTCCCACACCGCCAGCATCCCGCCGCCCCCCGTGTCGTAGAAGACGTGCTTGGCCCAGCCGCCTCCGGGTGACCCCGTGGGTGCCACCACCGTCCGCACCAGGGTGAAGCCCATCGCCTCGGTGTAGAAGCGGTGGGTGGCGTCGAGGTCGGTGGTCGCCAGCGCCACGTGATGGAAGGCCATGATCACCAGGCTACGGCCAACCGGGCCCCTCGACCCGACCCTCTTCACGAGGGTGGCAGGGCTACAGGGCCAAGTCCTTCTTGGGCCGCACCACGAGGGAGGCGAGGTGCACGCCGGCGGGACGGGTGATGGCCCACAGCACGGCCTCGGCCACGTCCTCGGGTGCGCACAGATGCTCGGCCATCGACTGCTGGGCGTGCTCGAGGACCTCGTCGGACAGGCGCTCGCCCGGGGTGAACTGGCCCGGGTCCTCGCTCCCGCCCATCGAGCTGATCATGAACTCGAGCACGGCGGGGTCGAAGTTCCGGGCGAAGCTGGTGGCGATGGCCCCGGGCATGATCGAGACCACCTTGATGGGGTCGTCGAACAGCTCGCGACGCAGCGACTCGTTGATGCAGCTCACGGCGTGCTTGGTGGCGCCGTACACACCCGAGGCGGGATTCAGGGCCGCCACCGACGAGATGTTCACGATGTGACCCTCGGCCCCACAGGCCCGCATGGCATGCACGGCGGCCTGCGATCCCACCAGCAGGGCCAGGATGTTGGTCTCGAGCATGACGCGCCAGTGCTCGGGATCGCCGTCGACGATGGACTCGGGGTGGCTCACGCCGGCGTTGTTGACCATGACGTCGAGACGTCCGCGCGACGCCACGGCGTGGTCGACAAGGGCGCGTGCCTCGGCCACGTTGCGCACGTCGTGCACATGGGCCTCGGCCGTCCCGCCGGCGGCGACGATCTGCTTGACGGACGCGTCCATGGCGTCTTGGGTGCGGCCCCCGAGGACCACGTGCGCCCCGGCGCCACCCAGGGACTCGGCGATGGCGCGTCCGATCCCGCTCGACGCTCCCGTGACCACGGCCGTGCGCCCGGTCAGGGCCCTGCTCGCTGTGGTGGCCTTGGTTGCAGTGTCTGGTGCCATCGAGGGGCCTCCTTCAGGGACGGTGTGTTTCAGGGACAGGGTGCGCTCACTGTAGGCCTGGAATCCGACCGTGCCCGCTGCGCACGGCGGGCGTGCCGACTCGTCCAGGCCCGGCACCGCTCGGTACCATGCCCAGGTGAGCGACGTGCTGCCCCAGTCCACCGACGCCACCCCTCGGACCTCCGCACCGACCCAGGGGCGGTTCTCTGCCTGGGTCGAGGTGCTGCGCACCACCAACCCCCCCAAGGGCCGTCCCCTCGACCCCGTGTCGCGCTGGCTGGTGCTCACCAGGGCCGCGGTGCTCCCCATGACCCTGGTGGCCGGTGCGGTGGCGACGCTTCTGGCGGTGCGGCGCCACGGGTTCAACACCGGGCTCCTGCTGCTGGCCTTCGCCGGGCTGATCCTGGCCCACTGCGCCAACAACCTCATGAACGACCTGTTCGACGCCGAGGTGGGCGCCGACACCGCGTCGTACCCCCGTGCCCTGTACGCGCCGCATCCGGTGCTGTCGGGGATGGTGTCGCGGGGCAAGCTGGCGCGCGCCGCGCTGCTCGTCAACGTCCTCGACCTCGCCATCCTGGTGGTGCTGGCCGTGTACCGGGGCTGGCCCGTGGTGGGCTTCGCTCTGGGGGGATTCCTGCTCTCGGTGGCCTACACGGCCCCGCCGCTGCGCCTCAAGAAGCGCGGGCTGGGCGAGCCCGACGTCTTTCTGGTGTGGGGCCCGCTCATGGTGGGGGGCACCTACTACGCGGCGGTGGGCCACCTGCCGTGGGAGATCATCGTGGCGTCGGTCCCCTACGGCCTGCTGTGCACGGCCGTGCTCATGGGCAAGCACATCGACAAGGCGCCCTTCGACGAGCCCCTCGGGATCCGTACCCTTCCCGTGGTGCTGGGCGAGCGCAGAGCCAGAGCGGCGACCATCGGCATGATGGTCGCCTTCTACCTGACCGTGGCGGTGTGCGTGGGGGTGCGGGCCCTGCCCTGGCCGGCACTGCTCAGTGTGGCGGCCGTTCCCAAGCTCGTCCAGGCCTGGAAGGCCTTCAGTGTGCCCAAGCCCGACGCCCCCCCGGCCGGGTTCCCGGTGTGGCCCCTGTGGTTCGCGGCCGTGGCCTTCGTGCACACGCGCCGCGCCGGGTCCCTGCTCGTGCTCGGCCTCGTCATCGCCGCGGTCGCCAACATCCGCTGACCTCTAGGTGTTGGTGCCCTGCTGGCGGACGTACTCGGCCGTGCCGGCCAGGAACTTCCCCACGTCGGCGGCCTTGCTCGACGCTACGTCACCGAACCACGCCGGCACGTAGACCTGCGCCGCGTCGGCGGCCACGCCGGCCAGGATGGTGGTCACCGCCTCGTCCACGGTGATCGACTCCACCTGGGCGGTGAACGGGTCGTTGTCGGGAAGGGTGAAGAGCTCGGTGTCGACCACGCCGGGGTAGACGACAGTGATCTTGACGCCGGTGTCCCACAGGTCGATGGCCATGGACTCGGAGAACACCGTCACCGCCGCCTTGGTCGCCGCGTAGGCGGCCTCGCCCGGAGGGCTCAAGGTGGCCGCCACCGACGAGATGTTCACGATCCGACCCTCGCCGCGCTCGAGCATCTGGGGGAGCAACGCCAGGGTGAGCCGGACCGGGCTCGAGTAGTTGATGTTCATCACCGCGTCCACCGTGGCGGCGTCGAGGGCGGTGACGTGGCGGCGCTTGGGGATGCCGGCGTTGTTGACGAGCACGTCGACGCCGCCCAGCTCGGTCATGGCCGCCACCGCCAGGTCGTCGACGGCGGCCGGGTCGGCCAGGTCCGCCACCCACATCCGTGAGTCGGGCGAATGGTGTCGACAGCGCTCGAGCACCGCCGCCAGCCGGTCGGTGCGGCGCGCCACCAGGCCCACCGTGGCTCCCGCCCGGGCCAGCGCCTCGGCCAGCCCGGCGCCGATGCCCGACGACGCCCCGGTCACGAGCACCCTTTTCCCCGCCACGTCATATGCCATCCGACACCCCCGTCTCCGAGCCCCGATCTTGGCTCAGATCCCGGTGGTGGTGCACCCGTCCACAGCCCTCGACCTGTCATGGGAGCTCGTTTCGGTCTGGCCTACGCTGGGATGAAGGAAGTCAGATGATCACGTCACCGCCACCGGAAGGCCTCGCATGAGTTCGTTCGCCAATCCTGCGTGGCTTCCGTTCTCGGTGAGCGAGGCGGCATCTGCCGGCGATGCCACGAGCCAGTCCCTCGAATCCGGCGAAGCATGGAATCATCTCCTCGAAGCGATGAAGAGGGTCGGGGAGGTCGTCCTCTCCGACTCCGTCCCCCACGCGCCGGTGGACATGGCATCGGGATTCCGACACCTTCTCGTGCTCCTGGGTGTCGGGATTGACGAGCTCCTCCGGCGCGGCTTGGACCGCGTCCCGGCCGTCAAGCCGTCGGGAATGGACGCGGCGTACAAGTGGGGCATGGAGTGCCCCGACTGCATTTACTCGGGGTCAGCCCTCAAGGGAGACGAGACATACCGGCTGTGGGGAACACGAGGATCGGCGCGCTACGTCGGTCTCCAGGTCATGTCCGGCATGGCCTCGTCGTTCAACGCCCTGATCGACGACTTCGATCTGGGCCCCGCCGGTGAATTCGAGATCACGCTCTCGGCCGAGCCCCAGGCCGGGAACTGGATTCCGCTCGACGAGCACGCCACCATGCTCGTCATCCGCCACTTCTTCTACGACTGGGAGCGCGAAGTTCCCGCCACCGTGTCGATCGAACCCCTGTCGGGGCACGCACTGTCGATCGAACCCACGCCGGTTGACCCGAGGACCGCCCTGGCCCGCCAGGTGATCGCCTTGGGTGACTTCGTGGAAGAAAACCTGCGATTCTTCATGGACCTGGCTCATCCCGAGGTCCCCAA
>Ga0208849_1001216_pt1 | contig 19005 bp, 17 predicted proteins | sample NGESurdeep072012_10_FD_184470 | JGI IMG/M metagenome (GOLD analysis project Ga0208849, IMG submission 184470) | Arctic peat soil microbial communities from Barrow, Alaska - NGEE Surface sample 53-3 deep-072012 (SPAdes) | ecosystem: Environmental > Terrestrial > Soil > Wetlands > Peat ... | reverse complement strand
AACGGTGCATATTTCGGATAGTAGCCGAGCGTCGTGTAATTCAGCGAGAGGTTGCCGTTCGTGCCGCGCCAGTCCTGAATGGCCCCGGCAAAATCCGTCGTCATGTTCGGCAGATACAAAAGCGCGTTGGTGCTGGCGTAGTTCAGGTTCAATTTTGAGCCTTCGTCAATCAAACCGAAATACGGGTCGGTGGACGGCGTGCCGGACGCGTCGCGGCCGATGAGCCAGATTTTCGCGTCGCCAACGGGCACGGCCTCGCACTTGAATTTGGTGCTGTCCGGCACCGCGCCGTTCGTTGCGTAATTTTGCAGAATGTAGCCGACGTAGCGCGCCGCGCCCTCGATGGACTGGTCGGCGGCGAGGCCGCTTACGCGGTTGTCCGCCGCGCGCAGTTCATAGCTCATCGAGTTCACAAAATACAGTGCAATGCTCACCAGCCCGATGCAAATCCACAGCACGATGATCAGCACGGAGCCTTTCTCGGAACACCCAACATTCAACATTGAACGCTGAACATCCAATGCGCACGCATTCCAGGCTCCTGGCAGCCTTGGGCGTTGAATGTTGAATGTTGAATGTTGAATGTTCATTTTCAGTTGCTGGCCGTGGTCACCAGGTTCGATTGTCCCTGTGTCTTCGCGTCAATCGGCACAATGATTTCAACCGGCTGCGCGTTCGGGTTGCCGGCCATCTGGATGTCCACGCGGACGGCCATTGGCAGGTTGGTGTTGATCGAGGTCAGGCTGGTGGTGTCCCAAGTGTCGTTCCATTGCGCGCCGTCGTAGCAGGAAAATTTCACGCTGGCGACGCCCGTCAGCATGAGCTGGTTGTTCAAGCCGACCGTTGAGACCGGCAGCAGGTTGCGCATGACGGTGCGATACAAATCCCGGCCCACGGCGGACGGATCGGTTGAATTTTTCAGTTCATACGTCACACGCTGGATGTCGCCCCACGGCACGCTGTCGCTCAATCCGCCGGTGGCGGTGAACATCTCAACCGCCACCGGTTCGCTGATGCCGGAACTGCTGATGTTGCCGGCGCGGAAATCGCCGGACAAAAGCCCGGCCGTGCCGTTGGTCGGCGTGACGCAGCATTGCAGGTCGCGCCGGATCGTGGACATGGTGGCATCCACCGGCGTCTCGGCGTCCACCATGTCCAACGTCGCCTCGCGCAGGTGCAGCGCGGAGAACAGCACGGTGTTCACGGCGATCAACACCAGCGACGCGACACCGATGGCGATGATCATCTCCACCAGCGTGAACGCACTTTTGTTGTTTATTTCAATTTTCATTACCGCACATTCATTCCCGCCGGCTGCGACTGGTTTGGCGAACTGGCCAGCGTGCTCAATTTCACCGAATAATCATTTCCCTGCACGGGATACGTCACTTCCGCCGTCAACAGCGTCATCGAATCCGCCGGCCACGTCTGGGTCGTCAGCCGCCACCGAAAATCCATCACGCCTTCCGTGATCGTGCCGCTTTGCAGGCCGCCGTTGCTCCAGTTGGTCGTGACGATGCTTTGGTTCAAAACCCGGTCGGCCACGCGCGCCGCCGCGCTTTTCCGGACGGCGACCTCGCCCGCGCGGCTCGCGATGCTCAACACTTCCACCGCCACCGGAATCACAATGGCCAGAAACAGCATCGCCACCATCACCTCGGCCAGCGTGAACGCGGCCTGGTGGGGACGCCGCACTGCGGCGTCCGGTCGGCCCATTGCGCCGGCCCCACCTTCAACTGCCGGTGTCGCTAATTTCATAACCCATGCGGCTGCGCGTCTCGATCAGACCCACCGACCTGCCGTCTGAATCCATCAGTTTCAGCGTCGGCGGGCTGTTCTCGTCCACCGTGCCGTCCGGCAAAAACCGGATGGCCGGCAGATTTTTGAACGTCGTCGGCGTGCCGGTTCCACCCATTCCGGCCGTCCCAACATTCGCCACGGTAATCTGCAACGTCGAATCCACCGTCAAATCCTCGGCCTTCGGGTCGCCGTTCGGGCCGCTCGTCTCGGCGGCCACCCCGTATGTGTCGTTCTTTTCGTCAATCCACAGCATCATCGGCATCCCTTCGGACACCGCGCGGCTCTGCGCCGCGTGCATCAGCGCCATCAGCCGGCGCGATTCGGAACCCAGCGCGCGGCCACGGATGAACCGCGCCATCGCCGGCACCGCAATGGACGTGATGATCACCAGCAGCGCGAGCACGAGAATCAGTTCGATCAACGTAAAAGCGCATCGCCGTGAATTATTATTGCCAGTTGCCAATGTCATCTTCGGTTCCTATCCGGCCATCCGGGCCGGCGGAAAACAGGTCGTAGGCATTTGTGTTATGCGTGCCCGGATAATTGTAAAAATAATTGTTGCCCCACGGATCAACCGGCAGCTTGGGCGGATCGAAATACGGCCCGTGCCAGTTCGTCGCATCGTCAGGTTTCTGAACCAAGTCTTGCAAACTTTTGGGATAAGAACCGTTGTCCACTTTATACTGGCCGAGCGCGGATTTAATGCCGCCGCCGAGGGGTCCTGGTCCCGAAGAAAAATGAGCCTTCTCGTGGCTGCCAAATTTCGGATATAGCAAGACGATTCCCACAATCGCGAGACAAAACCAGAACCAAAATGTAAGTGACGGGCGCACATGACTTCTTCAATTATTTCTGCCAGTTGCCGATGTCATCATCCGTTCCTTCCTTGCCGTCCAGGCCGGCGGAAAGCAGGTCGTAGGAACTCTGGTTGTGTTTGCCGGGACAGTAATAGATGTAAGGATCGCCCCACGGATCGGTCGGCAGCACGGGCGGATCGAAATACGGCCCGTGCCAGTTCGTTGCATCGCTTGGTTTCTGAACCATGTCTTGCAGACTTTTGGGATAAAAGCCAATGTCCACTTGATACTGGCCGAGCGCGGATTTAATGCCGCCCTGTATGTCCGTTGGTCCACCATGATGAGCTTTCTCGCGACTGCCAAATTTCGGATAAAGCAACACGATTCCCACAATCGCGAGCCAAAAACAGAGCCAAAATGTATATGACGGGCGCACATGACTTCTTCAGTTATTATTGCCAGTTGCCAATGTCATCGTCCGTTCCTTCCTTGAGGTCCGGTCCGGCGGAGAGCAGGTCGTAGGAACTTTGGTTATGTTTGCCGGGGAAATGATAGATGTAAGGAGTGCCCCACGGATCGGTCGGCAGCTTGGGCGGGTCAAAATACGGCCCGTGCCAGTTCCGCGCGTTGGCCGGCTGCACGATCAAATCCTGCAGATTTTTGGGATACGAGCCGGCATCCACCTCATATTGGCCGAGCGCGCCCTTGATGCCGCCGTTGATGTCCGTCTGCGCCGCCGTAATGCGGGCGCGTTCGGTGTTGCCGGCGAGCTTCGGGATGACCAGCGCCGCGAGGATGCCGATGATTACGACGACCAGCATCATTTCCACCAGCGTGAAGGCGCGCTGCCGCAGGTTTTTTTGAATAACGATTCGTTTGATTTCAGTTTTCATAAACTTTGGTTGTTTGATTTTTTTAATGTATGTATTCACTCATGGACAGCACCGGCAGCAACATGCCAATGAAAATGACGCCGATGAAACCCGCGATGAAAAACAGCATCACCGGCTCGGCGAACGCCACGGCGGTCTTGAGATTGCGGTCGAGGTCGTTCTCGGTGACGACGGCGATGCGAACGAGTTCACCGTCCAGCTTGCCGCTTTCTTCGGCGACGGAAATCATCTCCAGCACCGAGCCGGGAAAAAGTGCTTTACAGTCCGCCAGACTCTGGCCGAGCCGTCCGCCCTGCTGCACGCGCTCGATGGACTGGCCGACGGCGTCCACCAAAATCTGGTTGCCGATGGAACGGCGCGCGACATTTAGTCCCTGCACCAGCGGCACGCCTGCGCCGATGAGCGTGCCAAGCATCCGGCAGAAACGCGCCATCGCAAACTGTCCGATGAGCGGGCCGACGAGCGGCATTTTCAAAATCAGCCCCTCCCAGGCGCGCTTGCCTTTTTCCGAGACCACCCACGTCCGCACCAGAAATCCGACGCCGATCAGTCCCGCCGCGACCAGCAATCCATACGACCGCACCAGATGGCTTGCGCCGATGATGACCTGTGTGATGAGCGGCAGGGAACTGTGCAGGTTTTTGAAAATGTTCTGGAATTTCGGGATGAAAAAAGTGAGCAGCACTGTCAGCACGGCCAGCGCCAGCACGAGCAAAATGCACGGATAGAGCATCGCCGTGAGCACTTTTGATTTCAGCTCCTTTTCGCGCGATTGAAATTCGGCGATCTGCGCCAGCACCACGTCGAGAAAGCCGCCCGCCTCGCCCGCTTCGACCATCGCCACATACACGCGCGGAAACGTCTGCGGCGATTTCGCCATCGCATCCGCGAGCGAAAGTCCGTCCACGACGAGATCGTGAACTTCCTTCCACTGGGCCTTGGAAGCGGTGGAAGAAGCCTCTTTCTGCAAAATCACCAGCGCGCGGCTCAACGGCACGCCCGCCGCGAGCAGGCTCGAAAGCAACCGCGTGAAATTTTCCAGTTCTTTGTTGGAAACTTTTTTGGACTCAAATTTGAAGGAAAAGTTTCCCAGGCCGGAGGTTGAACTTGCCGAACCGTTTTTGGCCGCCGCCGCGCTTTTTTCTAACACGTTCATGGGCCGCAGGCCGAGCGTTTCAATCTGCCGCAGCGCGTCCGGCCGTCCGGGGGCATCGAGCACGCCCTCGGCAATCTTGCCGTCGGTCTGCAATGCTCTGTAGGAAAAGGTGGGCATTTGAAAATCAGGAAAACATTCAACACTAAACATTCAACACCGAACATCCAAGTGACGGCGCAACGCAGCAATTGAGCGTTGGGCATTGAATGTTGGTTGTTGAATGTTTCTTCATTTCATCTCGCCACCGCAATGCTCGCGGCGGATTCGCCGGCTTGATTCTTGGTCGCGGTCTCGATTTCTTTCGCCGTGGTGACGCTCAACACTTCCTCGACCGTCGTGACGCCGGCGGCGACGAGCCGCCAGCCGTCCTCGGCCAGCGTGCGCATTCCGGCCTTGCGCGCGGCGGCGCGAATCTGGTCGGTGGAAACCGATTTCAAAATCAACTGGCGGATTTCCTCGTCGGTGTCCATCCACTCGAAAATCGCGTGCCGTCCGAAAAATCCGGTGTTGCGACATTCCCGGCAGCCAATGGATTTGTAAATCGTTGTTTCCGCCGGAATGCCGAGTTTTACTTTGAACGCCTGTGCCGTCGCGGAATTGTCCACCTGTTTGCAGTGCGGACACAGCACACGGACGAGGCGTTGCGCCAGCACGGCTTCGAGCGACGAGGCGACGAGATACGGCTCGACGCCCATGTCCACGAGGCGCGTCAGCGCGCCGGGCGCGTCGTTCGTGTGCAGCGTGGAAAAAACCAAATGGCCGGTGAGCGACGCCTGCACCGCGATCTGCGCGGTTTCGGCGTCGCGGATTTCGCCGATGAGAATCACGTCCGGGTCGTGGCGCAAAATCGAGCGCAGCCCGCGCGAAAAGGTCAGGCCGGACTTTTCGTTGACCTGAATCTGGTTCACGCCCTTGAGCTGATATTCCACCGGGTCTTCCACCGTGATGATTTTGCGGATGGAATCGTTGATTTCATTCAGCGCGGTGTAAAGCGTCGAAGTTTTGCCGGAACCGGTCGGGCCGGTGACGAGAATAATTCCGTGCGGCAATCCAAGAACATTTTTGAAATGTTCATACTCACGTTTGTTCATCCCGATCTGGCCCAGGCCGCGCAGCGTGGAATTCTGCCGCAGCAGACGCATCACGACGGCCTCGCCGTGCAGCATGGGAATGACGGAAACGCGGATGTCCACCTCGGCCTCGTCAATGCGGACCTTGATGCGGCCGTCCTGCGGCAGGCGTTTTTCGGCGATGTTAAGATGGCTCAAAATCTTGACGCGCGAGACGATGGCCGGTTGAAATTGTTTCAACTGCGGCGGCACCGGAACTTCCTGCAAATCGCCGTCAATGCGATAGCGGATCTTGAATTCGTCCTCGAAGGGTTCGAGATGAATATCCGAGGCGCGCAACTCAATCGCGTCCTTCAAAACCTGGTTGACGAAACGGATGATGGACGCCTCGTCCTCGGCGGCTGCGTCGAGATTGGTGTCCTCCATGTTTTCGTCAACGACCTGGATGGTCTTTTCCTCGTCGAGCGTGCCGATGGTGTCCGCGCCGACGCCGAGGCGTTTTTTCATTTCGCGCTGGATCGCCTCGGTGGAGGCGAGCACCGGCTTGAGGTTCAGGCCGGTGAGGGTTTTCAGCGCGTCGAGACCCTGGGTGGCAAAGAGCCGGCTCGTCGCGACTTCAACGGAGCCGTTCACGCGCTGGAGCGGCAGGAGTTCCTCCTTCAGCAAAATGCGTGCTGGAAAAAGTGAAAGCAGTTGACGGTCCGGGTTGACGTCTTCCAGCGTCGTGTAGCCGAGGCCGTATTCGTTCGCGAGCCAGCGGAGGATTTCCTCCTCGCTTTGCACATTCGGCTTCGCGCGCAGCAATGCGTCCGCGTCCAAGGATGAAAGCTGCCGGGACGCCACCATGCGTTCCAGCAATTCCTTTGAATCCTGAACAGTTTTGTCGGCCATGAGAGTCATCAGCTTTTTTTGTTTTGAGGTTGGTCGTTTGATCCGCTGCCGGTTATGACAAGGCGGATCGTGTTTTGTTACGATCAATCGTCAGTCCACCAGCCCCATCAACGTCGCTTGGGCTTCCTGTTTCACGGTCAGCACCGCTTTGAGGTCGGCTTGCGCGGCCAGAAACTTGGCTTGTGCCACTTTGTGCGCCGCCCGGTATTTGGCGAGCAGATCCTTGATTTGCGCCGCCGGTGCGTCCTCGTCAATCGCCTTCTGCAAGGCGTCCTCTTCCGGGCTGGTCTGGCCGCCGAACATGCCGCCACCACCACCACCACCACCACCGCGTCCGCCGCGTCCGCCAAATCCGCCGCGTCCGCCATTGCCGACCGCAGTGCGGGCGTCCATGACTTTTTGAACGAGCGGCGAGACCGCGTCCCAGTCCGTGTCGTTGGTGAACTCAAGCGCCTGGCGATAATAGTCCATTTGGCGTTGCATCATTTGAGCAGGGTCAAAATTCCCGCCGCCCCGATTACGGCGTCCGCCACCACCGCCGCCATTGCCAAAACCGCCGCCACCGCCGCCACCGTTGCCAAAGCCACCACCACCACCACCGCCGCCGCCGCCGTTGCCAATCTGCGCGAACGCGTCACTGGCGCTCAACGCCAGTGCGGCAGTCATCGCGCACAATGTAATTAGTTTATTCAGTTTCATTGAACTCTCCTGTTGTGGTTGGTTGTTTTTATTATTTGCTGACCGACACTGTAGCCGCACACTCGTGCTGCCGCAGGATTCAAGGTTGTTACGCAAGTAATGTGCCAGCACAAATAATGCTTGATTGCCAATGAACTGCAAAAGCACGCCGCGCAAACACTGCGCGAACGACAATTCGCTGCGCACATATTGCGCACAACCTCGGAGGTCGGAATGTCAGGAGTTTTGTTCCGTGTGCGAATTGAAAGTGGTGACCAAACCGGCGGGTTGCAGCTTCGCCGCCGGATGCCGCGTCTTTCTCCATGAGAAATCAACCTGACGTCCGAATCCCTGATCCGGTTCAATTGGCCGTCGTTGCGCGGCTCACAACCCGTTTAACACGTCAATCAACTGCCGCACGCGGCCGTAATCGCGGCGGTTGAAGTAGAGGCCGATGCGCGCGAGATCGAGCCGCTCGTTGTCTTCCACTTCTTCGGGTGTCGGTTGCGCGATCTCGATTTTGCCTTCGACGACGATGTCCGCAAAATCCTCATTCAAAGCGGCGAGCGCGGAAGGACTCGGCGCGTTTTTCAGCCGGATGATGAACCGGTCTTTGACGAAACGCGTGGAATCGAAGTTGCGATAGAAACGCGCAATGATTTTTACGGCCTCGTCGTCGTTGTCGGTGATCTGATAGAGGTTCAAATCGTCCGGTGAAATGAGCTTGTCGCGCAGCAGATGTTCGCGCACCTGCCGGTCCCAGGTCTTCCAGTAAGTGCCGCCGGGCTTGTCCACGAGCACCAACGGCATGAGCTGGCTTTTGCCGGTCTGCATGAGCGTGATGGCCTCGTAACCTTCATCCATCGTGCCGAAACCGCCGGGAAACAAAACTATCGCGTCCGAGTGGCGGATAAAAATCAATTTGCGCGTGAAAAAGTATTTGAACGTGATGAGTTTTTTGTCCTCGGCGATGACGGGGTTGGCGCTCTGCTCCCACGGCAGGCGGATGTTGACGCCGAAACTGTTTGCCGGCCCCGCGCCTTCATGCCCGGCCTGCATGATGCCCGGTCCCGCGCCGGTGATGACCATGAATCCGGCGGCGGAAATTTTTCGGGCGAACTCGACGGCCTGCTGATACTCCGGTTTATTGGGTGTCGTCCGTGCGGAACCGAAGATGGTGACTTTGCGCTTGTGTGCATACGGCGCGAAGACGCGGAAAGCATAGCGTAGTTCACGCACGGCTGTCTGAATGACACGCACGTCGCCGGTGTCTTTCACGTCGGCCAGCAGTTTGAGCGCGTTCTCGATGATGTCGGCGACTTCAGTTTCGTTGTGTCCGCCGCCCTTGAATTGGATCAGTTCCTGAATGCGACGGGTCAATTCCGGGTCGGCGGGAAGTTTTTCCATCCTCTTCATAATTTAAGAGGGACAGAATAGCAGTGAAAAGGCAAAAGGCAACCGCCGGTTGCGGCCGGGCGGTCTGGTCAAAACCATTTCCCTTTGCCGCCGCGCGCGTTTCCATTAACTTGCCGCCATGTTCAAAGCCGCCGATTTGTTTGACCTGACGCAGACCGAGCACGCCGCCATCTTCGACGGCGGCAACTTCGCCTGGGAAGCGCTTAAGAAAATTGAAGCTTATCTCGGCAAGGTGACGCGGCAGAATCCGCCCAGACGCTTTCCCGGCGCGAGCATTGACGACCGCGTCATCATTGGCGAAGGCACAATTGTCGAACCGGGCGTGCTGATCAAAGGCCCGGCCATCATCGGCAAGAACTGCCAGATCCGCCACAACGCCTACATTCGCGAAAACGTCATCGTCGGTGACGGCTGCGTCGTCGGCAATTCGTCCGAACTGAAAAACTCGCTGCTCTTCAACGGCGCGCAGGTGCCGCACTTCAATTACATCGGCGACTCCATTCTCGGCCACAAGGCGCACCTTGGCGCGGGCGTGAAAATTTCCAATTTCAAACTGATGCCCGGAAACATTTTCGTCGAAGTGGACGGCGCTCCACACGATACGGGTTTGCGCAAGTTCGGCGCGCTGCTGGGTGACGGCGCGGAAGCCGGCTGCAACGCCGTGCTGAACCCCGGCAGCATCCTTGGTCGCGGCGCGGTGATTTACCCGAACGTTTTCTGGCGCGGCATTCTGCCCGCGAACAGCATTGCCAAGAACAAGGCGGAGATTGAAGTCGTCGTCAAACGGCCGAGGGAAAAATGAAATTCAACTTCCAAACATTTGTTGTTGGTTTGGGCGCGGCGTTCCTGATCGCCTCGCCGGCAAAGTCAAATGCTTTTGCCCTGCTTGGGCCGTTTCAACCGTGGATGCAGGTGAGCAATGGAGTCATTTTGCCTGGCGACATCGGCGGGCCGATGGACATTGGCAGCGGCTACCGCTGGAACGTGCCGGTGGTGACTTATGGTTTCGACCAGTCTTTTTTGGATTACTTCGGTTCAAACGGCGTGGCGGCGGTGGAAGGCGCGATTAAAACTCTCAACGATTTGCCGCCGGCCTCGCAAATGGTGTTGACGAATTATCCATTTATTTCGCAACAAATAAATTATGTTGCTGAAACCGAAGGGCTTTTCGATTTGAAATCGCAAACGCTTTCACTGTTGGTTGAGCATCTCGGATTGGCGGCACCGACGCGAAACGTTTTTGTTTTGAAACAATGGACAACTATTTGCGAACAATACGCCTCTCAATTTTACTTATCGCATAATTCAGTTTTTTGGCAATATTATTGGCCAGACTGGTTCATTCCTGATTTCATCGGTCAGTTCAACTTTGATCCAATAACACTTCAGCCAAGTCAGTATGTTAACGAGATTCTATATTCTGCCTACGTTAATGATTGGTATAGCCAAGCTCCTTATCCTGCTACGCTTACCGTGCAAGGAGCTGATCCATATGCTTATGAATATACTGCCGTCGCTGAAGTTGACGCTTTAAGTTCAGGGCAATTTTTCTTCGGACTAACTTATGACGATGTTGGCGGACTGTGTTATTTGCTATCCACCAACACCGTCAACTACGAAACCTTGCTGCCCGGCGTTAGTGGCGTTGGTGTGAACTCAAATTCCTTTGTGAACGGCGCTTGGCGTCCGGGCGTGGACAAAATCACATTTGTTCCGCAGTTGATGGATTCGCAGTCCGGCGCATTTCTGCCGATGACCAACTATTTCACCGACACCTACATCACCAACGGCAACGCCGTTCAACAGCAGCTTCAGCGAATCATTACAAAGCCGGACTTTCTTTTTTCCGCCGGTGATACCGGCAATGCCAGCCCCGACACGCCTTTTTATTATAGGACTGGCACCAGCAACTGGATTAACAACGCCAGCGCGAATGGAAACATCGGCGGCGAAGGCCCAGGAGTTATCCAGCCGCCAGTTCAAATCATCTTCAATAAAATGGGGCAGTTCAGTATCACCTTTGGCGCAGAAGATGGCTATGAAGATTGGGGAACCAGCGAAACACTCTGGGCGTCATTTGACGGCTCATCCAATGCGCCGGTGATTTATCCAATCCCGCAGACGGGCACGAATCAAATGACGGTTCGGATGTGGCTGGAGAAGGGAACATATCCAACATGGTCAACGACGCGTTTTGAATGGAAACCCGTCAGCGCAATCGGCACTGTATATGCGTTTCAAACTGCAACCAATTTGACGGACTGGATCAGTCTGTTCACCGTGACAAACGATGGCACGATCTGCGCTTATGGGAACGTCAATCCGGCCAGTCCAACCCGTTTCTACCGGCTGGTTCCGCAGTAATTGTTCCGCCATGCACCCGCGCCAGTTAATCCTTTAGATTCGTTGGCCACTATGAAACCCACAGTTCTTAGAAGCTGGGCTGGTTTGATTGCCATCGCTTGGATGGTGGGGATATTTGAGCGTCTTGATTATCCACCACATATGACGTTTTTTAATGTTTTGTTTGGAATCGAGAACTCATCACAGCTTTCATTGTTTGCAGATTTATTTGTTTGGCTTGGCGTTGGTCTTATCTTTGCCATTGCTGGCTTGAGATGCGGGAAGTCAGCAGGCCAAGTTTGCGCCACTATAGCCATCTGCATTTTTATTTATTTTGCATGGCATTTATTAGGGACTTATCCATATAATTACCGGATTTGAAAAGAACGCCGGAGCCACCATCAACAAACTAGAGCAACAATTTTGTCCAACACGACCGATAAAGTTATTACAAATAATCCTTATTGTTGTAATTGAAGCACCAGTTCCCGGTCGGCTACAATCGTCTGACAAACCAGAAGCCGGTGAAACGCGCCGGTTTCGCATGAGCAGCAAACACAACCACAACTCCATTCAAATCTATGTTCTACCCCATGATGACCGGCGGCGCCCTTTCCGGCGGCTATGCTTCAATTGAGGCGTTGGCCGCGCAAAACACCGCGCGCGAAGCCCGGACAAATGTCGAACTGCTCACCCATGACGTTGACCGGCTGTTGCTGATCACGGAAGCGCTGTGGACGCTGATGAAGCGGGAACACGGCTATGCCGACGGCGTTTTGACCAAACTGATTGAGGAAATTGACAGCCGGAAAGCCGTCGTGGGCGGCATGGTGGCCAAAGACCCGCCGCAACCCTGCCCCAACTGCGGCCGACCCAATTCCGCCAACCGGCTGTTCTGCATTTATTGCGGCAAGCCAGTTCAAGGAAATCCGTTTGCCAGGTAAATTCACCGGTGACGGCAGACGCGCTGCCGCGCGCGAGACGCGCGGAGTGACCGTGTCCCGATTTCGCTTTGATGCCCCGAAGAGAAATTAAAAACAACCCGGCGGACGGGTGCGAAATCTTTTTTATTTTTGGCAATGTCCTGCCTGGTCGGAGCGTTGCAGATCGCAGACCAACTGGTGCCGTCAACCGTTGCTGCGGCTGTCCGAATACTGTCATCAATTGCCTTTGTCAAAATGAAGCGAATTTTTCAAGCTGCGTTGAGAGGACAAAATACATGACGCTCAATTTGCCAATGCCAAGCTTTGCTTTGCCGCTGAAGAATCCGCGCCGCCCTGAAAATCCGATTGCCGTATGAAATCATTTTTATCCACAATCCTTGCTCTCGTCGCCGTCGTTCTGGTCGTTTCCCTGGTTCTCATGAAACGGAGCGACAATGCCCAGCATGAAACGGATGCCGGCGCGATCAACGATTATTCAAACCGGCTGGACTCGGCGCAGACAAAAATCGCCATCGGTAATGGGACGATTCTCACCTTGTCCAACAGTCTCAACGAGTGTCAGTCGGCATCATTGACGTTGTCGAACCATCTGGGGGCAACCGAATCCGCCAAGGCTCTCGACACGGAACGGATCACCAGCCTGAACCGGCACGTCGCGGAACTGGAGACGGAGAATCAAAGTTTAAGCCGGCGTTTGGACCAGCGCGTCATGGAATTGACTGACCAGATGGCCGTTCTCACGAGCCAGCTTGCTTCGACCCAGGCAAGCCTGACGCAGACAAACAAGGATTTGGTCCAGGCATACAAAGACTATGGCCTCCTGGAAAACCGTTTGCGCCGGGACGTGGCCGAGCGGGTAGTTCTGGAACGAAAATATCATAATGTTTCGGAGTTGCAGGCTCGGATGCAGTATATAAAAGCGAACCCGGATGAGTTGATTTCCGCCGAGAGCATCTATTCCGGATTGGATGTGGAGGTGAATTCCAACGGCACCGCCCACGTCATTTCCCCGAACTGATCCGGGTCTCTGCGTCCATCACGAAACCAGCAAGGATAAACTGACGCTTTAACTTTGCTTTTCGTTCACCCGGCAGGTGAAGACCGGCCAAACCATTGCCAATGGAGGGCCGGTTTCTGGGACGCTTCATTCCTTTGTCCCATTCCGCTGTCCGATGCCTTGGTCGTTCAACCCGGTCTTTGACAAAGGAATGGGGACAAAGGAATGTGACCGTGCTTATTTCCAGTCGAAGACGGTTTCGGCGTCGAGGTATTTCCAAGCTTTCCCCTTTTTGATACGAGGCGTGGTGCGGCCGATGTAGGAAAGGATGCGATGCGAACCGTCTTTTTCCACGTTGAAGACGAGCGGATTGATCAGCTCGGAAACGAAAAAATTGACCGGCTCCATTTTGATTTGTTCCACCGTCCGTCCGGCCCGCACGGTTTCCGCCGTCTTGACGAGGCGAAACTCAAAGGTCCGCTCATGTTCCAGGGAAATAAAACGGAACCTGACGGCGCGGCCCTGCATGAGATCGTTCCAATGATCCATCATGAAGGGATACACGGTGTCGTCCGTCACGGTGTCGGGCAGCAGGTTCCCGGTGACACCCTTGGGCGGCGTCAGTCCGTGCCCGAAACCGATGATGAGCTTTTGCTGTCCTGGGTTCTTCGGGTCGGGCACAATCTGAATGGCCCCGGACACTTGCTCCTGAAATTCCTTCATCTGGAAGGAGACGAGCCGGCCGGATTCATAGACGACATCCTCCTCGGCGGCCACGGAACCGTTGGTGCCAAGGAACTGCCGGCGGACGTTGACGGTGGAACCCGAACGCGTGGCGGTGCGCCGGAAGGTGTAGAGAGTATGTTTTCGGTCCGAACCGATTTCGTAAAGGGTGCCGGTGAGCAGCGCGGGCGTGGCATAGTCATACGTTTCGGCGGCGGGCAGATTGGTCGTGCCAGCCGCAAAGCCCGCCTGGACTGCGGCCAGCCAGGACGCGAGCAGCGCAACCAACGACAAAGTTGAAATAAAACCGGCAGATGATTTCCTCATGTTTTTCAAATCGGACGCAGTGCATGATGCCCGACCACATCCGCCGTCGGCAAGGTTCTTGCGAACCCTCCAGCTTGCGGACGGTTGACTTAATCTTCGGCCACTTTTCCGCTTTTCAGCGCGCCCGGATCGGGGAAGCGGATTAAAAATTGATTTTGGCCGCCGTATGAAGGAGCTTGGCCGGACTTGTGATTTTTTTATGCGAATGAAAAAGTGGCTGGTATCAATCTTGTTGACAACACTGACACTGGTCGTTTTTGCCATCGGATCATTGTTGCTTTTGGCCACGTCCTGCGCCTTCTGGTCGGGTCCCAAGCCGGCGGCCGTCGCGGCGAAGGTCCAAAGGGATGTCGTCTATGGCCGGGCGGGCGGCGTGAAACTGAAGCTGGATTTATATTTTCCGGCCTGCGACACAAACCAGGCGCGTCCAGTGGTGATGTATGTCCACGGCGGCGGCTGGCAGATGGGCAGCAAGGCCATGGTCGCCGTCATCCCCGGCGCATCCGAACTGCTCCGGCACGGTTATGTGGTGGCGTCCATCAATTACCGGCTGGCACCGACATATAAATTTCCCGCGATGATCGAGGACGCCAAATGCGCCGTGCGCTTTCTGCGCGCCCACGCGAAAGATTTTAATCTCGACCCCGGTCGAATCGGCGTCATGGGCGACAGCGCGGGCGGACACTTGGCGGCCTTGCTGGCGTTGACGGATTCGCGCGCGGGCTTTGACGGGCAAGGCGGTTGGAGCAACGAATCAAGCCGCGTGCAGGCCGTGGCGGATTTGTATGGGCCCAATGATCTGGCGGTCGGAGCGACGAACCTCAATGAAACCGCCATCTCGCTCATGAAAACGGCCTTTGGCGCGACGAACGCGAGCGATCCCATCCTCGCACGCGCCAGTCCGGTGACGTATGTCACTTCCAACGCGCCGCCGTTTTTGATATTGCACGGTGATCACGACGGCCTGGTGCCGTTGGCGCAGTCGGAGGAGCTTTATGAAAAGCTGAACGCCGCCGGCGCTTCGGCGACTTTGGTTGTGATCACGAATTTCAGCCACGGCTTTACGCCGCCCGGATTGAAATCAAGCCCCGGCTTCGTCGAGCTTTCAAAAATCATCGCGGATTTCTTCGACAAAAACCTGCGCTGGCCGAAACCCGCCGAACAGCCGCCCAGGTGAAATGACGGGGCGCGGATTCCTGGCCTTGGCATCTGATATTTTAGAAATTTTTTTTGACAATATTGAAACCCTGGCTAGAGTAATGCCGTCTTATATGCTTATGCAAATTCCAGTTGTGAAAAGGGTTGTGATTACAGCCATTATGCTTGAAACCCTGATTTTTGCGCCTCGGGCACACGCGATAAGCATCTTGTCTGGGCCTGACTTTACGCCGGCAACCAACGCTCCGCTGGCCGGCGCTTTGCAGGTGACCACGGATGTCAATTCCAGGATCAGCATTCTGATCAGTGACGGGACGGACATTTGGGAACAGAATTTCTATGATTATTCCACGACTCATTCGGTGCCGTTGCTTGGATTCAAGCCCGATCAGACCAACGAGATTCTGGTGACGGTGTATGACGCGGAACGGAACGTCTGCGTGGCGGCTAAAGTGCTGACGTTTGTCACCGCGCCGCTGCCGGCGAGTTTTCCCAACAGCGTCGTCCTGAAATCCGAGCCGAGCCAGATGGAGCCGGGATATACATTGTCCATCATTCAAAACCGGAGTTACAGCGCGTCTTATGCGATCATCATGGATAATTCAGGAGAGGTGGTTTGGTATTGCAAGAATCCAGAGTATGGCGCTTTGGATGTGCGGCAGCTTGCCAACGGCAATTTGTTCTTCGTCGAACCGCTGCCGGCGAACGACTTTCTGGAAATGAACATGCTGGGGCAAACGGTCAATACCTTGTCTCCGCCCAGAGCCTACCCGGTGAATGTTCATGAGGGTTATGTGACGGATCATGGCACCATTTTGTATTTAAGCGATGTCAGGACAACGGTGTCCAACTTTCCCAGCATTTTTCCAAGAAACATGATCAACACCAACATAAGTCCTTCGCTGGTCACAACGCAGATAGATGACAATCCCGTGGTTGAAATCTCAATCACCAACGGTGCGCTGCTCAACGTATGGGATCCGCTGAAGATGCTGGATCCAACGCGGGTCACCTGGGTGAGCGGCGACATACTTCCAAATTCTTACGGCTGGGACAACGTGCATGCCAATGCCATCATTGAAGACACCCATGACGATTCCCTCATTGTGTCGCTGCGCGACCAGAATGCGGTCTATAAATTCTCCCGCGCGACGGGACAATTGAAATGGATTTTAAGCCCGCCTCAAGGCTGGGGAGCGAACTGGCAGCCATACCTGTTGACACCGGTGGGCACACCATTCGACTGGAACTGGGCCCAACATGCGCCGATGCTCACGACCGAAGGCACGCTCATTCTTTACAATGATGGCAATTACCGCGCCATGCCGTGGGATCCCGAGCTGCCCGATCAGGATAATTACAGCAGCGCCGAAGAATTTGCCATTAACGAAACCAACATGACGGTGTCCGATGTCTGGAACTCCGCTTGGCAAACGAATCAAGACCGGCTCTATACATCTGTCGTGGGAAAGGCGCAATGGCTGCCACAAACGCGAGATGTGCTGGTCACATACGGCTACATCCTATATGTTAATGGCGTTCATCCCAGTGTCTCCGCGCCAAACGCGCAAATGGTTCGGATTGAAGAATACACGCATGATCCTGTGCCGCAGGTTGTTTTTGATATTTCTTTCTGGGATTACGGCAACGGCTCCTCAACTTATAGTGGATATTCAAGTTATCGCAGCACCCGGATTCCCGATCTCTATCCTCATCCCGCTGAACCAGTCACCGACTTGGCTATTACCGTGCAGAATCTGAACACCAAACCTCAAATAGGCGGGTCGTATCAAACAACCGTTCTGGAATTTTCAGCAGATCCGGCAAACAACTATTTAATTCAAGCCTCATCCGACCTGAAGAACTGGACAACCATTGGAACGCCGGTGCAAGCCGGTGGAATCGGCGACTATTATTTTGACGATCTCAAAGCCAATCAATTTACGACCCGTTTTTATCGCGTCGTCACGCAGTAGCAAAGCGAAATGCAACTTGGGTTCCCACTTTGGGGTTCGCTTTTTGGGAATGAGCTTCGCGCGCAACCGGTGGTTTTTCTCCGCAAACAAACACCACCACTCGTGTTACTGCGGCGATCCAAGTTCCGGCACGGTGCGGTAGAAACGGGCGGGGTTGGTAACGGCGTCCGGGTCAACAAAATCCATGCTGCCGTTCACAACCTGGTTGGTGCAGACAGGCGTCCAGTGAATCATGTCGGTGGAATACTCGACATGGAACCACGCCCCGTCCGGACCGGGGGCATTGAGGTGAAAGACCGATCCGGGCATCATGCCGGTGACGGCACGCGGCGACTGGCTGTCGAGGATGACCGCAGCGGCGGCGCGCGGATAACCGAGAATGTAATTCGTGCCGGCAACGTCGGGAACCAGTTTGATGACAACGCTGCTGTTGATGTCAGGCGGGCCGTCATCCAATGGCACGATGGTAATGTCCGCGCGGCGTTCGCCGGCAGGAATGAAGACCACGCCCGGCAGAGCAACATAATCAACCCCGTTGGAGGCAGTGCCGCCGATGGCGTAGGACACGGTCAAATCGTTGCTGATGTCGCCGTAGCGGCGGACAGCGAACGTGGCGATTTTCGGGCCGTAATTGGTGAACAAACAAACCGTGCGCGGAGGCCAGGCAGTCCATGACGGCGGCGAATTAGTCTCGCCCCGCCAGGCCCAGCCATTGATGCCTTCAATGGCCACCGGGTCGGTCGCCACGATGCTGACAACCGCCGGACAATTGGTCGGCGGCGGCGGCGAAGGCAGGATCTTGATGTTGACCGGCGCGGAAGTCGCGGCGTTGCCGAATTGGTCCACGGCCACGGTAATGAGTTGATGCGGCCCGACAGGCGCGTTGGTCCAGAGCAGGACGAATTGATACGGCAAAAGACCGACCCATAGCGGTGTCGCTCCTCCTGGCGGTGCCGGCGGCGGGCCGAATTGCACATGAGTCGCGGGGCCAAGATTCGTGCCTTCGGCATAGAATTCAAGATTCGTCACCTCATCGAAAAGCGCATCGGCTCCCAAATCATTGGCGCGTGCATACGCGTAGAGGGGAATATTGACGGGCGCATGAAACACCGCGCCATCGGGCGGACTGATGATGCGGACGACGGGCGGCCCGGATTCAAATCCGTCGCAAAAATGCAATTGGCATCCGCTGGCCGCACAGCCAGATATTCTAGGGTTCCCATTTGTGTCGTATGTGATGATGTTCCATTGCACTGAATCAGTGACGCAGTTGGTCTTGGGCAATGCACAGTAGAGCGGCATGAGCGATTCAAAGATGGCGTCGGTGACCAATTGTTGGGCGTTCGCCCAATCCATCGGATCAGCGTTGGCGACCGTCTTGATGACATAGCCCGGTCCCACCCGCGTGCCGCCGACCGGCGGCGGCGGAGTCGGTGAATCCGTGCAAGCGCTTCGGAGCACTGCGGTGATGTAGCCGTTGGTGGCCGCCGGGCCGGGATTTACCGTGATGTTGACCACGGCGGAAGTAGGCGAAACACCGCCATCATCCGTGGCCACGGCGGCCAGGGTGTAGGCGCTGGCCGGCACGTTTTGCCAGTTAAAGAAATACACCAACCCCGTCACGCCATTCACACCCGGCGGATCGAGCACGACCGGCAGTCCCGGCCCCAGGTCGGTGGAGCCGGCGAAAAATTCCACTTTCAATGCCGAACCGGCGTTGACGCTCGCGACGGCTTTGGCCAGAAGCGAAATGTCAACCGGCGTGTGAAACACCGCGCCATTCGTTGGATTGACGATGCTGACCTTGGCGGCATTGCCGGGAGTGAGATAAACTGT
>Ga0208849_1001215_pt1 | contig 19007 bp, 21 predicted proteins | sample NGESurdeep072012_10_FD_184470 | JGI IMG/M metagenome (GOLD analysis project Ga0208849, IMG submission 184470) | Arctic peat soil microbial communities from Barrow, Alaska - NGEE Surface sample 53-3 deep-072012 (SPAdes) | ecosystem: Environmental > Terrestrial > Soil > Wetlands > Peat ... | reverse complement strand
TCCTCACCATGAGGGTCTGACAGACCTCGCCGATGAGGGGCTGATCGACCTCATCCAGAGGAGCATCGCGAAGCGATGCGTCTCGAAGGATGAAGCCATCGAGGTGGAAATTGACCAGCTAGTTCGTTCGTCCTTGGCTATCACGGCTACGATCGCGATGTCGGCGAAGCGCTTCTGGCTTATTCACAGCAATTCAAGCCGAGCGAGAACAACGACGATTGGTTCGCCGGCGGCACCTATTTTTGGGAGGCGAACCCTGTAAGGGGGCTGGAGTTTGCTTACCAGCTTCAAACAAGGCGCCGAGGGACGCCCAACGAAATCAAAGAGGCATATGTAGTCGGCGCTATTCTAGATTTGCGATTTTGTCTCGATCTTATGTCTTCGACCGGCATGAAGGCCGTTCAACAATCATATCGTGAGTTGAGCGATGCCTTTGCCAAGGCCTCATGGGATAGGTGATGCTGGTGGCGAAAGCATGCGATACAGTAACGAAGCCACATTTACCGGGGCGATTTACATCTATTACGAAGGCAATCTAACTGACAATGAGCGCGTCGAATTGAGATCAATATACGCGCAGCATAAAGCGCGCATTTTCTTTCGTGATCACAGATATCTTAGTCAACTCTTCAACGCATTAGATTTCCTCCAACGCGACACCAATGCCAACCGGCCTCCATCTCAGACCCTTATAAGGATGCGGCCCTCTCGCTCGGTTTTACCTGGTGTAATCTTGATCTCGACATTAGATCCCAGCGCGCGCACAAAGTTCAGAAGCCGTTCAAGCGAAAACCCTTCAAATCTTCCCTTCAGAAGCTTTGAGACGTCCGGCTGGCGTAGGCCCATCTTGGTTGCAGCCTGCCCCTGAGTGAGATTTTTGCTTTCGATCATCTTGCTGATGAGAACGACAAGGTGGGCCTTCACATAATGCTCCTGGGGGTTTTCAAGTCCCAAGTCTGCAAAAATGTTGCCACTGCCTTCTTTTATTTTTGATTTCTTGGCCATGTCTCACCCCTACTCTTCTAAGATTTCCTCTTTGGCGCGTGACTTAGCTTGTAGTGTTCCTCTGCTTCTTTGAGTCGTTTTACGATTAGCTCCATGTCGCGAGGTGGTGTTTTTGAGCCAACCTTGGATTTCTTTTTGAACGCGTGCAGGACATACACCGTGCTGCCAAACTTGACGGTATAAACGGCTCTGTAGGCGTCACCGTCCAAGTCCTCAACAATCTCCAACACACCTGCGCCCCCAAAGCCTGTTAGTGGCTTGGCATCGGGATGCTTCATTCCATGTTCGGCTAGTAGGATCGCGAAGCCAAAAACTGCCCTTGCTCCTTTCGGAAGTACCCTCAAGTCCTTGCGGCTGGTTCCAATGAACTGAACCTTCCTAATTCGCTTCAGCTTTAAGGGCATTGCCACCCTTCGTCTCCATAGTAGAATTGCTATATGGCTACTCGGGTCAATGTGCAAGTGGCGAAATACCCGCGATGCTCGCTGCAAGCATCGCCAGCTTCTCAATAATCGATCCCGAACCCGTCGTAGAGGCGCCGGAACACCGCCGGCAATGTTTCCGGCAGATCCTCCGCGATCAGGCCGGGACCGGCTTCGTGCGCCGCCTCGCCGTGCATCCAGACCCCGATCGAGGCCGCCTCGAACGCCGGCACGCCCTGCGCCAGCAGGCCCCCGATCATCCCCGACAGCACGTCGCCGGCGCCCGCGGTCGCAAGCCAGGGCGGTGCGTTGGCGGCGATGGTGGCGCGCCCGTCCGGAGAGGCCACCACGGTATCCGGTCCCTTGAGCAATACGACGGCGCCCGAGCGCTCCGCCGCCGAGCGCACCCGTTCGAGCTTCGAGCGATAGGGCGTCTTGTTGCTGATGTCGCTGAACAGCCGGGGAAACTCGCCTTCGTGCGGGGTCAGCACCACCTGCGGTTCGGACACTACCTTGATGGACTGGAACAGGCGGTCGGGCGCGTCCGCAAAGCTCGTCAGCGCGTCGGCGTCGAGCACCAGCGAGCGGTTGGCGCCAAGCGCGGTCTGGACCAGATCGCGCGTCCGCGCCCCGAGCCCGGCGCCCGGTCCGATCACGCAGGTGTTGAACCGCTTGTCGGCGATCAACTCGCCAAACTCGACCACCGTGTCGATGGCGCGAACCATCACCGCGGTGAGCGCCGCGGCGTTGACGACGAGCGCGTCCCGCGGCGAAGCCAGCGTGACCAGTCCGGCACCGGCCCGCAGCGCGCCGCGCGCCGACATCCGCGCTGCGCCGGTCGCGGCAATGTCGCCGGAGACGACCACGACATGGCCGCGCGAGTATTTATGGCCATCGGTCTGCGGCACCGGAAAACGCGCGCGCCAGGCTTCCGGAATGTTCTCGAAAGTCTGCGGCTGAATTTCCGAGAGCACTTGCGCATCGATCCCGATATCGACGACGCGGACGCGACCGCAATGGGTCCTGCCCGGCAGCAGCAGATGCGCCGGCTTGCGCCGGAAGAAGGTGACGGTTTCGGTGGCGCGGACCGCAACGCCCATGACGGTGCCGGTGCTGCCATTGATGCCGCTCGGCAGATCGACGCTGAGAACCGGCGCGCCGTTGGCGTTGATGGCCTCGATCATATCGTGCGGGTCACCCTTGACGGTCCGGTTGAGCCCGGCGCCGAACAGCGCATCGATGATCAGCGCCGGCTTGCCGATCGCCTGCGGATTGAACGGCAGGAACGGATGTTTCCATCCTCGCGCCGCGGAGGCCGCGTCGCCCTCGAGACTATCCCGTTCACCGAGCAGGCTCACCGAGACCTCGCGGCCGCGCGCCACCAGTTCAGCCGCCGCGACAAATCCGTCGCCGCCATTGTTGCCGCCGCCGGCGACCACCAGGATCGGTCCCTGCTCCACGAGGTCCATGGCGGCTTCGGCGACGGCCTGGCCTGCGCTCAGCATCAGGGCAAAGCCGGGGGTACCGGCGGCAATGGTCAGCCGATCGGCGCGCTCCATCTCAACAGTGGTGAGAACTTCCATGCCAAATTCCCGATCCCGGCGCCTCATCCTGAGGCATCTTGCGGTTTGTGTGCAGCCGAACCCTCTGGCGAATGCAAGCCAATTAAGCTATTTGCCTATTCGATAGGCGGCCAGTTTTGGAAACCCTTCCATCTACCCCCCAGGAATGCCTGTTAAAAGTCTGATAACATTTCAAAATCAGGCAGTCTAACAACTTGGCATAGACCCTGCTTTTGAGGAAGCCGGCTCTGGATCGCCTGGTTCAACCGGCAGTGTAGGCCTGCGCCCGGTGGTTCTCCGGGCCAGAGGATCGAACAAGTTGCGCATCTGCGCAACGCGGAAATGCCCGGGAGGCGCCCAGTGAAGAAAATCGAAGCCATCATCAAACCATTCAAGCTCGACGAGGTGAAGGAAGCACTCCAGGAAGTTGGCCTGCAGGGCATCACCGTCACCGAAGCCAAGGGCTTCGGGCGGCAGAAGGGTCACGCCGAACTCTATCGCGGCGCGGAGTACATCGTGGACTTCCTGCCCAAGGTCAAAATCGAAATCGTGATTTCGGACGATCTGGTCGAGAGGGCGATCGACGCGATCCGCCGCGCGGCCCAGACCGGCCGGATCGGTGATGGCAAGATTTTCGTGTCCAACGTCGAGGAAGCCATTCGCATCCGAACCGGGGAAACCGGACTGGACGCCATCTGAGCCGGGCCTGATGATTCTCTGATATTGTGTTGGGCTTCCCTCGATTGTATTGCATCACCCACGGTCGCTGCCGGCGGCCAGATCACCTCGACCAGTAAGCCAAAAGGGGTATTCATGAAGACCGCCAAAGACGTCCTGAAGTCGATCAAGGACAACGACGTCAAATACGTCGACCTGCGTTTCACCGATCCGCGCGGCAAGTGGCAGCACGTGACCTTTGACGTCGGCATGATCGACGACGATGCTTTCGCCGAGGGCTTGATGTTCGACGGTTCGTCGATCGCCGGCTGGAAGGCAATCAATGAATCTGACATGTGCCTGATGCCTGACCCGATCACGGCGACGATCGACCCGTTCTTCGCCGAGACCACCATGGTCATCACCTGCGACGTGCTGGAGCCGACCACCGGCGAGCCGTACAACCGCGACCCGCGCGGCATGGCCAAGAAGGCCGAAGCCATGGTCAAGTCGATGGGCGTCGGCGATACCGTGTTCTTTGGGCCGGAAGCGGAATTCTTCGTGTTTGACGACGTACGCTTCTCCGCCGACCCCTACAGCACTGGTTTCAAGCTCGACTCCTCCGAGTTCCCGACCAATTCGGCCACCGAATATGAGGGCGGCAACCTCGGTCACCGCATCCGCACCAAGGGCGGCTACTTCCCGGTGCCGCCGCAGGACTCGGTGCAGGACATGCGCTCGGAAATGCTGGGCGCGATGGCCAAGATGGGCGTCAAGGTCGAGAAGCACCACCACGAAGTCGCCTCCGCCCAGCACGAACTCGGCATGAAGTTCGACACGCTGACGCTGATGGCCGACCAGATGCAGATCTACAAATATTGCATCCACCAGGTCGCTCATATCTACGGCAAGACCGCCACCTTCATGCCGAAGCCGATCTTCGGCGACAACGGTTCGGGCATGCACTGCCACCAGTCGATCTGGAAGGGCGGCAAGCCGGTGTTCGCCGGCAACAAATATGCCGACCTCTCCGAAACCTGCCTGTCCTATATCGCCGGCATCATCAAGCACGCCAAGGCGATCAACGCCTTCACCAATCCCTCGACCAACTCCTACAAGCGCCTGGTCCCGGGCTATGAAGCCCCCGTGCTGCTCGCCTACTCCGCGCGCAACCGCTCGGCCTCCTGCCGCATTCCCTATACCTCGAACCCGAAGGCCAAGCGGGTCGAAGTCCGCTTCCCGGATCCGATGGCCAATCCCTATCTCGGCTTCGCCGCGATGCTGATGGCCGGTCTTGACGGCGTCAAGAACAAGCTCGATCCCGGACCTGCGATGGACAAGGATCTCTACGATCTGCCGAAGGAAGAGCTGAAGGCGATCCCGACAGTGTGCGGCTCGCTGCGCGAGGCGCTGGAAAATCTCGACAAGGACCGCGCCTTCCTCAAGAATGGCGGCGTGTTCGACGACGATTTCATCGACAGCTATATCGAACTGAAGATGACCGAAGTCGCGCGGTTCGAGATGACGCCGCACCCGGTCGAGTTCGATATGTACTATTCGCTGTGATTGTTGCGGCGGCCCTGCCCGCCGGCATTCCGGTCCTGCAAACGAAGGCGCTCCGAATGGGGCGTCTTCTGTTTTGTGACGGGCTTCCCGGACCACAACACGAACCGGTGATGTCACATCAAAGATGCGGTGCATGATTGCGGGAGGAACGGCGTGGCGCGTACAATCCGCCGACGGCCGCGCGAACGAATGACGCGGCCTTTGATCCCAGGAGGTCGTGAGATGGAAAAATGGATCCGCTTTGAGCAGGGCGGCGAAGCCGGCTTTGGCACGCTGGAAGGCGACAACATTGCGGTTCACAGCGGCGACCTGTTCGCCGGCGCGACGCCGAGCGGCCGGACCGTCAAACTCTCCGACGTACAGGTTTTGACGCCGTGTGATCCCTCGAAGATGATCTGCCTGTGGAATAATTTCCACCAGCTCGCCGCCAAGAACGATTTCAAAGAACCCAAAGAGCCGCTCTGGTTCCTGAAGGCCCCGAACGCCTATTGGCCCGCGAACCGGCCGATCGAGCGACCGGCAACCTATGCCGGGAAGATCATCTACGAGGGCGAACTGGGCGTCGTCATCGGCAAGAAATGCTTCAACGTCTCGGAAGCCGAGGCCGGCGAATACATATTCGGCTATACCTGCGTCAACGACGTCACCGCGGTCGACCTTTTGCGCAAGGACAAATCGTTCGAGCAATGGGCGCGCGCGAAGAGTTTTGACACGTTCGGCGTGTTCGGTCCGGTGATTGCGACCGGCCTCGATCCGATGAAGCTGTCGATCAGGACCATCCTGAACGGCAAGGAGCGGCAGAACTATCCGGTTGCCGACATGTTCTTCCCGCCGCACAAGCTGGTCGCGGCCATTTCCAGGGACGTGACGCTGATGCCGGGCGACATCATCGCCTGCGGCACCTCGCTCGGCGCCGGTACCATGGGGGATGCCCACAACGCCGTCGAGATCGTCATCGACGGCGTCGGCAGCCTCGGCAATGTGTTCGACCAGGTGCTGCCGAGCCCGTATCTGCTGGGCGCGCCGCCGCGGCAGAAGAAGATCTGCGTGGTCGGAGCGGGCGCGATCGGCGGCCTGCTGGCGGCGAGGTTCGCGCTCGCGGGCGAGGATGTCACCGTCATCGATCAGGGCGCCCATCTTGCCGCGATCCAGAAGAATGGACTGAAGCTCGAATGGCATGATGGCAAGGTGCAGACGGCCAGGGTAAAAGCCGTCAACAAGGCCACTGACGCCGGCAAGCAGGATATCGTGGTGCTGGCGGTGAAGGCGCATTTCCTCGAACAGGTGGTGCGCGATATCGACTCGCTGCTCGGCCCCGACACCGTCGTGCTGACCGTGCAGAACGGATTGCCGTGGTGGTATTTCCAGAAACTCGGCGGCAAGTACGACAACCACCGGCTGGAAAGCCTCGATCCCTCCGGCGTGCTCACCAGGAATATCGATCCGAACCGCGTCATCGGCTGCGTGGTCTATCCGGCGGCGGCGGCAGTCGCGCCCGGCGTGATCCATCATGTCGAGGGCGATCGGTTCCCGATCGGCGAACTTGACGGCAAGGAGACCGAGCGCGTCCGCGAATTGCACGACGTCTTCGTCAAGGCCGGGTTGAAATCGCTGGTATTGCCCGATATCCGCTCCGAAATCTGGCTCAAGGCGTGGGGCAATCTTTCCTTCAACCCGATCTCGGCGCTCACCCATGCGACGCTGGTGGACATCTGCCAATTCGCCGAGACCCGCGAACTGGCGGCGACCATGATGAAGGAAGCCCAGGACATCGCGCAGAAGCTCGGCGTCACGTTCCGCGTCAGCATCGACAAGCGCATCGCCGGCGCGGAAGCGGTCGGCGCCCACAAGACCTCGATGCTGCAGGATGTGGAAGCCGGCCGCTCGCTGGAAACCGAGGCGCTGATCGGCTCCATTCTCGAAATGGCCAAGCTGACCGGCACGCCGGCGCCCGCGATCGAGTCCGTCTATGCGCTGGTCAAGCTGCTCAACAAGGTGATGCTGCTGGAAGGCGGCGGCGTCAAGGTGGAGAAGGCGAACAAGGCGGCCTGAAGCGGACGGCCGGGATTGCCGGCGTCCGCCGAGGCATTGGCGCGTCAGCCCGCCCGCCGCTGCACAAGCAGCGCCTCGCCGAACGCCCTGAACAGGGCGCGGTTGATCGGGTTGCGCTGCGGATCGTACTCCGCATGCCACTGCACCCCGAGCGCAAAGCCCGGCGCGTCGGCGATCCGGATCGCCTCGATGGTGCCGTCCTCGGCCACGCCCTCGATGATGACGCGCTTGCCCAGTTCGAGAATGCCCTGACCGTGCAGCGAATTGACGCGGATGGTCTCGCAGCCGAGCAGCCGCGCAAAGGCGCCGCCGGGAACCAGGCTGACATTGTGCCGGTCGGCAAAGACGACCTTGGGATCGGGGTGGATTTCGCCGTTCTCGAGCCGTGGCATCCGGTGGTTGATCCGCCCCGGCAGCTCGCGGATTTCGGGATGCAGCGAGCCTCCGAACGCGACGTTCATCTCCTGCAGGCCGCGGCAGATGCCGAACAGCGGGATGCCGCGGGCGACGCAGGCCTCCGATAGCGCCAGCGCGACGTCGTCGCGATGGATATCGTAGGGTTCATGCCGCGCATGCGGCTCGGTCTTGAACCGCGTCGGATGAACATTGGCACGGGCGCCGGTCAGCACGATGCCGTCGACGGTATCCAGCAACGCGCCGATATCGGTGATGTCGGGCGAGCCCGCAAACATCAACGGCAGCGCACCTGCGACTTCCGCGACGGCGCGGAGATTCCGCTCGCCGACCATCTGAGTCGCAAATCGGTTTTCGATGCGATAGGCGTTTCCAATCACACCGACGACGGGCCGTCTCATCGCTCCACTTTCAACATCCCGGGCAAGCATATTCTATGCCGGGTCGCGATTCCGGATCAATATGCTGTCCTTGCGCAGCCGCGATGCTAATTCCGCGTGAAGGCCTGTTTCGCATCGATGGGCTCGCCGGTCTGCAATCCCGCCGCCTTGAGCGCGGTTGCCGCGGCATCGTCCGATCCCTTCAACCACGGCAGTCTCGCCACGATGCCGCGCGTCACCGGCTCGCCGAGCCAACCGCCGAAATCGAGCGGCCAGAGGCCATTCGGCACCACCTCGACCGCGATCGGGCCGAGATGAAAGCCCGGCCCCAGCACCGCTTCCGGATGATCCGGCATCACCCTGCGCGCGGTCGCCGGATCGTTCACGTCGGCAAAGCTGACCAGCACCGGAACGAGCGCCCCCTGCACCGGCACCGCACCGCTCATGCCGCTCATCGCGCTGAACGGCACCCTCGAACCGCGGGCCGCATTGTAGGCGCGCAATGCCAGATAGTTCATTCCGTCGAGGTCGAGCGCGGGATCGAGATGCGCCAGCAACGCCACCAGGTTCTTGCCGGCGCCGAGATCGACAAATATCGCGTCGCCTTTGGTGCGGGTATGGCCGCCTCGGCTGTAGCCTCGGTCGGGATGGACGGCCAGCACGCCGGAGGCCGACTTGCTGCCGTCGGGCGTTTCGACCGTCACCGTCAGGCGGTATTTGTGACCGGGCCGGTTGATGCGAATCTGATCGCCGATCACCAGTGCTGCCAGCAGCGCCAGCGGCCCGAACCATTTGAAATTCATCCCGGTCCCCTCGCCCGTCCCGCGATCGGTTGCATCCCCGCTTGGCACGGCCGGCCCGCCTGCGTCAAACCGGCTCGCCACCCGGCTTGATCCCCGGCGCATTTGACGAAACAGTGTGCCGGAATTGACCTGAAAAGGAATCGGCGTGGCAGTTTCGGCGGGTGATCGTGTTCGGGCGCGCGGCGATCTGGCATGGGCCATCGCGGTCGGCGGCATCGGCGTGGTCGCATTTGCGGTGCTGGTCCTGTTCAGCTGGTATTTCGCCGCGACGCTGTTTTTGATCTTCGCCGGCATGCTGCTCGGCGTCGCGCTCAACGCCATCACCGTCATGCTCGGCCGCGCCGTCGCGCTGCCGCACGCGCTGCGGCTCGCCATTGTCTGCCTGGTGCTCGCCGGGCTGCTCGCGGGCGTGGTGTTCCTCGGCGGTTCCACCATTGCGCAGCAGGCCACCGTGCTGAGCAAGACCATCAAGTCGCAGATCGTCAACGTCGAGGCCTTGCTCGAGAAATACGGGGTCGACACCAGCTATTTCGGCCTCGGCAATCTCTCCGGCAGCTCGGCGGACCAGACCCCGGGGACGCCTGGCGCGGCGGCCCACAATCTTCCCAGCCCGAGTGCGATCGCCTCCGGCGGCAGCGCCATCGTCAGCCAGACCTTGAAACTTCTGCTCGGCACCGTCAGCGCCGTCGGCAATTTCTTTATCGTGCTGTTCCTCGGACTGACCTTTGCCGCGCAGCCCAGCGTCTACCGCAAGGGGCTGCTGTCCATGATGCCGTCGCGGCATCGCGCTCGCGCCACCGTCATCGTCGACCGCATCGGCGAAACGCTGGAGCGCTGGTTGATCGCGCAGATGCTCACCATGGCCGCGGTGTTCCTCGTCACCTGGATCGGGCTGTCGCTGATCGGCATCCAGAGCGCATTCATTCTCGGCATCCAGGCTGGGCTGCTCGCCTTCATTCCGACGGTCGGTGCGCTGGTCGCCGGCCTGATCGTGGTGCTGGCAAGCTTCGCCTCCGGATGGGTCGCCGCGCTAAGCGCCTTCATCCTGTTCGTCGGGGTGCATGCGCTGGAAAGCTACATTCTGACGCCGATCCTTCAACGTCAGGCGCTTGAGATTCCGCCGGCCACCCTGTTTGCGTTCCAGATCCTGCTCGGCGTCGTGTTCGGCATCTGGGGGCTGGCGCTGGCGCTGCCGCTGATGGCGATCGCCAAGGTCATGATCGACTATTTCAAGGCCAATGATCCCGCAGCCGTCGCGGTGACGCCTTGAGCCTTCAGCCTGACGTCAGCACCGTCTCGGTGTGCTCGACCTCGGGCGGCGCGGCGAAATACGATCCGACCAGTCCGCGCCAGGCCGCAAAATCTTCCGAGCCCCTGAAGTCGACGGTGTGGTTTTCGAGCGTCTCCCACCTCGCCACCAGCCGGTAGCGCGACGGCTTCTCGATCGATTTATGCAGTTCGAACCCCTTGCCGCCTTTGGCACGCAGGAACAGCGGACGCGCCCTCGCGACCGCGGCTTCAAAGTCCTTCTCGGAGCCGGGCTTGACGTCGATTTGTGCGATTTCGGTAATCATCGGGGTTTGTGACCTTGTGCGGACAATCCCCCTCTCTAACCCGACATCATCGCGATCGCAAAAAAGAAAAGGCGCCGCGCGGCGCCCTGGTCGTGCCCTGTCGACGACCGGTCAGCTCAGAAGCAGCAGCGAACCGGCAAGCAGCAGCGAGCAGCCGATAAACATCACCACCGGCCAGAGGCGGCGCTGCTGATCGTAGCGGCCCTGCGCGCGCCGTTCCGATATCAGCGCGGTCTCGTATTCCTCGGCGCTCGAAAACAGGCAGGCAAATCCGCCGCGCGCCGATGCCGCGTCGGCCTCGAGCGACATCAAGGCGGTGTCGGCGTTCTGGCTGCGACTGCTGTCCATGACGATGAGGATAGGCAGAGATGGTAAACAGCGGGTTATCGCGCTCCTCAAGATGAGGTCTTGACCCTCATGGTGAGGAGCGTGGCACCGCCACACGAACCACGAGGCCCCCGGATGCGCGGTCATGATTCGACCCAGCCGGAGAATGGTCTAGGCGAGGCTCGGAACCCCCGGCCGTCGCTGATCCGCAATGCCCGCGGTCTTGCGCCGCCACTTCTCCAGCGACAGCGGCAGCTCTTCGGCGGCCTCGACCCGGTTGCGGCCGCCGCGCTTGGCCTGGTAGAGCGCGGTATCAGCCGCCGCCAGCAGCACTTCGAGCTCGGTGCCGGCCGGACCGCCGGCCACGCCGATGCTGACGGTGGTATCGACCGGGCCTTCCTCGACCACGATTCCGGAATCGGCAAAGGCCTCGCGCACCCGCTCGGCGGCGAGCACGCCTTCTTCCAGCGAACAGGGCAGCAAGGCGGCAAACTCCTCGCCGCCGATCCGGCCCGACAGGTCGGATATCCGCAAGGAATTGACCACGACGGTGGCGAACAGCTTGAGGATCTCGTCCCCCGCCGGATGGCCGAAGCGGTCGTTGATCGACTTGAAATGATCGATGTCGAAGATCAGAGCCGTCACCGGACGCCCGGCATTGGCTTCGCGTTCGATCACCCGCGACGTCGCCTCGGCAAAACCACGGCGATTGAACATGCCGGTCAGCGGATCCATCGACGCCGCGGTCTTGTGCGCGGTCACCGCGCGCTCCGACACCAGCATGAAGATCACGAACACCGTGCCGACCGCGTAGAGCACGAGTTCGATGGCGAAGGCCGTCACCCAGATGCTGCTGCCGAACGTCGGATCGTGCGGGTGCAGCAGGTCACCGAGCAGGATCGGCAGCATCAGGGCGAAGCCATGCAGCACCGGCACCGCGACGGTCGGCCAGCGCCGTTGCATGGTGCGGCGGCGCTCGCGCCACAATTCGGTGGCGGTCAACGCCGCATAGACCGCGACGATCGCCGCACCGATGGTCAGGCGCAGCGCCGACGCCGCCGGCGGCAGCGTCGTCATCGCGGTCACCCAGGCAATGGCGCCGAGAACCAGCCCCGGCAGATTGGGCTGGCGGCCGTGAAACACGCGCGAGGCGTTCCAGACCATGCCGCAGGCCAGGAAGCCGACGGCACTCACCGCCAGCGAAAGCATCCCGCCGAGGATCGGGCTGCCGAGGGTCCAGAGCGCGACCGACGTCGCGCCGAGCAGATAGGCGGTGCCCCACCATCGCAAGGCGGGGATGTTTTCCTGCCTGCCGAAAAACAGCAGCATGGCGCCCAGCATCGCGGCAACCAAGGTGGCCACGAGATAAAGTGTCGAGGTGTCAAGTGACATAAGGCCACCGCGCTGTGGTGATGCAGGTATTTGGCGCGCCGCCGAAGATAATACGCGCTGTCATCAGCGCCAACGCTACGATTGCCGCGTTGGCAATCCGTTTGCACGCATCGGCAAGTTTTCAACAAAAACTGCATCAACTCGTCGACAAATTCCGGACGTCTCAAACGCAAGAGGCTGGCGTATCGCGAAGCTCGTCATGCCCGGGCTTGTCCAGGCTTGTCCCGGACATCCACGTCTTTGGGCGGCACCAGCAAGAAAAAAGCCGTGGATGGCTTCATCCTTCGAGACGCATCGCTTTGCGATGCTCCTCAGGATGAGGTCTCAGACCCTCATGGTGAGGAGGCGCGAAGCGCCGTCTCGAACCACGAGGCCTCGGGAGAAGCAACACTGATTCGAGCGAACCGGAAGCCGCTAGCGCTTCGAGAACTGGAACGATTTGCGCGCCTTGGCGCGGCCGTACTTCTTGCGCTCGACCACGCGCGAATCCCGGGTGAGGAAGCCGCCCTTCTTCAGGATGGCGCGCAGATCCGGCTCGAAATAGGTCAGCGCCTTCGAGATGCCGTGACGCACGGCGCCGGCCTGGCCCGACAGACCGCCGCCGGCCACCGTGCAGATCACGTCATACTGCCCGGCGCGGGCGGCTGCGACCAGCGGCTGCTGAATCATCATCCGCAACACCGGACGGGCGAAATAGGTTTCGACCTCGCGGGAGTTGACCAGGATCTTGCCGGCACCCGGCTTGATCCAGACCCGGGCGACCGCGTCCTTGCGCTTGCCGGTGGCATAGGCGCGGCCGTGCTTGTCGACCTTCCTGACGTATTTCGGCGTTTCCGGCGTGGCCGGCTTGAGCTGCGACAACTGGTCGAGAGACTGCATGGTGTCGGACATCTTACGCGGCCCTCATGTTCTTGCGGTTCATTGCGGCAACGTCGAGGATCTCGGGCTGCTGGGCTTCGTGCGGATGCTCGGGGCCGGGATAGACGCGCAGATTGCCGAGTTGCACCCGGCCTAGCGGTCCGCGCGGAATCATGCGTTCGATCGCCTTTTCGACCACGCGCTCGGGGAAGCGGCCCTCGAGGATCGACCTGGCGGTCCGTTCCTTGATGCCACCGATGAAGCCGGTGTGATTGTAATAGACCTTGTTGTCGCGCTTGCGCCCGGTGAGCACCGCATGCGCCGCGTTGACGATGATGACGTGGTCGCCGCAATCGACATGCGGGGTGTAGGTCGGGAGGTGTTTGCCGCGCAGGCGCATCGCGACCAGCGTCGCGAGCCGGCCGACCACCAGACCCTTGGCGTCGATCAGCACCCACTTCTTGGTCACCTCGGCGGGCTTTGCCGAATAGGTTTTCATGGCAGGAATTCCGTGAACGGGGACGTCGGACGCGAGCCGCGCCGGACTTCGGGGTTTCTAGATAGCTGCCGCGCCCGCGTCAATCCCCACAGGCTATGGTTTATCTTGTAATAACAATGGCTTATAAATATGGTGCGATACTACCGGGAAAAACGCTAAGCATTTGGAATGGAATAGGTTGATATCACGTGGGCGATCGGATCGGGCGAGGTCCCCGACAACAGATTGACCTCGCCCACCGCCAACCGTTTGCCAAGCTTCAACAGCCGCGCCGCCGCAAGCACATCCTGTCCCGGCTGGCCCCTGCGCAGAAAATTGATGGTGAGATTGGCTGTGACCGCAAGCCCGACCGGGCCGATCGCCGACAGCAGCACGACATACATGGCAAAGTCCGCCAATGCCATCAGCGTCGGTCCGGACACCGTTCCGCCCGGCCGCAGCATCCGGTCGCTGTAGCGCTGACGCAGCAGGCAGGTGGCTCCGTCCGCGCTTTCGATCGAAACCTCGCCGTCGCTGAAGGCCTGCGGAAATTCGGCATGGAGAAACCTCTCGAGTTCCGCCACAGTCATTTTCGCAATCGCCATGTCGCTGCACCCGCCCTCGCCTGCCGCCGTCTGTTACAATAAGATGACGACTTCGCCTAACCGGATCTTTCGATGACCGCACAGCCCGCCCGCACCGCCGCCTCGCAACCGCCGATCCTGCTGCGCGAGACGCTTGACGGCGTCGCGGTGCTGACGCTCAACCGTCCCGGCGCCCGCAACAGCCTGTCGGAGCGGCTGATCGCCGAATTGCATTCAGCGTTGCAGCAGATCGAGGGCGATGCGAGCGTGCGGGCGCTGGTGATCGCCGCCAACGGCCCGGCATTCTCCGCGGGCCACGACATGAAGGAACTCACCGCGCGCCGCAGCGACGCCGATCGCGGGCGCGGTTATTTCGCGGAGATCATGAATGCCTGCAGCGCGATGATGCAGGCCATCGTGCAGCTGCCGAAGCCGGTGGTTGCCGCGGTGCAAGGCGTCGCCACCGCGGCCGGCTGCCAGCTGGTCGCGAGCTGCGACCTTGCGATTGCCTCGGAAGCCGCGGCCTTCGCGACCCCCGGCGTCGATATCGGGCTGTTTTGTTCGACGCCGATGGTCGCGCTGTCGCGCAATGTTCCACGCAAGCAGGCGATGGAAATGCTGTTGACCGGCGAGCCCGTTGCCGCCGCCAAAGCGCGCGAGATCGGGCTCGTCAACCATGTCGTGGCGGCCGGCACCGAGCGGGAGGCCGCGATCGCGCTGGCGCGCAAGGTCGCGCTCAAATCCGCCTACACCGTCAAGCTCGGCAAGGCCGCCTTCTACCGCCAGGCCGAAATGAGCCTTGCGGAGGCCTACCGCTATGCGGCAGAGGTGATGACCGAGAACATGATGGCCGGCGACGCCGAGGAAGGCATCGGCGCCTTCATCGAAAAGCGCGAGCCGAAATGGCAGGACAAATAAAGAGCCTCATCCTGAGGAGCGCGCACTTGTGCGCGTCTCGAAGGATGATGCCTCATGGTTCGAGACGCGCGTTCCGCGCTCCTCACCATGAGGAACTCAGGACCTGCGCATGAATCACGATGCCTACCCCGACCGGTACATCCGGGAAATCCTCAGCGGCGTGAAATCGATTGCGATGGTCGGCGCGTCGCCGGTCAATGTGCGGCCGAGTTACTTTGCCTTCAAATATCTCGCCCAGCGCGGCTACGACATGATCCCGGTCAATCCCGGCCATCTCGGCAAGAGCCTGCTGGGCAAGCCGTTCGTCGCCTCGCTATCCGACATCGGCCGGCCGGTCGACATGATCGACATCTTCCGGAGTTCGAGCCACATCATGCCGGTGGTCGACGAAGCGCTGAAGCTGACGCCATTGCCGCGGGTGATCTGGATGCAGCTCGGCGCGCGCGACGATGCCGCGGCGGCGAAGGCGGAGGCGGCGGGCCTCAAGGTCGTGATGAACCGCTGCCCCAAGATCGAATATGGACGGCTGTCCTCGGAGATTTCGTGGATGGGCGTCAATTCGCGAACGCTCAGCTCGAAACGCGCGCCAATGCCGACCCGGGGCATGCGGCTGTCGTTGAACCGGACCAGCGTCGGCGGCGGCGAGACCGCTGCCTCCGATCGCGCGGCGAAAAACAGGAACGGCCTCGCATGAGGCGGCCGCAACAGGATTGTTTTGCGAGCGCGACAAAGCGAAGCATGAAGCTTCCGAACAATCGATGCCGTTTCAAGCCGTCTTGACGGGGATCGCCGCTGCCGCGATGGTGCCCGGCGGCGAGCGCGCCTGTTGGCGCTGTTCGGCCTGGAGTTCACATCGTGGTGCTAATCCTTCGAAAGGCGGCCGGCGGGGTCGCTGCTTGAGGATGGCGCCGTCGGAAAGGAAACAGCATGACCGATCGTCTCCCCGGATTTTCGACCCTTGCCGTACATGCCGGTGCGCAACCTGATCCCACCACCGGCGCCCGGGTGACGCCGATCTACCAGACCACGTCGTTCGTGTTCAACGACGCCGATCACGCCGCCTCGCTGTTCGGGCTGCAGGCCTTCGGCAACATCTATACACGGATCGGAAATCCGACCAATGCGGTGCTGGAAGAACGCGTCGCCGCGCTGGAAGGCGGTACCGCGGCGCTCGCGGTCGCCTCCGGTCACGCCGCCCAGGTGGTGGTGATGCAGCAGTTGCTGAGGCCGGGCGACGAGTTCATCGCCGCACGCAAGCTGTATGGCGGCTCGATCAACCAGTTCAACCATGCCTTCAAGAGTTTCGGCTGGAACGTGGCGTGGGCCGAGCCCGACGATATCGGCAGCTTTGAACGCGCGGTGACACCGCACACCAAGGCGATCTTCATCGAATCGATCGCCAATCCTTCCGGGTCCATCACTGATATCGAGGCGATCTCGGCGGTCGCCCGCAAGGCCGGGGTGCCGCTGATCGTCGACAACACGCTGGCGACGCCCTATCTGATCCGCCCGATCGACCACGGCGCCGACATCGTGGTGCATTCGCTGACCAAGTTTCTCGCCGGCCACGGCAATTCGATCGGCGGCATCATCGTCGATGCCGGCACCTTCGACTGGTCCAAGGACAACAAATATCCCATGCTGAGCGAGCCGCGGCCGGAATATCACGGCATCAAGATTCAGGAGACGTTCGGCAATTTTGCGTTTGCGATCGCCTGCCGGGTGCTGGGCCTGCGCGATCTCGGTCCGGCGCTGTCGCCGTTCAACGCATTCCTGATCCTGACCGGCATCGAAACGCTGCCATTGCGGATGCAGAAGCATTGCGAAAACTCCAAAGCGGTCGCCGAATTCCTGTCCGGCCATGCCGCGGTGGCGTCGGTGAATTACGCCGGCCTGCCGACCGACAAATACAACAACCTGGCGCGCAAATATGCGCCGAAGGGCGCCGGCGCGGTATTCACCTTCAGCCTCAAGGGCGGCTATGACGCCGGTGTCAACCTGGTCTCGAACCTGAAACTGTTTTCGCATCTCGCCAATGTCGGCGACACCCGCTCGCTGGTGATTCACCCGGCCTCGACCACCCACAGCCAACTCGACGATGCGCAGAAGACCAAGGCCGGCGCCGCGCCTGACGTGGTGCGGCTCTCGATCGGGATCGAGGACAAGGAAGACCTGATCGCGGACCTCGAGCAGGCGCTCGGCGCCTAGGCGGAGCGCGCCCTTCGCGCGCGTCTCGAAGACCTCATTCCGAGGAGGCGTCTCGAAGGATGAAGTCACGTGGCCTCGTGGTTCGAGACGCGCCGCCTCGCCGCGCTCCTCACCATGAGGGTCTCAGACCTCCTCCTGATGAGGATGAGGTCTCTTGTTACACCCTCATGGTGAGGAGCCGCGCATGGCGCGGCATCTCGAACCACGAGGGTCTCAGACCCCCTCCTGATGAGGATGAGGTCTCTTGTTACACCCTCATGGTGAGGAGCCGCGCATGGCGCGGCATCTCGAACCACGAGGCCCCGGAATACGCCGATGATACGACCCGGAGCTGGTCCCTCCCCGGCCGCATTCCGCTGTAAGCTCGCAGCAAGGCCCCTCGATGATTCGGAGCAGGCGATGTTGCGCTCGATGCTTGCAGTTGTTGTCGCGACCGCTGCTGCCGGAGCCGCGATGGCCGCCGACCTCGGCCCGCAGCACCGCGGCGCCACGGTTCCGCGCGCGGCGCCGCCGGCCTATGTGCGACCCCATGCCGGTGTCGTGGACGAGCCCGAGGTGCTGTTCACGCCCTCGGACGGCGCCGTGCCCTATATCCCGCCGCTGGTGGGAACGCCGCTGCTGCCGGGCTCCGCGACGCTACCCGGCTATTACGGATCGACCCACTCCTACCAGTATCGCGGCCCCTATTACGGCGGCCCCTATGTCGGCTATTGGGATCGCCTGCCCTACGCCTGCGGGGTCTACGGATATTGCTAGGGGCGGGGCGGCGTGGCCGCGTCGATCCGGAATTGACGGACGCGCTGGTAGCATGATATATATCATTGGTATCTATCATCTTGAAGGAGGCGGATCATGAGTGCAACCGCCAAGCTTTTCATGCATGGCCGCAGCCAGGCGGTGCGCCTGCCCAAGGAGTTCCGTTTCGAGGGCACCGAGGTGCGAGTCAGCAAGGTCGGCGACAAGGTCGTGCTGGAGCCGCTCGCACGAACGGAGAAGGAGATTGCCGCCGTCTGGGCGGAGATTGATGCCCTGCGAAACGGCGAAGATCTGTTTCCCGAAGGCGGCATCGATGACCCACCGGCGGAGTCCGACCCGCGCAGATTCTTCGACTGATGCTCTGCCTCGACACCAACATCGTGATTTCGGCCATCAATTTGCGACCGGCGTACATCCGCGCCCGGCTTGACACCGAACTCGCATCGGGTGTGATGATCGGCATTCCCGCCATCGTTCTGTTCGAGATGCGCTATGGCGCGGCGAAAAGCGATCGGCGAGCACGCAGTGAGGCTGGCCTCGAAGCCTTCCTGTCACTGGCCGTCACGCCATGGTCTTTCGAGCCGGAAGACGCCGCGCATGCCGGTAATATCCGCGCCGCACTTGAAAGGGCGCGCACGCCGATCGGCCATTATGACTATCTGATCGCCGCGCAGGCCCGGCGCCGCGCGGCCATTTTGGTGACGGCGAATTTCCGCGAGTTCGCGCGCGTGCCGGGGCTCCTGGTGGCGGATTGGGTGGCGTGATGGATGCGGCGGCGCCGGCAAGAATGGATCATGACGCGGACGGGCCGTGGATGTTGCCGCGTGGGTGATCATATCATAGGACTTGTACCGGCGGCCACGTCTCTGACTCGTCGTGCTCGCACGCCTGTCCCCGACTTGATCGGGGACAGGAGCGGCATGAGCAAATCCGCCGTCATTGCGAGGAGCGCCAGCGACGAAGATTCCATGGGGAGTGGATAGCGACCAAGTCTGGAGCCAGACTGAGGTTTGCTGAAACCACTCAACCTGGAGACGACGATGTTGCTCGA
>Ga0208849_1001214_pt1 | contig 19007 bp, 16 predicted proteins | sample NGESurdeep072012_10_FD_184470 | JGI IMG/M metagenome (GOLD analysis project Ga0208849, IMG submission 184470) | Arctic peat soil microbial communities from Barrow, Alaska - NGEE Surface sample 53-3 deep-072012 (SPAdes) | ecosystem: Environmental > Terrestrial > Soil > Wetlands > Peat ... | reverse complement strand
GAGAAGAAAAGGAAGGAGACGAAGACTCGGATACGTGAGCGTCGCGAGAACGAGCATGCTTACCCTTTGCTCCGCTCATCCGCGCGAAAGCGGGGACCCTAAGTGGGAGAGGAAGTCGCACCGCGCGACTATCCGCAACTATCGTCCCCGCGAAGGCGGGGACCCAGTAATCATCGGCGGTAGAAATGATGCCCGGAAGGACGGCCACTGGATTCCCACCTTCGCGCGAATGCCAAATTGGGCCGCAGCGCCCTGCCGCCAATCCCGGGACTACGGTGTACCCCCCCCCCCCCCCCGCAAACCCTTGCGCTCCTTACGAATCTCGCGTAGAACATAACAAGAACGAGCCACGAGGGGCATCCATGTCGCGATCCGCAGTCCGCGAGAAATCGCAATTCGTCTGCCAGAACTGTGGCGCAACCTCCAACCGCTGGCAGGGCCGCTGCGAGGATTGCGGCGAGTGGAATTCCCTCGTCGAGGAAACCGCGACCTCGGGCGTCGGCTCCGGGCCCGCGGTGCGCATGCTGGGCAAGGGCCGCGCCGTCGCCCTCGCCTCGCTGTCGGGCTCCACCGAGGAAGCCCCCCGCATCCAGTCCGGCATCGCCGAGTTCGACCGTGTCACCGGCGGCGGCTTTGTCCGCGGTTCCACGCTTTTGGTCGGCGGCGATCCCGGCATCGGCAAGTCGACGCTCCTGCTTCAGGTCGCCGCAGCGCTCGCCGATCGCGGCGCGCCCGTCGTCTACATCTCCGGCGAGGAGGCGGTCGCCCAGATTCGCATGCGCGCCGAGCGCCTCGACCTCGTCGCCGCGCCGGTAAAGCTCGCGGCTGAAACCAGCGTCGAGAACATCCTCGCCACGCTGGCGATGGACAAGCCGCCGGCCCTCCTCATCGTCGATTCGATCCAGACGCTGTGGACCGATGTCGTCGATTCCGCCCCCGGCACGGTCACGCAGGTCAGGAGTTCAGCCCAGGCCCTCATCCGCTATGCCAAGCAGACCGGCACCGCGGTTGTTTTCGTCGGCCACGTCACCAAGGACGGCCAGATCGCCGGCCCGCGCGTCGTCGAGCACATGGTCGACGCTGTCCTCTATTTCGAGGGCGAAGGCGGCCACCATTTTCGCATCCTGCGCGCGGTGAAAAATCGCTTCGGGCCGACCGATGAGATCGGCGTCTTCGAAATGACCGGCGGCGGCCTCAACGAGATCGCCAATCCGTCCGAGTTGTTCCTCGGCGAGCGCAATGCCCGCACGCCGGGCGCCGCGGTGTTCGCCGGCATGGAGGGGACGCGCCCGCTGCTGGTCGAGATCCAGGCGCTCGTGGCGCCGACCAGCCTCGGCACGCCGCGCCGCGCCGTCATCGGCTGGGATTCTTCACGCCTCGCCATGGTGCTGGCGGTTCTGGAAGCCCATTGCGGCGTCCGCCTCGGCGACTGTGATGTCTATCTCAACGTCGCCGGCGGCCTGCGCATCAACGAGCCGGCCGCCGACCTGGCGGTTGCCGCCGCCCTCGTTTCCTCGCGGCTGAACCTGCCGCTGCCCTCCGACGCCGTCTATTTCGGCGAGGTCAGCCTGTCCGGCGCCGTCCGTCCCGTGGGCCATGCTCCAGCCCGTCTGCGCGAGGCGCAGAAGTTCGGCTTCGGTCGCGCGGTCATGCCCGCGGCCAAGGATGCCGAGACCGCCACGGCGGCAAGCGTCATCACCCAGCTCGCCGATCTGGTCGCCGGGATTGCGGCCGCCGGACGCCCCGCTGGCGACTGACTTTTTTCGCGCGCCTGTGGATGTAAAAATCAGAGAAATCAATAGCTTGGATGTGTCCTCGGACGCATCGTGCGTATGACGCTTAGACGCAATACGCACAGTCAGAATCATGATAGGAAATCAGCGCTTTAGATAAGGCGGGTTGGGCCGCCGGGACCTTCGAGGGGCATGACGCTGACCATTCTCGACCTCATTGTTGTAGTCGTGGTGATCATCTCGGCCACGCTCGCCATGGTTCGTGGATTCGCCCGCGAGGTTCTTTCGGTAGTTTCCTGGGTGGCGGCGGTGGCCGCGGCGTATTTCCTGTACAAGCCGCTGGTTGCGCCGGTGAAGGCCTACGTCGAAAGCGGCACCATCGCGACGATCATCGCCGCCGCGGTGATTTTCTTCATCGCTCTCATCATTGCCAGCTACATCACCACCCGCGTCTCTGACTTCATCATCGATAGCCGCGTCGGAGCGGTCGATCGCGGGCTCGGCTTCATCTTCGGAGCCGCGCGCGGCCTGCTTCTGCTGGTCATTGCCCTGCTTTTCTTCTCCTGGCTCGTGCAAAAACCGCCGCACTGGGTCGCCGACGCCAAATCCGAGCCCGTATTGTCGGAGCTGGGCCAGCGCCTGATGGCCGCCCTGCCCCAGAACATCGAGTCGCAGATCATGCAGCACATACACGGCGGCGATAGCGACAATCCCGGCGGCAATACCGACACCAGCGCGCCGCCCGACGACACCTCGACCTCGGCCGCGCCCCCGGCGGATCCGAGCTACGGCGACAACAACCGCCAGAATCTCAACCAGCTCATTCAGAACAGTGGGTCGGGCAACTGAAGCCAGCATGTCTGAAAGACGCGGCATGGACGATCTGAAAACGTTGCCTTTCGACGGCGACAAGCTGCACGAGGAGTGCGGCGTCTTCGGCGTGTTCGGCCATCCCGACGCCGGCGCCCTCACCGCGCTCGGCCTCCATGCCCTCCAGCATCGCGGCCAGGAAGCCGGCGGCATCGTTTCCTTCGACGGTGCCGCCTTCCATTCCGAGCGCCACATCGGCCTCGTCGGCGACAATTTCACCGACCGGTCCGTCATCGACCGGCTTCCCGGCGCCCGCGCCATCGGCCATGTCCGCTACTCGACCCACGGCGGCGCCGGCGGCCAAAACATCCAGCCGCTGTTCGCGGACTTTTCCGGCGGCGGCTTCGCCATCGCCCATAATGGCAATCTCACCAACGCGCTCACCTTGCAGGCCCAGTTGCAGAAGCGCGGCTCGATCTTCCATTCGACCTCCGACACCGAGGTCATTCTCCATCTCATCGCCACCAGCACGCGCAGCCTGCTCGTCGAGCGCGTGGTCGATGCCCTGAAGCGAGTCGAGGGCGCGCATTCCCTGGTCTGCCTGTCGACCAAGAAGATGATCGGCTGCCGCGACCCGCTGGGCGTCCGTCCCCTCATCGTCGGCGACCTCGACGGCGCCGTGATCCTGGCTTCGGAAACCTGCGCGCTCGACATCATCGGCGCCCGCTTCGTGCGCGACGTGAAGCCCGGCGAGATGGTCGTGGTCACCGACGATGGCATCGAGAGCCTGTTTCCGTTTGCGCCGCAGAAGTCGCGCTTCTGCGTCTTCGAATACGTTTATTTCGCCCGCCCCGATTCCTCGGTCGAGGGCCGCGGCGTTTACGACGTGCGCAAGCGCATCGGCTCCGAGCTGGCGCGCGAGCGCCCGGCCGTCGCCGATCTTGTCGTGCCGGTGCCCGACTCGGGCACGCCGGCGGCGATCGGCTTCGCCGAAGCCGCCGGCCTGCCATTTGATCTCGGCATCATCCGCAACCACTACGTCGGCCGCACCTTCATCGAGCCGTCCGACGCCATTCGCCACATGGGCGTGCGCCTCAAGCACAATGCCAACCGCGACGTGCTCGCCGGCAAGCGCGTCATCCTCGTCGATGACTCCATAGTACGCGGCACCACCTCGCTGAAGATCGTGCAGATGATCCGCGAGGCCGGCGCCACCGAAGTGCACATGCGCATCGCCAGCCCGCCCACCATGCATTCGTGCTTCTACGGCGTCGACACGCCGGAGGAATCGCAACTCATCGCTCACCGCATGTCGGTCGCGGCGATGGCCGAATACATCAAGGTCGATTCGCTGGGCTTCCTGTCGATCGACGGCCTCTACCGCGCCTTGGGCGAAGCCGCCCGCGATGGCCTCGCCCCGCAATTCTGCGATGCCTGTTTCACCGGTGCCTATCCGACCAGCCTTACCGACCGCGATGAAAGCGACAACGTTCATCCTTTCCCGAAGCTCGCGGAAGTGGGCTGAGGCGTGGCAGTTGAGGTTCGCGGCAGCGGCAAGCTGGCCGGTCGGGTAGCTGTAGTCACCGGCGCCTCGCGTGGTCTGGGTTGCGCCGCGGCGCTGGCGCTGGCCGCGGCCGGAGCGCACGTCGTCGCGGTAGCGCGCACCGTCGGCGGGCTGGAGGCGCTGGACGACACAATCAAGGCCAGCGGCGGTTCGGCAACGCTCGTACCGCTCGATCTCACCGACTACGCCGGCCTTGATCGGCTGGGCGCCTCGATCTACCAGCGCTGGGGCAAGCTCGACATTCTCCTCGGCAACGCCGGACTGCTGGGCGCGATCACCCCCGTTGCCCACCTCGAGCCCAAGGTCTTCGATGCGGTCATGGCGGTCAACGTCACCGCCAACTGGCGCCTGATCCGCTCGCTCGACCCGCTGCTGCGGCAGTCCGAGGCCGGCCGCGCCCTTTTCGTGACTTCCGACGTCGCCAGCCGGCTGCCGCCGTTCTGGGGTATCCAGGCTGCGTCGAAAGCAGCGCTGGAAGCGTTGGTGCGCACCTACGCCGCCGAGCTTCGTCAGACCAGGGCGACTGCCAATCTTTTCAATCCGGGTCCGTTGCGCACCCATATGCGCGCCCAGGCGGTGCCCGGCGAAGACCCGATGACGCTGAAAGTCCCCGAGGAAGCCGCGCCGGATATCGTCCGCATGCTGTCGCCCGAATACGCCGACAACGGTGCGCTATTCGACTTCCCGACCGGTCGCACCGACCATCTGCTGGCGCCGGCCTGACCCGGCCTATTTGGCGAACGGGTTGTCGCCCTTGCGCAGGATCAGGCGGATCGGCGTGCCGTTCAGGTCGAAATCATGCCGGAGCGCATTGACTAGATACCGCCGGTACGCCTCGGGTAGCGCCTCGGGCCGCGAGCAGAAGGCTACAAAGGTCGGCGGCCGCGCCTTGGTTTGGGTGAGATAGCGGAGTTTCAGGCGCCGCCCGGAGACCGCCGGCGGCGGATGCCGCTCGACCATCTCGCCGAGCCAGCGGTTGAGGCGCGCCGTCGCCACGCGATGGTTCCAGACGGCGTGCGCCTTGACTACCGCCTCCATCAGCTTGTCGACGCCCTCGCCGGTCAATCCTGATACTGGCACCAGCGCCACGCCGGCAATCTGCGGCAGCAGCCGCTTCGCTTCCGCCATGAGTTCGGTGCGCACCTTCTGCCGGTCGGCGACGAGATCCCACTTGTCAAGCGCGACCACCATGGCGCGCCCCTCCTGCTCGACGAGGTCGGCAATCTGCAGATCCTGCTTCTCGAACGGCGTCTCGACATCGAGGACGAGGATCACCACCTCGGCGAACTGGATGGCGCGCAGCGCGTCGGCGACGGCGAGTTTCTCGAGCTTGCCTTCCACCCGCGCTTTCCGCCTGAGCCCCGCCGTGTCGAAAAGCCGGAACGCACGCTCCCGCCAGGTCCAGTCGATGGCGATGGAATCGCGCGTGATGCCGGCTTCGGGACCGGTCAGCAGGCGTTCCTCGCCGATCATCCGGTTGATGAGCGTCGACTTGCCGGCGTTCGGCCGCCCGATGATGGCAACCTTGATCGTCTTGGCCGAGCCGCTCTCCGCCTCGCTCGCATCGTCGTCGGCGATGTGCTCGACAAGCGCGTCGCGGAGATCGCCAAGCCCGTCGCCGTGCTCGGCCGAGATCGGAATCGGCTGCCCGAGCCCCAGCTCGAACGCCTCAAGCACGCCGGCCGCGCCCGCCTTGCTCTCCGACTTGTTGGCGACGATGATGATCGGCCGCCCCAGCCCGCGCAGCATCGCGGCAAAGTGCTGGTCGAGAGGCGTGATGCCGGCGCGTGCATCCACGACGAAAAGACTCACGTCAGCTGTGCGTACCGCCGCTTCTGTCTGCTGCCGCATGCGGCCCGCAAGACTCTCCGGCGCCGCATCGTCGAGGCCGGCGGTGTCGATGGCGGTAAAGTTCAGGCCACCAAGACGAGCATCACCCTCGCGCCGGTCGCGCGTCACTCCGGGCAGATCGTCCACCAGCGCGAGCCGGCGGCCGACGAGACGGTTGAACAACGTCGACTTGCCGACGTTCGGCCGGCCGACGATGGCAACGCGCATGGGGCGATGCGACGGCATCGGATGTGGGCTCCCGGTTCGACCCGCCGCACCAAAGGCGGTCGGCGAACGTTACTCTATGGGGTGGGCGTCGCGGGAGGAGCCGGCGTAGCCGGCTCAGGTGCGCTGCCCGTCGGTGCTGGTAGCGCAGGCTCCGGGCCGATCTTGGCCGCAATTAGCGCCAGCATGAGCTGGGCCCGCTGGCGAAGATCGTCGGCGCTGTCTTGATCGTTGTTGATGTCGTCGAAATACTTGCGCGCGCCCGCGTAGTCGCTGGCCCGCCAGGCGCCAAGGCCAAGCATTTCACGGGCTGAATGCCGCCACGGATTACCGGTCGTGGCGAGATCGCCGATGCGCCCCTGCAGCTCCGCCTCGCTGGCGGTATCAACGAGGATCATCGCCGCCCGCAGCCGCGCCATATTCTTTTCTTCGATCGACGCGTGGGCGTCCGCTGAGATCGCATCGAACTCGGCGACGGCGGCGGTCTTGTCGCCCCCGGCTGCCTTCTCGGCGGCAATGCGAAAGCGGGCGAGTGTCGGATAGCCACCACTGCCGTTGTCGACAATCCCCTGCAGGGCTTTGATCGCGTCGTCGTGCTTGCCGGTGCTGGCCAGTTGCAGCGCTGCGGCGAAGCGATCGCCGGTCGCGGCGGCCTGCCGCGCCTGCCAGTAGACCCAGCCGCGATAGCCGGCGGTGGCGACGACGATCAGGACCGCTGCGCCAAGGACGTAGGGGCCGAAACGGTCCCAGAGCCGCTTGAGCTGGTCGCGGCGGATATCCTCGTCAACTTCGCGGAAAATATCAGACATTTCGCTTTCTCAGGCCGTCCGGCACCGGCGAGCCGGCGGCGCGGGGCGGACCATATAGACGCTCCGATAGCGTTGCAAACGGCCGATAACAGGCCCTGCGGCCTCACGCCTTGGGCTTGTAGACGTTGGCTTCCCCGGGGAAGGCGCGCGAGCGCACCTCACGAGCATAAGCGCTGACCGCCTCGTCGATATGCTGCGCCAGCGAGCCGTAGCTCTTCACGAACTTCGGCACCTTGGGACTGAGTCCGAGCATATCTTCCAGCACGAGAATCTGCCCGTCGCAGGCAGGCGACGCGCCAATGCCGATGGTCGGAATGGCGACCGCCGGCGTGATCTCGCGGGCGAGCGGCTCGACGATCGCCTCTAGCACCACCGCAAACGCCCCCGCATCAGCGACCGCCCTGGCGTCGGCCTTGATCGCTTCTGCGGCGGCCGACTCGCGGCCCTGAACGCGAAAGCCGCCGATGGTGTTGAAGCTTTGCGGTGTCAGGCCGACATGGCCCATCACCGGAACGCCACGTTGGGTAAGGAAATGAATGGTCTCCGCCATGCGCGTACCGCCTTCGAGTTTGACCGCGCCGCAACCGGTTTCCTTCATCACCCGAGCTGCGCTTCGAAAGGCCGCTTGCGGACTTTCTTCGTAGCTGCCGAAGGGCAGGTCGACGACCACCAAAGCGCGCTTCGATCCACGCATTACGGCCGCGCCCTGAAGAATCATCATGTCGAGGGTCACGGGCAGCGTCGTTTCCAGCCCGTGCATGACCATTCCGAGCGTGTCGCCTACGAGCATGAAGTCGACGTGGCGGTCGATGATCGACGCCGTATGGGCGTGATAGGAGGTCAGCGCCACGATCGGTTCGCCACCCTTGCGGGCGCGAATGTCGTTTGCGTTCAAACGTCGGCCGTCGGTTTCTAAGGGCAAGGTTCGGCTCTGTCTCTCAAAGGCGCACTACCTCTAGCATTTTTTCTCCCAGCCGACGACGCGGTCGGCAATCGCGCTTTTTTTTGGCTCCTGAAGGACGTTTCGCCACTTCTTCATTGTTCAGATAGGGCGCTGTGGCGTACTGTAAAAACTCGCGGAGGGGCTTCGCGATCCCGGTGTACGCGGGATGAGTACGAGGGGGCTTTGTATCATGCGTTGCGTGAATGCGCTGGCGTGCGCGGCCGTCCTCATATTTGCCGCCCTTCCCGCTAGGGCCGACACTATCCTGGCCAAAGTCAGCATCTCCGATCAGCGAATGGATGTTTTCGTCGACGGCTGGCCACGATATTCGTGGCCGGTGTCGACCGCCCGCCAGGGCTACTACACGCCGACCGGATACTTCGCGGCTCAGCGGCTGGCGAAGATGTGGTACTCGCGGAAATACGACAATTCCCCGATGCCCCATTCGATCTTCTTCAAGGGCGGCTTCGCCATCCACGGCACCGAGCACATCAAGCGCCTCGGCACGCCCGCCTCGCACGGCTGCATTCGCCTGCACCCAGAAAACGCCGCGGCGCTCTATTCGCTGGTCGAGGAAAACGGGATGGAGAACATGCAGATCGAGGTCGATCAGTAGCTTTCGCGGCTACTCCCACTCAATCGTGCCGGGCGGCTTCGACGTCACGTCGTAGACCACCCGGTTGATACCCTTGACCTCGTTGATGATGCGCGTCGCAGCGCGACCGAGGAAAGCCATGTCGAAGGGATAGAAGTCGGCGGTCATTCCGTCGTTGGAAGTGACGGCGCGCAGCGCACAGACGAAATCATAGGTGCGCATGTCGCCCATCACGCCGACGGTCTTCACCGGCAGCAGCACGGCGAACGCTTGCCAGATGGCATCGTAGAGCCCGGCCTTGCGGATTTCATCCAGATAGATCGCGTCGGCCTTCCTGAGGATCGCGAGTTTGTCGCGCGTGATGTCGCCCGGAATGCGGATCGCCAGCCCCGGCCCCGGAAACGGGTGGCGCCCGACGAAGGCTTCCGGCAGTCCCAGCTCACGGCCAAGCGCGCGGACCTCATCCTTGAACAGCTCGCGCAGCGGCTCGACCACCTTCATCCGCATCCGTTCTGGCAGCCCGCCGACATTGTGATGCGACTTGATCGTCACCGACGGCCCGCCCAGCGCCGATACGCTCTCGATGACATCCGGATAAAGCGTGCCCTGCGCCAGGAAATCGGCGCCGCCGAGCTTCTTTGCCTCCGCCTCGAATGTCTCGACGAACAGCCGTCCGATGATCTTGCGCTTGTCTTCAGGGTCGGTTTTGCCGGCAAGCGCCGAGAGAAACGCACCGCTGGCGGTCACATGCACCAGCGGAATGTTGTAGTGGCCACGGAAGATCGACACGACCTCGTCCGGCTCGCCTTCGCGCATCAGGCCGTGATCGACGAAGACGCAGGAGAGCTGGTCGCCGATCGCCTCATGCAATAGCAGCGCCGCGACCGATGAATCGACGCCCCCGGATAGCCCGCAGATCACCCGCCCGTTGCCGACCTGCTGGCGGATGCGTCGCACCGCCTCGGCGCGGAACGCCGCCATCGTCCAGTCGCCTTTCAGCCCGGCAACCTTGTGGACGAAATTCGCGAGTAGCCTGGCGCCATCCGGCGTGTGCACGACCTCGGGATGAAACTGGATGGCGTAGAGCTTGCGCTTCTCGTCGGCGATCATGGCGAAGGGAGCGCCCTCCGAAGTGCCGGTCACCTCGAAGCCGTCAGGAATTTTCGTCACCCGGTCGCCGTGGCTCATCCACACCTGATGGCGCTCGCCCGGCTTCCAGACACCGTCGAACAGCGCCGACGTCCTCACGATCTCGACAAAGGCGCGGCCGAATTCGCGATTGTGCTCGCTTTCCACCTTGCCGCCGAGCTGCAGCGCCATCGCTTGCTCGCCGTAGCAGATACCGAGTATCGGCACGCCCGACGCGTAGAGAAGCTGCGGCGCCAGCGGCGCATTCTTGTCGAGCACACTCGCAGGGCCTCCGGAAAGAATGATCGCCTTGGGCTTCAGCCGCGCGGCTGCCTCCTCGGCCTTGTTGAACGGCGCGATCTCCGAATAGACGCCCGCCTCGCGCACCCTTCGGGCGATCAGCTGCGTCACCTGACTGCCGAAATCGACGATGAGAACGGTATCGGTCATGCGCGTGCCCGGATCATGGAAAGGAGTTGGTGACTAAGGTTGGTGGACACCCGCAACAGTAGTGGCATCTTAGCGTGAAGCGCCTGCTCTCAATCGCGTTGGAAAAGATCGCCACCCCCGCCACCGCTCTCATTGCCGCTGCAGGACCCCGACAAAGAATCCGTCGGTAGCCGTCCGCCGCGGCGACAGCACGACCCCGTTCGCGGTCATCAGGGCGGCGTCAGCCAAGCCCGGGCCGATCTCGGAGGTCGCCAGCGCCTCTCTCGGCGGCACTACGCGAAACGCCGGCGACGCAACGGCGAACGCCGCGAGCTGGTCGGTGTTTTCCTCCGGCAGCAGCGAGCAGGTGACATAGACCAGCCGCCCGCCCGGCTTCACGTATTGCGCACCGAGCGAAAGCAACGCGGCCTGCTCGCCGAGACGATTGCCGAGCGCCCGCTCGGTCAGCTTCCATTTTGAATCCGGACGCCGCCGCCAGACTCCGCTACCCGTGCACGGAGCGTCAATGAGCACCGTGTCCATTTTCCCGCTGAGGTCATCGAGCGCCGCTCCCGCCTCGCGCACCTCGACGCTGTGCGCATCGGCCCGCTTGATGCGCTCGAAGATCGGCGCCAGCCGGACGCGATCGCTGTCGGTGGCGACCACCCTGCCCTTGCCGCCCATTATTGACGCCAGCGCCAGCGTCTTGCCGCCGGCGCCGGCGCAAAGGTCGAGCACCTGCTGCCCGGCCTTGGCGCCGATCATCAGCGCCGCGATCTGGCTGCCTTCGTCCTGAATCTCGAACCAGCCTTTCTGGAACGCCGGTTCGACCTGCACGTTCGGATGGCGCCCGTCGCCGGCCGTAGCCGGGATACGCACGCCGTCCGGCGAATAGGGAGTCGCCAGCGCGCCGAACTTTGCCAGCCCGTCGCGCACCTTGGCGCGTTCCGCCTTCGGCCGATTGGCGCGCATGTCCAGCGGCGGGCGAAGCGCCAGCGCCTCGCCTTCCGCGACCCAGTCGGCGCCGAACACCCGCTCGAAACGCGTCGCCGCCCATTCGGGAATATCCGCCCGCACATGATCCGGCGCGTCGGCGAGATCACCCGTCTCCAAGCGCGACCGCTCGTCATCGGTCAGCGGCTCAGGCGCGTGGGGATCGCCGCTGACTGCCTTCTCCACGCCGGCCGCACCGAGTTCCCAACGCCGCGCGATGGTCGCCAGAACAACCGCCCGCGGCGCCTCGGCCGCCATCACCCACGCACTGGATGCCCGCCAGCGCATTGCGTCGTAGACGATGTTGCCGATTGCCGCCCGATCGCCCGACCCGGCGAAGCGGTGCACTACGCCCCAGTCCTTGAGCGCCTCCGAGATCGGCCGGTGCCGCGACTCCACCTGCTCCAGCACCTCGATCGCAGCCGCGAGCTTTCCGCCGAGCCTCATGCGATCACCGACACGGCGAACCACAGCCACATGATGATCAGCACGGTCATGCCGAAGCAGTACGCCCAGAATCGGCGCGGCACGTCGTTGCTGGTCGAATGGATAAAAGCATGAACGACGCGCGAGATGACGAATAGCCATGCCAGGCCCGCCAGCGGCGCCGAGGCATGCTGCGTGATCAGCGCCAGCGCGATCAGGACGTAGAACAGCACTGGCAGCTCGAACTGGTTCTGGAAGGCGTTCTGAACCTGCAGGGTCGGCTTCGGCCAGTTTGGCTCGCCCAGGGCGATGTCGCCGATGCGCAGCGTGCGGTCGCGAAGGGCACGGATGCGCAACGAGCCCATCCGGAAGAGCAGCACGAAGGTAAGCGCTACCTCTACGAACACCGGCAGCAGGACGGCGGTTGCGGTCATCCCCGCGGTCTACACCGCGCCAGGATAGTTCGGGCTCTCGCGGGTGATGGTCACGTCGTGGACATGACTCTCGCGGAACGCTGCGGAGGAAATGCGCATGAAGCGCGCCTTGTCGCGGAATTCGGCAAGATCGGCCGCCCCGACATAACCCATCGCCGCGCGCAGCCCTCCGGCGAGCTGGTGGATCACCCCCCCAACCGGCCCCTTGTAAGGTACCTGTCCCTCGATGCCCTCCGGTACGAGCTTGAGCTGATCGCGCACCTCCGCCTGGAAGTAGCGGTCGGCCGATCCGCGCGCCATAGCGCCGATCGAGCCCATGCCACGATAGGCTTTGTACGAGCGGCCCTGATGCAGATAGACCTCGCCCGGGCTTTCATCGGTGCCGGCGAGCAGCGACCCGATCATGGCGACCGAGGCGCCCGCCGCCAGCGCCTTGGCGAGGTCGCCGGAATACTTGATGCCGCCGTCGGCAATCGCCGGCACGCCGGCTTTGTCGGCGGCCTCGACCGCGTCCATGATGGCGGTGAGCTGCGGCACGCCGACGCCGGCGACGATCCGCGTCGTGCAGATCGAGCCCGGCCCGATGCCGACCTTCACCGCATCCACGCCCGCATCGATCAGCGCCTTGGCGCCGTCGGCCGTCGCGATATTGCCGGCGATGACCTGCACCCGGTTGGAGAGCTTCTTGACGCGACTGACCGCGTCGAGCACGCGCTGCGAATGACCATGCGCCGTGTCGATCACCACCACGTCCACATCGGCATCGATCAACCGCTCGCTGCGCTCGAAGCCGGCATCGCCGACGCTGGATGCTGCCGCCGCGCGCAGCCGCCCTTGCTCGTCCTTGGTGGCGTGCGGGTTCAGGCGGCTCTTCTCGATGTCCTTCACCGTTATCAGTCCAACGCAGCGGTAATCGTCATCCACTACCAGCAGCTTCTCGATACGGTGGTGATGGAGCAGTCGCTTGGCTTCCTCCTGATCGACCGTATCGGTCACGGTGACCAGATCCTCGCGCGTCATCAGGTCCGCGACCTTCTGCGACGGGTCGGTGGCAAAACGCACATCGCGATTGGTAAGGATGCCGACCAGCCGCCCATCTGCCTCGACCACGGGAATGCCGGAGATGTTGAATCGCTTGGTAAGCGCCAGCGCCTCGGCGAGCGTCGCGCCCGGGTTGATGGTCACCGGATTGACCACCATGCCGGACTCGAACTTCTTCACCTGCCGCACTGCTTCCGCCTGTTCTTCCGGCGTCAGGTTGCGGTGGATCACGCCGATGCCACCGGCCTGCGCCATGGCAATCGCCAAGCGCGCCTCGGTCACGGTGTCCATCGCCGCCGAAATGATCGGCAGGTTGAGTGCGATCGACCGGGTGAGCCGTGTCCCGATGACCGCCTCGCCCGGCAATACCGTCGAGTATCCGGGCGTCAGCAGCACGTCGTCGAACGCCAGCGCCTCACGTCCCGTGGACGGTTCGATCAGGTGAGCCATGTCAACCTCTGAAATAAAACGATGGCGCTGCCGATCCAGTCTGAAGGTCGGCATTCGCCAGGGCGCGGTAAGAGTTGACGGCGGTCAATAGCACGAAAATCGAGATTCGCAATATTGCCGCAGAGGTCTTGGCGCGCGCGCCCACGGGACTAGTGTAAGGGCGCTCCACATCCATCCCCTCCCCGATTCCCGTCCATGCCCGACCGCATCCTGGTTCCCCTGATCGTCGCCTGCGCGCTGTTCATGGAGAACCTCGATTCCACCGTCATTTCGACGGCGCTGCCGACCATCGCGCGTGATTTCGGCACCAGCCCGATCCATCTCAAGCTGGCGCTAACCACGTATCTTCTCACCATCGCCGTGTTCCTGCCCGCTTCCGGATGGCTCGCTGACCGCTTCGGTGCCCGCCTCATCTTCAGGCTTGCCATCGTCACTTTCACGCTCGGTTCCATCCTCTGCGGCTTCTCCAATTCGATCGGCGCCATCGTCTTCGCCCGCGTCGTCCAGGGCGTCGGCGGCGCCATGATGGTTCCGGTCGGGCGGCTGGTCATCCTGCGTACAGTCCCGAAACACGAGATTGTTGGCGCGCTCGCCTGGCTGACCGTGCCCGCCCTCATCGGGCCGGTCATCGGTCCGCCGGTCGGCGGCTTCATCATCACCTACGTCGCCTGGCCGTGGATCTTCTGGATCAATATCCCGGTCGGCATCCTTGGCCTCATTTTGGCGACACTCTTCATCCCGGACGTGCGCGGCGAAACGCGCGTCGGGTTCGATCGCCTGGGCTTCGTGCTCTCCGGCCTCGGACTCGCCCTTTTCGTCACCGGCACGACGACGCTGGGCCTGGGGCTTTTGCCGCTGCCGCTGGTGCTGGCCTTCCTCGTCAGCGGCGCCGCCCTGATCTACGCCTACATCGTCCACAGCCAGCGCATTCCCAATCCCATTCTCGATCTGACGCTGCTCAAGGTTCAGACGTTCCGGCACAGCATCGTCGGAGCGATGCTTTTCCGCATCGGCATGGGCGCGACGCCGTTCCTGCTGCCGCTGCTGTTGCAGATCGGCTTCGGCATGACGCCATTTCAGTCCGGCCTCATCACCTTCGCCGCCGCCATCGGCGCGATCGCCATGAAATTCGTGGCGCCGCCGGCGCTGCGCCGCTTCGGCTTCCGCAACGTGCTTGTGTGGAACACCTTCATCGCTGCTTTCTTCGTTGGCTTGCCGGCGGCCTTCACCGTCACCACGCCGGTTGCGCTGATGACGGGTCTCTTGCTCATCGGTGGCTTCTTCCGGTCGCTGCAGTTCACGGCAATCAACGCGCTCACCTATGCCGACATTCCGTCATTCCGGATGAGCGGCGCGACGACGCTGACCGCCGTCGGACAACAACTGTCACTCTCGCTTGGCGTCTCCGCCGGCGCGATCACGCTGGAAACCGCCACGCGCTTTACCGGCGGCGTGCTCGTTGCCAGCGATTTCTGGTTCCCGTTCCTGATCGTGGGAGCGATCTCGCTGACCTCGCTCATCGCATTCAACGACCTCGCCCACGATGCCGGCGACGAGATGTCCGGCCGCCGCAAGGCCGAGCCGGTGACCATCGGCGGCGAGCACGGCTAGCCGTTCCGGCGAAAACCCTTGGCAACCAGATAAAGCTCAACCGACTGCGCCCGGCTCGCCGGCGGCTTGACGTGGTGGACTGCGGCGAAGTCCCGCTTCAACCGGGTCAGCAATTCTCCCTCGGTGCCGCCCCGAAACACCTTGGCGACGAAGTCGCCGCCAGGTTTCAGAATGGTGGCGGCAAAGTCGGCCGCTGCCGCGCAGAGCGCCACGGTTCGAAAATGGTCGGTCTGCCGGTGCCCGGTCGTCGGCGCCGCCATGTCGGAGAGCACCAGATCGGCCTGCGCGCCCAGTGCCGCGCGGATGGCGTCCGGAGCATCTGGCTCGAGAAAATCCTTCAGCAGGATGGTGACCCCGCCGAGCGGATCCATACCGAGATAGTCGATGGCAACCAGGGGCCGGTCGACCGTCGCATGCGTGCGAGCGACGGCGACCTGTGACCAGCCTCCGGGCGCTGCCCCGAGATCGACCACCCGTTTGCCAGGCGCCAGCAGATGATAGCGGTCGTCGAGTTCGATCAGCTTGTAGGCCGAACGGGCGCGATAGCCGTCGGCGTGGGCCCGCGCGACATAAGGATCGTTGAGCTGCCGCTCCAGCCAGCGTGTCGACGAAGCCTTTCGGCGTTTCGCGGTTTTGACGTGAACCTTGAGTGCGCGCCGGCCAGAACCCGGCTTCTTTTCAACCATGGGCCTTGTCCGTCGACCGGCGGCCAGAGCGCCAGACGCCATCCGCGGCCATCAACTCGACCAGCAGCCCTTCGCGGAGTCCCCGATCGGCGACCCGCAGCCGCTCGCACGGCCAGCGGCGGCGTATCGCCTCAAGCACGGCGCAACCGGCCAGCACAAGGTCGGCGCGCTCGCGCCCGATGCAGGGATTGGCGACGCGCGCCTCGTAGCCCATCGTCGACACGTCGGCGACGAGGTCGGCGACGCGAGTGCCGGTAAGCCACGTTCCATCCACACGGCGTCGATCGTAGCGCGGCAGCTTGAGGTGGATGCCGGCAAGGGTCGTTACCGTGCCCGACGTGCCAAGCATATGGACACCACCCGCCGCAACCGCGGCGTCAAGCGCCGCACCTTCGGGAAAGGTCGCGACCATCGCGGCCACTTCATCCACCATCGCGCCAAACTGTTGCGGCGTCAGGTGGCGACCGCCGTGCCGCTCGCTGAGGTTGACCACACCCACCGGCAGCGACATCCACGAGCGGATGCGGTCGGCCATGCGCCGGCGCCGTCCACCACGCGCCCGTGCCAGGTCGATCCAAACGAGCTCGGACGATCCGCCGCCGATATCGAACAGGATCACGCCCGACGCGCTGGTGTCGACCAGCGAGGCACAGCCGGCGACCGCCAGCCGCGCCTCGTTCTCCTGAGAGACAATTTCCAGCGCCAGGCCGGTTTCCTCCTGCACGCGGGCGATGAATACCTCGCCGTTTTCAGCGGCGCGGCAGGCCTCTGTGGCGATCATGCGCGTTCGAACGACGTTCCGCTCGGCCAGCTTGTCGCGGCATACCTTCAGCGCCTCGATGGCCCGCGCCATTGCCGCTTCCCCCAGCCGCCCGTTGGCGCCGATTCCCTCGCCAAGCCGAACGATGCGCGAAAATGCGTCGACTACGCGAAAACCGTGTTCGCGCGGCACGGCGACCAGCAGCCGGCAATTGTTGGTGCCTAGATCGAGCGCCCCGTAGAACGGCCCGGCGACATCGGCATGATGCGCTGCCCGCCGCGATGGCGACGAAGCAATCGGCGCAACGAAAGAATCGGGTTCCTGTGCGGCGGAAGCGGCGCTCGCTTCGGCGGTGCGGGCGAAAACAGGCCCCCGGCGACGCCGGCGGCGTCCCTTCCTGGCTTTCGGCGCCTTCCCGTCGGATCGCGATCCGGCTCCGCCCGGCAACCCGTTCGAGGGCGGCAGCGGCGTGCCAGCGGCCATGGGGCCGCTCGCGTGACCGGCGGACAGGCCCGCATCCTGCGGTCCGTCGCCCGTCGACAAGTCCAGTTCCTCGATCGAACGCACCGGCCCTGCCATACTCGTGGGCCGCGGCGCACTCAGGGTTTCCGTTTCATCAGCCAGTCTAACAGCGGAGAGCGGGTAGACAACCCTGCCGCAAGGAGACGGCCCCGGCCGCCGATGCGACTAACCACACCCGGCCGAGGGGCTGGACCGGAAACGGCTCACCCCGTATATCCCTGTTCGCTCGACGGCCAGTTGCGACGGCGATGTAGGGATCGCCGAAGCGGCCACGGATTGCCGTTGCTGGTCAACGGTTCTGATGGGGAATCGTCCAATGGTAGGACAGCGGACTCTGACTCCGTCAATCTAGGTTCGAATCCTAGTTCCCCAGCCAGCTCCGCAGCTCTCAAAATTCGTCCGCAATTTCAAGAAGTTACGCGATCGCCAAATTTCACTCTACCCCACGACTCTACCCCAGGGAAAAAGTTCTGCTCGCGCTCCGTCGGGTAGCGGCCCCCTCGCTCCACAAACAAGAGCTTTATGTCGACCCTCCCTTCGGGGACATGATGGCGTCGCTCACGGTGGTTATCGCCGGGTCTTCGCCCTCAGTGGATTTCGCGGACTCGGGTTGCTTTCTATCGCTGGCGACAGATCTCGGTGCGTTCCCGATCGTGCATCACCGAAGGCGATTGATCTTCGGATCGTTGGACAGGATAGGAGGGTCGCGAGACTCGCCGCGATGAGCCAGTTCCGCTCGCGCTTCGTTCAGCGCTCCTTCGAGGAGCGATGCTAGGCTTTCAAGGCCAGCCTTGATGGCGAGCGTGCATAGTCGCTGAACTTCGATCGCAATCTTGTGCAGGGTCGCATCGTCCGGGCGATTACTCATTGCGTCTGGTTGATTGATTGCACGCTATCCCGGCTCGCAAGTCATAGAGGAGCCGCGGCGCCGCGTTTTGTGTCAGCGGCGTTTTCAGAGGACGCGTTGACGCTCTCTGCACGCCGCGACCCGCGCTCGGCGGCAAAGGCGTGCGTGAGCTCAGCACCGAATAGGACGATCTGCGCCGAATAGTAAACCCAGATCAGCAGGACGAGGATCGAGGCCGCCGCCCCGTAGGTGGATTCCAGTCCCTGCGATCCGACGTACCAAGCGATGAGCAGTTTCCCAATCTCGAAAAGCATCCCGGTCACAACCGCACCGGCAACAACATCGCGCCAAGCAACGTCGGTGTCTGGGAACCATTTGAATAGCATCCCGAACAGGACGCTGAGGACGCAGAGCGACACCAGGAATTGGGCCAGTTGCCACAGCACCGACTGCCCGGCGGAAATGCCCGCCCATTGTGAGAATGCCGCGAGTGCGGCGCTCAGAACGAGCGAAATGGCGACAAGCAGCCCAAGCACCAAAACGCCAGCCAAGGACACTCCGTAGGTTCGCACGTACCACCACATACTCGTGTGCTTCGGGTCCTCCACATTCCAGATGGTGTTCAACGCGTCCTTCAACTGCGCGAGAATGCCGACAGCAGCGACGATCAGCAGTCCAACGCCGCTCACCGCCGCGATGATGCCGCTATGTTTGGCGGAAGCCCCGGCCAGCATGGCTTCAACTGCGGCACCGCCGGCCTGGCCGAGTAGCTCGTTGAACTGGGCAGCCAGAGAGCGTCGGACCGCCGCCTCACCAAAAAACAGCCCAGCAACGGCTGTCACAATGAGCAGCAGGGGTCCCATCGAAAACACCGAGTAGTACGCCAAGGCTGCGCCCAGCCGGAGGCTTCGGTGGCGGAGCCACTGCTCGAACGCGGTCTTGAGGATGATCCACGCGACCATATTGGCTCTGAGGTGTGCGCGAAAAAACAGGCCGGCGGGGGCCAGCCGGCCGATTGGAATGTTCCATCTGCGCCACTAACACGCAAACCCGCTTCAAGGGTCCAAGGAACCAACGCGGCTGCCCGCCGTTTCCTATACGGGGCGAAACGCTGGAGCAGCGAAATGATCGCCCGGCTCGCCGGTATCGCCACAGTTCTCGCGCTTTGCGT
>Ga0208849_1001213_pt1 | contig 19014 bp, 19 predicted proteins | sample NGESurdeep072012_10_FD_184470 | JGI IMG/M metagenome (GOLD analysis project Ga0208849, IMG submission 184470) | Arctic peat soil microbial communities from Barrow, Alaska - NGEE Surface sample 53-3 deep-072012 (SPAdes) | ecosystem: Environmental > Terrestrial > Soil > Wetlands > Peat ... | reverse complement strand
CGCCGACCGCCAGGCAAAGGCACTCCACCTCCCCGGTCGAGATATCCACGCTGGCCAGCGCCGCGTGGCCCGCTCGCACCGCGACGGCCGCCAGGCGATTGGCGCCCCTGGCGTCCAAGAGGGTGTCTTCGGTCAGGGTTCCCGGCGTCACCACCCGCACCAGCTCACGGCGCACCACCGCCTTGGCGCCGCGCTTCCTGGCCGCGGCGGGATCTTCCATCTGCTCACAGACGGCGACTTTGAATCCGGCCCTGATCAGCCTTGCAAGGTAGGCGTCAGCGGCATGCACGGGGACGCCGGCCATGGGAATGGGCTGGCCGGCGTGCGTGCCGCGGTGTGTCAGAGCGATGCCTATCGCCGCCGCCGCCTTGGCCGCGTCGTCGAAGAACAGCTCATAGAAATCGCCCATGCGAAAGAAGATCAGCGCGTCGGGCTGTTTGGCCTTGGCGTCGAAGTACTGGATCATGACCGGCGTTGCGCCCGCCGCCGGCGATGGCGCGGACAGAATCGGCGAGGCTGGGACTTCCATCGCCGGCGAAGCTACAGGCGCGACGACCACGCGTCAGCCCTTGACGCCCAGTTCAGGACGTCGATTCTGCTGCGCCATGGAGCGTTTGGCGGACTGCGTGATCCTGCCAGCTGGGCCTGGCGATGCGGCGGAACTGGCGCGGGTGCACGTTGCGTCCTGGCGCGAGACCTATGACGGGATCCTGCCTTCCGCCTATCTGGCTGCGATGCGCGCCGAGCCGCATGCGCGCCGTTGGCGCCGCGAGCTGACAGCGCCATCGCGGGGCGACATCGTTCTGGCGGTCGAAAGTTCCCGCGGCCTTGTGGGTTACTGCGCGGGCGCGGTGTCCGGAGCAGCGTCGGGGGCGGGCGAAGCGGAAGTCTTCACCCTCTATCTGATGAAGGCCGTTCAAGGCGCGGGGATTGGCCGCCAACTGCTCTGCGCCACAGCCAAGGTATTGCACGCCAGAGGCGCGCGGTCGCTGGGGCTCTGGGTTCTGGACGCCAATCGCGCCGCCCGGGGTTTCTATGAAAGGCTGGGCGGGCGGCCGGCTGGCCACCGTCCGGTGACGGGATGGGGCGGGCGCCTGAGCGAGACGGCCTATAGGTGGGAGACCATCGAGGTGCTCAGCGGAGCGGCTGGCTGAGACGTCGCCTAAGCTAGCTGGCGCGAGCCTCGGCCCCGGTCAGTCCGTCCCAGAACGTTCGGGCCTTTGCGAAGAAGCGGGCCGAACGCGGGTTCTGTTGATCTCCGCACAATCCGGCCAGTTCACGCATCAGGGTTTTCTGCGCGAAAGTGAGTTTGGTTGGCGTCTCGATGAACAGTTCGACGACCAGGTCGCCGCGTTCGCGCGAACGCAGGGAGGGCATTCCCCGGCCCTTCAGATGGACGGTGCGGCCGGTCTGTGCGCCTTCCGGCACCTTGATCCTGATCTTGCATTGGCCATCGCAGTTTTCGCCGCCGAGCAGGCAGGGCGCCTCGATTTCGCCGCCCAGAGCGGCGGTGGTCATCGGCACGGGGACCGAGCACAGCAGATCCAGGCCATCGCGCTGAAAGAGCTCATGGGGCTGAACGGAGACGAATATGTAGAGGTCGCCCCTGGGGCCGCCCCTGGCGCCGACGTCGCCTTCACCGGCCAGGCGGATCCGTGAGCCATCGTCGACACCGGGCGGTATGCGCACCTGGAGAACGCGTTCGCGACGGATCTGTCCACGGCCCTGGCAGGTCTGGCAGGGGTCGAGAACCAGCCGTCCCGCGCCCCCGCAGCGGGGGCAGGCGCTCTCCAGCGAAAAGAACCCCTGGCTCCTGCGGACCCGGCCGGCGCCGCCACACGAGCCGCACACCGTTGGGCTGGTGCCAGGCTTGGCGCCCGAGCCGTCACACGCCTCGCAGGCGACGGCGGCCGGAATGCGGATTTCCGACTCGGTTCCAGCGTAGGCCTGTTCCAGGATGATCTCCAGGTCATAGCGCAAGTCCTGGCCCCGCGCCGGGCCGCCGGGGCGCTGGCCCCGGCCGAACATGTCGCCAAAGACATCCCCGAAGACATCGTTGAAGATATCGTGGACATCGCCAAAACCGGCGCCGCCCCCGTTCAGTCCCGCGTGGCCGAAACGGTCATAGGCGCCCCGCTTCTTGGCGTCGGACAGCACCGAATAGGCTTCGTTGATTTCTTTGAACCGGGCCGAGGCGTCGACGCAGCCCCCGTTGCGATCGGGATGATGCTCCATGGCCAGCTTGCGGAATGCGGCTTTGAGACCGCTATCGTCGCAGCCTCGTTGCACGCCGAGCACTTCATAAAAGTCGCGCATCTTAAAGCTCGTGTTCGATATCGATGGCGAGGCGGCCGGCGGCGCGAATCCCTAGCGTCGGACCCTTCCACGCGGCCGCCCGCCTGTCCATCAGGACGCGGCCTTGTCTTCCGAGACCTCTTCGAACTCGGCATCGACGACGCCGTCTTCGGCCTTGTCCGTCGGCGCCGCGCCCTCGGACGAAGCGGCGCCCTGCTGGGCCTGGTACATCGCCTCGCCCAGCTTCATCGAGGCCTGCATCAGGGTCTGGGTCTTGGCCGCAATCGCCTCGACGTTTTCGCCCTCGCTCTCGGTCCTCAGATCGGAGACGGCTGCTTCGATGGCGCTCTTGTCAGCGGCGTCGACCTTGTCGCCGTGCTCGGCCAGCGCCTTCTCCGTGGAGTGGATCAGGGCGTCGGCGTGGTTCTTGGCCTCGACCAGCTCCTTGCGCTTCTTGTCCTCGGCGGCGTTGGCTTCCGCCTCCTTGACCATGGCCTCGATGTCGGTGTCCGAAAGACCCCCGTTGGCCTGGATGCGGATCGACTGCTCCTTGGCGGTGGCCTTGTCCCTGGCCGAGACGTTGACGATGCCGTTGGCGTCGATGTCGAAGGTGACTTCAACCTGTGGAATGCCGCGGGGGGCCGGCGGAATTCCGACCAGATCGAACTGCCCCAGCAACTTGTTGTCGCCGGCCATCGGCCGCTCGCCCTGAAACACCCGGATGGTGACCGCGTTCTGGTTGTCGTCGGCGGTCGAGAACACCTGGCTTTTCTTGGTCGGGATCGTCGTATTGCGTTCGATCAGGGGGGTGAATACGCCGCCCAGCGTCTCGATGCCGAGGGTCAGGGGCGTGACGTCGAGCAGCAGCACATCCTTGACATCGCCCTGCAGGACGCCAGCCTGGATCGCCGCGCCGAGGGCGACGACTTCGTCGGGATTGACCCCCTTGTGCGGTTCGCGGCCAAAGAATTCCTTCACCGTGTCGACGACCTTGGGCATGCGGGTCATGCCGCCGACCAGCACAACCTCGTCGATGTCGGACTTCTTCAGGCCCGCGTCGCTCAGGGCCCGCTCGCAAGGCCCGACCGTCTTGGCTATCAGATCCTCGACCAGAGCCTCCAGCTTGGCCCGCGAAAGCTTGATGTTGAGGTGCAGGGGCCCGGATGCGTTCATCGAAATGAACGGCAGGTTGACCTCGTACTGAGCGGTCGAGGACAATTCCTTCTTGGCCTTCTCAGCCTCTTCCTTGAGGCGCTGCAAGGCCAGCTTGTCCTTGCGCAGATCGACGCCCTGCTCCTTCTTGAACTCATCGGCTAGGTAGTCGACGATCCGCAGGTCGAAATCCTCGCCGCCCAGGAAGGTGTCGCCGTTGGTCGCCTTGACCTCGAAAACGCCGTCGCCGATCTCGAGAATGGAGACGTCGAAAGTGCCTCCGCCCAGATCGTAGACGGCGATCTTCTTGCCCTCGGTCTTTTCCAGGCCATAGGCCAGAGCCGCCGCCGTCGGTTCATTGATGATGCGCAGCACCTCGAGGCCGGCGATCTTGCCGGCGTCCTTGGTCGCCTGGCGCTGGGCGTCGTTGAAATAGGCCGGGACGGTTATCACCGCCTTCTCGACCTTTTCGCCTAGGTGGGCTTCGGCCGCTTCCTTCATCTTCTGGAGGATGAACGCGGAAATCTGCGGCGGCGAATAGTCCTTGCCGTGCGCGCGCACCCAGGCGTCGCCCGTCGGACCCTTGACGATTTCGTAGGGCACCATGCCCTTGTCCTTGGCGACGACGGGGTCGGCGAAATTACGCCCGATCAGGCGCTTGATCGCGAACAGCGTGTTCTCCGGATTGGTGACCGCCTGGCGCTTGGCCGGCTGGCCGACGAGGCGTTCGCCGTCGTCGAGGATGGCCACCACCGAGGGGGTCGTGCGCACGCCTTCGGCGTTTTCGATGACCTTGGGCTGTTTGCCCTCCATGATCGCCACACACGAATTGGTGGTGCCCAGATCGATACCGATAATCTTGCTCATCAGCTCTTACCTCGTTCTCTCAACTATGGACGGACGCGAAGGCCTTCTCACATGAAGCGCCTCAAAAGCGCCCATCCCCGGATGGATCGACCATCGCGCCTCCGATCTGGGACAGCCCGATGAAGCGATATTTCCCTTTGCTCGCGTTCCTGAACGAAGGCGCGCCTAGCTTCGAAAACGGATATGGGAACCAAGGCCAGTGTCGCAAGGGCGCGAGGGCGGCCAACTGGAAGCAGGCGGCCAAGCCTTGCGCGAACGGACAAGCAAAGCTGAAGGTCGGTGCGTGACCCCCGCTGGATTTTTGCATTTTCCACAACGCTTGGCTGGGCCAGCCCAGGAGGCGCTCCTCCGGCCCGTGCTCGCCGCCGCCGGGGCCGCGCCTTTCTATCGCCCGGTCACCCCTGGCGGAAGGCCGATGAGCGTGGAGATGACCAACCTGGGCCCGCTGGGCTGGACCACCGATGCCGGCGGCTACCGCTATCAGTCCGAGCATCCGGTGACTTGGGCGCCGTGGCCGCCCATTCCGGCGGTTCTGCTCGAGCTGTGGTCGGTGCTCGCCGATCCGGCGACGCCGCCGGACGCCTGCCTGGTCAATCTCTATCGCGGGGATGCGCGCATGGGCCTGCACCAGGATCGCGATGAAGCCGACTTAGGCTTTCCCGTGCTCTCGGTTTCCCTCGGCGACACGGCGGTCTTTCGCATCGGCGGAGCGGTGCGGGGCGGCCCGACTTCATCTTTTCGGCTAGCCAGCGGCGATGTCTGCGTGATGGGCGGCGAGGCTCGGCTCGCCTATCACGGGGTCGATCGCATCGTCGCCGGATCGTCCGGATTGATACCGGGCGGCGGCAGAATCAATCTCACGCTTCGCCGAGCCCGCCCGTCGGTCAGCTTAGGGCCGTTGACACAGGACCCCCGCTTGTCAAACGATGGGGAAACTCAAAACCTTCGACGAGGCGCCCGATGCAGAGATTGACCCGTCCCGAGGGCGCCGCGCCCGAGGATTTCCACCTGTCCAGGCCAAGCGTGGGCGCAGTCTTCTTCGCCGGCTATGCCGCGGCCGCCCTCAGCGCGACGGCCATGCCGATCCACACCGATGACGACGGCATCATCGTCGAGACCGTCACCTATCCGTCGGCCGGATTTGCGCTGCCGGCCTACCTGGCGCGCCCCAAAGCACCTGGACGGTTTCCGGCCGTGTTGGTGGTTTCGGAGGTGTTCGGCGTTCACGAGTACATCAAGGATGTCTGCCGCCGCCTGGCCAAGCTGGGCTATGTCGCCGTGGCCCCGGCCTTCTTCGTGCGCGTCGCCGATCCCGCGCCGATCAGTGATCTGTCGCAGGTGATCAAGATTGTCGACCAGGCCTCGGACCAGCAGGTCATGGGCGACATCGCCGCGACCCTGACGTTCCTCAAGTCCCAACCGTACGTGAACGCCGCGAAGCTGGCGGTGACCGGGTTTTGCTGGGGCGGCGGGATTACCTGGCTCGCCTGCGAGGAATTTACCGATTTTCGGGCCGGCGTCGCCTGGTACGGGCGCATGGCCCCCTTGCCAGGCGCGCCGGACGACCCCCGCCGACTATGGCCTATCCGCCTGATAGGTCAGCTGCACGCACCGGTGCTGGGCCTCTACGGCGCCAAGGACGGGCTTGCCGCCGCGATACAGGCGATGCGGGCGGCTCTGGCCGGGGCGGGCAAGACTGGAACCGAAATCATCGTCTATCCCGACGCGGGCCACGGCTTCCATGCCGACTATCGCGATAGCTACAACGGCCCGGACGCCAGGGACGGTTGGGCGCGCATGCTGGCCCACTTCGCCAACAACGGCGTCGGCCCCCGCGCGTACAAAGCCTGAACCCTAGCCCCGCAGCTTGCGGACCAAGGTCTCCAGGTCGCGGTTCAATTGCGGGTCGAGTGCGCGCAGCTCCTCGATCCGCCGTACCGCGTGCAGGACCGTGGTGTGGTCGCGGCCGCCGAACCGGCGTCCGATATCCGGAAGAGACCGCGTCGTCAGCTGTTTGGCCAGCCACATCGCCGCCTGCCTGGGCCGCGCCACGGCGCGGGTGCGACGCTCGGAAAGCAGATCGACCTGTTTCAAGCCGAAATGTTCGCAGGCGGCCTTCTGGATTTCGTCGACGGTGACCCGTCGCTCGCCCCCTCGCAGGTGCGGGCGCAGCAGGCTCTGGGCTTCATCGAGGCTGAGCGCGCCAACGCCCGCGCCGGCCCGCACGATCAGGGTGTTCAGCGCGCCTTCCAGCTCGCGGACGCTGTCGGTGAAACGGTCGGCGAGGAACTGGAGAACCTCGGGCCGTAACGCGCCGGAAAAGCCTTGCTGGCGTCCCAAAACCTGAAGTTTGCGTTCGAGGATGCCCAGTCTCAAAGACCGGTCGGCCGGCTCGATACCGCAGACCAGTCCGCAGGAAAGGTGCGAGCGCAGGCGGGCGTCGATCTCGAGCAGCCCGGACGGCGCGCGGTCGGCGGAAAACACCACCCGACGGCCGTCCTCCATCAGCGCCGCCAGGGTGTGAAAGAGCTCTTCCTGTGTCGATTGCTTGCCGCCGATGAAATGAACATCGTCGATGAGCAGCAGATCGGCTGAGCGGAGATCCTCCTTGAACGCCGCGGTCTGTTTTTCCATCAACGCGCGCACGAAGCTGGAAAGAAAGCGCTCCGCGGTCAGGTAGACCACCCGACGCGTCGGAGCCGTCTTCATCGCTTCCCAGGCCAGCGCATTGAGCAGGTGGGTTTTTCCAAACCCGTATGGGCCGTGAAAGACGACCGGATTGAAGTGGCCGTCGGCCCAGGAGGCTACGCGACGGGCGACCGCATGAGCGAACTCATTGGCCGGCCCGGCGACAAAACTTTCAAAGGTGAAGCGGTCCTGCAGGCCGCCGGTTCTGGAAGACTTGAACGGTAGCGCGCCACCGGTCATCGCCGGGTCGTTCGCCACCGGGCCTACGGCTTCGCTCGGGGGCGCCCGGTCGTTGTCCGCGCCGCTCTCGGCCTCGAATTCCAGGCGCGACTTGAGGCGCAGCACGCGGCCTTGCGGATCGATCGCCGCCCAGATTTCACCGATCCGCCGCCAAGCATAGCGTCGGATCCAGTCGCGGGCGATGCCGGTGGGCGTCACCACGCAGAGTCCGCCGTCGCTGCCAGCCCTAAGCGAAGCGTGGGCCAGCCATGACCCGTATGTATCGTCCCCGAACTCCCCCTTGAGCGTCAGGCAGGCGCGTGTCCACACCGTCGCGTCCGGCGCAGACTGATCCGGGCCGAGATGTTCCTTGATCGCCATTTGGCTCATTTTTTCCCTGCCCTCTCCGTCTTCCGGCTGGAAGAAGGTTGGCGCGCGCCCCCACGACGCGTGACCCTTAGTTTTCAACACACACAGAGATGCCCTCGGCGGAGTTTGATGGCCTCCGCCGCCGTTTTTTCGTCCGTACAAGATCAAAAGCTTGAGGGGCGCAGACTAGTCCTGGCCCCCCCTTCGTCAACGATGAATCGGAGCGATCAAAGCCGATATTTCTGTTGACATCAGCGGGCCAAGGACGGGCAAGGGAAATCCGCGCGATCACAAATTGCACAGGGGCCGATTGGTCGAATTTGTCGCAGGTTCGAGCCCGGCGGAAATCCGCCCGGCGGGACATCTTTCTAGATAATAGATTGAATATACAGAGACTTAAGGGCTCACTCGTGAGATCACGCGGCCGCCAGTTTCCTTAACTGGGCGTGCAGACGCGATACCTTGCGCGCGCCGGTATTCCTGTGCATGACGCCTTTGCCAACGGCCCGCATCAGCTCCGACTGGGCGAGAGAAAAAGCCGCTGTCGCGGCGCCCGCATCGCCGGCGGCGAGGGCCTCTTCGAACTTGCGAAGAAAGGTGCGCACGCGAGAGCGGCGCGCCTTGTTGACTTCCGTGCGGCGCTCGATCTTGCGAATGGCTTTCTTGGCGCCGGGGTTGTTGGCCATCGATGGTCTCGTCTTTTCTTAAGGCGCGCTCGGGTCCGTCTATCGAATGTAAACGGCCGGCGAAAACAGGGAGGCGCGGATATAGGCGAAGGGGCCTATCCGGTCAATCTGAGCTCGGCCGCGCCACTCACGGTCCTTCGACCGCCAGGCCCTTGGCTCGCAGGAGCGCGGGGACGCCCCCTGGGCCAATCAGGTGGCCCATGCCGACCACGACCACGATCATGCCGCCCTTGGCGAGCCTTCGTTGGAGCACGCCTGCCCAGCGGCGGTTCCTGTCGGTCATCAGGCGGCGATAGAGCGCCGGCGAGGCGATGAGCAGCGGCGTCAGGGCCTCGGCGCGCAGGGCGGAAAGATCTCCCGCCATCCAATCGCTGACCAGCTGATGGTAGGCGTCGGGCTTGTCGTGGATTTCAGTCAGGCTCTGATCGAGCGACGCGACCTGGTCGGCCATCGGCGCGCCGGCCAAAAAGCCGATCTGCTGGGCGGGCGTCTCCAGGGCGCGCCTGCGAACGGTAAGGGGGGTCAATGTCTGAAGCTGTCGCTCGACGCCCTGATCGGCCCGTGCGCCCCCCTTCATGTCGACAACCAGAGAGAGCGTCATCTCCGCCAGCCATGGCCGCATCCGCTCCATGAAGGCAGACGATAACCCCAGCGCCAGGTCCGTTTGGCGCAGCCGCTCGCCCAGGGCGGGATCGAGATGGCGCAGCAGGCTGTCGTCGGGGGCGAGCTCGCCGCGGGCCAGGGCCAGGCGGGCGGCCTGCGCATCGGCGGCGTCATCGATCGGCAGTTCGAACCACAGCTCGTCAGCGTGGGCCAGGGCCGAGGTGAGTTCCGCCGGCCGCCAGTCGAGGCCAGGGGGAAGCAGGTGCACCGAGCCAAACAGAACCAGGGTCCCGTGGCGGCCGTGCACGGTCCAGACCGGCGGCTGGGCGAAAGCTTGGCCGCAGGCGAGGACAAGCGCCATAAACATCGCGGGCGGGGCGAAGAGACTCCACCCTTTGGAAGCGCGCGGCCGTCTCACCGCTGACACCGCGGGCAAAAGAAGGTCGAGCGCCCCGACTGGACGATGCGCGATACGACTCCGCCGCAGCCGCGCCTACGGCAGGCTTCCCCCTCGCGGCCGTAAACTTCGAAGCGATGCTGGAAATAGCCAAGCGCGCCGTCGGCCCCGGCATAGTCGCGCAGGGTTGAGCCTCCCGCCTCGATGGCGGCATCGAGGACCGACCGGACGGCGGCGACAATCCGTGCTCTCGCGGCCCTGGAAATCGTCGAGGCGGGCCCGATCGGCGAGACGCGGGCGCGATGGAGCACCTCGCAGACGTAGATGTTGCCAAGTCCGGCGACGATCCTCTGGTCAAGCAGCAGGGTCTTGGCGCCCTGCCGCCGACCGGCGAAAGCGCGCGCCAGATGAGCCTCGTCGAAACCGCCCTCGAGCGGCTCGGGCCCCATGAACGCGAACCACGGGTGGCTCGCGAGTTCGGTGCTTTCGATCAGGTCCATGAACCCGAAGCGCCGGGCGTCGAAGAAGGTGACCCGCGCGCCGGCTTCCGTCTCGAAGACCACGTGCGCGTGCTTGGGATTGGCCGGCGCGGCCCGCACGAAGGGAACCGCCGGCTTTGCGGGGGGCAGGCCCGCGATCTCGAAACGCCCTGTCATGCCCAGATGCATGACCAGGCTCACGCCACGATCGAGGGGGCCGATGATGAACTTGCCTCGCCGCTCGAGGCGCTCGATCCTGGATCCGGTGAGCCTTTGGACGAACCCCTGCGGTAATGGAAATCGCAAGTCCGGACGCCGCGCCTCGACGCGCGCCAGTCTCGCGCCGGCCAGCGCCGGTTCGAGCCCGCGCCGCACTGTCTCAACCTCGGGAAGTTCGGGCACGCGTGGTGACTAAAGCAACACGGCCTCGTCCGCCACGCCCTGTGCTGGCGCGCGCCGGGCTTCGGGACTAAGAGCCGTTGCGATGAGCCAGAGCGTCGCCAGTTTCGGCAATCGCGATGTCGATCCGGCCGACAAGCCACGCCTGGTTAAAGGCGTCTTCGACCGCGTGGCCGGTCGCTACGACCTGATGAACGATCTGATGAGCCTGGGCGTGCACCGGCTCTGGAAAGACGCGGCGGCGGCCCGGCTCAATCCGCAACCGGGCGAACTCGTCATCGATTGCGCCGGGGGCACCGGAGACATGGCGCGGCGCCTTTCGGCGATGGCCGAGGCCGCGCGCAAGCGGCGCGGAGGCGCCCCAGCGCGCACGATCGTCGTCGACCTTACCGCCGCGATGCTTTCCGCTGGGCGCGCTCGCGGGCCGTTCAAGGGCGTCTATTGGGCCGCGGGTGACGCCCAAGCCTTGCCGTTCGGGGATGGCGCGGCGGACGCCTATTGTATCGCCTTTGGCCTGCGCAACGTCACCGACGTGCAGGGCGCGCTTGGCGAGGCTCGACGGGTCCTGAAACCGGGAGGGCGTTTCGTCTGCCTGGAGTTCTCAACGCCGGTGACCTCGGTCGTCGCCAAGGTCTACGACGCCTATTCCTTCAGGCTGATACCCGCGGTCGGCGCGGCCGTGGCTCGGGATCGGCAGGCTTACGAGTACCTGGTCGAGAGCATCCGCCGTTTTCCCGATCAGCGCCGCCTGCTGGCGATGATGACGCAGGCGGGCTTTTCACGCGCCTCGGTCAGCAACTTCTCCGGCGGCGTCTGCGCCCTGCATCAGGGCTGGGCGCTGTAGGGCGAGCATGGGGGCGTTGGCGTCCTTCGCCCGGCTGATCGCGGCGGGCTGGATACTGGTTCGCGCCGACGCTCTGGCGCCGCGCGAGATCGATCCGATACTGCCCGTCGGGCCGCGGGCCTTGGCCCGGGCGTTGCGGATTTTTTCCGGCCCGGCGTCGCGGCGAGGGCGCGCCGGCGAGCGCCTGGCGCGATGTCTCGAGACCCTCGGGCCGGTGGCGATCAAGTTCGGCCAGTTCCTGGCGACCCGGGCCGACATCTTCGGCGGTCTGTTCTGCGAGGACCTCTCCCGTCTCAAGGATCGGCTTGCCCCCTTTCCGACCGCCGAGGCCAGGGCCGAAATCGAGCGGGGATTGGGCCGGCCGCTGAGCGCGATCTTCGCCAGTTTTGAAGAGCCGATCGCCGCCGCATCGCTGGCCCAGGCCCACCGCGTCACCCTCTTGGACGGGCGACCCGGCGCGGTGAAGGTGCTGCGGCCCGGCATCGAAGCGCGCGTCGCCAGGGACGGCGCGGCCCTGAAACTGGCCGGCGATATCATCGGCGCCTGGGTTCCAGCGGCGCGCCGCCTCGAGCCGGAGGCGCTCGTCGCCACCGTTCTGCGCACCCTGCAACTGGAGCTCGACCTGCGTCTCGAAGCCGCCGGCGCCGACGAGCTTCGCGTGGCCATGGCGGCCGACCCCTATATGCGGGCGCCCAGGGTCATCTGGGAGGGTGTCGCGCAGCGGGTGCTGACCCTGGAGTTGGCGCAAGGCATTGCTCTTTCCGATCCGCTCAGCCTGCAGCAGCCGGGCCTGGACCGGCGGGGCCTCGCGGACAACCTCGTTCGGGCCTTTCTGGCCCAGGCGCTGGACCACGGCGTCTTTCACGCCGACCTTCACGAGGGCAATCTGTTCGTCGAGGCGCCGGCGATCCTCACCGCCGTGGACTTCGGCATTATCGGCCGGCTTGGGCCCGGCGAGCGCCGCTATCTGGCCGAGATCCTCTGGGGTTTTCTTCAACGGGATTATCCGCGGGTCGCGGCGATCCACTTCGACGCGGGCTACGTTCGCGCCGACCAGGATCGGGCGGCGTTCGCGCAGGCGCTGCGCGCGGTAGGCGAACCGGTGTTTGGGCGAACGGCGACCAACCTTTCCATGGGCCGGCTCCTGGCCCAGCTGTTTCAGATCACCGCCCTTTTCGACATGCGTCTGCGCCCTGAGCTGGTCTTGCTGCAGAAGACCATGGTCACGGTCGAAGGCGTGGCGCGGGTCATCGACCCGGACCACGACATCTGGGCCGCCGCCGAACCGGTCGTGCGGCGCTGGATAGCGCGCGAACTGTCGCCCGTGGCAAGGGCCCGAAGCCTGGCGCGGGACGCGTTTGCCGCCGTCGCCGCCCTGGCCCGCCTGGCCGAGCGCGAGCAAGAACCGCCGCTACTCATCCCTGCGCGCAACGACACCGTCACGCCGCTGCTGGCGTTCGCTTGCGGAGTGGTCGTGGCGGCCCTGGCCTTCGCCCTCACCGTCCTGGTCCGGTGAGGGCGAGCGGTCTCTAGTGTGCCGGATCTGAAGTTCGACTGCTCGCTGGATCGTCCACTGAGCGAACTTCAGATCCGAAAAGCACACTAGAAAACATATACTTGTCTAGTGTCCTTATCGATTCCGAAGTTCGTCGGAGCTCGCCATCTGCGCAAGCGAACTTCGGAATCGGGACACTAGCCTCAGCTCTGGTCTGAGCCGGTGTCGGAACCGGTCTTGCCGCGTTGGGCTTCCCGATCCTTCTGCTGGGTCCAGTACGATGCGCCGTCACGCGGCTTGAACATCGTGCGCGGAGCCCCGTCTTTGGAGACCACCGCGAAGACGTTGGTCTTGGCGGCGTACATCAGGCGGTCGCCGTTCTTACGATCGAGGGTTTCGATATCGCTGGGCGGCCGCTCGATAAAGGCGTGGACCTTGGTCACGTAATCGGTCTCGCTTCTGGCCCCGAAGTCGCCGCCATTCTTGGCGAACTGATACTGAGCGTTATCTTCGGCCGAATGCTTGCGATTGGCGGCCCACATCGGTTTGCCATTGACCAGGGGAACCGCGGCCTGGCTTGGTCCATAGCCGCTGGCCTGGTTGACGCTCGATGAATAAGGCGCCGGAGCCGCCTCGTTCGCGCCGGCCACCGCCGACGGCTTTTGCCCGCAGGCGCCGAGCCCGAGGGCCAGGGCGGCGGCGCCAAGAAACAGCACTACTCTCATGTTCGTCTCTCCCGTGTGATAAGCCAAAGATGATGGGCACTGGAACAAACAAAGAACAATTGCGGCGGTTTGTCCAGAGGGAGTCTCGGAATCAATGAGCGTCGCCCCTGCCGAAGGCCTTCACGCGGCGCCCGACAAGCGCGTGCTTCTGATCGTCGGCGGCGGCATCGCGGCCTACAAGGCGCTCGAACTGGTGCGCCTGCTGCGCAAGGCGCAGGTCGCCGTGAGGCCGATCCTGACCGCGGCGGGGGCCCAGTTCGTCACGCCGCTGTCGCTCTCTACCCTGGCCGAGGATGAGGTCCGGGGCGACCTCTTCGCCCTCGGCGACGAGGCGAAAATGGGCCACATCGAACTTTCCCGCTCCGCCGACCTGATCGTCGTCGCGCCGGCGACGGCCAATCTGATGGCCAAGCTGGCGGCGGGCCAGGCCGACGACTTGGCGTCGACGACGCTGCTGGCCACCGACAAGCCGGTGCTGATGGCGCCGGCGATGAACGTGCGCATGTGGACCCATGCGGCGACCCGGCGAAACCTCGCAACGCTCCAGGGGGATGGCGTGATATTCGTGGGCCCGGACGAGGGGGCGATGGCCTGCGGCGAGTTTGGCCCTGGGCGCATGGCCGAGCCATCGGCGATCCTCGAAGCTATTCTGGGCGCCCTGTCGGAGCATCGGGGAAACAGTCTGGGCGGCAGGCATGTGCTGGTCACCGCCGGGCCCACGGCCGAGCCGATCGATCCGGTTCGGGTCCTGACCAACCGTTCGAGCGGCAAGCAGGGCTATGCAATCGCCAAGGCTCTCCAAGCGCTGGGCGCGCGCGTGACCCTGGTTTCCGGGCCGACCGCGCTCGCCGCGCCAACGGGTGTCGATAGAGTCTCGGTCGAGACCGCCGAAGAGATGCTGGCGGCCTGCCGCGCGGCATTGCCTGCTCATGCCGCGGTGTGCGTCGCCGCGGTGTCCGACTGGCGTCCGGACGCGGCCTATGGGGTCAAGCTCAAGAAGGGCAAGGACGGGCCGCCGACCATCACCCTGGTCGAAAACCCCGACATTCTGGCCCACCTCGCGGCCGCCGGACCCCTGCGACCGGGCCTGGTGGTCGGTTTCGCCGCCGAGACCGACGATCTGGAAGCCAATGCAAAAGCCAAGCTCTCCCGCAAGGGCTGCGACTGGATCGTCGCCAACGACGTCGGCCGGTCCGGGACGATGGGCGGCGATGACAATGAAATCCTGCTGGTCGACGCGGAAGGGGTCGAGCGTTGGCCCATGGCCTCCAAGGCCGAGGTGGCGCGGCGTCTGGCGGGCCGCATCGCCACGGCGCTGGCATGAGCCTGACCATCGAAGTTAGGCGCCTGGCCCATGGGCTCGATCTTCCCCTGCCCGCCTATGAGACCGCCGGGGCGGCCGGCATGGACCTGCGCGCCGCTGTTCCCGCTGACGCGCCGCTGATCCTCGCGCCCGGTCAAAGGGCCGCGGCCCCGACAGGCATCGCCATCGCCCTGCCGGAGGGCTACGAGGCGCAGGTGCGGCCCAGATCCGGCTTGGCCCTGCGCAGCGGCATCACCCAGCTCAACACGCCCGGCACCATCGACCGCGACTATCGCGGCGAGATCAGGGTCATCCTGATCAACCATGGCCAGGAGGAGGTCGTGGTCCGGCGTGGCGACCGCATCGCCCAGCTGGTCATCGCCCCGGTGGTTCGCGCCGCCTGGACGGTGGTGCAGACCCTGGCCGATACGCCGCGAGGTGAAGGGGGCTTCGGCTCGACCGGCGAGGGCTGATCCAGGCGCAAGCGGGTAAAGCGAATTGCGATCCGGTTGATCGCCGCCTTGCGCCCCCTCCACCTTCCGCTTCGCGGGCGGTCCCCCTCCCCCGCGGCGCTGCGCTTGCGGGGGAGGAATTTTCCTTTCTAAAGTCCTGCCCCGCGCAGCGGGGAAGGTGGCGCGGCGCTTTTGTTTGCGCCGTGACGGAAGGGGCGCACGGCGGATAAATCTAATCGGAAGAGCGCTAGTTTTCAGTTGGCGCATCCCGGAAACCCAGGACGTCGGCCATCGTATAGAGTCCGGTCGGCCGGCCGACGATCCACAGCGCCGCTTCGAGAGCCCCGCGGGCGAAGAGGCGTCGATTTCGCGCCGAATGGGAGAGGGTCAGGATTTCGTCGTCGGAGGCGAACACCACCGCATGTTCGCCGACAATGCCGCCACCGCGCAGGCTGCTAAAGCCGATATCGCCTTGGCGGCGAGGCGGGTCGGCGCCTTCGCGCGGGGGGCCCCGCAGGTCAGCCAGCCGCGCGCCTCGTCCCCGAGCGGCGGCCTCGCCCAGCATCAAAGCCGTGCCGGAGGGCGCGTCCCGCTTGCGCCGGTGGTGGGCTTCGAAGATTTCAATATCCCAGTCCGCCCGGCCCAGGCGCCGCGCGGTCTCTTCGACGATGCCGGCCAGGATATTGGCGCCCAGGGAAAAGTTTCCGGACTTGACCATGGCGAGGCTCAGGGCCGCCCTTCCGAGGGTGTTTTCCTGTTCGGAGCTAAAACCCGTGGAGCCGATGACCAGCGCCGGGCCGCCGGCCGCGGCGGCGCGCATCGCCAGCTCGCAGGACGCGGCGGCGGTGGAAAAATCGATGATCACGTCGCAGCCGGCGAGCGTGCGGCCCAGGCCCGCCGCATCGTCGCGATCGAAGGATCCGCCGAGCGTGACGCCTTGGCTGTCAACGACCAGCTGCGCGACCACGGCGCCCATTTCACCAAGGCCGCCGGCGATGCCGACGCGAATTGGAACGCCCACGACCATTCTCGCCTCCCCCATTGGGCAAATGAGCCCCGCCCCGCCGGGCCATGAGCAAATGGGCACATTCAGTTGTCGCGATCCAGGCCCGCCGCTAGGGTGTTGGCCCATTTCCGATGCGAGGGGCGGCCGCGTCGGCCTGCCGGCGCGCCGGCGGTCCCATGAGGTTGAAGACCCGATGAGCGACGCCGAAAAGCGCACCTTCACCGACGATGAGGCGCTGGCCTTCCACAGATATCCCACCCCGGGCAAGATCGCCGTTGCGCCCACCAAGCCAATGGCCACCCAGCGCGACCTGTCGCTGGCCTACTCCCCCGGCGTTGCGGTCCCGGTCCTGGCCATCGCCCAGGATCCCGACCTCGCCTACGACTACACGTCCAAGGGCAACATGGTCGCGGTGATCTCCAACGGCACCGCCATCCTGGGCCTGGGAGATCTGGGCGCGCTGGCGGCCAAGCCGGTGATGGAAGGCAAATGCGTGCTTTTCAAGCGCTTCGCCGATGTCGACAGCATCGACATCGAGGTCATGGCCCGCGATCCGGACGAGATCATCACCGTGGTCAAGAACATCGGGGTGACCTTCGGCGCGATCAATCTGGAGGACATCAAGAGCCCCGAATGCTTCCGGATCGAGACCGAGCTGCAGGAACTCCTGGACATCCCGGTCTTTCACGACGACCAGCATGGCACCGCGATCATCTCGGCGGCCGGACTGATCAACGCCTGCGCCATCACCGGCCGGCGGCTCGAGGACATCAAGCTGGTCCTGTGCGGCGCCGGGGCCGCGGGCATCGCCTCGCTCGAACTGATCAAGGCCATGGGCGTGGCGCCGGCCAACTGCATCGCCGTCGACATGACCGGGGTCATCTACCGCGGGCGCGAGCAGGGCATGAACCAATGGAAGTCGGCCCACGCCGTCGACACCGACGCGCGCACCCTGGCCGACGCGATGAAGGGGGCTGACGTGTTCCTGGGGCTATCGGCCAAGGACGCGGTCACCCAGGACATGGTCCGGTCGATGGCCGACCGGCCGATCATCTTCGCAATGGCCAACCCCGATCCGGAAATCACCCCCGAGGAAGTCCATGCCGTGCGGCCCGACGCCATCGTCGCCACCGGCCGCTCGGACTATCCCAACCAGGTCAATAATGTCCTGGGCTTTCCCTATATCTTCCGCGGCGCGCTCGACGTCCGCGCCCGGCGCGTGAACCTGGAGATGAAGATCGCCTGCGCGAAGGCCCTGGCGGCGCTGGCCCGCGAGGATGTCCCCGACGAGGTCGCCGCCGCCTATCATGGGCTGCAGCTGAAGTTCGGTCCGCAGTACATCATCCCGACGCCGTTCGATCCGCGGCTGATCCACTACATTCCGCCCTTCGTGGCCCAGGCGGCCATGGACAGCGGCGTGGCCCGGCGGCCGATCGTCGACATGGACGCCTATCGCGACAGCCTGGCGCGGCGGCTCGACCCGACGGCGGGTTTTCTGCAGAAGATTTCCGGCGCGGTGCAGTCGGGACCGGCCAAACGCATCGTTTTCGCAGAGGGGGAAGAGCCCAGCGTCATCCGGGCCGCCTATGCCTTTCAGGTGCAGGGCCTTGGCGCGGCCGTGCTCGTCGGCCGCGAGGATCTGGTGCGCGAAAACATGCGGCTAGCCGGTCTCGATCCGGCCGAGGTAAAGCTGGAAGTGATCAACGCCCGGGTCTCGCAGCACAATGCGGAATTCGTCGATTTTCTCTACGCGCGCCTGCGCCGCAAAGGCTATCTGAAGCGCGACGTCCAGCGGCTGATCAATCAGGATCGCAACTCCTTCGCCGCCTCGATGGTCGCCTTGGGCTACGCCGACGGGGTGGTCACCGGGGTCACCCGCAACTTCGATCAGGTGCTCGAGGAGGTCCTCCGGGTCATAGACCCGGCGCCGGGCGGTCGGATCATGGGCATGAGCATCGTCCTGGCCAAGGGCCAGACCCTGTTCATCGCCGACACCAACGTCACCGAAATGCCCGAGGCCGACGAGCTGGTCGAGATCGCCTGCGAGGCTGCGCGCGCGGTGCGCAGGCTGGGCTTCACCCCCCGCGTGGCCTTCATGTCCTATTCGACCTTCGGCAACCCGATGGGGGTGCGCTCGCAGAAGGTGCGCGAGGCGGTCGAACTTCTCGACAGCCGCGGCGACGCCGGGTTCGAATACGAGGGCGAGATTCCCCCCGACCTGGCGCTCGATCTCGATCTGGCCGCCCGCGAAAACTATCCGTTCATGCGCCTGACCGACCGGGCCAACGTGCTGATCATGCCGGCCATTCATTCCGCCTCGATCTCGACCAAGCTGGTCCAGTCGCTGGGTGGGGCGACCGTCGTCGGACCGATCCTGCTGGGACTGTCCAAATCGGTGCAGATCTGCCCGCTCTCCGCCTCGGTGTCGAAGATCCTGACCATGGCGCAGATGGCCGCTTATGAGGGCCCTTTGGCGGAGGTGAACGCGCCTCTCTAGTGGATAGAATCTGACACTTGGCGCCACCCGCAGACCGCCATGAAAGCCTATCTGGTGCTCGACTTCTCCATTCGCGACTTCCCGGGCTTCCGGGCGTACATTTCCGCAATCCCTGCCTTCATCGAGAAGCACGGGGGGAGATACATCGTCCGGGGGGTCGAGCCGACCGTCATGGAGGGCGACTGGGCTCCCGAGCTGATGGTCATTCTCGAGTTTCCCTCGCGCCAGAACGCAAAGGCGTTCCTGGACGACCCCGAGACTCAGCCGCTCTTCGACGTGCGCCATAAGACGACCATCAGCAAACTGGTTCTGGTTGACGGATGCTCCTGAAGTCCGTGGCCAGGCGCGGTTAGTTCGGAGATCGGCTGGAGGCCCTTCCGACCGGGCTTGGTCCGGCCTTGCGCCCCTTCCACCCCCGCGCTTGCAGCGCGGCGGTCCCCCTTCCCCGCGTTGTGCGTGTGAAGGATTTCCGGTTTTGCCCGCGGGAAGAGGTGCGGAGCGGCGAGGGTCGCGACGTGGCGGATTGGTGGGAAGGCGC
>Ga0208849_1001211_pt1 | contig 19016 bp, 16 predicted proteins | sample NGESurdeep072012_10_FD_184470 | JGI IMG/M metagenome (GOLD analysis project Ga0208849, IMG submission 184470) | Arctic peat soil microbial communities from Barrow, Alaska - NGEE Surface sample 53-3 deep-072012 (SPAdes) | ecosystem: Environmental > Terrestrial > Soil > Wetlands > Peat ... | reverse complement strand
ACAACGTGTGCGATTACATGCGCGCGGCCGACGTGCTCGTGTCAAAGCCTGGCGGGCTCACAAGTTCGGAAGCGCTCGCTTCCGGACTCCCGCTCGTCATGCTGCGCCCGTTGCCGGGGCAAGAAGAACGCAACACGCGGTATCTGCAAGAGCGCGGCGTCGGCATTCGCGTGCAGACATCGCGCGAACTTGCGCCGGCGATCGACGACTTGCTCGGCAATGCCGCAGCGTTGGAGCGGATGCGGCGCGCAGCTCGTTCTCTGGCTCACCCGGATGCTGCCGAATCCATCACACAGATCATCGCACGGCTTGGGCGCCGGGTGCCGCGCGCTTGATGTGCGTGCCCCGGTTGTGGTAAACTGACGGGCGGCTCGTGGAGAGATGGCCGAGTTGGCTGAAGGCGGCGGTTTGCTAAACCGTTATAGTGCTTTTAAGGCGCTATCGAGGGTTCGAATCCCTCTCTCTCCGCCAGGACAGTACGCGCTCGTAGTTCAGCTGGATTAGAATGCCAGACTACGAATCTGGAGGTCGGGGGTTCGAGTCCCTCCGAGCGCGATCCATCAGCGGTCGCCGGTTCCTCGAAAGGGCCGACGACCGCACAATTCGGTGCCTGCCTCGGTAGCTCAGTGGTAGAGCAGGGGACTCATAAGCCCTTGGTCGCAAGTTCGAGTCTTGCCCGAGGCACCACGTCCGCGCCCGTAGCTCAACTGGATAGAGTGTCGGCCTCCGAAGCCGAAGGTTGGTGGTTCGAGCCCACTCGGGCGCAGATTCGATCCGCGGAGGATATGGCCGTCGACGACACCGCGATGATGCGCAGGGCGCTCGAGCTGGCGCAGATCGCGGGAGCTCGCGGCGACGTGCCCGTCGGAGCAGTGGTGACAATCGACGGTGAGATCGCAGCTGTCGGATTCAACCAGAAAGAAGCCAACCACGATCCGACCGCTCATGCTGAAATCGTCGCGCTCCGGCAGGCCGCCGCAAGGCAGAAGGGCTGGCGCTTAGCGAACGCCACGCTTTACGTCACCAAAGAGCCGTGCGTCATGTGCGCGGGCGCGTGCGTCGGCGCTCGCATCGCGCGCCTGGTGTATGCGTGCTCGGATCCAAAGGGTGGAGGCGCCGGTTCCGTCTTCGATGTGACGGCCAGTGCACTGCTCAATCACCGCATCACGGTCGAAAAGGGGATCTTGCAAGACGAAGCATCGGCGATGCTGAAGGCATTCTTCCAAGCGAAGCGCGAGGACGGCCTCGAGCTTTGACGATATCTTGTGTACGGAGAGGTGGCAGAGTTGGTTGATCGCGCTCGCCTCGAAAGCGAGTAACGGCTAAAAACCGTTCGGGGGTTCGAATCCCTCCCTCTCCGCCAGCGTTTTGATGAAGCCACGCAAAGAGTGGCCATCCTTTGTTGTAGTAGGGTGAGCATCGCTCACCCAAATGGGCAAGCGATGCTTGCCCTCCTACAGAAACGGCTTGAGCAAGGAAGGCGCAGGCCCGGCTTGAATTCGTCGCTTCAGGAAACCGCAACGGTCGACCGCGAAGGTCGGCCGCTTTCGTTCCGCGCGGAGAGGTGCTGGAGTGGTTGAACAGGCACGCCTGGAAAGCGTGTAGGCGCCTAAAACGTCTCGAGGGTTCGAATCCCTCCCTCTCCGTTCGCATGGGAGGCGTCGACCGTCCAGGGCCCGCGCGACGAAAACCCGCTAACCCCGTCAGGACCGGAAGGTAGCAGCGGCGTGCGGGACCTTTCGAGTGCCGCGGAAAGCTCTGGGCACGAGCCTCCCCCAGCTTTGGCATAGAAGAGAGTGATCGTCGTCGCGCGCCCGGGACACGGCGGTCACAGTGGATCAGCAAGGGCAGGACTCACCTGACCCGATTCGAAGCCCATCGGAGGCCGGCTTGATGACCGACGCATTTCAAACGTTTATCGACGGCCTCGCGGCTGCGGCGACCACCCCGCAATTTGCTGCCGGTGCCCTTTTCGCGGTAGTCGCAATCGGGCTGTACCATTGGGGCATTGCCCGTCCACGGTTCGGAGCGGCTAGGCGCAGAGCGGAGCCCGGCGCAACCGCAGTCCCACCGGACCTTACAGAGCTGAAGAGCCGGCTCGCCTCGCTGGAATCGCAGGCGGGACGTGCGCTACAAAACGTCGGGTTCGTGCGTTTCAACGCCTTTCCAGACGTGGGATCGGAACTCTCTTATGCGCTCGCGGTGTGTGACGAGCGCGGCAATGGGTTCATCGTGTCGAGCATCTACTCGCGCGAAGAAGTTCGGACCTATGCCAAGGCGGTGCGGAATTTCACTGCCGACAAAGAGGTGAGCACTGAAGAGCGCGACGCGCTCGCCCAGGCACAAGGCCTGATAGCGAGCCGCAAGCGCGCCTGACGCGACGTAATGGATGCGGCGCGAGCTCCCTTGGCAAGCGATGCAAGCACTACAGGGGAGTCGTGTGAAAAACTTCTTGCTCTCGCCGCATAAGCGGCTCCTTATCAAAATCATCCCTCACCACACCGAATCGATATACAAGATCGAGATTTCTCATTTGCATCTGGCCGTCACGGCGCTATGCACCGCGTTGCTTTGCATCGCGCTGATGGTGTCCCATGTCGGCGCGGTGCATGCGGCGGAAGCGAAGGTACAGACGCTTCAGCGCATGGACGCGCAGCAGAAAAAACAGCTCGCCGACATTTCCAAACAGACGCAATCGATTTGGAAGCGGCTCAAACTGCTGCAGCAAAATGAAAAAGAGATCCGCACGCTGACGGGGATCGGGGCGAAGAAGACGCCGGCAAAAGCGACGATGCTGATAACGCCGCAGCGCGCGGGCATGCAGCCGCAATCTCATGCGGCGCGGGTCGGCGTTTCGGCGCGCACGGTGTCGCCGCTTTGGTCGGCGTTCGCGCAGTGGCTCACCGGAGGACGCGAAGGCGGGCCGATTTCTTTTGCAAGCGAGTCGGAGCAGTTGGCCGCGCTCAACGTGCAGTTGAATCACGTGTGGGTTGAAGAGAGCTTGCTTAAGTCGCAAGCGAAATCGGCTGCGGATGCTCGCCTCGCAGCGGTTCAAGCGCATCAGCGCTATCTTGACGCGATTCCTTCGATGTGGCCGACGCAAGGCTACGTGTCTTCGGGCTTCGGTTATCGGTCGTATCCGGATTCGGAGTTTCATCCTGGTGTCGATATCACAAATGATTACGGCTCGCCCGTCTATGCGACCGCGAGCGGCACGGTTGTATCGGCCGACTGGGACGGCGGCTACGGTTACAAGGTCGTCCTCGATCACGGCAATGGTTACGTGACGTGGTATGGGCACAACTCGCGCATGCTGGTGAGCGCAGGGCAGACGGTTCATAAGGGCCAAGAAATCGCGGAGATCGGCGCGACCGGATTCGCCACGGGTCCTCACTGCCATTACGAGATACTGCTCTGGAGCAAACCCATAGATCCGACGCCGTTCCTCGACGGCATCCCGGCGCAAGTGGCGGCCCAGTAACGAGCAGACGCCGACGGCTAGGGTACGGTTGCGGTCGACTAGATCAGTCGGCCGCTCGCATATTCAGGGGAGCGATCCACATATCAACCCTTTGTACGAGCGATTTATCTGCACGTTCTTCGATGTGGCTCGCTTCGTCTTGATGGCCGAGTGCGCCGCCATTTTCGCGCGCGTCGTCGCGTCCTGGGTGCCTGACGTACCTCGGGGGCTGGCGACGCTGCTGCGCTGGTTGACCGACGGGGTATTGCTGCCGTTCCAAGCGATCATACCGATCCTGGGCGGCATGGACCTCTCGCCCCTGGCCGCGCTGTTCGTTTTGCAAGCAATCGCCCATTACGTGCCGACATGTCCCACCGGATAACGCCGCAGCGCGCCAACGCGGAAGTGCGCAATTTTTGCATCATCGCGCACATCGACCACGGCAAGACCACGCTTTCTGACCGGCTGCTCGAAATCACGGGCACGGTGGCCGGCCGCGAGATGGAAGCGCAGGTCCTCGACTCGATGGACCTCGAGCGCGAGCGCGGCATCACGATCAAATCGCATCCGGTCACGCTGAGTTATCTTGCTGACGACGGCAAGACGTATGAATTGAATCTCATCGACACGCCCGGTCACGTCGACTTCACGTACGAAGTCTCGCGCTCTCTTTCGGCGTGCGAAGGCGCGCTGCTCGTGATCGACGCAGCGCAAGGCATCGAGGCGCAGACCCTCGCGAACTATTACTTGGCGACCGAGGCGAAGCTGGAGATCATTCCGGTCATCAACAAGATCGATCTGCCTGCGGCCGACGCGGATTCGGTGATCCGCGACGTCGAAGATACTTTGTTGATAGAGAAAGAACGCTGCATCAAGGCGTCGGCCAAAGAGGGAATCGGCATACGCGAAATTCTCGAATCGATCGTGCGGCTCGTGCCGCCGCCGAAGGGCAGTCCCGATCACTTACGGGCGCTGGTGTTCGATTCGTTCTTCGACACGTATCGCGGCGTGATCTTGTATGTCCGTGTCGTCGACGGCTTGCTCGAGGCGGGGACGCGCATCCGCTCGATGGCCGGCGACACGATCTTCGAAGTGCTCGAAGTCGGAACGTTCCGGCCCCGCATGGTGCACGGCAAGGTGTTGGGCATGGGAGAAGTCGGCTACGTGATCGCGAATATCAAGGCGGTTTCGGACATCGGCGTCGGCGACACGCTGACCGGATCGGATGCGCCTGCGCATGTGCCCTTACCGGGTTATCGCAAAGTCACGCCGATGGTGTACTGTGGCCTGTATCCCAACGAAGGCGATGACTACGGCGACTTGCGCGACGCGCTGGAGAAGTTGAAGCTGAACGACGCCGCGCTGTCGTTTGAGCCGGAGTCGTCGATCGCGCTTGGCTTTGGTTTTCGTTGCGGCTTTTTAGGCCTGCTGCACATGGAGATCGTGCAGGAGCGGCTCGAGCGCGAATACGATCTGTCGCTGATCGCGACGGCGCCGTCGGTGGTGTATCACGTGTTGACCACAGCCGGCGAGATGTTGTCGATCGACAATCCTGCGAAGTTGCCGCCGTCGCCCAACATCGCCGTGATGGAAGAGCCGTACGTGAAGGCGTCGATCATCACGCCGGCAGAGTACATCGGCACCGTCATGGACTTGTGCCAATCGCGGCGCGGTACGATGGTGACGATGGACTACATCTCGCCCCAACGCGTGATCTTCGTCTACGACCTGCCGCTTGCCGAGGTCATCATCGATTTCTTCGATCAGTTGAAGTCGCGCACCAAAGGGTATGCGTCGATGGACTACGAGGTGATCGGCTATCGCCCCGGCGAGTTGGTGAAGCTGGATATTTTGTTGAATGGCGAATCGGTGGACGCACTGTCGTTCATCGTGCACACCGCGAACGCGCCGTCGTGGGGACGGCAACTGGCGGAGCGCTTGAAGGAAGTGATCCCGCGGCAGATGTTCGACGTGCCGATCCAGGCGGCCATCGGCAACAAGATCTTAGCGCGCGAGACTGTGAAGGCGATGCGCAAGAACGTCCTCGCCAAGTGTTACGGCGGCGATATCAGCCGCAAGCGCAAGCTGCTCGAAAAACAGAAAGAGGGCAAGAAGCGCATGAAGCAAGTGGGCAACGTCGAGCTGCCGCAAGAGGCGTTCATGGCGGTGCTGAAGCTGGAGCGCGGCCTGTAGGTGCTTCTCGATCCGCGCGTGCCGGTGGCGGTCGCGACTCACAATCCGGGGAAACTGCGCGAGCTGCTTGTGCTGTGGGGGCCGGATCCGCCTTTGCTTGTCGCGGCCGGTCCGGAGTATAGCGAGGTTGTTGAGACAGGCTCGACCTATGAAGCCAATGCTTTGTTGAAGGCGCGTGCGCTTGCCTTTGCACGTAGCGGGCCGGCGCTTGCCGATGATTCCGGCCTCGAAGTGGAGGCGCTCGGTTGGGGACCGGGCGTTTTGTCTGCGCGCACGCCTTCGGTGGACAGTTCGTGGCAGGAACGGAATGCGCACATCATCGCGGCATGCGATTCGTTTGGCGATCCTGCCCGGCGCGCGCGCTTCGTTTGCGTGTGTGCGTTGGTTGTGCCGGGCATGGAGCCGGTTGTTTCTCGCGGAGAAGTCGAGGGTTCAATAGCTCTTGCCCCTGCGGGTGATGCCGGATTTGGATACGATCCGATCTTTGTCTATCCGCCGTATCGCATGACGTTCGCGCAGGCGGGCGATGAGCGCAAGCATGTAGTTTCTCATCGTGGCCGCGCGGTGAGGGCGCTTCGCGCGATGCTTCGCCAGGATGCGATCGTCGAGCCAAAATAATCTTTTCCAATTTGTTCCAGTCCCTTGTCTAGCGCACACACGTGCGTGAGGAAAGGGTCATGAAACAAATGTATCTCCCGGCTCTGGACATTCAGACGAAGCGCTGCCCGAACTGCGGCATCACGAAACCGTGGTCAGCGTTTCGTCGCAAAACATCGAAGAATTCCGCCCGAGTTCTTATTGTCGAAAATGCCAGCGGGCATATTGCAAGGCGCACTATCGGCGCAACCGCGATCAACATAACAAGGGTCGGTATAATCGGGCGAAAGGAGAGCGGAAGGGGAAGCGCGAGTACATCTGGTGGTATCTTGAGGCGCACCCGTGTGTTGATTGCGGCGAACGCGACATTGTGGTTCTGGAGTTCGACCACGTGACCGGCACGAAGGATCGCGAGATCAGCGTTCTCGTTGGAAGCAATGCGAGCCGAGAGTGGCTCGAGCGGGAACTGACGAAATGCGAGGTGCGATGTGCAAACTGTCATCGCAAAAAGACGGCCATCCAACTCGGATGGAAGGTGGCGCAGCGGCGCCGTACGGAATCAGTCGTACACGGGCGGTAGCTCAGTTGGTAGAGCGGTGCCTTTGGGAGGCACAGGTCGCAGGTTCGAGACCTGTCCGCCCGACCAATTCCGATATCGACCGCGGATATCACCGCGGTCGATATTCTTGCGCCAAATAAGAAATCGTCGTAGCGCGCAACTAAAGGACACGTGAATCAGCCGTGAATCGGGCCGCCCGCGATGACCCCTATGGTGGATGGTTTCCGAGACCCGGTCCCGGCGGAGCGGTGGGATGTCGAGGCATTTTCATCACGCTCTTCGTCGTCATCGCCATTTTTCTCATCGTCGCGATCGCGTCGGGTTGGGTGCACATCACGAAAGCCTCGCCGTGATGATGCGGATGCGCACGGGAACCATGCCAGGCGATTTCGCGCCGCTTACCTAAACTTTCCGCGCGGGTCCGATGCGCGCGCCCATAGCTCAGTTGGATAGAGCACCCGCCTTCTAAGCGGGTTGTCCCGTGTTCGAGTCACGGTGGGCGCAAGAGTTTCGTGCACGTCAAACGACGGGAGCACCGGTGCCACTTTCGAACATGCCGGCCACAACGAAGAGACGTGCGGACTCCGGGAGCACCGTGATCGATCGCGGTCGTCTCGCAGAGTTGATGCGTCGTGAAGAGGCGCGGTTCGTCGGCGAACGCCCAAAGTCAAAAACGTTTTTCGAGCGCGCACAGACTTCCATGCTGAGCGGTGTGCCGATGCATTGGATGGCGCGTTGGGCGGGCGGATTCCCAGTCTTCGTCGCCGAGGCGTCGGGTGCACACTTCACGGACGTCGACGGCCACGAATACATCGATCTCTGTTTGGGAGATACCGGCGCGATGACCGGGCACGCGCCGCCGGCCGTTGTAAATGCCATCAATCAACGAGCACGGCGCGGCATCACGTCGATGTTGCCGACTGAAGACGCGCTGTGGGTCTCAGAGGAGCTCACACGCCGGTTCGGTCTACCGTTCTGGCAGTTCTGTCTCACCGCCACCGACGCGAATCGGTTCTCGATCCGCTTAGCGCGCGCGGTCACGAACCGCAAGTACGTGCTCGTGTTCAATGGCTGCTACCACGGCACGGTGGACGAGACGTTCATCGCATTGGAGAATGGATCGGCCGTGAGCCGGCATGGCAACATCGGAGCGCCTGTACCGCCGATGGAAACCACGAAGGTCGTCGAGTTCAACGATCTTACCGCGCTCGAGGCCGCACTCGCGCCGGGTGACGTGGCATGTGTGTTGGCGGAACCGGTGATGACGAACGTGGGCATCGTCCATCCGGACGCCGGCTACCATACAGCGCTGCGGGAGATCACGCGCCGCACTGGCACTCTGCTGATCATCGACGAGACGCACACCATCTGCGCGGGCCCCAGAGGATACACTCGTCTGCACGGATTGCAGCCGGACATGTTTGTGGTCGGCAAACCGATTGCAGGCGGCGTGCCCGCGGCGACCTACGGCTTCACAGCGGAGGTCGGCACGCGCGTCGAGAGCATGATCGAACGCGACGCCAGCGATACCGGCGGCATCGGCGGAACGCTCGCAGGCAATGCGCTTTCGCTGGCCGCGATGCGCGCCACGTTCGAACACGTCTTAACCGACGACGCGTTCGAGCACATGATCGCGCTCGGCGAGCGGTTCGAAGCTGGGGTTGAGACCGCGATCGCACACGCCGGCCTTCCGTGGCACGTCGCGCGCCTAGGATGCCGCGCCGAATATCTTTTCCGACCAACACCGCCGCGCAACGGCAGCGAAGCAATAGAAGCCGCCGATCCCGAACTTGACCGCTTCATGCACCTCTACGCCCTCAATCGCGGCATCCTCCTCTCGCCGTTTCACATGATGGCCTTGATGTCGCCGGCCACCACGGAACAAGATGTCGACGCACACACCGCCGTCTTCACATCTGCCGTACACGAGCTCATCGCATCATGATGACCATCGACGCGGTCGGCCTTGAAGAACGAGCAGCCGATCTTGCAAAGCGCAGCATTAAAAAGCAGGCGAAGATCACGGGGCTCAAGATCGTGATCGGCTGCATCGACCTCACCACCTTGGAAGGCAAAGATACGCCCGCGCGCGTCGCGCAGCTTTGCCGCAAAGCCATCGCTCCAGACTCGCGCGACGCTTCGCTGCCCTCGGTCGCGGCGGTGTGCGTGTATCCGTCGCTCGTCGAAACTGCCAGCCTGGCGCTCAAAGGCAGCTCGGTAAAGGTCGCGTCGGTTGCCACAGGTTTCCCCTCGGGCCAAACGAGCGTAGCCGTCAAGGTCGCCGAAACACGCGAAGCCGTCTCCGCAGGCGCGGACGAGATCGACATGGTTATCGACCGCGGCGCATTTCTCTCCGGCCGGTATGCAGAGGTAGCCCGAGAGATCGCGGACGTGAAAGACGCGTGCCGACACGCTCAACTGAAGGTCATTCTTGAAACCGGCGAACTCGGCACCTACGACAACGTCCGGCGTGCCTCGATGTTGGCGATGGATGCCGGCGCAGATTTCATCAAGACGTCGACGGGCAAGGTTGCGCCTGCGGCCACGCTGCCGGTCGCCCTCGCGATGCTAGAAGCCACCCGCGACTACGAAGACCGCACCGGCCGACGCGTGGGCGTGAAGGTTGCCGGCGGAATCCGCACCGCGAAGCAGGCGCTGCAGTATCTGGTGCTGGTCAAGGAGACCCGCGGCGACGACTACCTCACAGCGCAGACGTTTCGCATCGGCGCCAGCACGCTGTTGAACGACGTGCTGCGGCAGCTTTGGAAAGAGCGCACCGGCGCGTATCAATCCGACGACTACTTCACCAAGGACTAGAAGGGGATTTGCGCGTGGCGCAGCGTATGACGAAAAAATCCGGCGATGACAACGGCCGCATCGCGCTCGCGACGAGTTCGCCGTTGACCAAGCCTGGGGCGTGGGACTACGCGCCTGCACCCGAAGCCAGCGACTATCTCGCGATCGCTCCGCGTTACGATCTGTTCATCGGCGGAGAATGGTCGCGGCCGAAGAGCGGCAAGCGGTTCGCCTCCATCAATCCGGCGACGGAAGAAACGCTCGCCGAAGTCGCCGATGCGTCCCCAGCCGACATCGATCGCGCCGTTAAGAGCGCGCGCAAAGCCTACGACAAATATTGGCGCCGCTGTCCGCCGGCCTCGCGCGCCAAGTACCTCTATCGGATCGCGCGCGCGATCACCGAACGAAGCCGCGAACTTGCGGTGTTGGAGTCGGTCGACGGCGGCAAGCCGATCAAAGAATCTCGCGACATCGACGTGCCCCTTGCGGCGCAGCATTTCTTCTATTACGCCGGCTGGGCAGACAAGCTGGAGTGGGGTTTCCCAAACGCAACGCCACGCTCCGTCGGCGTCGCCGGACAGATCATCCCGTGGAATTTCCCGCTTCTCATGGCAGCGTGGAAGATCGCTCCGGCTCTTGCTTGCGGCAACACGGTCGTGCTCAAGCCGGCGGAGACCACGCCGCTCACGGCGCTGCGTTTGGCAGAGATCATCCAGCAAGCCGACCTGCCGCCGGGAGTGGTGAATATCGTCACGGGCGGCGGTGCAACCGGCGCGGCTCTGGTTCGACATCCGGATGTGGACAAGATCGCGTTCACCGGGTCGACAGCCGTGGGCAAAGAAATCGCACGTGCCTGTGCCGGCTCCGGCAAACGACTCACGCTTGAGCTCGGCGGCAAGGCCGCGAATATCGTGTTCGACGACGCCCCGCTCGATCAAGCGGTCGAAGGCATCGTCAACGGCATTTTCTTCAATCAAGGCCATGTCTGCTGCGCGGGCTCGCGTCTGCTCGTGCAGGAATCGGTGCACGATCTCGTCGTTGAGAAGCTGCACCGGCGCATGCAGACGCTGCGCGTGGGCGACCCGCTCGACAAGAACACCGACGTCGGCGCGATCAACTCCAAGGAACAGCTCGCAAGGATCACGGCTCTCGCCCGCAGTGGCGACGACGACGGTTGCGTACGATTCCAAACCGAGTGCGCGCTGCCCGAGCGCGGCTACTGGTACCGCCCCACGTTTTTCACCGGCGTTTCGATGTCGCACCGCATTGCGCAAGAAGAGATATTCGGCCCGGTGCTTTCCATTCTCACGTTCCGCACGCCGGACGAAGCGGTGGAAAAAGCCAACAACACGCCGTACGGCCTTTCTGCGGGGATATGGACCGACAAAGGAAGCAAGAATTTCAAGATCGCATCGCAGCTCCGCGCCGGCGTGGTGTGGGGGAACACGTTCAACAAGTTCGATCCGTCGTCGCCGTTCGGCGGCTACAAGGAAAGCGGATTCGGCCGCGAGGGTGGCGTGCACGGTCTCCTACCCTACCTGGAGGTCGAGCAATGAAGACGCGTGTGCCGGTCGCAAAGACGCTGAAGCTGTTCATCAACGGAGCATTCGCGCGCTCGGAATCAGGCCGAACGTATCCGTTGGAATCGCGCGGCAACCACGTCAACGTTTCACTTGCAAGTCGCAAAGACGTCCGCGATGCCGTCTCGGCTGCGCGCGGTGCATGGCCGGGGTGGGCCGCGAGGTCGGCGTACAACCGCGGCCAGATACTGTACCGGCTCGCCGAGATCATGGAATCACGGCGATCGCAATTCACAGATTGTCTCGCGCTCGCCGGCAAGACGCGAACTGCCGCCGAGCGAGAGTTCGACAAAACCGTGGACCTTGTCGTGTGGTATGCAGGTTGGAGCGACAAGATCGAGCAACAATTTTCGACGAAGAATCCGGTCAACGGACCACACTTCAACGTCAGCTCGCCGGAACCAACGGGCGTGGTCGGCGTGATCGCGCCGCGCGCTCCAGGTCTGCTGGGCCTAGCGGCCGCGGCGATGCCGGCGCTGTGCGGTGCCAACACGATCGTCGCACTCGCCTCGGAGCTCGATCCGATGAGCGCAGTCGCGCTCGCCGAATCCGTGGCGACGTGCGATATTCCGGCGGGTGTGCTCAACATTCTCACCGGCAAACGCGAAGCGGTCGCGCAGCATCTCGCCTCGCACATGGACGTCAATGCGTTGAGCATCTGGGACTGCGATGCAACGGTTGCTAAACGTCTGCAGACGGCCGCAGTCGAAAACGTGAAGCGCGTTCGCATCTTCGGCGCCGACGCCACGGCGCAAGCTCCGAGCCCTCATCGCATCATGGATTTTTTGGAGATCAAGACCGTCTGGCATCCCGCCGGGGTGTAGGGCGCAAGTGCGCGGGCGACGAAGCTTGCGCGCTCACGCGGTGAGTGTAGCTCACTTGGTTAGAGCGCCGGTCTGTGGCACCGGAGGTAGGGGGTTCAATTCCCCTCACTCACCCCAGCATCACCACTGACGCCGTGGATTTTAGTTCGCGCCCCGTTAGCTCAACGGTAGAGCATCCGGCTTTTAACCGGGTGGTTCCGAGTTCGAGTCTCGGGCGGGGCAATTGCTTTTTCCGGCGGCCAAAAGAAATAATGAGTATCGCCGCGCTGCATCGCAAAGCGCGGCGTTTCTTCGCTCCGTCTAGCTTAAACTGGGTCTGTGTGATGAGGATAACCCAATGACGGATATAACTGAGAACCTAATGCAATACCGCGAATGCGCCAGATCGATCTACAATAAATACTTTAAGGACTGGGGCGACGGGAGCCATGATTTCTTAGACGTAAACCGCGAGCATGCGGAGTTTATCCGTGTTCGGTACGACGTTCCTGAAAATGGACTGGACATAGATCGCCTTTCAGGCAAACACGAGAACATGAATAAGTGGTCGCTTTGGACGCTCAAAGATTCCTCAACCGAACTGGCATTTGTTCAATTCTTTGATTGGTCGAACACCTGGGACTACAAGGATTTTGATAGCGGACTGTCTATAGGCGAGCGTTTGTTGATAGACATTCGATACGTCAAGTTTGAAGAAGTTGACGACAAATAGGGCACGCGTCATACGTCGTCGCCCATCGGCCGAAGAGGGTAGCAGCCGTTGAAGCTGAGCAGAAGGCGAAGCGGCAATCCACAATCGAATAGGAGCCCCAGCGCACGCACCTCGCGTCGTTAGCTCAATTGGTAGAGCAGCAGACTCTTAATCTGTTGGTTGGGGGTTCGATTCCCTCACGACGCACCAAGAATTGGGAAGGACTCAAGCCTCGCCGCTTGATGTCGCGTGAATGACATGGATCGTCTCGGTATAGGTCTGGTCGGAGCAGTCGTGCTCGGCGCCGCCGCCGGAGTCATCGTCGCGCCGCGCTCCGGCAGATGGGTCTTTGCCGCGCGAGTGCGCCGCGAGTCGGACCGCATCGCGTCGTACGCCTACGAGCAGTCGGCGGTCGCGATCGATGCGCTTCCGGATATCGTGGATGCGGTCGAGCGTGGTTTTACACTTGCCGCGGCCGCGATCACCGAGCGGTTTCGCACCGTCAATCCCACCGCAAGGCTAGAGTCAGCATTCGCGGCCCATTCGGAGTTGAGCCGCCGCACAATCTGGGTCGACGCGCACGGTGCGACGTTGCTGCTTCATGGACTCGTCGAAGACGATGAGGAATGGCGCAGCGCAGATCAGCTTGCTCGTCATATCTCGCCGGACGGCACCGTTCGAAACCTGCTTCAGGTCAGGCACAAAGCGCAGAGCGAATAGATACTACCGGCTCGCCATATGGCGGGCGGAATAAACAGAGCGTCGCGTGAATCAGCAATTGCGCTGGGCACGTGGCGAAACTGGCAGACGCGCGGGATTTAGGTTCCCGTGGGGCGACCCGTGAAGGTTCGAGTCCTTTCGTGCCCACGCAAATCCGAATAACTGCTAGTGGTGTTCCGGTGGACGGGTGGACGGACCGAGTTCGCGCACGCGGCTGACGGTGATCCACATGAACGTGGACAAGAAAATAATGCCGCCCGCGACGAGTACGTATCCGACGAGCGTCGTATCGGTCATGCATCGCGGATTCGCGCTCACGCCGTGTTTCCCCGCAAGGAAATCGAGGACGCGCGCCTAACAGAACGAGGACGATGACGTCGGCTTTTGCCGACGTTTCCGCGTGGTCCGCGGAAGTAGCTCAGTGGTAGAGCATCGCCTTGCCAAGGCGAGGGTCGCGAGTTCGAATCTCGTCTTCCGCTCCAGCCTTTCATATGCCAGGATAGCCCGGAGAACCGCGCGAAAGCGCTTTGCCCGCGTCGATGGAGGCTGGCTCGTACGATTCTGTGACCGCAACCTTTCGCCATCTCGAGCCCACGATCGTTGAGCTCGACATCGACGTCTCTGCCGCGGATCTCGAAGCCGCCCGCGAACGAGCGTTTCAAAAGCTCGTCAAGCAATATCGTCTCCCAGGATTTCGTCCAGGCCGCGTTCCCCGCCGGATATTCGAGCGCCAAGTCGGCGTCGAAGCCATCGAGCATCAAGCGGTTGAAGACGTCGTTCCCGACGCCTACTCCAAGGCACTCAAAGAACACAATCTCGAACCGGTGGAACGCCCGCACATCGACCTCGAGAAGGTCGATGAAGGCAAGAGCCTTCGCATCAAGGCCGTCGTCGCGGTTCGTCCGGAAATCGTGTTGGCCAATCACCGCCAGCTTGCAGTCGACCGTTCCGCGGTCAGCGTGACCGACGACGAAGTCGAGCGCAGCCTGCAGGCGCTGAGAAAGCGCGCCGCCACGCTCGAACCTGTCGAGGGTCGAGGCGTCCAGATCGGCGACTTGGTCACCATGGATTACGTCGGCACGATCGACGGCGAGCCGTTCGAGGGCGGGACCGCGAGCGATCACACCACGGAAGTCTCGCCGGATAAGTTCGTGCCCGGATTTGCCGAACAACTAATAGGAGCCGAAGCGGGCGAGAAGCGGACGATCAACGTGACCTTTCCGGCGACCTATCATGTCGAGCAGCTGCGCGACAAAGCGGCGAAGTTCGACGTGGCGATCCACGAAATCAAAGTGCCGATGCTGCCGGCGCTCGATGATGCATTTGTCGCGCAAGTCTCAGAGGCCGCAAATCTCGACGCGTTGCGCGCCGACATCCGCAAGCGTCTCGAAGCGGTGGGCGCCGCGCAAGCGCGCGAAGCCATGCAGAAGAAGCTGCTGGAGCAACTCGCGGGCGCGCATGATTTCCCATTGCCGGACATCCTCGTCCAAAATGAGATCGAGAGTCTGCTCGGAGATGCGAAATCATATATGCAGCGCATCGGACGGCCGTGGGAAGAATATCTCAGCGCGAAGAACGTAGACGAGGCAGGTCTGCGCGCCGAGTATCGCATCGAGGCGGAACGCCGCGTGCGGACATCGCTCTTGCTCGAGGAGATCGCAAAAGTCGAATCGATTGAAGTGACGACCGGCGATCTCGAACGCGAACTCGCGCAGATCGCGCGGTCATATGGTCTGTCTCGTGATTCCATGGTCGAGATGATCCGAAAGAACACCGGGTTCGGTCCACTGATCGATTCGGTCCGCAAGCAGAAAGCGATCGATTTCTTGGTCGAACATGCGACCATCACTGAAGTCTCGGCGCCGCTGGCGGGACAATAAGAAAGGTATATAATGGGACACTTGGTGCCAATGGTGGTCGAACAAACCGCGCGAGGCGAACGGGCTTTTGACATCTATTCGCGACTGCTGAAGGAGCGGATCATCTTCGTCGGTGCCGGCATAGACGACAATCTCGCAAACCTCGTCATCGCCCAACTTCTATTCCTCGAAAAAGAAGATGCCGATAAAGATATAGAGATGTACATCAATAGTCCCGGCGGCAGCGTGACCGCCGGTCTTGCTATCTACGACGCCATGCAGCTTATCAAGCCGGACGTGGCCACGTTGGTAGCCGGCATGGCAGCCAGTGCGGCATCGATCCTCCTCACCGGCGGCGCTAAAGGGAAAAGGTACTCCCTTCCCAACTCCAAGATCCTCATTCACCAGCCCTGGATCTCGCAAATCGGCGGGCAAGCAACCGATATCGAGATCTATGCCCGGGACCTCACCGCCACCCGGCGCCGGCTCGCGGAGATCTATGTCGCCACCACGAAGCAATCGATGGAGCGGATCGAGCGCGATATGGAACGGGACTACCACCTGACGGCAGAAGAAGCGGTCGAATATGGCCTCGTGGATATGGTCATCAGTAAGCAGTCACGGGAGGCCATGATGCCGAAACCCACCGGTACCCAATAGGCGAGGTAGCGTGTTCAGATTCGGGGACGAGAAGGGTCAGTTGAAGTGCAGCTTCTGCGGCAAGTCGCAGGAGCAGGTGCGTAAACTCATCGCGGGCCCCGGCGTCTATATCTGCGACGAGTGCATAGAGCTCTGCAATGAGATCATCGAGGAAGAGCTCTACAAGAACGTCGACGAGAATCTCCGGCTTCGCAATATTCCGAAGCCCAAAGAGATCAACCATATCCTCAACCAGTACGTCATCGGTCAGGACCGTGCGAAGAAGAGCCTCGCGGTAGCGGTGTACAACCACTACAAGCGAGTCAACTCCACCCAAAACGGCGCCGACGATGTCGAACTGCACAAGAGCAACATTCTGCTCGTCGGTCCCACGGGCTCGGGCAAGACGTATCTGGCGCAAACGCTCGCCAAGATTCTCGACGTGCCTCTTGCCATGGCCGATGCCACCTCGCTGACCGAAGCCGGCTACGTAGGCGAAGACGTCGAAAACATTCTGCTGAAGCTGATCCAGGCAGCCGACTACGACGTCAAGCGCGCCGAAAAAGGCATCGTCTATATCGACGAGATCGATAAGATCGCCCGCAAGAGCGAGAATCCGTCAATCACGCGCGATGTGTCGGGCGAAGGCGTGCAGCAGGCGCTGCTCAAGATACTCGAAGGCACCACCGCTAACGTGCCGCCTCAGGGCGGGCGCAAACATCCGCATCAAGAATTCATCCAGATCGACACGACGAACGTTTTGTTCATCTGTGGCGGCGCGTTCGACGGCCTCGAGCGCATCGTCGACGGCCGGGTTTCCGATCAAAGCCTTGGCTTCCGCGCCGTTCCCGAAAGCAAGTCGGAAAAACGCACCGGACGCCTGCTGCAGCAGATGATGCCCGAAGATCTCCTGAAATTCGGCCTCATTCCGGAATTCATCGGCCGCCTGCCCATCATGGTCACGCTGGACCCTCTCGACGATCTCGCGCTTCGCCGCATCCTCACCGAGCCGCGCAATGCGTTAGTCCGGCAATATCAGAAGATCTTCGCCATGGACGGCATCGAATTGAGCTTCACCAAAGAAGCGCTCGCGGCCATCGCGCAGCGCGCTCAAACGCGCAAGACCGGCGCGCGCGGCTTGCGGTCCATCCTCGAAGAAGTCATGCTCGACGTGATGTACGATCTGCCGTCGCTCACGAACATCAAGAAGTGCGTCATCAACAAAGAAGTGATCGACGGTCAACAGGAGCCGCTGCTTATCCCCGGTCCGCAGACCAAAGACGTTCCCGCGTAGTTTCTAGTTTGTAGAGGGCGACTTTTATGGTCGCATTCGCTTGCCCAATTGGGTGAGCGTTGCTCACCCTAGTACGGGATGCTCACCCTACTACAGATTTGATTTAACCTAGAACGCGCTGACGCCGACCGGTGTGCCCAGTCCGCTCGGGCCGTCGTATCCGCTCATGCCGCGACAGAGATACAGCGGTGAGCATTGACCGTTGCTGCCGGTTTTGACATCGCGCAAACCCTGGAGATGCCGGTACGGGAATCTACCGTAAAGCGCCAGCCGCGAGTTGCCGGCAAGCGCGTAGACCGACGCGATGATCGGGCTCGAGACGCTCGTGCCGCCGAAGATGTAAAAGCCGCCTTTGTACACGACGGTCACGCCTGTGTTCGGATCCGCCACCGCAGAGACGTCGGCGATCGTCCGCTTCAGGCAACCCGTATCCGTCTGCCAAACGGGTTTTTGCACGAACGCGCTGCAGCCGCTGCCGGCTCCGCTCCATACCGATTCAGAGAACGTAGACCCGACGCGAGCGAGGCTCGTTCCGCCGACTGCCGTCACGTACTGAGAGGCCGCTGGAAATTGGGGCCCAAAGCCGCTGTCGCCGGAGCTGGCAGTGATCATGACGCCGGGGTGATTGTAGTGCGATTGCGCAGCCACTTCGCCGCTGAATTCGCTCCCGCCATAACTGTTGCTGATCGCTTGCGCGCCGAGCCGCGCCGCTGTGTCCACCGATGCTGCGAGGTCGTTGAACGACGCGGTCTTGGCTTCGACTAGCAGGATATGGCAATTCGGGCAGATCGCGGAGACCATGTCCAGGTCGAGCGAAATTTCCTGTGACCAGCCGGCGTCGTTCGCCGGAAAAGGTCCGTTGGGACTGCCGAGCTGATTGACCTCGGTGAAGCAATGGTTGGCGATCGTGCACGCAGGCAAATGAAATGTGCTTCGGTATTTCGCGAGGTCAGCTAGCGCGGTCGGATCGTGCATCGCGTCGACGATCGCCACCGTCTGTCCATGACCGCCGCTGCTCGACGGCAACGCGTATGCCGCTTGTAGGTCGGCTGGTCCATACGATGAGGAGAGTGAGGACAGCGAGGCACCGGCCGCATCGGTTCGAACAAGCGCGATGCAACGCGCGAACCCTGAAGGTGCTGGGCCGCCGCACGCAGCCCGCACGTTTGCGGGTTGCTGATAGGTCGACGAAACGAACGAGACGACGTCGCCTTGCGAACTTAGAAAGATCGCCGACTGCGGAAGCGCGTTGCTGACATTGTGTCCACTGCAAGCTGAGATAAAGAGTATCAGCGACAGCAATGCGGCGGGTTTGATCGTTCGAAGCACGGTGAAATCTCCAAGCACGCTTGATGTGGGCGCCCAGCCCGCATATCGCGGCTTGGCGCTCTATTATGACAATAGAGCCGGCATCGTTGTGTCAGGGTTGTCCTGGTAGGGGCGGTATCGGCCGCGAGGGTGCGCCGCGTCATAGGAAAAGTGTGTGCAAAGCGTTGCGTGTTAACAAAAAACGGGGGCAAGCGATGCTTGCCCCCGTTCATTTTCGGGATCGGGTTCTAGAACGCTCCAACCCCGTTGGGCGTGCCGTTTCCAGTTGGTCCGTCGTAGCCGACTTCGCCGGTGCAAAGATACGCGGGTGAGCACGTACCGTTTTGGCCGGACGTCACGTCGTTGAGATCGCCGGTGTTCATGTAGCCGTGGCGCGCATACTGAAGCGCTTGCGTGTGAGCTCCGAGGGCGTAGACCGACGCGATGATCGGGCTCGAAACGCTCGTGCCGCCGAAGACCAGGAAGCGGCCGTTGT
>Ga0208849_1001210_pt1 | contig 19017 bp, 16 predicted proteins | sample NGESurdeep072012_10_FD_184470 | JGI IMG/M metagenome (GOLD analysis project Ga0208849, IMG submission 184470) | Arctic peat soil microbial communities from Barrow, Alaska - NGEE Surface sample 53-3 deep-072012 (SPAdes) | ecosystem: Environmental > Terrestrial > Soil > Wetlands > Peat ... | reverse complement strand
CGGCGGCCGCGCCTCTCAGGGCGCCGTTGCCGAGCTGGCCCAGGGCGTTGACCCCCGGGATCGATTCGATGAACCCGTGCCACAGGGTCTTGGCGCCCGAACTGGCGACGACGACGGTGTCGGAGCCCTGCACTTGCGGATCCGGCGCGGCGCCGCGTTCGATCGCCGCCAGGTCGAAGGTGCTGGCCTGTTCGACGCCGCCGACCTCGCGGACGATGGCCACCTTGTGGGCGTTGGCGTCCTTGGAAAAGCCCCTGGCCATGGCCACCGCTTCCAAAAGGCTGGTGCGGCCCTTCATCGGAAACACCCCGGCCTGGTTGACCGCGCCCTCGACGCTGATCTTCTGGCTGACCGCCTCATGCACGACCACCGAGACCTGCGGGTCCTGCAGGTAGTGGGCGGCGAGGCGCGCGGCGATCTCGGCCGACAGTTCGCCGGTGGTCTTGCCCTGCGCCGTCACCTGGCCGATCAGCGGCAGGAGGATCTTGCCGCCGGCGTCGACCTGAAGCTTCTCGAGGGTCAGGTCCTTGACCTGGAAAACCGTCACATCGAGGGTGTCGAGGGCCCCGATCCGATATTCCTGCGCGGCCGCGGGCGAGGTCAGGGCCATGCTCAGGATGGCGGCAAAGCGTAGCGGCCAGGGTAGGCGCATCTTGTCCTTCTAAAGCCGAAAGCCATGGGCCACGAACCAGGCGACGCCCGCGGCGACGGCCGCCGCCATGACCAGACGCCAGCGCCCCGCGAAGCGCAAGGCCGCAGCGTCCGGGGCCAGGGCGGCGCGGCCGGTGATCATGGCCCTGGTGAGATTATGTCCGCCAAGGCCATAGGCGCCGACCGCAACCAGATGCAGCGCGATCAAACCGAGGAGCACCTTGAACCCCAGATGGTGGATGTGGGCGATCGCCCGGCCGGTGTCGAAGTCGACGAATTTCGACAAGGGCCCCGCCTCCAGGCCGTCCTCGTCGACGGAAAAGAGGCCAAGGCCGACCTGGGCGATCAGCACCGCCAGCATGGCGACGATGCTCCATCCGCCGAGCGGGTTGTGGCCGACGCCGGCCCCGCCGCGCCCGCGGGCATAGGCCAGCACCGCGCGCGGGCCCCGCAGGAAGTGGGCGAAGCGCGCGGTCTGCGAACCCGCCACGCCCCAGATCAGCCTAAAGACCAGCAGACCCAGGATGACGTAGCCGCTGAGGCGATGCCACGGCAGGTGATCGTGGGTCGCCGACCACCAGGAAAAGGCGACCAGCGCCGCGATCAGCCAGTGGACAATCCGGGTCGGCAGATCCCACAGCCGGCCTGGCGCGGCGTCCAGGTCGCCGCCCGCTGGGCGACGGCCTTTCAGGATTTGTCGGGCTCGCGGAACTTGTCGTGGCAGCCTTTGCAGGCTTCACCGACGGGCCGCATCTGCGCGCCGACCGCTGCCATGTCGCCGGAGTCGGCCGCGGCGTCGAGCGCCTCGGCGGCGACGAACAGCCGCTTTTGCGCCTCCACGAAGCCGGCCGGATCGGTCCAGATGGCCGGCAGGGCCCGCGTCTTGGCCCCCGCTTCGACGCCGCTGCCACGCGGGAACCAGGCGTCCATGGCCTTGGCCGCGACGAAAATGCGGTCCGCCTGCAGCTTGACGACGGCCTTGTCCGGCGCGCCCGAATGGAACTGTTCGCCCAGCGCCTTGGCCGCGGCGCCGAGCCCCTTCATGTGCGCCTGCCGATCCTTGAGCGCGTCGAGCCCCGTCGCCCCGGCGGTCAGGGCGACGGCGCCGGCCATGGCGGCCAGCGCGCGCCCCAGCACGGCGCGCCTGCGGTTTCTGAGCATCGGCGGGTTTCCCTGATCGCGGACCTAGCGAAGCCCACGAAAGCCGTCTTAGCCGCGCGGCGTCAAGGGGCGCCCTGCGCGGGTAGTGTCTCAGTTTGAAAGTTCGATGGGCCGGTAATAGCAATCCGCGTTCGCAATCTTAACCTGGGCCGTTCCGGAGCAGCCGTAACCGCTCTTGGGCATCAGGGCGTAGCCCGCCGCCTCCATACACGTGACGAGGTAGCTAGGGCTGGCAAGGTCAGGCTCGTTGTATTCTGCGGCTCCGGCTGCCACGGCGTTAAGCTTACATTGAGCCATGACCTGCGCGACGGATGGCCCTACAGACCGCGCCTGAACCGGAGCCTTGTGGCAGCCGCTCAGGGTTGCCAGGGCGACGACGACGGCGCCACGATATATTCGCGCCCTAAGGCTGCTTTTTGTAGGGTCCGCGCTTCCCTGGCCGCGGGCGCCGCATTTCGATCCGCTCAGCAATATCCTCCATCGTCCAGAGCGTCTTAGTGACGCCAGCCGCCATCGCTGGCGTCACCTTAAGCGTCTTATGGATGCGAACGAAATTGTAGAAGGCGAAATAGAGTGCCAGGGCGTGAACGTGGTTCTGGAATTTCTTGCTGAAAGCATTGGTGAGCCGTGTGAACCGCCGGTTTTGCATCCTGATCGAGAGGTTCGCCCGCTCGACGTAGCTGGTCGAGACGTGGCGCGGATCAGGGTCGCCTTCGACAACGCGATTCTTGGTCCCGATGCAGACGGGCGGGCTGTAGCGGCCCCGCGCGGCGGCCGGATCGGTGCGATAGACCTTTTCCAGCGTCGCATAGTCCGCGTCCGCCCCGAAGGCTTCCTCAATGGCCCGCAAATAGGCGTTGTGACTGTCCGTCGTGATCTGGATGCGGTCGCTGGCGATACGGGTGCGGAGGTCATCGGCCAGGACCAAGGCCGACGCCCCGGAGCGGTCGCCCACGAAATAGGAGACCATCAGCTTCGTATCCGCGTCGATGGCCGTCCACGTCCATACGTCGCCGGCTTCCGGGGGCGCCGTCGTCGCCGCCGCCACGTTCTTGGCCTTGGCGTAGCAGAATGACCAAATCTCATCGGCCTGGACGCGCTGGGCGTTCACGCCCCGGACCAACTCGTCATGCAGCGCCAGGCACGTCTCGCCAGCGTCCACCAGCAGCTTCGTCACGGTGTTGATCGACACGTCGCACACACGGGAGATCGACCGCATCGAAGAGCCTTCGCAGAGGAGCGAAAGGATTTGGACGCGTTTGCCGAGGGATAGCTTGTTCATACCCCAATTATATGAACTTTGTGCTTGAGTGTCAAGCATAATATGTGCTTTTGAAAGTTCCCTTTGACAGAACCTTGGAACTATCATATTGATAGGCGATGGCCCAGCGAGATCGGGGCAAGGCCGTTGCCCAATTCCGTCCGCGCATCGCGCAACTCCAGCTTCAGATTCGGAGTGTGGCGAGCGATTCCCGGAACGTGAACTTTGGCAATCACGCTTTGGATCGAATGGAGCTGCGCAGCATTACGACGCTGGACGCATTGCGGGTTTTGCGGTTCGGCGACATTCATGGAGATGTGCAACCCGGAAGACAAGCGGGAGAATGGAAATGCAAGGTAGTCGCACGAAAAAGAGGGCACCGAGAAATAGGCGTAGTAACGATAATTCTGCGCACCGGGCGGCTGTTTGTGAAAACGGTGGAATGGGAAGACTTGTGAAGGGAAATGCTTTTTATCTGACCGGAGAAGAAGTCACTACTCAACCGCTGCTTTACCGTGCGTGCGGTTTAGAGGGAATCTATCTATTAAATGGCTATCACGTGGAGACGCATGACAACGAAGAGTATGTGGCGATATCAGACATAGACGGTCTTCACAAAACCATTGGCCGTCATATTGTTCTTCACCGGAAGGCGCTTGCACCCAAGGAGGTGCGATTCTTGCGGAACACGTTGGATTTAACACAAGCAGAAATAGCTGAGATGCTTGGGGTAAATAGTCAGTCTGTGGCCCGATGGGAAAAGGGCGAGCATGAAATTCCAGGCGCGGCGGAGAGGTTGTTGAGGGTTATATTCCTGGCATCACTTTTGACTGAGGAAGAATTGGCAAAGGTCATTAACGACCTTATGCAACGCCTAAAGGTGTTGAATGAGTTGGACGATACAGGGGTTACACCCGCGCAATTCCAATTATTTGGCGAATGGTCTCAGAAACTCGCGGCATAAGAGACAAACCCAGGCGGGAATTATGATCGCCCGCCTGGGCTCCAGCGCTTTAAAGCAGCCGCCCTTGCGATCTCCGCCCGCCGTTCTGGGGTCAATGCGCTCGCCCTAGCTGCACCGCCCTTTTTTCCGCCCCGGCTATGGTGAGCCTTGTCTGCCGGCGTGGCGTTGTCCTCGACCTCGCCCGTTGCGATCCGGCCGACCATGATGGCCGCGCCGATCACGTCGCCGGGGCGACGCTCGCCTCTAGGGCCTCGCCCCCGCGTTCGACCTTCCGGCTGCCACCCGCCCCCTCCGCATCGCCAGAGGCCAAGAACAGCCTTACCGTCCATGCCGATCAGTTCGAGCAGCTCGGCATCGGGGAATTTGGCTAGGGCTTCGTCCTGCGCCCATTTCAGCGCTTCCACCGCGCCCAGGGACGCAGGGGCGAGCAACGGCCCCTCACGTTCCGGTCGGTCCTCGCCCACGCGGCGGGGTGTGCTGCGATAGACCCAAAAGTGCTCTCTCATGTGATCATGATACGAGGGCGCCATCTTCGGCGCCATGCTTGTCAACGGCGTCCAATTTCAAACTGAGACACTACCCCTGCGCGCGGCCGCCGAGGGCCGCGGCCAGGTCGCGGCCGGCGGCGGGCAGCAGGGACCAGGGTTCGATCAGGTAGCGCGATCCCAGGCGCAGCGGCTGGCTCAGGAGCCGGAACAGCCACTCGACGCCGAGACGCCCGCTCCACCGGGGAGGGGTGGCTTGCGCGCCGGCCTCGTAGTCGAAGGCGGCTCCGACCGGGAAGATCACCCCCTTGGTGAAATGCGCCCGGTTTTCCAGGATCCAACGTTCCTGGCGCGGCATGCCCATGCCGACGAAGACGATATCAGGCTCGAAAGCCTCGATGCGCTCCAGCAGGCGGAGGTTATCGGTCGACCCCGGAGCGCTATCGAAAAAACCGTCGTTGGAGGCCAGGGTGACATTCGGCCATGCCGCCCCGAGGCGCCGGCAGGCCACGGCGGCGACGCCCGGCGCTCCGCCCAGATAGAACACCCGCCAGCGACGCAGGTCGGCGAGCGGCCAGAACTGCGCGCGCCAGTCGAGATAGGTCGAGCGATGGGCGCGCGTGACCGGCGCGCCCAGCAGCCTGCCCCAAGCGATCATCGGGGTGGAATCGATCTGGATGACGTCGGCCTGGTGGAAAAACTCGGCCAGGGCGTGATCGCGGCGCATCAGGGCGAGGCTGTGGGCGTTGTGGTTGGCGATCACCGCCGAGCCGCCGGCGGCGGCGACGATGTCGACAAAGCGCAGCATCTCGCCAGGGGTGATCAGGTCGACCTGCGCCCCCAAGAGGCTGACACGCGGAGGCGATCGGCGGGCATCCATCGGCGCACGATAGAACGCCTTAGCTTGAAAGAGGGTTAGCGCCCCTTGGCCCCGCCAAATCGCCACTTCAGCGCCAGCACCGCGCCCGACATAAGGAGGCACACGACATTGGAGGCGATCAGCGGCCAGCGGGCGATCAGCGCGCCATAGGCGATCCACAGGGCGAAGCCGGTCACCGTCACCAGGTACATGTTCAGGGACACCGAGGTCGCGTCGCGCTCCCGCCAGATCTTGATCAATTGCGGGGCGAAGCTGGTCATCGAACAGACCGCAGCGCCGACGCCGACGGCGTTGGTGACCAGGGAGCTCATTTGAGGTTCCTACCGCAAAGGCAAGGGGCGCTAGAACATCGAGCGTCCGGCGACGAAGAGGTCGTAGCGCGTCTCGCCCGAGCGGAAATCGGCGTCGCCCTCGAGCGCCACGTAGGAATACTGCGTGCCGCCCTTGATGGCGAAGCCGATGGTCACCCAGCCGCCCTTGTCGTTGCCGGGGACGATGGTGAACGGCGAGCCGCCGCTGAAGTTGGCCACGGTGTCGCCGATCTCGCCGGAAAATATCTCCCGATAGCCGCCGGTGAACTCGCTCCTCAGCCAGCCCTGCTGGCCCCACTGATAGCCGAGCGTCATCAGTCCGGCGCCGCTGAGGCGGGTGCTGGTGCGGTCGGCGACGTCGAGGTCGAAGCCATTGCCGCCGCCGGCGTCCTTGCGGGCGTTTTCGGTCAAGCGCAGATAATCGGCCGAAAGCTCGGGGCGCGCGTAGAAGCGGCCGAACTTCGCCTCATAGCCGACGCCGGCGTGGCCATCGAAGAAGACGCCGGTCCAGTTCGACAGGGCGGTGTTGGTCGCCCCGGTGTCCAGAAAGCGCCGGTCGCCGCTGAACCAGGCAAGGCCGCCGGCCCCGCGGACCGAGAAGGTCAGGCCGCCGATGGCGCGGCGGTAATAGGCCCCCGCTTCCAGCATCGAGGCCACGACATGCTCGCCGATCGCGGCGGCGGCGTCCTGTTCCTGGCTGTTGAGATAGGAAACGGTCAGGCCGATGGCGCCGCCTCCCGCGCCCATGCGCTCATAGCCGCCGACCAGGCCGAGAAGCTTGGCCGATGAGCCCAGGGTGGCCTGCGTCTGGCGGTCGACGCGTTCGTTGACTTCCTGCAGCCACACGCTCGTGCCGGCGACCCGGGTCCCGGCGTCGGGCGTGGTCCCGGTCATCTTCGAGACGGCCTGCGCGGCCGCGTCGAGCGCTTCGAAGAGGCCCTGGCCCTCGTCGGGCAGCAGCTGGTCGTAGACCGATTTCAGGCCGGCTTCGGTGGTCTGGGCCAGGATCGAGCGCTCGATGTTGGCGTCGCCCGGCAAGGCGGCCAGGACTGCGTTGAGAGCCGCCGATTCGTCGCTGTTGAAACCGAGCTGCGCCGCCGACCGCCTGGCGACGGTCAGTTCGACGGTGCTGCTCTGCGTGGCCGGATTGGCCGCCTGGACCACGCTCGGCGTGGCCGTGAACAGGTAGGGCGCATTGTTGAGGATGCCGGAGCCGAAGGTTCCGGCGCTGATCGTCCCCTCTCCGGGAACCGTCTGGAGAATGGTGTAGGTGTGGGTGACATCGGTCTGCAGGCTGAGCAGGGTCAGGCCAAGCTGAGCCCCGGTGGCGAAATTCGACGCACCCGTGGTCTGAAACAGGGTGTTGGTCCCGTGCAGGGGATCGGCGGAGACCAGAAGTATCCCGTTGGCGCCGACGTTGACGCTGCGCGCGGCGATGACATTGGGGTTGGTGTCGCTGAGCGTGCCGAAGTTCACGTTCAGCGTCAGCTGGCCGCCCTCATCGAACACCGGTCCGGTGACCACGGTGTTGATATCGCCGTTGACGTTGAGGGTGTTGACGCCGGCGCCCAGGTTGATCCGTCCGGTCACCGTCCCGGCGTCGACCTCCAGCGTGCTGCCGCCGGAGCCGAAATAGACGCCTCCGGTGATCATCGGCGTCGTCGTGCCGACGAACTTGAAGATCGTCGGGTTGCTGGCCGGATCCTGTCCGACGGCCGCCGCCGCGATGGCGATATAGGCGCTGGTTCCCTCGGTAACCGTCGCGCCGATGGCGTAGCTCTTGGTCGCATCGTAAACGGGCGCGCCGACGACGCCGGGGGCCAACGACTGAGTGATCGTCTGCGGGGCGGTCGACGCCGAAATATCGATGGCCGTCAGCGTGCCGGGCATCGGCGCGGTGACCAGGGTCTGGTTCAGCTCGGCGCTGATGACGCCAATGTTGGTGACCGTATCGACCGACCCGGACCGATCGATGATAGCCCCCGCGTTACCGCCCAGGCCGCCGGTGCCGGTGATGCTGCCAATGATGTTGCCGGTATTGTCGATGGACCCCACCGACGCGCCGCGGTCGATGAGAATCCCATTGACGTTGATCGGAACGCCGTTGGTGCCGGTGTTGGTCTGGGTCGCGCTGGCGGTGAGGGTGCCGGCGTTGAGGATCGTCGGCGTGCTGGCGCCCGCCTCGAGGTGAATGCCGGTGGCGTCGGCCTGGTATGCGGTCGCGGTGATCGAGCCGGTATTGTGAATCCCGCCCGCAATAGCGACGGCGCCGCCTCCCGGTACGCCGATCTGGATCGCGGTCGCCGGCGCCGCGGCCGGCAGAAGCGGCGTGCTGATCACATCGAACAGGCCATTGGCCGTGACTGCCCCCTCGATCACCAGCCCGTAGGAGCTGGCCGGGATCGCCACCGGACCGATGGCGACGCTCTGTCCGACCGCGCCGATGACCAGGGCCGGAGCGGAGCCGAACTGGGTTATGCTGCCCGCCGTCTGGCTGGCGTCGGGAACGCCGTCGGCGTCTTGGTCGGTGTTGGTGGTGCTTATTGGCGAGGGTGGGATGCTGACGATGATCCCGCCGGCGACGTTGGCGCCGATGCTCACCGCTGGGCCGCCTTGCTCCAGCTCGGCGGCTGTGTACTTGTCCAGCACCGTCGGATCGGTGGTGCCCAGCGTCGTATCGGTGACGAGGGTGGTGGCGCGGTAGCCCGAGGACGATACGGCCCCGGAAATGTTCACCGTCCCGCCAACGGCGCCGTCGATGGCCACGGCGCTGCTGCCGGCTCCACGGGCGGAGATCGCCCCGATCCGCACATTGCCGCCGACCGAACCGGTCGGGGTGATCTGCAGGGCGACGCTATTGTCGCCGGTGAGGACGATCGAGCCGTTCAGCACCGTGGTCCCGCTCACCTGCACCATGGTCAGGTCGCCGGTCAGCGGCGCCTGGATCGAGACGCCCGCGGAAGTCTCTCCCATCACCGAGATCGGACCGGCGATGATCACCGAGCCGGTGAAAGCGCCGGGACCGACCAGCTCGATGCCGGTGCGGTTCGTCCCCATGGCGAAAGGACCGGTTAGCAGGCTGTCGACCGAATCGGTCGTGGCGACGTAGGATTCGCTGACATTGATCGCCCCGGCGTCGATTATCTGGCCCGTGTAGCCGCCGTCGACGAGGATGCCGACGGCGTTGCTGACGTCCTTGAAGGTGATCGCACCCTGGTTGGTGACCGAATTGCTGCTGTTGACCGTCACCGCGGCGCCCGAAGCGGTGGGATTGATCGAGCCCCCCGCGGTGATGGTCACATCGCCGGCCGTGGCCGTGGCGACTGGCGTGGACGTGCTGCTGGTGATCTGGGTGGCCGCGCTCGCCTGCGAGGCGATGGCGATCAGCAACGGCGCCGCGGCGACGGCCGACGCGAGAAAACTTCGCTTCATCGGAAGGGGACTTTCACTCGCGGCGGTTTGGACGAACTGGGAGACGATGAGGTCAGCCTAATACGACCGCAATTGGGCGTCTTTCAAGGCCGGCGACGGGATGGTAGCGACTGTCACGCGCGCGACACATCAGCAGCGTCGAATAGTGACCCGACCACCAACTAAGAGCGCGCCCACAAGCCATGGCCGATCCACAGTCCGAATCGGCAAGCCGGACGCCCGCCGCGGTCTGGTCAATTCTACTGGCGGCGGGCGCAGGCGCGGCCACGCTCACAGCGATGGCGCTGAGCGGAGGTGGAGCGATCTGGGAGGCCGTGGGCGCGGCGGCGGTTGCGGCACTGGGCGTCGGACTGGCCCTGCGGCATAGGCGCGCGCGCGGGCCTTGGCCCTCGAAGCCCGCGCGGCCCGAGGTCGACGCGCGGCCCGTCACCGCGCCCCAGCCGTTCGAGGCGATGTTGCAGGCCGTGGCCGAACCCATCCTGCTGGTCGCCGGCCAGCCCGGCGGAGAGCCCGCCCTGCGCCGCTTCATCTTCGCCAATCGCGCTGCCCGCGACCTGCTCGGCATCCACAGGGACGACGGACCCATGCCCCGCCGCGTGGCGGCGGATAAACCTTGATGAACATCCTCCTGGTCGGCTCCGGCGGGCGTGAGCACGCCCTGGCCTGGAAGATCGCGCAATCGCCCTTGCTGACGCGGATGGTCTGCGCCCCCGGCAACCCCGGCATCGCGGGGCTGTGCGAAACCCGCGATGTCGCCGTCCGCGATGTCGATGGCCTGACCGCGCTCGCCAGTGAGATCGGCGCCGATCTGGTCGTCGTCGGGCCCGAGGCATCGCTCGAAGCTGGCCTCGCCGACGCCCTGGAGCGCCAGTCCATCGCCTGTTTCGGCGCGTCGGCGAGGGCGGCCAGGATCGAGACCTCGAAGGCTTTCATGAAAGGCTTCGCCGAGCGCCACGGCCTGCCGACCGCCGCCTTTCGTGTGTTCGAAAGCTCCGGGGCCGCGCGCGCCCATCTCGATGAGAGTGAGCCGCCTTATGTGATCAAGGCAGATGGGCTCACCGCCGGCAAGGGTGTGACCATCGCCCAGACGGTTCCCGAGGCTGCCGCCGCCATCGACGCCTGCTTCACGGGCCGCTTTGGCGCCGCGGGCGCGCGCGTCATCGTCGAGGAACACATGAGCGGGGAGGAAGTCTCCCTCTTCGCGCTGTGCGACGGCGAGCGCGCCATGGCCTTTGGGGCGGCGCAAGACCACAAGCGGGCCTTCGACGGCGACAGGGGCCCCAATACCGGCGGCATGGGGGCCTTTTCCCCGGTCCCGGTGTTCACCGCGGCTTTGGAGGCCGAAGCCCGCCGTCGGCTGATCGAGCCGGCGGTGCGGGGCCTGGCCGCCGAAGGCGCGCCCTATCGCGGCGCGCTTTACGCAGGCCTGATGTTGACCGCCGCGGGACCTCGGCTGGTCGAGTTCAACGCGCGTTTCGGAGACCCGGAATGCCAGGCGCTGATGCTGCGCCTGGAAAGCGACATCCTGCCCTATCTGTTGGGCGCCGCGACCGGCGGTCTCCATCGGCTGCCCGCCCCCGCCTGGAGCCGGCAGACGGCGATTTGCGTGGTTCTGGCGGCGAACGGCTATCCAGACGATCCGCAGGCTGGCACGGCGATCGTCGGCGCGGAGGCCGATTTTGGCGACGATGTCGTGGTCTTCCAGGCCGGCACGCGCCGTGGCGACGGTGGCGGGCTGGTTGCAGCCGGGGGACGCGTGCTGAACGTCTGCGCGCGCGGCGAGACCGCGGCGGCGGCCCGGGAAGCGGCCTATGGCGCCATCGCGCGGATCGATTGGCCGGGCGGGTTCTATCGCCGCGACATCGGCGCGCGCCCACCGGCCTAGTCGCCGCTGGGCCAGCTCCGCCCGAGCGTCTTTGCAATGTCCCGGCCCCTGGCTAATGTGCCGCCAAAGCGCGTTTTCACAGGGCATGGCCATGGTCGACGTTGAGGCAGCCGAGGCCGAGCGCACCCGCGAGGCGATCAACACCGGCACCAAGCCCGTGGCCGAAAGCCATCGGTTCGATGAGAGCCGACTCGACGCTTGGATGACGGCCAACGTCGAGGGGTACAGGGGCCCGATGGAGGTCCGCCAGTTCAAGGGCGGCCAATCCAACCCCACCTATCAGCTGATCACGCCCGGCAGGCGCTATGTGATGCGCCGCAAGCCGCCTGGCCGGCTGCTGCCGTCGGCCCACGCCGTCGATCGCGAGTTTCGGGTCATCTCGGCGCTCTATCCAACCGGCTTTCCCGTGCCGCGCCCTTATGGGCTGTGTCTGGACGAGACGGTGGTCGGCACCATCTTCTATGTCATGGACATGGTCGAAGGTCGGATCCTCTGGGATCAGTCCCTGCCCGCCTATCAGCCGGCGGAGCGCCACGCCATCCACATGGCCGCGCTGAAGACCCTCGCCGACCTGCACAACACCGATTACCAGGCGATCGGCCTTGGGGATTTCGGCCGTCCCGGCAACTACATGGCGCGCCAGATCGATCGCTGGACCAAGCAATACAAGGCCTCGGAAACCCAGCACATCGAAAGCATCGAGCGGCTGATTTCCTGGTTGCCGAAGAGCGTGCCCGAGGACGATCAGACGACCATCGTCCATGCCGACTATCGCCTGGACAACATGGTCATGCACGCCACCGAGCCGCGCGTCGTCGCGGTTCTCGACTGGGAGCTGTCGACCCTGGGTAATCCCCTGGCGGACTTCACCTATGTGCTGATGCAGTGGGTCAACGGCTCGATCGCCGCCATCCCCGACCTCAAAGGCCATGGCATTCCGACCATGGAGGAGTACGTGGCCGAATACTGCCGGCTGACCGGCCGTGGCGGCTTGCCCGAGCTCAACTGGTATTTCGCCTACAACGCCTTCCGCCTGGCGGGCATCATCCAGGGGATCGTCGGCCGGGTCCGCGACGGCACCGCCAACAGTCCCCAGGCCGCGGCGATGGAAGCGCGCGTGCCGGCGCTGGGTGAAGCGGCGTGGAGGTTTGCGCAAAAGGCCGGGGCCTGACCGCGACGTCACGCGCCATGCGGATTACAGTGGCGCCAGACGAGCGAGCAGCTCATCCAGCGCCGCCGGATCGTCGAAAACCGCCCGCACCGGCCAGGGGTGAACGCGTTCGCGCCAACTGGGGCTAAGCCGGGCCCAGTCCTTCTCGCTGGTCACCAGTCCGGCGCCGGCGCCGCGCGCGCGCTTTGCGAGAAAGTGGAGGGTGGCCTCTGAAAGGGTCGCGTGATCGGGCAGCGGCGCGAAATCGATCAGCTCGCAGCCGGCCGCTTTGAGGGCCCGCTCCATCTTCCACGGCTTGGCGATGCCGGCAAAACCGATCTGCGGGCCCGGAGGCGGCGGCTCCGTCGCGACCAGGTGGGCGATAAGCACGGTGCGGCCCTCGAACAGAGCCAAGAGATCGTCGCTGGCCTTCGCCAGGTCGGCCGGCGCCAGCACGATCACCGCATCGGCGCGGGCGAGACCGACGCCGAGCGGCTCGCGCATGGGTCCACAGGGGAACACCCGGCCATCACCGAAGGGCCATTCGCCGTCGCGGGTTTCGCCGTCGACCACGACGATGGACAAGGTCTTGCGCACAGCGGGGCTTTGAAAGCCGTCATCCATGACCAGGACCCTTGCGCCGCCGGCGACCGCGGCGGCCGCGGCGGCGGCGCGATCGCGGGCCACCCACACCGGCGCATCGCGCGCCATCATCACCGCCTCGTCGCCCACATCGGCGGCAGTGTGGCGACCCGGCTCGACCCGAACCGGACCGGCCAAGGCGCCGCCATGGCCGCGGGCGATTATGTGTACCGCCCGCCCCTGAGCGGCCAGTTGCCGGGCCAGCGCCTGGACGACCGGGGTTTTGCCCGACCCGCCGACGGTCAGATTGCCGACACAGATCACCGGCACGCCCGGATCGAACGGGCGTCCGCGCCGAAGGCGCCTGGCGGTCGCCCAGGCCCAGATCCAGGAAATTGGGCTGAGCAGGGCGCGCGTAACCGGCATCGAGGCGCGGTCGCGGACGTACCACCAGCGGGGCGTCGCCAGCCTCACCTCATGAATCCAGCAGGGCGAAGAGGCCGCGGGTCATGGCGCGTACCTCGCCATCCCTGACCTCGACGAATTGGCGGGCGTTTTTCGCCATCAGCGCCAGATCATCGGCGCCGCTCAAGGCGCTGGCGAAAGGCCGCTCCAGATCGTGAGCAGTGGCGACTATTCGCGTCGCCCCCAGGTTTTCCAGCTCTGCGTAGACCGGCCAGTTGTCGAAGTGCGGCCCTGATACGAAGGGACAATCGAGCCGCGCGGCTTCGAGCGGATTGTGGCCGCCGACGCCGCCCACCAGGCTGCCGCCAATGAACGCGATGCGGCTCAGGCGATACCAGAGGCCGAGGTCCCCCAGGGTGTCAGCGATGAAGACGTCGGCGCCGGCGGCGTCGGCGAGTCGGCTCGCCAGGCCCGCGGTCAGGCCGGCCGCGCTCGCCAGGGACCCGACCTCAGCGCCGCGTTCGGGGTGGCGGGGGGCGATCACCAGCAGGGGGCGCGCTTTGCAGGCCGCCCTGACCGCAGCGAAGCGCTCGATCAGCGGCGCGTCTTCTCCACGATGGGTGCTTGCGGCAAATATGACCGGGCGCCCCGTCAGGCTCGCGCTCATTAGCGACAGGGCGGCCTCGTCGACGGGCAGCGGCCGGGCGCCGAACTTCATATCGACGCAGCCATCGACCCTGGCCCCCAGAGCCGTGATACGGGCCGCGGCGTCTTCGTCCCGCGCAAGAACCCTTTCGAACGCGCCGAGGGTCGCCCGGAACAGGCCCGGCGCCATTCGCCAGCCGCGCAGGCTCGAGGGCGAAAACCGCGCCGAAACCAGCGCCAGTTTCGCGCCTCGCGCATGGGCCGTCAAAATCAGGTTCGGCCAAAGTTCGCTTTCGACGAATATGCCGAGCCGAGGGCGCCAATGATCGAGAAATCGGGCCACGGCGCGCGGGGCGTCGATCGGCGCATACTGATGGATGGCCCGCTGCGGCAGTCGGCGGCTCAAGAGTTCGGCGGACGTCCTTGTGCCGCTGGTGACCAGGATCGCCACACCCGGACGATCCTCAGCCAGCGCCTCGATCAGCGGCAGCAGCGAGAGACTTTCGCCGACGCTGGCGGCATGCAGCCAGAGTAGCTCGCCAGGCGGGCGCGGCCGGCCCGCGACGCCCAGGCGCTCGCCAAGCCGCGCGATATCCTCCTTGCCCCGGCCCGCCCTCGCCCTCAGCACGACGGGCGCCGCGACGGAGGCGGCCCCGGCAAGCGTTCGGTAGAGATCGAGTGAGAGCGGGTGCTTGCCGGGCATGAGGATCGCCTCCGCCCTCGCCTGCGCGACGGTCATGCGCGCCTGCCAGTCGGCCCGCACCGCCTCCAGCGGCGTTTCGCCAACCCCGTGCGGCCCGTCGACGACCAGGCAGCCGCGCGAGAAGGGCAGGGGGATCCGAGCCCCGTCCCAACTGGCTATCTTGATGGTTGGATCCGCCGCCAGGCCCATCAGAACCACCGGAGACGCCGCGGCGCGCGCGATCTGCACCGGCCCGGGCGGCAGTGTCTCCGCCGGTCCGCGCGGACCATCGGGCGTCATCAAGGCCGCGCCGCCGCCCGCGATGAATCGGACAGCCTGGCGGTAGGCAGAAGCGCCCCTCTTCGCCAACGCCCGGTCCGGACGCCCGGCCGAGCCGCGGATGGTGGGGATGCCGAGCCGCTCGGCAGCCCTGGCGATGAATTCTCCGTCGCGAGACAGCGAGATGATTACCCGTCTGGATTTCTTGCCCAGCAGCGGTCGGCAGGCGATCGCCTGGGTAAGGCGCCCGTGCCAGAATAGCGCCAGCAGCCCCTGCGGCGATTCCAGTGCGACGCGGGCCGCGTCTGCATCGACCAGGCGCCAGCGCATGGTGGCGATGACCATTTCGAAATAGGCCCAGACCAGCACCGCCATCAGCCATTGCACGGCGGGCGCGTGCATCAGGCGCTTCACTCGGCGGCTTCCGGCGTCCAATCGAGATCCTGGGCCCCGGCTAGGCGCGCGTACAGTCCCCCTCGCTGCATCAAGCTCGCGTGAGCGCCGGTCTCGACCACGCGCCCGCCTTCCAGAACGTAGATCCTGTCGGCCCCCCGCACCGTCGACAGCCGATGGGCGATGAGCAGGGTCGCGCGTCCGGCCATCAGCCGGGTGAGCGCCGCCTGGACCTGCGCCTCGCTCTCGGCATCGAGGGCGCTGGTCGCTTCATCCAGAAGCAGGATGGGCGCATCCTTCAAGAAGGCGCGGGCGATGGCGATGCGCTGCCGCTGGCCGCCCGACAGTCGCATCCCCGCTTCGCCGACGACCGTGTCGTAGCCTTGCGGCAGGCTTACGATGAACTCATGGGCGGCGGCCGCGCGCGCGGCGGCCTGGATTTCATCGGCCGAGGCGCGGTCCTTGGCGTAGGCGATGTTGGCGCCGATGGTGTCGTCGAACAGGAACGGTTCCTGGGTGACGAGCGCGATCTGGCTCCGCAGGGACGCGATACTCACGGTTCGGACGTCCTGCCCGTCTATCGTGACCTTGCCGCCGGTCACGTCGTAGAAACGAGGGATGAGGTTGAGCACCGTGCTCTTGCCCGCTCCAGATGGCCCGACGAGCGCCACGATCTCCCCGCGCGCCGCTTCCAGCGAGACATCTTTCAGAACCGGTCCTTCACCCTGATAGGAAAATGAAACGTGCTCCAGACGGACGGTTCGGGGCCCGGCGGCAAGGGGCGGCGCCTTTGGGTCGCCGATCTCGGGGGCCACGTCCAGGGCGGCAAACAGCCGCCGCCCGGCGGTAATCCCCTGGGTCAGCACGGTCAGCAGATTGGCCACCTGCCGAAGAGACTGGCCTGCCAGCAACAGCGCGGCGAAAAACGCGATGAAGCCGCCGACATCGGCGTGCCCGGCGCCCGCGCGCCAGCCTTCGTAGGCCAGCACGCCGGCGACCACGATCATCATCAGCGTCTCGGAGACCGGAGCGGCTGTCGCCCGCGCGTTGTCGCCGCTGATGATGTGGCGCTGGCGCTCGGCGATCACTGCGGCGACGCGATCTTCCTCGTAGGCCTCGCGGTTTTCCATCTTGACCACGCGGACGCCATCGAGGCCCTCCATCATGGTGGTGGCGAGGACCGAGGTGGCGACCATCGCCCCGCTGGCCGAGGCGGTGGTGCGGCGGGCGTATCGGCGCAGGACCAGCGCCACGAGCGGAGCGGCGACCAGAACCAGCAGCGATAGCCGCCAGTCCTTGGCCGCCATCACCGCGCCGGCCGCCACAAGGGTCAGCAGCTGCTGAATGAAGTTGACCAGACCCCCGGTCGCCGCCTCGCGCACTAGGCCCGCGTCGTAGAGCACGGAGGAGACCAGGCCGCCGGTGTGTGAAGCGCGCAGCCGCGCGAGATCGGCGCGAACGAACTTGCCGAAGAGATCGAGCTGGATGTCGCCGACGATGCCGTTGCCGATCCGGTTGACCAGCGTCGCCTGGATCACCTGCGCCAGCCCCCGTCCCAGCGCCAGGCCGACGATGATCAGGGGGATTTTGCCAAGCGCGGCGGGCTTGGGATGAACGATCAGGTCATTGACCGCCGGCTGCAGGATATTGAGCAGGATGCCCGACAGCCCCGCGAACACTACCGCGCAGACGATCGAGACCAGCAATCCACGCCATCGCGGCGCCAGGTAGATCTTCGCCAGCCGGGCGACGATGTCTCGAAGGGTGCGATCTTGGGCGGCGGCCTTGGCGGTCATCACGCCTTAGGGGTCCGATGCGCGGCGATGGGTGTCAACCGCGTTCGAAGAAGCGGGCGCGGAGGCCTACTTCTTCATGAAGCCGCCGTACTTGGCGGTGAAGCGGGAGACGCGGCCGCCGCGGTCGACCAGGGTCTGATTGCCGCCGGTCCACGCCGGATGGGTCTTGGGATCGACATCGAGGTTCAGCGCCGCTCCCGCCTTGCCGTAGGTGGAACGCGTCTGATAGGTCGTGCCATCGGTCATCGTCACGGTGATGAAGTGATAGTCGGGGTGAGTGTCTTGTTTCATGGCGCGATCAGACCGATTTGATCCTGGACGGAACGAAAAACCCGCCAAGGCGTCGGCGGGTTTGAAGGCGCGCCTATACACGACAGCCGGCGCGCAAGGCAAGGTCAGCTGATGGACGGTCCGGCCGCGGGGCCCGCCGAACAGGCTTTAGCGCCGGCGGCGGAGTCAAAATCACCGCCGGGCTCCGCGTCAAGGGCCGGTCGCCAGCGGCGCAGTCTGCAACCGCTCGCCCAGCTGGGGCCGTTCATCGGGGCGCACCGGATCGACGCGGTGCTGACCGGCGGGTTTCTGGCATTCTCGACGACGGCGACCATTGGCCTGACGTTCGCGGCCCGTTCGTTGGCCGACCGCGGGCTTGCCTCCCACTCCGCCGGCGAAATCAGCCAGTATTTCCTGATCCTGGCGCTGGTCATCGCGGTCCTGGCGCTGGCCACGGCCGGACGGTTCTACTTCACCAGCAAGTTGGGCGAGCGCGTGGTCGCCGACATCCGGGTGGCCATCTACGGCAACGTCATCACCTTGGACCCGGGGTATTTCCTGGAGACGCGCACGGGCGAGGTGCTGTCGCGGATGACCACCGATCTGACCATCGTCGAAAACATGGTCGGCGCTTCGGTGTCGGTTGCGCTGCGCAATCTGCTCAATGTGATCGCCGCCCTGACCGTGATGGTGGTTCTCAATCCGTCCCTGACCGGATTCGTCGGCCTGCTGGCCCTGTTGATCCTGGTCCCGCTGTTCGCCGTCGGCCGGCGGGTGCGGCGCCTTTCGGTCAGCGCCCAGGCCCGGTTTGCCGAGGCTGTCGGTTACGCCGGCGAGACCCTGGACGGGCTAGAAACCGTCCAGGCCTTCGGACACGAAGCCACGGCGCTGCGGCGGTTCCGCGATGCTGTGGAGACCGCCTTCCAGGTGTCGATGGCGCGCATCGCGGCCCGCGCCGGGATGACCGCGCTGGTCATGATGCTGGTCGCCGGAGGTGTCGGCCTGGTTCTCTGGCGCGCCTCGGTGGCGGCCTTCGTCGATCACACCATGACCCCAGGCGCCCTCCTGCAATTCGTCTTCCTGTCGGTTCTCGCCGCCGGCGCGGTGGGCGCCCTGGGCGAAACCTGGGGCGACGTGCAGAAGACCGCTGGGGCGATGGAGCGGATCGGAGATCTGCTGAACGCCAGGCCGGTGATCGCCCGCCCCGCCCATCCAACCCCGATGCCGTCCCCCGCGCGCGGCGATGTGGCTTTTCGCGATGTCGTCTTCGCCTATCCCGGCCGCCCCGACCTGCCGGCGCTCAAGGGTTTCGACCTGACCGTGCGGGCGGGAGAACGCGTGGCGCTGGTCGGCCCCTCCGGCGCGGGCAAGAGCACGGTCTTTCGCCTGCTGCTGCGTTTCTACGATCCCGACTTCGGGACGGTCGCTATCGATGGGCTCGATCTTCGCCAGGCCTGTCCGCGCGAGGCCAGATCGAGGCTGGCCCTGGTGGCCCAGGACGCGCCGCTGTTTTCCGGATCGGCGGCCGACAACATCGCCTTCGGCCTCGGCGGCGCCGGGCCCGGGGAGGTTCGCGCCGCCGCCGTGGCCGCCCAGGCGGAAGGGTTCCTCAACGCCCTGCCCCAGGGCTTCGACACCCTGGTCGGCGAGCGGGCCAAGACCCTTTCCGGCGGCCAGCGGCAACGCATCGCCATCGCCCGCGCCCTGATCCGCGGCTCGCCCATCCTGCTCCTGGACGAGGCGACCAGCGCCCTGGACGCCGAGAACGAGCGCCTGGTCCAGCAC
>Ga0208849_1001209_pt1 | contig 19039 bp, 15 predicted proteins | sample NGESurdeep072012_10_FD_184470 | JGI IMG/M metagenome (GOLD analysis project Ga0208849, IMG submission 184470) | Arctic peat soil microbial communities from Barrow, Alaska - NGEE Surface sample 53-3 deep-072012 (SPAdes) | ecosystem: Environmental > Terrestrial > Soil > Wetlands > Peat ... | reverse complement strand
TGGTGCTCAACGCCGACCAGGGACTGTTCAGCACCGATTTTCGGGCCGCCGAGCGGCTCGCACAAACCATCGTGCAGGTCGCAGGACGCGCCGGCCGCGAACACAGCCGCGGCGAGGTGCTGATTCAAACCGAGTATCCCGAGCATCCGTTGCTGCAGAGCCTGCTGGCCGGCGGCTACGAAGGCTTTGCCGCCACGGCCCTGCAGGAACGCGCCGCGGCCCAATGGCCGCCGTTCGGCCGGCTGGCACTATTGCGTGCCTCGGCGCTCACTGCCGCCGCGGCACTGGAATTCCTGGCCGCCGCGCGTGCGCTCGCGCCCATGGCCGGCGACGTGCGCCTGCTGGGCCCGGTGCCTGCCGCCATGGCGCGCCGCGCCGGCCGCCACTACGCACAGCTGCTGCTCGAGAGCCGCGAGCGTGCGGCCCTGCATCGACTGCTCGATCAATGGCTGCCCCAGGTCGCCGCCCTGCCGCAGGCGCGGCGCGTGCGCTACGCGCTCGACGTCGATCCGCTCGACATCCAGTAAACTTGCCGGCCGCCTGCGGAGGATTGCCGTTTGAAAGCCGAGCTTGAGCGCCTGATTGCGGCCGCAGTTCAAACCCTGATCGGCAGCGTGCTGCCGGAGCCGGTCGACCCGGCCGCCATCAGTGTCGAGCGCACGCGCGATGCCAGCCACGGCGATTACGCCTGCAATATCGCCTTGCGGCTGGCGCGCAGTGCCCGCAAGCCGCCGCGCGAGATCGCCGCGGCCGTCGTTGCGGCATTGCCCGCGAGCGGGCTGGTCGCGCGCGCCGAAGTCGCCGGCGCCGGCTTCATCAACCTGTACCTGGCCCAGAGTGCGCACAGCGCCGTGGTCGCCCAGGTGCTGACGCTCGCGGATCGCTACGGCCAGAGCGATGCCGGCCGCGGTGCGAAGCTGCTGCTGGAATTCGTCTCGGCCAATCCCACCGGACCGCTGCACGTCGGCCACGGACGCCAGGCCGCCTACGGCGCCACCCTGGCGAATCTGTTGCGTGCCGTGGGCTTCGACGTGGCGCGCGAGTACTACATCAACGATGCCGGGCGGCAGCTGGATATCCTGACGCTCAGCACCTGGCTACGCTATCTCGAGCGCTGCGGCGAAAACATCGCGTTTCCCAGCAACGGCTACCTCGGAGAGTACGTGCACGCCATCGCCGCACTGCTGTTTGCGCAGCGCGGCCGCGAACTGCAGCGCGAGGCGGCCACGGTGTTCGCGCAATTGCCGGCCGATGCCCCGGCCGGCGACAAGGAGCAGCACGTCGATGCGCTGATCGAGCGCATGCGCGCGCTGCTCGGAAGCGCAGGCTTCGCGGCCGTGCTCGAGCTGTCGCTCGCGGCCATGCTGGCTGACATCCGCGAGGATCTGGCAGCCTTCGGGGTCGAGTTCGACAGCTGGTATTCCGAGCGCGCGCTGGTGGCCAGCGGTGCGGTGGAGCGCGCGCTGGAGAAACTGCAGGCGCACGGCCAGCTCTACCAGAAAGACGGCGCGCTGTGGTTTCGCGCCAGTGAGTTTGGCGACGATGAGGACCGCGTGCTGGTGCGCGCCAACGGCCAGCGCACCTATTTTGCTCCCGATATCGCCTATCACCTGCAGAAGCGCGAGCGCGGCTTTGCGCGCCTGATCGACGTGCTGGGCGCCGATCATCACGGCTATGTGGCGCGGGTACGCGGTGCGCTGATGGCGATGGGCGAGCCGGGCGAGTGTCTCGAGGTCTGCCTGATCCAGTTCGTGAGCCTGTTCCGCGGCGAGCAGAAAATTCCCATGGGCAAGCGCGAAGGCCAGTTCGTGAGCCTGCGGCAGCTGCGCGAGGAAGTCGGCAACGATGCCTGCCGGCTGTTCTACCTGATGCGCAGTCATGACCAGCCGCTGGATTTCGATCTCGAACTGGCCAAGTCGCACACCAACGAAAACCCGGTGTTTTACCTGCAGTACGCGCACGCGCGCATCGCCAGCGTGCGCCGGCAACTGCAGGCGCGCGCACTGGCCTACGATGAATCGCTGGCCTTGCAGAGCCTGGAACGTCTGGAGAGCCCGAACGAGCAGGCGGCGCTGGCGGCGCTGGCGCGCTACCCGGAAGTTCTGCTGCAGGCCGCCGGCGCGCGCGCGCCGCACGCACTGGTGCACTATCTGCGTGAACTCGCCACCGCATTCCATAGCTGGTACAACGCCGCCACTTTCATCGTCGAGGACGACGCCCTGCGCAACGCCCGGCTGGCCCTGGCCTTCGGCGTGCAGCAAGTACTGCGCAACGGCTTAATGCTGCTGGGTGTGTCGGCGCCGGAGACCATGTGACCGGCAAGCGCCTGACCACGCGCGACTACAAGCGCCCGGCGCGCGGCCAGTTCGGCATGGATCTGTCTCACTGGCGTGAATACGCGATCGGACTGGCGGCCGGATTGTGCGTGGCCGGCATCGTCTACGTCGCCGACCATCGCGCCAGCGAGCCGGCTCCAGCCGAGCGGCCGGTGCCGCGCCACCCGGTCGCCAGTGCTGGTGCCGGCACCGACGCGGACGCACCCGCCATTGCGCCCGAAGGCAAGTACGACTTCTATCAGATGCTGCCTAAGTTCGAAGTCGTGGTGCCGGAGAAGGAGCGCGGCACGCGGGTAGCGCCCGCGGCGCAGATCGATCGGCCGGGTGTGTATTTCCTGCAGGCCGGCTCGTATCGCGACATCACGGTCGCCGAACGCATTCGTGCCCAGCTCGGCAAGCTCGGCATCGAGGCCACGGTGCAACGGGTCGCGGTCGACGCCGACGTCTGGCATCGTGTGCGCATCGGCCCGATCCGCGAGCTCGCGCAGCTCAACAAGCTGCGGGCGCAGCTGCGGCAAAGCGACCTGGATGCGCTCGTGATCCGGGTCGACGACTAACGGGCGGCCACGCGCAGCATGGCGGCGATGCTGCGCTCAACGTCCTCATCATCCGTGGACCAGTTGCTGACGCTGATGCGCATGGCGGTGCGTCCCTGCCATACGGTGATGCCGCACCAGCAGGTTCCCTCCTGCTGCAGCGCGCTGACCACGCGACGGGTGCGTTCGGCATCGCCGAAGGCCACCAGCACCTGATTGAGCACCACCTCGTTGAGCACTTCGTAACCGGCAGCGGCAAGCCGCGCGGCGAACTCGCGCGCCTGCGCACAGTTGCGGCGCACCAGTTCCTCGATGCCGGCGCGCCCGAGGCTGCGTAGCGCCGCCCACACCTCCACACCGCGCGCACGCCGGGAGAGCTCCGGGGTGTAATCGCAGGGATTGCGCTCGGCAGCACTACTGGGCAGGTAATCGGCGGTCACCGCCATCGCCGCCTGCAGCGCCTGCGGATCGCGCACCAGGGCCACGCCGCTGTCGTACGGCACGTTGAGCCACTTGTGCGCATCGGTAGCCCACGAGTCGGCCTGCTCGACACCTTCCACCAGCGAGCGATGACTGGCCGCTGCCTTGGCCCACAGACCAAAGGCGCCATCGACGTGCACCCACGCGCCCTGGCGCCGGGCCGCAGCGATCAGCGCCGTGAAGGGATCGCAGGCGCCGGTGTTGACGTTGCCGGCCTGCAGACAAAGTATGGTTGGACCTGCGATTGCCGGCAGCGCATCGCCGCGCATGCGTCCCTGGCCGTCGACCGGCGCGCGCACGATGCGCGCACGCCCGAGCCCGAGCATCCCCAGTGACTTGAGCAGACTCGGATGCGCCTCACCGCCCGCGATCACGGTGATCGGCGGCGCGCCGAACAGGCCATCGGCCTCGACATTCCAGCCCACGCGCGCCAGCACCGCGTGACGCGCGGCCGCCAGCGCAGTGAAATTCGCCACGGTGCCGCCGGTCACGAAGGCGCCCGTGGTCTGCGGCGGCAGATCAAACAGTTCGATCAGCCAGCGCAGCGCCACCTGCTCCACGCAGGCGACACCGGGCGTGGCGCTGACGAAAGCCGCATTCTGATCCCAGGCGCCGGCCAGCCAATTCGCGGCCAGTGCCGCCGGCAATGTGCCGCCGATGACGAAGCCGAAGAAACGCGGCCCGGCCATTGCCATGGTGGCGGGAGTCACCAGCTCATCGAGCAGCGCCAGGGTCTGCTCGGGAGCGGAAGGCTGCGCCGGCAATGGCTCGTCCAGGCGTGACAGTGCGGCCACCGCCGCGGCCCCCGGGGCGACGCCGCGATGGTCCAGGCTGCGAAGGTAGCGGTCGCACCGTTGCCAGGTGCGTTCGAGAATCGGCAGCGACTCAGCAGACCATTTGCGGCTGGACATTCGGCCGGTTCAGGCCAGCGCGGCTTCAGACTTTGGCGGCGACGCCGCCCCATAGCTGCTTTCGAATTCCGGCAGCGCCTCGCAACGCGCGCTGAGCGCACGCAGCCCCGGATAGGGCGCGGCCTGCGCGCTCAAGCCCAGGGCTTCGGTCAGAAAGGTGAATCCGCACACCACGGTGATGTCGGCCTGCGTCAGGCGCTCGCCGACCAGCCACCGGCCGCTGCCGCGCTCACTGGCGTGGCGCTCGAGTTGCGACAAGGCGCCGTGCATCTGCCTGCGGCAGCGCGCAAGCCAGGGTTCGTGCCGCCGCTCGGGCGGCCGGAATGCACGCTCATACACCTGCTCGCGTGCCTTGTCGGCCGCACCCATGGCGATCGCCATGAGCTTCAACGCCGTGCGCCGTTCACGCCCGACGCGCGGCAGCAAAGCGCGCTGCGGACCCACCAGCTCATCGAGATAGTCCAGCAGTGCGGCCGAGTCGAGCAGCACTTCGCCGTCATCGAGCACCAGTGTCGGCACGCGCACCAGCGGATTGTGCTGGCGAATGCGCTCGAAGTCAGCCCCTACCGACCAGTCCGCGTGCTCGAAGGCGATACCGCACAGCTTCATGCTGATGGCCACGCGCCGTACGTATGGCGAGTCGTACATGCCGATCAGCAGCATGGCCAATGCACCTCATTCCTCGACGCCATGTCCAATCTCGATGCCCAGTGAGCGCAATTTGCGATACAGATGCGTTCGTTCCATGTCCACCCGCTTGGCGAGCAGGCCCACTTTGCCGTTGCACAACATCAGCTGCTGCTGCAGATAGGCGCGTTCGAAGTGCTCGCGCGCCTCGCGCAATGGCAACGCCAGCAGATCGTGCTTGACCAGTGGCTCATCCGCGGGCGTCTGCGACGAGAGCTCACGCTCGACCTCTTCGAGCGCAATCTCCTCCGAGCCGACATTGAGCAGGAAGCGGCGCGTGAGGTTGCGCAGTTCGCGCACGTTGTCAGGCCAGGGATAGTTACGCAGCCGATTCTGCGCCGCCACGCTGAAGCGCCGAAAGCGCAGGCCCTCGCTCTCGGTGAGTACATCGACATAGTGTCGCAGCAGTTCCGGCACGTCCTCGGCATAGTCACGCAGCGCCGGCACGCGTACCAGCAGCACCGAGAGCTGCGCGTACAGGTCGCGCCGGAACTCCTCGGACAGCACACGGCTGACGATGCCGGGGCGGGCGGAGGCAACCATGCGGGCCTCCAGCTGCAGCGGCTCGCCACCGCCGGTTTGCACGAAACTGCTGCTTTCGAGCACGCCGCTGAGCAGGCGCTGCGTCGATGCCGGCAGATCCTCGATGTCGCCCAGGAACAGCGTGCCCTTGCGTGCCTGCTCGAGCAGTCCCGGCGGCGCGCCCGGCGCGCCGGTCCCGAGCAACACCGCGGCAGCGTTGTCTTCGCGCAGTGTGCGGCTGTCGAGAGCCACGAACGGTCCGCCGGCTGTCAGTCCGGACTGGTGCACGAAGCGCGCGAGCAGCTCGCGTTCGGTGCCGGACTCGCCGAGCAACAGCAATGGCGAGCCATAGGCGGCCAGCCGCGCCAGCTCGCTGCGCAATTGCGCAATGGTGCGGCTGCGGCCGATGGGGGCTGAGCCGGCCGCCGCGCCGGCGCTGACAAATTTGCCGCTCGGGCGGCGCGAGCGCGCATCCAGCGCGCGCTCCACCGTGCGCAGCAGCTTGGCCAGCGACAACGGTTTCTCGACGAAATCATAGGCCCCGAGACGCGTCGCCTCGACCGCGGTCTCGACCGTGCCGTGGCCCGACATCATGACCACCGGGCAGCCGTCGGCGGGCTCACTCGACCATTCGCGCAGCAGCGTGATGCCGTCGGTATCGGGCATCCAGATGTCGAGCAGCACCAGGTCGGGTGTCTGGCGCGCGCGCGCGGCCCTGGCCTGGCTGGCATCGGCCGCCACCTCGACCTCGTAGCCCTCCTCAGTCAGGATTTCCTGCAGCAGCCGGCGAATGTCGGACTCATCATCCACCACCAGAATTTTGCTGGCACTCATGCGCGTTCCCTCCGCAGCTGCTCCACGCGTCGTTCCCCCCCGACAAACAGCGCCCGATCCTGGTCGCTGACTGGCAATAAGACCAGTATCCTGGCGCCCCCCTCGGGTCGGTTCTCGGCCTCGATACGGCCGCCATGTTCTTCTACGATCCGCTTCACTATCGCCAGCCCCAGACCGGTGCCGCGCGGCTTGCCCGTGACGTACGGATCGAACAGGCGGCCGAGTATCTCCTTTCTGAACCCGGGACCGTTATCTGTGACACAGATTACAGCGGCAACCGCCCCTTCTGCACGCTGTTGTCGCGTGCTCAGTTCGACGCAGCCGTCGGCGACTCCCGCCAGGGCCTCGATCCCGTTGGTGATCAGATTGGCCAGAAGCTGGCGCATGCGGCCGCGGTCGGCCTCGATTTCCGGCAGCGTGGGATCCAGGTCGAGCCGGATTTCCGCCGCCGGGTCCTGCAGCCGGTACAGCTCCGCGACCTCGGTTACCAGCTGATTGAGGCTGAAATGCGCCAGCCGCATGTCCGGGGCGCGCGCGTATTCGGAGAAGGCGTTGACCATCTGCTTCATGGCATCGACCTGCTGCACGATGGTGTGGGTGGCACGCTCCAGCAGCAGCGCGTCCTCGGCATTCATGCCGCCCAGCAGTTTGCGTCGCAGCCTCTCCGCCGACAGCTGAATCGGCGTCAGCGGATTCTTGATCTCATGGGCCAGGCGCCGCGCCACCTCGCCCCAGGCAGCATCACGCTGGGCCGCCAGCAGCGCGGTTATGTCATCGAACACGATCACCACGCCGCCGTGCTCGCGCTCATCGGGCAAGGGCGTACACGCCCAGAGCAGCACGCGTTCGCCCGATTCGCCCGGCAATGTGAGCTGCTCGCGCCACTCGTCCCAGCCGGATTTCAGGCGCGATCTGAGTTCTTCCAGGAAGGTCGCGAATCGCATGCTGCCGCCGGCCAATTGCGCCAGGTTCTGTCCGGCCGCGGGGGTGCCGAAGTCGCCGCCCAGTATGGTCGCGGCCGATTGGTTGGCGCTGTGCAGGCGCAGTTCGCGATCGGTGACAATCACGCCGGTGGACAGGCGCGAGAGGATGATCGACAGGCGCTCGCGTTCACGCTCCACCGCCTGCCGGCTGCGCTTGGCCTCCTCGCTCGCGCGACGCAGGCGTTTGGTCATGTCGTTGAACGAGTGCACCAGAAAGCCCATCTCATCGCGCGATGGCATCGGCAGCCGTGTGCCGAAGTCGCCCTTGCCCACCGCGCGCGTGCCGGCAATCAGGTCCTGCACCGGGCGCGTCAGGCGCTGGGCGGAAAAGATCGCACCATAGATCGCCGCCAGCAGAGTCAACAGCACCACCAGCGTCAGCGTCAGCCGGAAACTGATCTTGAGCGGTTCACGCACCGCCGACAGATCGCCGTACTGCGAGGAAGTGTGCTGCACGGCCTCGGCCAGCGCCGACAGTTCCTGCGGCACCTGGTAGTCGATCAGCACGTAGCGGCGCATGGCGCGCGCAGAGACCGCATCGGCGATCGGTGCCGCCGTGGATATGGTGTATTGACCGTTGGGCAGCGGATTCAAACTGACGTAGCTGCGGCCGGCAGCCACCTGCAGTGCCACGTCCGGCGGCGCCGGCGCCGGCTGCTGTGCCATCGGAATGTCGCTGCTGAGGGCCGAGGCGCGCCCGCTGGCCTCGTAGATGATGATCTCCTTGGCCTCGGTCGCACGCCGCTCCTCGTCAAGGCGCTGCAGCAGCTCCGGGCCGCGCAATTCGCGCAATGAGCGCGCAAACACTTCCGTGCGCCGCGCCTGCTCGCGCAGCCGCAGGTCCAATGCCGAGCGCGACAACACCAGTGCGTCGGTCAGACCCTGCTTGATTTCGACCCGAAACCAGCTGTCGATACCGCGATTGATGAAGTCGAGCGAGAACAGATAGACGATGATCAGCGGCGCGATCACCAGGCCGCCGAACATGAACACGGTGCGCACGGTGAGGCGCGAGCCCGGCTTGTGGTCGCGGAAATCGCGATACAGCTGCCAGAACTTGCGCGCCAGCAATACCATCAGCGCCAGCACGCCGCAGATGTTGAGCAGCAGGATCCAGGGCTGCCACTGCGAGAACAGAGTCGAGTTTTCGACGCTGGCCGCCAGCAGCACCAGCGTCGCCACGCCGGCGGCTACCGCCATCGCGGTCAGCACGCGCACCGCGGATCGTTTTAGAGCGTGAGCGTCCACGTGTACCAGTCGCTGTTGCGGTGCCAGGCATCGCTCCAGAACATCAGTGCCCGCATGGCGTCCGACATGCGGCCGCGCCGGACACCGGCGCGCACGGCCACCAGCCAGGGACCTTCGCCGCGCAACTGCGATTCGATCAGTATGGGCAGATCCTCGACGCGGCCCAGTTTGTCGAGCGCCTCCTCGAGCGTGGGAAAACTCTGCTGCTCCACGCCCTGTTCGTCGCGCAGCACATAACGGTCGGTGACGGCGTGGTAAGTCAGCTCGCGGCGCAACGTCATGTCGACCACGTTGGCATTCATCCAGAAGCGCCGGTGGCGCGTGATGTTCAGCTCCACATCAAAGGCCAGGGTGACCCCGTCCTGGAGCGCGCTGCGGATGCGATCGTTGAGCGGATACTGGACATGCACGTTGAGCTGCAGCACGCCGCGATCCACCACGACGAACGCGGAGAGGATCTGGAAGTCGCCGTCGAGCGGACCGGCGGCGCCATTCGCCGACGGCACGGCCAGAGCGCACAACAGCCCCAGGGTGATGGCGAAATTGATTCTGTGAAGCACGGGTCCCCGTCGCTTAGTGGGAATGGCGCTCTATGTTGCGCTTAAGTCACTGTCAGGCAAGCATAATAGAAGCCGTCGGTGTCTGCCTTGGCCCCGGGAAGCAACTGCACGCCCACGGAACGCATCTGCCAGGGCGCTGGCGGCGGCAGTGACGCCTCCAGCCCCAGCACGCGAGCCTGGGGATTCGCCCCCAGGACGGCCTCGACCACCTGCTCGTTCTCGGCCGGCAGCCAGGAGCAGGTGCAGTACAGTAGGCGGCCGCCGGGCCTGAGCAGCTCCAGACAGCGATTGAGCAAACGGCGCTGTGTCGCCGCAAGCGCGGCAATATCCCCAGGCCGGCGCAACAGCTTGATGTCGGGGTGGCGCCGGATCACGCCCAGGCTGGAACAGGGCGCATCCAGCAGGATGCGGTCGAATCCGACACCATCCCACCAGGCCAGATCCGAGCCCAGATCCGCCGCGATCAGCCGGGCATGACGCCGCAACCGCTTCAGGTTCTGCGCAATGAATTCGACGCGCGCCGCATCGATATCAATGGCCGTGAGCTCGATCGGGCCATTGGCGGCCTCGAGCAGCGCGCCGCTCTTGCCACCCGGGGCCGCGCACGCATCCAGCACGCGTTCACCGGGCTGGGGCTCGAGCAGCATGCCAGCCAGTTGCGCACCAGCGTCCTGCACCGACACCAGGCCCTCATCGAAGCCCGGCAATTGCCCCACGGCCACGGGGGTATCCAGAACCAGCGCGCTGGCCAGCCACGATACGGCGTGCGCGCCCAGTCCGCGCTGGCGCAACGCCTCTACATAGTCCTCGCGCGTGGTACGCGACAGGTCCAGTCGCAGCGCCATGGGCGGATGAGCGTTGTCCGCCTCGATGATCCGCTGCCATTGGTCAGGGAAAACTTCCTGCAGTGCCGTGAGCATCCAGGCCGGATGCGCGCTGGCCGCGCAACTGTCCTGCAGCACTGCCGCAAGCAGCGCTTCGCGCTCGCGCAGATATCGCCGCAGCAACGCATTGATCATGCCGGCCGCGCGTGGCTGCTGCAGCGCGCGCGCCGCATCGACTGCGGAGGAAACGGTGGTCTCGATGGGATTGCGCGAACGCTCGAGCTGATGCAGCGCTGCCACGAGCAAGGCGCGCAGCACCGGCGCGAGCGCCTTGCCTTGCAGTAGCCGCGCGACCACGGGCTCGAGCTGCAGGTACCAGCGCAGGCTGCCCAGGGTGACCGCGCGCACCGCGGCGCGCGGGGCGGCGTGGGCGCCGGCGCCAGGGCTCGCGCGCTCGAAAGCATCCTCGGACGAGCGGCCTTCGAAGGCCACCGCGGCGATCGCGCGTGCCGCGCTGGCCAGCACCGCTGCGGCCGTACCTGCGGGCTTGGAATTCAAGTGAAGCGCGCGCCGTCCAGCGGCGATCCGCTGACAAATTCGGCCGCCGTCAACATGCGTCGCCCCGCTAACTGGAGTCTGGTGACGGCGAGCACACCCTCACCGCAAGCCACCCGCAGCGCGTCGTCGAACAGGCCCAGTACCTGTCCGGGGACGGCTTGCGGCGCGCTTCCGGCATTGGCCGCGGCCCGGGCCTCGCCGATTCGCAGCTGCTGTTCCTGCCAGCGCGTTTCAGCCACGGGCCAGGCGTTGAAAGCCCTGACCTGGCGTGAGATGGCCTCGGCACTGCGCCGCCAATCGATGCGTGCCTCGGCCTTGTCGATCTTGGCCGCATAGCTGACGCCCCGATCGGGCTGCGGTGCCGCGTGTGCGAGCCCCGCGGCAACGGCCTCGAGCGTATCGAGCAGCAATGCCGCACCCAGTTCAGCCAGGCTGGCGTGTAATTGCCGGGCATCGGCCCGATCATCCAGGGGCACGCGGCGCTGTGCCAGCACCGCGCCGGTGTCGAGGCCGGCATCCATCTGCATGATCGTCACCCCGCTTTCGCGGTCGCCTGCCAGCACCGCGCGCTGGATCGGCGCTGCGCCGCGCCAGCGCGGCAGCAGTGAGGCATGGATGTTGAGGCAGCCCAGAGGCGGCAGCGTCAGCACGCTGGGCGGTAACAGTAGCCCGTAAGCAACCACCACCAGCAGATCGCTGGACCAGTGACGCAGTGGCTCGAGTTCCTGCTCGCTCTTGAGCCGCGCCGGTTGCGCGATCGGCAAACCGAGTTGCTCAGCCAGGAGTTTGACGGGCCCCGCCTTGAGCTTGCGGCCGCGGCCGGCGGCACGATCAGGCTGGGTCAGCACCCCGACCAGCTGGTGGCGTGAAGAGGCCAGTGTCCGCAGCGCCGGCACCGCAAACTCCGGCGTACCGGCAAAGGCGATGCGCAGCATGCGTCATATGACGCGCGCGGTGGCGCGCGCGCGCGCTGGCGGGGCGTCGCCGCCGCGCTCCCGGCGCTCTTTCTCGAGCTTGCGCCGGATACGTTCGCGTTTGAGTGTGGACAGGTAATCGACGAACAGCTTGCCCGCCAGGTGATCCATTTCATGCTGCAGGCAAATGGCATCGAGGCCTTCGAGATCACGTTCAAACAGCTCGCCATCGGCGTCTTGCGCCCGCACGCGCACGCGTGCGGCGCGCTGCACTTCCTCGAATATACTGGGTACGGACAGGCAGCCTTCTTCCGAGACCTCAACGCCTTCGCGCGTCAACATCTCAGGATTGATGTACACCTGAGGCTGGTTCTTCTCCTGGCTGGCATCCATGACCAGAAGCGCGCGGTGCACGTCGACCTGGGTCGCTGCGAGGCCAATGCCCGGGGCCGCATACATGGTCTCGAACATATCGGCGATCAGCCGCTTGAGCGCGGCGTCAAAAGTCCGTACCGGCTGGGCACGGGTGCGAAGCCGGGGGTCGGGAAATTCCAGTATGGGCAATAGGGCCATCGATACGCTCCGGTTCTTAAACGTGGGGAAATGTGCCAATATTTCAAGGATCAGGGGCCAAATGCTCCGCCACGTGACCCAGTGCACAAAGTTCACAAGCAACGGTGTGCGTTTGGGCGCGGTTAAGTTTATAACAGCCGGGCGCAAGGCCCTACCCGGTCCCAAGAGGTAGTAGCAGGGATGTCTTTGAATAAAGTATCAAATGCCAGCCGCTTAACTATCGGCTGTGCCAGCCTGACGCTGCTCCTGATTTTGGGCGGCTGCTCTACCTACTCACACCACGGTCACGAGGCTGCCGCTCCCCCGCCAGCTCCGGCGGAGGCGGTCGAAAGCGACAGCTCCACGGCCGAACCGCAGACCGACACCGAAGCCCTGGGCGACGTGCCGTCAGACGCGGACACGACCACGGTCATGCCCGATGCCGGGTCCTCACTGCGGCCTAATGCGCCGAAAAACTACGTGGTGCGACGCGGCGATACGCTCTGGGGCATTGCCAATATGTTTCTCAAGGATCCCTGGCTATGGCCGGAGATCTGGTACGTAAACCCGGCCATCCATAATCCCCACCTCATATATCCCGGCGATACCATCCATCTGGCCCTGTCCAGCGACGGCAGGACCGCCCTGCAGCTGGTACGCGGCACCGGTCCCAGCAGCCGGCTCGAGCCTTTGCTGCGCAGTTCGCCGCTCGATAGCGCGATTGCGACCATTCCCTACTCGGTCATCGGCGCGTTCCTGGAACGTCCCGGTGTGCTCAGCCGCGACGAGGTCAAGGCCGCCCCCTACATCCTGGCCCTGCGCGGCGAACATGACATCGCCGGCTCCGGCGATGAGGTGTACGTCAAGAAGCTCGACGCCCAGGCCGGTGCCCGCTTCAGCGTCATGCACGTGGACCAGCCTCTGAAGGATCCCGAGGGTGGCCGAAAGCTCGGTTACCTTGCGATCTATACCGGTACCGCGCAATTGCTACGTCCGGGCGACATCGCCAAAGCCACTCTGACCGATTCAGCGCGCGAAACCCTGCAAGGGGACGTGCTGGTCTCCGAGGACATCAGCCCGACCAGCGACTTCAAGCCGCATCCGCCCTCACGGCCGGTTTCCGGCCAGATCGTCGCCGTGGTCGAGGGCGCCGATATGGCAGGTCAGTACGATGTGGTGGCCATCAATCGCGGTTCCAGCGATGGCATCGAGCGCGGCAATGTGCTGACCATCGAGGAATTCCCGGCTCAATCCGATGACCAGTGCGCCCGCATCGAAGACACCAGCACGTGCCTCCGGCATCCCAGTACGCAATTGCCCAGCGAGGTCAACGGCACCCTGCTGGTGTTCAAGACCTACGAGCTCATGAGCTACGCCCTGGTCCTCAACGACATCTCCCCGATCCAGACCTACGATCGCGTCCGCAACCCCTGATTTCGGCTCTTTTGCGGCACAAACGCCGCGCCTGCGGGCGTTGCGCGCGCCCTATGCTGTGTGCTCATGGACGCGGTGGCATTGCAACTGGTTTTGGGCCGCAGCCATGGTTTGAGCGCGCAGCTATTGCGCTCCGCCATCGAACAGGTGGGCGCTCACGCACCCGGCATCGCCGCCCTGGAAGCCCTGATCGGCGAACGCCCGGCCGCACTGCGAGCCCTGGGATTATCCTCAGCCGCGAGCGCCTGGCTGCACGCTCCCGATCAATCGCTCATTGATGCCGATCGCGAGTGGCTGGTGCGTGAGCACATCGGACTCATCGACGCACTGAGCACCGCTTATCCGCCGCTACTGGCGCAGGCGAGCGCCGCTCCGGCTCTGCTGTACGTCCGGGGCGAGGTCGCGAGCCTATGCCTGCCGCAACTGGCGATCGTGGGCAGCCGCAATCCGACCGTGCCGGGACGGCGCACCGCTGCGGAATTTGCGGCCTGCCTGTCGCGGGCGGGACTGGCGATCACCAGCGGGCTGGCGATCGGAATCGACGCCGCCAGTCACGAGGGCGCACTTGGCGCGGGCGGCCGCACGATTGCCGTGCTCGGCTCGGGACTGGATCAGGTGTACCCGCGAGAGCATGCAGCACTGGCCGAACGGATCGTCTCCCAGGGGGCGCTGGTGTCCGAGTTTCCACGCGCCAGTGCGCCGCTGCGAGCGAATTTCCCGCGCCGCAACCGCATCATCAGCGGCCTGAGCCTGGGAACGCTGGTGGTGGAGGCTGCGCGCTACAGCGGCTCGCTGGTCACGGCGCGGCTGGCGCTCGAGCAGGGGCGCGAAGTGTTTGCCATTCCCGGCTCAATCCATAACCCGCTGACGCGCGGCTGTCATGCATTGATTCAGGCGGGCGCGAAGCTGGTCGAGAGCACCCAGGATATTTTCGATGAGATCGCTATTTCGTTTGTCAAACAAGATGATATGTCACCCACTGGCAGCGGTGATCGCGTCACAGCCGCGGCCGCGACGTTGGACAAGGGCCACAAAATCCTGTTAGATGCCTTGGGGTTTGAATCGGCGAGCGTCGATACGCTGGTCGAAAGAACCGGCCTTCCAAGCCATTCCGTCACGTCCATGTTGCTGATTCTTGAGCTCGAGGGCGCCGTCGGATCGCAGGCTGGGGGCCGTTACGTGCGCCTGTGAGGCGAGCGCATCAGCGGACACCGACCGACCGATTTACCGAATCAATGATGGACAACACCGTTTTCGACATTCTGATTTACGTCTTCGACCGTTACATGCTCGAAGAGCTTCCGGCCAGCGCCGAGCGCGAGACGCTCGCGCGCGATCTCGAAAGTGCCGGTTTCGGCGAGGCCAACGTCGAGCGTGCGCTCGACTGGCTGGCCGATCTCGCCGATGAGCGTGAACGACCGGACCTGCGCGGCAACGGCGCATTTCGTGTCTACGCGCCGGAAGAACTGGTGCGCCTGGACTCGCAGTGCCGCGGGCTGCTCGCCTCGCTCGAGGCCGGTGGCATCCTCTCGCCCAGTCAGCGCGAGATCGTGATCGATCGACTGCTGGCACTCGACACCGAGGAGCTGGATCTGGAACAGGTCAAATGGGTGGTGCTGATGGTTCTGTCCAGTCAACCCGGACAGGAACTCGCCTACGCGCGCATGGAAGATCTGGTATTCGATGTCCCGCATCGCGACCCGCACTGAGCCGTCGGCCTTACGGTCGAGGCAGACACCCGCGGTTCGTCCGCGGTTTTTCGTTTTAGGCTCCCTCCCGCAATAGCCATGGCTGACAATCTGGTTATTGTCGAATCGCCCGCCAAAGCGCGCACGATCAAGAAATATCTGGGCAAGGGCTTCGAAGTCCTGGCCTCTTACGGCCATGTTCGTGACCTGGTGCCGAAAGAAGGCGCGGTCGACACGGACGACGGCTTTGCGATGAAGTATCAGCTCATCGAACGCAACGAACGGCACGTTGCCGCAATATCCAAGGCGCTGGGCAAAGCCCAGGCGCTGTATCTGGCGACCGACCCCGATCGCGAGGGCGAAGCCATCGCCTGGCATCTGTCCGAGATCCTCAGGGAGCGCGGCGAACTGCACAAGAAAAAAGTGCATCGCGTGGTGTTTCATGAGATCACGAAAAACGCCATTCGCGCGGCCGTCGCGGCACCGCGCGAACTGTCGCTGGATCTGGTGAACGCGCAGCAGGCGCGCCGCGCACTCGACTATCTGGTGGGCTTCAATCTCTCTCCGTTGCTATGGAAGAAAGTCCGGCGCGGTCTTTCGGCCGGCCGCGTCCAGAGCCCGGCTCTGCGCATGATCTGCGAGCGCGAAGAGGAGATCGCAGCCTTCGTGCCGCAGGAATACTGGAGCATCGACTCACTCGGCGAGCATTCCGAACAGACCTTTCCACTGAAGCTGACGGAGTTTCGCGGGCGCAAGGTGGAGCAGTTCAGTTTTCAGGATGAAAGCAGCGCCCGCGACGCGCAGCGCACCCTGAGTTCGGCCGCGGGTCCGGCAGGCGCACTGCGGGTTCTCACGGTCGATCGCAAACAGCGCCGGCGCAATCCCGCGCCGCCGTTCACGACCTCGACGCTGCAACAGGAAGCCTCGCGCAAGCTCGGCTTCTCGGCTCAGCGCACCATGCGCCTGGCGCAACAACTCTACGAAGGTATCGATATCGGCGAGGGCAGTGTCGGCCTGATTACCTACATGCGCACCGACTCGGTATCGCTCGCGGCCGAAGCGGTCAGCGAGATTCGCGAGGTGATTGCGCGCCTGTATGGGCCGCAGGCGGTTGCCGAGGAAGTGCGCGCGTACAAGACCAAGTCGAAGAACGCCCAGGAAGCCCACGAAGCCATTCGCCCGACGTCGGCAGCGATTGTTCCGGCGGCTATCGAGCGCTACCTGGACGCCGATCAGTTCAAGCTCTACGCGTTGATCTGGAAGCGCGCGGTCGCCTGCCAGATGGCGCATGCCGTATTCGATACCGTGGCGGTGGACATGCTCGCAGGCCCTGAGGGTCCCGAACGGCACGTGCTGCGCGCCAACGGCTCGACCCTGGTTACGCCGGGCTATATTGCCGTGTACCAGGAAGATCTCGACGACGCCACCGCCGACGACAGCGATCACGTGCTGCCGCCCCTGAACGAGGGCGATACCGTGACGCTCAAGCAGGTCACACCGCAGCAGCATTTCACCGAACCGCCACCGCGATTCACCGAAGCCTCGCTGGTCAAGACGCTCGAAGAGTACGGCATTGGCCGCCCTTCCACCTATGCCTCGATCATCTCGACCTTGCGTGACCGCGAATATGCCGAAATTGAAAATCGCCGCTTCACGGCCACCGATATCGGCAAGATCGTGTGCCGGTTTCTGACCGATCACTTCCACCGCTACGTCGACTACGGCTTCACCGCCGGGATGGAAGACGAACTCGACGCGGTCTCGCGCGGCGAGGAGCCGTGGACCACGCCGCTGACGAAATTCTGGAAGCCGTTCATCGATCAGGTCGAGGACGTGGAGAAGAACGTCTCACGCGAACAGGTCGCGCAGGCGCGCGATCTCGGCCACCACCCGGTCAGCGGCAAGCCGATGAGTGTGCGCATGGGACGCTTCGGGCCATTTGTGCAGATCGGCACCAAGGACGATGAGGAGAAGCCGAAGTTCGCAGGCTTGCGCCCGGGCCAGAAAATGGATGCCATCACGCTCGAGCAGGCTCTGTACCTGTTCCAGCTGCCGCGCACACTGGGCGCCACTGCCGACGGCGAGCCGATCACCGCCAGCGTCGGGCGCTTCGGCCCCTACATCAAGTACGGGGCCAAATACGTCTCGCTCAAGGACGATCCGTACACCGTGACGCTGGAGACCGCGCTGGAGTGCATCCGCGTCAAACAGGAGGCGGATGCCAACCGCATCATCCAGGACTTCGACGCCGATGGCATCCAGGTGCTCAACGGTCGCTATGGACCCTACATCACCAACAAGGAAAAGAACGCGCGCGTCCCCAAGGGCCGTGATCCCAAGACCTTGACGCTCGAGGAATGCCGCGCCCTGCTGGAGGCGGCGCCAATCCGGCCGATGCGCGGACGTGGCCGCTTCGGATCTAAAAAGACCTCCAATGCGGCGGCCACCGCTGCCGCGCGCGCCGCGGCGCGCACGCCCGCGGACACATCTACTGCACTGGCCGCGAAGCTTGCCGCGCCCCTCAAGATCAAACGTGTGACAGCCCCGGCCCATACTGCGGCGCATCGCGCGCGTAAACAGGCTGCCGCCAAGTCCAAAGCCAAGTCGAAACCGCGGGTGAAACCTGCGACCAAGCTCCCGCCCAAGGCCGCCACCGGCAACGCGCGCGCGCGGCCCGGAGCAAAGAAGGCAGCGGGCGCGGCCTGAAGTTCTGCACAGCCGGCTGGCGCCAAGCTCGATGAAATATCGCCACAGCTTTCACGCTGGAAATTTCGCCGACGTGCACAAGCATGTGGCGTTGTGCGCGCTGCTGCGGACACTGCAGCGCAAGGACAAGGGCTTCTTCTATCTCGATACGCACGCCGGTGCCGGCCGCTACGACCTGGCAGGCCCGGACAGCCATAACGGCGCCGAGGCCCGCTATGGTGTCACGGCGCTGATGGCCGCGGCCTCACAACTGCAGGCCGAAGAGCTGCAGAGTTATTGCGAGCAGATCGCGGCGCTGCGAACCAGTCTTGACAGTCCCCAGGCCTATCCGGGTTCGCCGTGGCTGGCAGCCCGGCTGTTGCGTGCGCAGGATCGCGGCCTCGCCTGCGAAATCCTGCCGGCCGAATGCCGTGCACTCGAGCGTTCGCTCGGCGGCCTGCGCCGCATGCGCGTGGAATGCGGCGACGGCTACCAGCAGCTGCGGGCGGTGTTGCCGCCGCGGGAACGGCGCTGTCTGGTGCTGATCGACCCGCCGTACGAGAATCCCGCTGCCGAACTGGATCATGCCCTGCAGGCAATCCACCTGACATTGGAACAGCTGTCCAACGCCGTCATAGCGCTGTGGTATCCGATCAAGGACGAGCGCACGCTGGTACCGTGGCTGGCACGGGTCGAGCAACAGGTAAAGCTTCCGAGCCTGAGCCTGGAGCTGTGGCTCTATCCGCGCGATTCACGGGTAGGGCTCAATGGCTCGGGTCTGTTGCTGGTCAATCCGCCGTATCAATTTCAGGCGCGCGCTGAAACGTGGCAGCAGGAACTGCGGCGCGTACTCGACCGCAGCGAGCGCGGCGGCAGTTCCGCGCGCACTCTGACGGGTGAGGATAATGCCCACGACGGCGCCTGACCGCTATGCCGTGATCGGACATCCGATCGCCCACAGCCGTTCGCCCTGGATTCATGCGCAATTTGCTCAGCAGACCGGTCAGCATCTGGTCTACACGGCGATCGATGCGGCGCCCGAGGACCTCACGGTGCGCGTGCGCGAGTTCTTCGCTCACGCTGGCCGCGGCCTCAACGTCACCGTTCCGCACAAGCTCAAGGTACTCGAACTGCTCGACAGCTTAAGCGAACGGGCGCGCATCGCTGGAGCCGTCAATACCATCGTTCGCGAAAGCGACGGCCGACTGCGCGGCGACAACACCGACGGCATCGGCTTCGTGCGCGATCTGACGCACAACCTGCAGGTATCCGTGACCGGACGGCGGG
>Ga0208849_1001208_pt1 | contig 19041 bp, 17 predicted proteins | sample NGESurdeep072012_10_FD_184470 | JGI IMG/M metagenome (GOLD analysis project Ga0208849, IMG submission 184470) | Arctic peat soil microbial communities from Barrow, Alaska - NGEE Surface sample 53-3 deep-072012 (SPAdes) | ecosystem: Environmental > Terrestrial > Soil > Wetlands > Peat ... | reverse complement strand
CCTGCTGTTTGACGACGCCAGCTGGCTCGTTCGCTGGTTGGTCATCGACACGGGAAAATGGCTCTCTGGTCGCAAGGTCCTTCTGCCCATCTCGGTCCTGGGTCACCTCAAGCCGGGGGATAAGGAGTTCCCGGTCAGATTGACCATGCAGCAGGTCAAGGACAGCCCGACTGTCGATACGGAGCGGCCGGTATCGCGGCAGATGGAGGCAAGCGTCTACGATCACTATGGATGGGCTCCGTACTATGGCACCGGCTTTTACATGGGCGGCTATGGCATGGGCGGCTATGGCATGGGCGGCCTTGGCTATGGCGGCCTTGGGAACGTCGGCGAAAGGGAAATTGCCGAGTCCCAGCGCGAGAAAGATGACCTTCATCTGCGCAGCGTCGCGGTGGTTGGTGGGTACCATATCCATGCCAGCGACGGCGACATCGGTCACGTCGAGGACTTCCTCGTCGAAGACGCCGACTGGAGCATCCACTATCTGATTGTCGATACCAAGAACTGGTGGCCAGGCAAGAGAGTGTTGGTCTCGCCCCGGTCGGTAAGCGAGATTGATTGGACAACGGGGCTGGTGAAGCTCGACGTCGATCGTCAGAAGATCAAAGATAGCCCGCCGTACGATCCATCGACAACGGTCGACCGGGCCTACGAGACGCATTTCCGCGATCACTATAAAGATGTTCGGCCGAGGCACCCGCCGGTTCGAGCGCTCCCTCCGTAGGGCAAGGTCGGGAAGAGCGGGTTCCGCTTTTCCCAACCGACATTGCGGCAAATCAAGAGATCCGCAGCGCGTCGGATTCAATTTCGTTGGCTTTTGCGCTCTTCCGCTGTGATCACGACACCGCAACAAATTCCATGCGGCGACCCCAAGCAGATGGGGCGCAAGACCAAGCCGGCGACTGCTAGCGCGAAGCAATAGGAGGTCGGAATCGTGACAGACGCTCGTGGGCATGATCACGATCCCCCAGCTCAGAACTAACCAGACCGGGCAAGCCGGGATCGAAGTCCACTGCAAAGGACGACCTGAAGACTCCGCCGCTGGCGGAGCTAGAAAAAAACTGGGGTCGTCGCCGGAAGGCCTGACGCAGGCTGAGGCACAGAAGCGGCTGCCGCCGGATGCGCTACTGCCGGACGGCGACGAGATCTCCGTGGACCAGTCAGCGCTGACCGGCGAGTCCCTGCCCGCGATCCATAAATCCGGCGAGGCGGTATTTTCTGGCTCGATCGTCCGTCGCGGTAAGATCGGCGCGCTGGTCTATGCCACCGGCACCAATAGCCCAACGAGCCTCGCATGGAAGGTAGGAGACTGTAACCGCGAGGTACCGCCGAGACCGCGTCCCCGATGTCCGCTCTCCGCGAGGAGACGGAAGTGAGGGTGTCTCGAAGCCCAGTCCGCTTCGCGCTACAAGCCGACATCCCCACCGAGGAATCAGATCGTGAGCACCGGCGCGAATCCACCGCCGGGGGTGCGGAAGTTTGTGGTCTGGCCTTGATAGAGCCGTGCCGCCGAAAGCAGCAGTTGCCCTGCGTACGTGTAGAGCCGAACGTCCATCTTGCGCGTCTGGGTCGCGCCATCAATCCTGATGATGCGCTCTCCGGGCGCGGCGAATGCCTGGGCAACGTATCCGCCCCGGCCGATCTCGGCCCACACCGTCTTAGTTAGCTTGTCCCCACGGTAAACAGCCTTGCCGCCATGACCGCGCGTCGGTTTGAAGAACAGTTGTTTCCGGGACTGCCACAGAGTATCCGCGTTGTCCGGCGTCACCAGCGTTGTGCGAGGTATGTTGGCGAGATGTCCTCGCAGCTCTGCTGGCAGCCCCCACGCCTCCAGCACCGCGGGATCCGAAAGCAGCACGAGATTCCGTTTGTCTGCAAACAGGGCGTGGTTGTGCGGATTGGGCGTAAGCACGACCGCACCATCGCGATAGGCGTCCCTGAGCGCGTCGTGCTCCGGCTGCTCAAGCGAGAAGTCGACTAGACGATTGTACACGAGGTCGACGTGCTGGCCGCCGACCAGCAATCGGCCCTGCTCATACCGAAGATCGCTGGCGTCTGCGATCACCGCTTCGATGCCGTTCTTGCGAAACAGCTGCCGAGCCAGAACGAACTCCGGATAGAGATATTGTTGTTCGGGCCGATCCTCGACGATTGCGATCCGCTTCGCGAAGCCGTCACCACGCTGGCGCTGCCACTCGGCGTGGAACATGCCCACGACGTCAGCTTCGAACGTATCGGTCTTGGCCAGCGCCGGCTCCATCTCGTCGCAGCACACACGCTGCGCTCGTGCCAGGAGAGCATTCAGGAAGGCGCCGCCGGCGTTTGTGTTGACCTCGATCAGCTTGGGACCATTTTCGTCGAGATGGAAATCGTAGCCCATGAAGACGCCAGCAGGCCCATGATCCCGCTGTGCGATCTCGGGCGCGCGCGCGAGAACCGTCCTTCGATAATCCGGTAGCCGGCACGTCGCTTCAATCGCCTCGACGATCTTGCCCATTTCTGCGACCGCAGACGCTAACAGAAAGACTGGAACATTCGAGAACAGGTGGGGCCGCGTCCTAACAAACGCCGCACAGAACTCCGGGTCCCCAGCCTCTCGTTCCAGCGCCGCGCAGAGCGACTCCCGGTCGAGGGTTATGCAGAAGCAGGTCTGGTTCAGACGATCCCAGCGAGATCGGGTGGACGATATGACCTTGTGCGGCGTCGAGACGATCATGGGATTTCTCGGATGAGAGTTTCAACGGTGAAGATGGTCAAGGAGGCAATAACTTTGCCGCCAGTGTGAATTTCAGCGACCCGCTAGTCGCTCGATCTGCAGCTATTCGTCAAGAACCACGTTGAACAGCGAGCGAGCTGAGCACTTCGATGGCGCCGTTGTCCTTCGAACCTCGTTCATGAAAGGCGGGTCGGCAGCACAGCGCCAGAACGAGACGTCAATCAGTCTACACTGGTGTGGTAGAAGGGCGATGGTCGGTCCAGAGAACGTGATCTGGTGCAATGCGGACTGTTACTGAAGCGGATCAAAGTTCAGAATGGATCATTCGCAACACGCCAGTCAGGGACAATCGTCCGACCTACACGCTGGTCACAAGATTTCTGACACTCGCGGGAGCCACGACCGTCACGCCGGGCACTCGGTTGCGATGTTTCGCGACAAGTTTTGGCTGAGTTTCGCCCTGACCATCCCCGTTGTGTTCTGGTCGCCCGATGTCCAACTCTGGCTCGGCTACAGAGCCCCTTCATTCCCCGGCTCTCGGTTCATCCCGGCGATCCTCGGAACAGTCGTCTTCGTTTATGGCGGCGTAGTCTTTATCCGCGGAGCATGGGGCGAACTTGCCGATCGCAAGCCCGGCATGATGACCCTCATCAGCTTGGCGATCGTGGTCGCCTTTGGGACTTCGCTTGCCGCTACCTTCGGCGTCTTCGCGATCGACGTTTGGTGGGAACTCGCGTCGCTCATAACGATCATGGTCCTCGGCCACTGGCTGGAGATGCGGGCCATCTCGCAGGCTCGCGGCGCACTCAATGCACTAGCCGCCCTGCTGCCTGACACCGCCGAACTCGTAAACGGCTCGGATACAAAGTCCGTTCCACTGTCGACATTGCGCGTTGGCGATATTGTTCTTGTCCGACCCGGAGCTCATGTCCCGGCAGACGGCACTGTTGTTGAGGGCGCTGCGATGTCGACGAGTCGATGATCACCGGCGAGTCCAAAACCGTGTCGAAAGGGTCTGGCGCCAACGTCGTGGCAGGCACAATTGGAAGTGGCGGGAGCCTTCGGGTTCGCATTACCGCCATCGGAGAGCAGACTGCCCTCTCCGGAATCATGCGGCTCGTCGCCACGGCGCAGGCTTCAGGGTCTCACACCCAAGCTCTTGCCGACCGCGCAGCCGCGATCCTCTTCTACGTGGCGGTCGGTTCCGGCGCGATTACGTTCGTGTACTGGAGTTTCGCTGGCGACACAGAACACGCGCTAATTCGAACCGCCACGGTCCTCATCATTGCGTGCCCGCATGCGCTTCGTCTGGCGATCCCACTGGTCATCGCAATCTCGACGTCCCTGGGCGCTCAAAACGGACTCCTTGTTAAGGACAGGCTCGCGCTTGAGCGTGCCCGCAATCTTGACATGGTCATTTTCGACAAGACCGGAACCCTAACGCGGGGGTCGCCTGCCATGTCGGACGTTGCGGCCGCACCGGGCACTGCCGAAGACGATTTGATTGCCCGTGCTGCGGCAGTCGAATCCAACTCCGAACATCCACTCGCTAAGGCAATCGTGGCGGAAGCGAAGCGTCGAGGCCTGCCCCAATTGTCGGTTGCGAATTTCTCGGCGTCGCCTGGTCGAGGGGCGGAGGCGATCGTCGACGGTAAACGCGTTGTAGTCAGCGGCCCGCGGCTGTTGACCGAGGCCAAGGTCACGGTGCCGCCGACGATTGAAAAATTGACTGCCGCATGGGCGTCAAATGGGAAGACGGTTCTCTATGCCGTCGCTGAAGGCCAGCTCCTCGGAGCTTTCGCGGTCGAGGATGAGATTCGGGCCGAATCGACCGAAGCCGTCAGCGAACTTCATCGACTGGGTGTTCGGGTCGCAATGATCACCGGAGATTCCAAGTCGGTTGCCGATTCAGTCGCGCGGCGGATCGGCATCGATGAGGTCGCAGCCGAGGTCCTGCCCGCCGATAAGGCCTCGGCCGTCAAGCGCTTTCAGGCGGGTGGCGAGAAGGTCGCGATGGTAGGTGACGGGGTGAACGACGCCCCAGCGTTGGCGACCGCTGATGTGGGAATTGCAATAGGTGCAGGGACCGACGTCGCGATTGAATCCGCCGGAATCGTACTCGTGCGCAGCGATCCTCGCGACGTTGTCGCGGCTATCGAGCTTTCACGCGCCACCTATCGAAAGATGATCCAAAACCTGGTTTGGGCGACCGCCTACAACCTGGTCGCCATTCCTATCGCTGGAGGTCTCCTCGTCCGCTGGGGGTTTGATCTGCCAATGAGTGTGGGCGCAATCGCGATGAGCGCCTCCACCATCGTGGTGGCGGCAAACGCGCAACTGCTTCGTCGACTGGAGCTACGGCGCGCGACCCCTTAGTTGCGCGATAGAATCGGCATTCTGGCTCCCGTCCAGTGCTGCCGGAATCGCCGGTTTCTGGATTTTTCCGCAGTGCCGTATCTTGACGCTCAGAATACATTGCTGGCCAGTCCAAATCGCGCGCGCAAACCAGGCGGAACCATTGGCGACACCCAGTTCCCATAAGGGGCGGAAAGGGCGCTCCGGAAATACGCTCTGGCTTTCCCCAGGGCGGAAGTGTGGGGCGAGAGCATCATCAAGGCGAGCGGCAAGATCTTCGTCTCCTTTCGCTGGGTGGAAGGTACTCTGTGCGTCAGCGTTAAGCTGCCGAGGTCATCGAAGATGGCACTGACGCTGCCGTTCACTGCGCCTAGGGGCCGATGGGTTATCGCGCACTTTACCGCGCGTCAGAATCCGGAGGTTAAGCTCCTCAGAGGCTTGATAGAAGAAAGCTTCCGGGCGGTTGCCCCCAAAGAAGCTGGTTTGCTGAACTTGATCGCGATGACTGAGCGACGATCATGAACCTACCAAAAGAGTGGTGCTCGAACGAATGAAGCCGCCAACGCTCTCTGGGCCGCGGCGCCTGTCTGGGTTGGCCGCGCCTATAAGCCGTTTTCGGGATCCTGCTGATGTTCATATATTGGACTGCCCACATGAACTTCCCCTACATCAGCGACACCACCAATTTCCTGGTCGACGAACACGTCGTGTTACTCAGGCGTGCTGTTGTTCCTCATTGTGGAGCACTCCGGACATGTCTGGGGCCTCGACACCTGGGCGGAGAAGCTCAACTTCGTTCGCGACCGTCCGAACCTAAGGCCACTCGTCGCCTAGGAGCCGTGGTTCGGCACAGAGCTGACCGGCGGCCGACGGTCCGGCAGCAGCTTGGATTCTCACTGGTAAGCAAAACCCTCCAGCGGGAGGGGCCCTGCCGCGGGGTTCCACCGGCCGAAATGGTAGTTGCCGTCGTTACGGCGGGCACGGGCGTCGCACACAGTGCCAGACTGGTATAGTATCTGGCCATGAGCGAAGGCGACCATAATCGAGATTCCCTCGCCCTCGGACTAGTCGGCGGGGCCGTCGTTACAGCCATGCTCGATCGCCTCGTTCAAAAAGGCGTTCTTACAGTTTCCGAGGTGCACGACATCCTCACTGCGGCCCATAGGGATATCGGCCATAGGGGCCAATCCGTTGCCGGATTGCATGCAGACCACCTTATCAGCGCACTGGTGCGGCACTTCTCTGAGGGTCACGGCTAGCGCTCGCGGCGTCCGGGTTCGGCCTCCCGAACCATCGCGTTGGTATCGGTCGACAGCCGCTCTAACTGATCTGGTCTTCGAAGGCGCAACCCCAAAGCATCCCGAATTCCTGATCGCCAACAATCGACCGCAGATCCTCGACCGCAACATCCGCCTCTCGTAAGGCGTGAGCGACAGCGCGAGCTCAAGGCAATCAAGCCGAAATATTCCTTCGCCCGGCAAATCGGCCGACTGCCTTTCACGAGGCAAGCCGACGTGACCGCACCAGAGTGGGCTCGACGATGGTTGAGTTGCTCGACTGACGCCGGCCACCTCGTTGAAACGCGATGTCTGCTTTTTGGCGCGTTGCGGAAAACTGGCGACAAGCCCATAGGGTAGAGCACTAATCCGACCAAGATCGGCGATATGCATTCGGCGATCTGGCCTCTGTCATAACGACCGAGCGTGTAACAGGGGCATCGTTGCGCGCATTAGGCGGCTCTCCGCCTGGGAAACCCGATCGGTCTACGCGTAGTGGTTTGCGATGACGGCGCCGGCAATTTCGTTGGCGTCTATGATGCCAACGATGTCCTGTGGACGCGGAATGCCAGAGCGCCGGTTCACGATGATGGCCGTGGCGCGCCCACGCCGGTTCATGCGGGTAATGATCGAGTTGAGGATATTGGTTTCCGGCGCGACCACGAAGTTCTCGTGGGTCACCGAACGGAGAGTCTGCCCGGCGTAGCGGTCCGGCAGATAGGCGCCGGCCAAGAGGCGCGCCACGCCGGCGATGCGCGGACCGTCGGACACGACGATGTGCATGCCGGGATGTCCCTCCAGCCGATTTACCGCCTCCACGATCGAGGTATCGATTGGCAACACCAAGAAGTCGCGGTTCATCAGCTCCCGTGCCTGACGGACGAGGTACATGTTGGTGTGGCGGATGGTGGGGATCGGCTGGCCGCGGTGGCGGAGCTTGATCGTGTAGATGTTGTCGGCAATGAGGGCTCGGCGGACGCCGGTGGCCAGCGCCACGGCGAGCACCAGCGGGACGATCAGGTTATAGTCACGGGTCATCTCAAAAATCATCACGATGGCGGTCATCGAAGCGCCGGTGGCGCCGCCGACGATCGCGCCCATGCCGACCACGGCGAACTCGATGACGGAGAATCCGGCAGCCGGGAAGAGCGCAGCCCCAAGCGCGCCGATGGCGCCGCCGAGGGTGGCGCCGATGAAGAGTGACGGCGAGAATACTCCGCCGGAGGCCCCTGCGCCCAAGCTGATGGTCGTCGCCAGCAGCTTGCCGACGAATAGCGCGAGCAGCAGCACGACGCCGAAATTGCCGCCATCGAGAATCGACTGGATGGTGGAGTAGCCGACGCCGGCGGTCTGGGCATGACCGGTCCAGTACTGGAAGCCGAGGAATATGAGCCCGATGAGCACCATACCGACGATATTCTGGGTGTAGGCATTGCCGGGCAGCGTCGGGAAAAAGTCCTCACACCACGCGAGGACGCGGATGAACAGCCACGACGCCACGCCCGCGGCAACGCCGAGCAGCGCGAACGCCGCGATGAGCAGCGGATTAATGGCGAAGGCACTCCCAGCTTCGGGAACGAAGAAGGCGGGGGAGAGACCAAAGACCAGGCGAGCGACCGAGGTAGCGGTCGTAGTCGCCACAACAACCGGCAGGAAGGTACGGTTGCTGACTTCGGGCAGCAACAATTCAACCGCGAACATGACGCCGCCAAGCGGCGTGTTGAAGGTGGCGGCGATGCCGGCACCGGCGCCGGCCGAGAGCAGAGTGATCTTCTGCCAGCGGCTGAGATGCATAACTCGGGCGAGCGTCGAGCCGAAGGATGCCCCGATCTGGATGATCGGGCCCTCGCGGCCGACCGAAGCGCCGGAGCCGATGGAGATGGCCGAGGCCAGGGACTTCACGATGGCGACGACGCCGCGGATGTTCCCCTGTTTGTGATAGACGGCGTACATCACTTCCGGCACGCCGTGACCCTTGGCTTCGGGTGCGAAACTCTGCACCAGCCACACCACGATCAGCCCACCGACGATCGGCGCCAGGATGATTAGCAGGCCCCATGGGCTCGCCGGATCGAACTGGTTGGCGTCGTAGACGACGCTAAACTTGCCGAGGAAGAGGGCGTTGTGGACCGTTGCGATGAGGATGCGGAAGACGACGGCGCCGAGCGCGGCAACGATGCCGATCACAAAGCCGAGGACGACGAGGGTTGGGAGGCTGACGGTGCGCGACTCATCGGGAATCAACGCCGACCCGTTTGGGGACGACGCGGCGGATCTGGCTTGATCGTTCATCGCAAATATCTTGGGCAAAGCTGATCGAGCCGCGGGTGAATGCAGGAAGCGCAGCGTATATATCCTGCCGTGATATAAGTCGACCCGGCCGCTTGGACCGTTCACGTGGCACTTTGCTGCGGCAAACTGTGACCCTGGCGACGCCGAAAGACGGAACAGATGGATCGTCCAGCCATGAGAGGAACCCACGACGGGGACCCCGATTCCAGCGTGTACGAGGGGCTCGCCGCCTTTCGGTTTGCCCTCCGACGGTTCCTCGCTTTCAGCGAGGCAGCGACCGAGGCGGCGGGTGTTACGTCCCATCCATACCAAGCACTGCTCGTCATCCGAGTTCATCCCGACGAAGCGATCATGATCCGCACGCTCGCCGAGCAGATGCTGGTGCAGCATCACAGCGCCGTTCAGATGATCGATCGACTTGTCCGCGCACAACTCGTGGAGCGTCGCGAGTCGCCGAGCGATCGCCGGAGTGTGCTGGTTGTCCTGACTGCGAGGGGCACCAAACTGTTAGCTCGTCTTGCATCTGAGCATTTCGCCGAGCTCCGGCGGCAGGAACCGCTGATTGTCGAATCGCTCAAGCGGCTTCGGCACGTTCGATAACCGTTCGCGACGATGGGAGCCTTACGCCGCGCCCCCGGCGTCGGTCACTGAAATCCGGTCGGCGAACTGGCCGGGAGAAACCGCGGCGACCGCTAAGGTCATGCCAGAAAAGCCAGCGGCGCTGAGGTGGGCCCCGTCGATCGCGGACACGAGGATCGCCAACATGATGGCCGTTGTGTCGAGGAGAATGATCCGCTCAGATGTTCCGATCGGTCCGGCCGGGTCGAGTAGGCCGCTGCTGCAGCCGCCAAGCTCGAATGCGAGCAGAGCGGCGGCGATCATGAGGGGCAAATGACATAAATCTTGCCCATGGGTATCATCGACAACTCCCCCTCATGGCGCCGAACGATGCTCGGTGGGCCGCCACTGCTCCTCGATTTCCTCCAAACTCTTTCCCTTGGTTTCCGGGACCAGGAAAAACGCAAAGATCCACGCGGCGACGCTGACCACCCCGTACAGCCAGAACGTCGCCGGCTTGCCCAGTCGCTGCGTGAGCGTCAGGAACGACACCGCGACGACCAGATTGGTGACCCAATTGGCAGCGGTCCCGATGCTCATGGCCCGGCCGCGGATGCGCAACGGGTAAATCTCCGAAAGCATCAGCCAGAAGACTGGACCGAGTCCCACGCCGAACGAGCCGACATAGATCATGATGCCGACCACCGCGATCCATCCCAAGTTCGCTGACAATTGCGGCAGCGAAAAACCCAGCCCCAGCACGAACAGACTCAGCGCCATTCCCGCCAGGCTGACCAGCAACAGTGGCCGTCGTCCGACGCGGTCGATCAGTTGCATGGCCACCAGCGTCAACAGGACGTTGACGACACCGACGCCGACACTCGCCAGAATCGCAACCGATGCGGAGGACATTCCCGCGGCCCTGAAGATCGTGGGCGCGTAGTAGATGACTGTATTGATGCCGGTGATCTGTTGTGCAATCGCCAAGCCGACACCGACGATCATCGGCACGCGCAACAGCGGATTGAATAATTCGGACCAGTGCGCTTTCTGCTGCGCAGCGCTGTGCCGAATGTCGCTGAGCTCGGCCTCGACGCGCCGTGGCGCTCGGATACGCTTCAGCACGGCCCGGGCCTGGCTCACATGCCCTGCGCCAACGAGCCATCGTGGACTGTCGGGAATGAATATCAGCCCGACCGCGAAAACGGCCGCCGGAATAGCCGCCAGCGCGAACATCCACCGCCATGCCTGCGCGCCGGCGAAGGCATAGTCGACGAGGTAGGATATAACGATGCCGCCGGTGAGCGCCACCTGATTGATCGAAACGAGCTTTCCGCGAACTTCGACTGGCGCAATCTCCGAAATGTAGAGCGGCGAAACAAACGAAGCGATCCCGATGGCGGCACCGGCAAGCACGCGGGCGGCAATCAGCCATGCCGTGTCAGGCGCCAGGGCGGCCCCGACCGCGCCGACGCCGAACACGATCGCGGTGCCAACCAGCAGCCGGCGGCGACCGAACCGGTCGGCTAGGCTCCCCCCGGCCAAGGCGCCGCCGAGCGATCCCAGCAGGATAGAACTGACGACAATTTCCTCAAGGCCGGGAGAAAGAGAGAAAGCGTTCTTGATGAACAGGATCGCCCCGGAAATAACACCGATGTCGTAGCCGAAAAGAATGCCGCCCAACGCCGACACCGCTGCGGCGAGATAGACGAATTTCCGGCCGTCATCCGCGGCCCCATTTGTCATCTGCCGCTTCTCCGGACGCGGTCTGTTGGGCTGCCTCTCGGGCGGCCTTATCGACCTCACGCATATAGGCCTGCGCCGCAAGCGCGATCGCCTCGGATTGCGCGGGATAGGTATGGACCACTTCGGCGAGCGCTTTCATGCCGACGCCGGCGCTCATGATGACGGCCATTTCGTTGATCATCTCGCTTGCCCGCGAGGCGACGATGGTCGCTCCCAAAATCCTGTCGGATCCTTCCGCAACATGAATCTTGAGGAAACCGGTGTCCTGACCGTCGGTGATCGCGCGATCGACGTCGTGCATCATCACGGTAAAGCTCTTGATGGGGATGGATTGCCGGCGCGCTTCCCAGACATGCAGGCCGATATGGGCGATCTCCGGATCGCAAAAGGTGCACCAGGGTACGATCAGGCTGCCTTGTCGCTGTTCCGCGTTCTGCAACGCGTTTTGAACCGCCATACGGGCCGAGGATTGGGCGGCGTTGGTAAACTTCAACGCCAGGCAGGCGTCGCCGGCCGCGTACACATCCGGGTTTGAACTGCGCAGAAAGTCGTCAACCTTGATTCCTCGGACCGTGTCGAATTCAATGCCTCCTGCCTTGAGGTCCAACTCCTCGACATTGGGAATCCGCCCGATACTCAATAGAATTTCATCGGCCTGAATATCGCCTTTGACGTCGTTGTTGACGGTCTCGAGAACCTTGCCGCCTCTCTCCCGCCGCGCGCCGACAACTGTGGTGTTCAAGCGGATTTCGACGCCGTCGCGCGCCATCGATCGCGACAAGATTTCGGCGGCGTCGCGCTCTTCGCGGGGCAGAAATTTCGGATCGTTCTGCACGATGGTGACGTGCGAACCCAACCTGCAGAAGGCTTGCGCCAGCTCGCAGCCGAGCGGACCACCGCCGATGACGGCGAGGCGTTTCGGCAGGGCCGCCATCTCGAAGATCGTCGCGCTGGTGCGATAGCCCGTCTCGTCGAGGCGGGGAATGTCGGGCGCCCTCGGACGTGCCCCGGTGGCCATGAGCGCTTTTTTGAAATGCAGGGGGCCATCGCCGACCAGAAGCACGTTGGCGCCCGCGAAGCGGGCAGCACCAAAGAAGATATCCACCCCGAGCGCGGTGAGTTCGTGAACCGAATGATACTCCGATATTCGCGTCCGAATCCGGCGCATACGCGCCATCACCTCGTGAAATCGGAGAGCGGGCTCGCTCGGGACGGGGGCGCCAAAGTCTCCGGCATCCCGCATCGTCCCGTAGATGCCGGCAGTGCGGATGATTGCCTTGGACGGGACCGATCCAACATTCAGCGAGTTACCGCCCATGCGATTGCGTTCGATCAGGGCGACGGAGAAGCCAAGCCGGGCGGCGAATTCCGCTGCCGCCAGTCCGGCTGGCCCCGCTCCCACAACCGCCAGATCGTAGACGGTCCGCGGTACGGGATTCTTCCAGGCATCCGGGCGGACACGTCGCAGGAAGGCATTCTCGTCGTTGTCGGGCTGCGCTCTTCGCGTGGGGTTCTGCATGGTTACAGCCACCCACCCTCGAAACCGGCGCGCTTGAGTCCGGCGCGCAGGTAACTGCAGCGCCGAGCGATCTCCCAGATAAACCCGGTGCTATGATTTTCGATCATCATCACGAGTAGCCCCTGGTCGAGCCCGTACCACCCTTCCGAAAGCCAGCCGCCAGAACCGTGCCGCAGCGTCGGATTGAAGCCGCTGGAAAATCTGTCTTGGGAGCAGACTTGCGGATACATCTCGAGGAGACGGCGTGTGCCGGCGAGCGCGGCCTCGGCCCCAAAGGGCAACGTCGAGAGCATGGCCCAAGGCGAGATTGTGCCGTCATCGGGACCGTAAGGCACACCGCGCGACATATAGCCGAAGAAGCGCCGGTCTCTCCCGTTCTCGCGGATTTCCTGCGCCGTCGGGCCATCGCCCGCAGTCACACCCCAGAAATCGCGGCCGTAGGATTTGAACCCGTACGGATTGCGTTCGCCGTACTCGCGGTGGATAGCGATGGTGCTTTTCGTATTCTCGAAATAGTCGCTGGCCTTTTCGCGCATAAAGGCATCGCGAATACCGCGAAAGTCGAGCCAAGCGTGGGAGAACAGATGCGTAAAAAGCGGACCGGAATAGAGGACATTCCGGCCGATCAGGTTTTCCCACTGATAGGTCAGCCCCCATGTGACGTATCCGTCCGGCGTGAGCGGGAAGGTCGGTGAGCCGAGACCCAGGACATAGAGAAGCGTCGCTTCGTTATATCCCTCCCAGCCATAGTGGAGAAACCCGCACTCGGGCTTCCAGCCCTGTGAAAGTCCTGGCGTGCCATCCTGGGCCCAGTGCCAATCGACGCGGCGATACAAGGTGTCGGCAAGCTCACGAATTTCACTCTCGCCGCCACCGTCGAAATAGCATCCGGCCACCAGCACGCCGGCGATCAGCAGCGCGGTATCGATCAGTGAGAGTTCGCATTGCCAGACGCGCTTGCCCGTCTGCATGTCGAGGAAGTGGTAGTAGAAGCCCTTATAGCCTGTGGCGTCGGGCGTATCCATTTGCGTGCTTTGGCAAAAGAACCTGAGCACCTTGAGCGTTCGCGTTGCGGCTTCCGCACGCGACAGCCAACCGTTGCGAACCGCGATGGGATAGCAGGACAGCGCGAACCCAACCACAGCGATGCTGCATGGCGATCCTGGGCGTGAGGTATCCGCGACGAGGCCGGTCTCGGCGTTGGTGTAATCGATCAAATAGGAAAACGCCGCACGCTGCAGCCGGGCGGTCAGCGCCTCGTCCGAAAGCCGCGCCAGATCGCCCATCTCGCTAATTCGGGAAATGTATTGCGGCGACCGATTGCGGCGGCATCAACACTTCGATGTTCAACGTGCCCGCCGTGTCTTCGACCGCAAGCGGTTCGCTGCGGAGCTGCGACAGCTCCGTGAGCTCATCGACCGTTGCGACGCTCAAATATTCCGGCTTGCCCAGTTGTTCCCAGTGACGCTTGGCGTTGGCGTGCTCAAGGTCAATACGCTTAACGGACGCCATTGTTGTGGATTTCGCAGATTTGAGCGCGAAGGAAGCCAGCTCTGTTTCGATAGGATGACGCGGCAGCGCAAAGTTCGTCAGCACCAGCGTGGAATGCTCGTCCCCGCGCACGAACCAGGCATCGACGGTTTCATGGTTGCCTTCGACTGGCAGCATCTGCGTGCCAAGTTCGTGCAGCAACTGGAAGGCGCGGTAGGCCGGTTTGGCGATACCGTGAATATTCAGCAATCCAAAGCCGCCGTGGAATGGCACCGAGGGGAAATAGTTCTCCTCAAAGATATCCGAAAACGTCCAGTAGCTGTACCCCTGAACCAGTCCCCGCGCCTCAAGGATTGTCTTGACGATGAAGGCGGCGGCATAGGGATCGTCGTGCATGAAATCGCGCGAGTTCGACGAGGTGCACCATTCCGTATAATAAACTGGAAGATCTCCGGCCAACTTTCGCACGGCGCGCGTCTGTTCGCGCAGGATGCTGCGCGTGGAGGCCGCCAATTGGGCTTCGGTATCGTCGCCCGGCTTGCCGAATGCATCCGTTGGATAATGGTGCGTGCTGACGAAATCTGCAGGCAAGTCATTCGCTTTGCAGAAGTTCAGAAACTCGTCGATCCAGGCGTTCGACGCGGTCGCCGGGCCGCCGACCTTCAGCGTCTTGTCGACGCCTTTGATGGCTTCCACGGTGTAGCGGTACAGTTCGAAGTACTCGCTTTGCTTGCCGCTGCCGAACGCCGTGAGATTGGGCTCGTTCCAGACCTCGAAGAACCACTGCCGCACCTCCTCCAACCCGTAGCGATCCACCCAGTGACGGACCAGCTTCCGGATCAGCACGGCCCATTGAGCATAGTCCCGGGGCGGGGTGACATTGGCGCCATAGTGAAAGACAGTCTGGTCGCCGGAGGCGACAACGGTCGGCATGAAGCTCAATTCGACGAAGGGCTTCATCCCGATCGACAGCAGGAAATCAAAAATCTGGTCCGCGTTAAAGAAGGAGTAGAAAAGGGTATCCCCTTCTCCGACCAGCGTACTCATGTCATCGCTGAGAATTCCGTGAAACCGTATGTGCTGAATTCCCAGTTCGTCATGAACGCGCTTCAGCTGTGCCTGCCAATCAGCGCGCAAAGCGAGCGTGGCATGACCGCTGCCGATCGTGTGCTCCCAGAAATGGGGGAGCCTTGTAGGGCGCTGTATCAGGTCGCTCGAAAACGTTGCCGTCATTCCAGGCATTTCCCGTTTCTGTCCGCGACGCACGGCACTCGGTTGATGGCTGGAACGGCAAAAACCGATATCGCACGCGGCGACACCGGCGGCGGTGAGCCCGACCAACTCCGTTGTCGCTGGATGACCGCGTGGTTGGCCATCTGCGTCAGCCGCCCGTCGCAAAGCCGGGATATAGGGTCATGCCACCGTCCACGAAAAGCGTCGTCCCGACCACGTAGTCGGACTGGTCGGAAGCGAGCCATACGGCGGCGCGCCCGATATCGGCCGGTTCGCCTATGCGCCCGTAGGGGATCAAAGTGAGCAACCGAGTGAGCGCCTCCGGGGTGTTCCACGCCGCTGTGTTTATTGGCGTTCGAATTGCGCCCGGGGCTATGCTGTTGACCCGGATACGACGGGGCGCAAGTTCCTGCGCCATGCTCTCCATCAGCAGTTTGATGCCACCTTTTGACGCCGCGGCCGATGCCGGAATTTGCACCGGTCACTAAAGCCTTCTGACCGGCCAGCGTGAGACTTGGTGGATCGAAAGACATAGCGTCCTTTAAGGGCCACATTTCTTCAAGTCACGGCGCACGCCCCCATAACTCGCAGAGAGCCCGATCGGTACCAAAACTGTTCGACACGGCGCCACGGCCCAGGACGCGCGAAGGCTTTCGAAAGTCCGCACGCCCGCCGCGGGTGCGGCGATCGCTCTGGGGTGGCTACTTTATTGCCAGTAGATCCGCCCTAGGAACTTGACGCCGGTATTCGTAGGGCGCGTCCTCGCCGATGCTGGCAAGGTCGACAACCAAGCGGTGGTCGGCCGAAAGGTGACATACCGGATCGGTGGCACGCGCATCTCCGGTGAGGGCGAAGGCCTGGCAGCGGCAACCGCCGAAATCGATATCGCGACGCGAACAGGTGCGGCAGGGATCGCGCATCCAGTCCGATCCGCGGAACGCCTCAAATGCCGGCGATCGATCCCAGATTTCGCCGAGCTCATGATCGCGGACTGACCAGAATTCCAGCCCCGGTATGGATTGGGCGGCGTGGCAAGGCAGCACCAGCCCGGTCGGCGTCACATTGAGCGAACGGCGTCCCCAGCCTCCGACGCACGGCTTCGGTAACCGCGCAAAATAATCCGGGATCACCGAGTCGATGACGATGCTGCCACGATGAAGGTGCCGCAGGCGCTCTACCTCGATAGCCGCTGCCTCCACTTGCTCACGCCGCGGCATCAGCGCGGCTCGGTTCCTCAATGCCCAACCGTAGTACTGCACATGGGCGATCTCGACACGGCTTGCACCGAGTCGAAGCGCAAAATCGATCATCGCGGCGATCCGCTCGATGTTGGCACGGTGCACGACCATGTTCACCGTTAGCGGCAACCCGAGGCGGACGACCTCAGCCGCGAGCGCCCGCTTACGCTGCGCCGCGCCCTTATAGCCGGCGATGTGGTCGGCCGAGCCGATGTCGCTGTCCTGGATCGAAATCTGCACGTGGTCCAGACCGCGATCGGCCAACGCAGCTAGTGATGTAAGCGGCAGCCCGACGGCCGAAGTAATCAGATTGGTATAGAGCTTGGCGACGCCAGCAGCAGCGACGAGTTCGACGAGGTCGCGCCGGGCCGCCGGTTCGCCTCCCGAAAGATGCACCTGCAGAACACCTAGCTCCGCCGCCTCGCGAAAAACCCGCGCCCAAGTCAGCGTGTCAAGCTCGCCGGAGCGCCCTTCAAGCTCAAGCGGATTGGAGCAATAGGGACAGCCGAGCGGACAACGATGGGTAAGCTCGGCGAGGAGACCGAGCGGGCGCGGCGACAGGCCCGCGGTTTCGTCGCTCACGGCACGCTCCTTTCAGAGTAGCGGGAAATCCGCCGGGGGCGACTCATGGCGACAATTCCATCAGCCGTTTGTCGGCAAGCATCCGCACGACGGAGGTCACGTCGGTGAGGATCCGTTCACGCGGTGCGTTGAAAGCTGCGGCGAGGTCGTCGACGATCATGGCAAGTGTCGCCTCGCCCGTGCAGCGCTTGAGTATCTCGGCGGCGATAGCGTCGGCTTTGAATATCCGTTCGGGCGCGAGCAACACCCAGCCCCCTTGCGCCTTGTTGTGGACCAGGCGGACGCCACGCGGCAGGCGCGGCAAGCAATCCGGTGCTATGGCGGCTTGCGGCAGCGGCTCGCTCATCGTGACGCTCCCTTGCTCGATCGCTCGGGTCTGGTAACTGCCGGCCCCTCCGCTGGAACAAAGGCGCCGGGCGGGATGTGGCCCGGTGCGACATAGGAGTAATAGAGCGCATCGAGCATCGACCACAAAACATCGCACTTGAACTCGAGCGCGGCCACGACGGCATTCTGATCCGCTGCCGTCGCTGCATGCTGTTTCACGTAGGCGAGCGCAAAGGCAGAATCGCGTTCCGCCTGCGGGGGCCGGCGCTCGAAATAGGCCATCGTCTCTGGCGTGACGAAATCGTAGTGAGCCAGCATTCCCGTCATGCGCTCGCTGATGATCGCAGGAGAGAAAAGTTCGGTCAGCGACGACGCGATCGCCTCCAGTAGTGGACGTTCGCGCACAAAATGAACGTAGGCGTCGACCGCAAAGCGTGTCGCCGGAAGAAGGCCGTGGAAGGAGGCAACATCGTGGCGATCGAGGCCGATCCCGTTGGCAAGGCTCAGCCATCGCGCCACGCCACCGTCGTCATCCCCACTGCCGTCGTGATCAACCAGGCGCTCGCGCCACGCCCGCCGTACCGTCGGATCATCGGAGCGCGCGATGAGCGCGGCATCTTTGATCGGAACCATCGCCTGGTAGTAGTAGCGATTCAGCGCCCATGCCTGCACCTGCCCCTTGGAGCAAAGGCCGGCGTGAAGCATTGAGTGGAAGGGATGACGGCTGTGGTAGCGTAAGGCGCCAACCGCGCGGAGCCGCTTCTCCAAGGCGTCGTCGCCGCACGGCGACCGTAACGCGTCAGTCACAGCCGTATTTCCATGCCGTCTTCGGCGATTTCCCAACCCGCACGTTCGACCGAGATCTGCTCAGGAGACCCCTCGATCAGCACCGGGTTGGTATTGTTCAAGTGAATGTAAATGCGTCGTGCGTCGAGCCGAGCGAATGCTTCCACGGACCCGCCGGGGCCGCCAATGGCGACGTGACCCATGCGCGGTCCGGTCTTGCTGCCGGTGGCCGAACGGATCAGTTCTTCGTCATGGAACAGCGTGCCGTCGAACAAAATCACGTCGGCGCCTGCGAGGCGGTCTGCCAACGCGGCGTCGATCGCCGCGCACCCTGGCACAAAGACCAGATGACCGGCGTCGGAGAAAAGGTCCACGCCCACAGTGTTGCTGAGAGAGTCGACTGCCGGCACGGGGTGTTCCGCGTACAGCGGAAGTTTGCCACGCACAGCAAAAAACTCGGCAGTTACGCCCCCCGGCAACACAAACGACTGGTTCAACGCGACCGCGCGGCGCTGAACCATCCCGGCGTCGAGAACTGCGAACATCGGATTTACCGCGATATGTCCGAGAGTTGCTTCAGTGCCGTAGAGAAGGAACTCTTGACGCTCTCGCAGGCTGAGCAGACCGGCTGTCTGGTCGATTTCGGCCCCGGTAAGCACGACTGCGGCCACCGGGCTGGACCGCGGTCCCTTCTGCGGCCGCAATTGCGTCACTGCCGCGATCTGCATCCTGATATCGGGCGAGGCATTTACGATCGTCCAGCTTAGCCTATCCGCAGACACCGCAATACTGGACTGCGTCCGCCATTTGACGCGCCGATCGCCTGCCCACGCCAAGCTGCACACTGCGCAGCAACAGTTCCATTGCGGCACACCGCCGCCTGCGGCGGAGCCGAGCACAATGACAGTCAAGCCGGTCATA
>Ga0208849_1001207_pt1 | contig 19050 bp, 15 predicted proteins | sample NGESurdeep072012_10_FD_184470 | JGI IMG/M metagenome (GOLD analysis project Ga0208849, IMG submission 184470) | Arctic peat soil microbial communities from Barrow, Alaska - NGEE Surface sample 53-3 deep-072012 (SPAdes) | ecosystem: Environmental > Terrestrial > Soil > Wetlands > Peat ... | reverse complement strand
TCGGGGACGGCGCCGTCGAGCTCGAAGCCCCAGAAGCGGCTCCCGACCCGGCCGAGGCCGACCTGCACCTCGTCGGCGACGACGACCGCGCCGGCGGCCCGCGCGAGCTCGAACGCGCCGTGCAGAAATCCCGGCGGCGGGACGATCTGACCGCCGCACCCGGGCAGCGACTCGGCGAAGAGGGCGGCGGCGGGCGCCTCGGCGAGCGCCGCGCCGGCGGCGTCCGCGTAGCGCCGGCCCGCATCGTCGCCGCGGTACGGGCCGCGGAACGGATCCGGCAGTGGCGCCACGTGCACGTAGGGCTGCCTGCCTGCTCCCCCGGGTCCGTCGAACTTGTACGGGCTCAGCTCGACGAGGGTCGAGGTGTTCCCGTGGTACGCCTCGTCGAGGACGACGACGTCGTGCCGCTGCGTGTGGGCCCGCGCGAGGCGCAGCGCGAGCTCGTTCGCCTCGCTGCCCGAGCAGACGAAGTAACAGACCGCGAGCGGCTCGGGCAACGTTGCGACCAGCCGCTCGGCGTACGCCAGCAGGTGCTCGTGCAGGTAGCGCGTGTTCGTGTTCAGCGCGGCCATCTGGGCCGCAGCGGCGTCGACCACGCGCGGATGGGCATGCCCGACGTGGCAGACGTTGTTCACGCAGTCGAGGTACGCGCGGCCGTCGGCGTCGTAGAGATACGCGCCGGCGCCGCGCACGATGTGCAGCGGCCGGAGGTACGAGAGCGACAGCGAGGGCCCGATCAGGCGGCCGCGCGCCTCGAGCAGCTCCTGCGACGACCGCCGCCCTGGGCGCGGCGGCGCGCACGCCGCTGCGACGCGCTCCTGCGCCCCGCTCAGCTCCAGTCCGTCGACATGTTCGAGCAGCGACCACGCGTCGCGCTCCGAGATCGAGAGGTACTCGTTGTCCGGTGCGAGCGAGCGCTGGTGGGCCGCCAGCGTCACGCTCGCGCAGAGACGGGCGAGCGCGAGCGGCAACAGGGCCGCCGCCTCTTGCGGCTCGAGCGCGAAGCGCTCGTGGAAGGCGGCTGCGAATCGCCGAGCGACGGCGAGCGGCTCGCGCGCCTGGAGCATCGCGTACGCCATGCCGACCGCCGGCTCGGCGACCGTGACCGTCTCGAGCAGATCGCCGAAGTCGAGGAGCCCGGTGACGCGCCCGTCCTCGACGAGGACGTTGTAGTCGTTCGCATCGTTGTGGACGACGCCGAGCCGCAACTGCGGGATCGTCGCGAATGCCGGCTCGAGCTGCGCGGCAAGGCGCACGACGAACGCCCGCCGTTCGGGATCGGCGATCTCGTGCGCATGCTCGCCGACGACGTCGAGGGAGCGGCGGACGTCCCAGTACAGATCGCGAACCGCGCCCGCGTGGTGGAAGCCGGCCAGCACGCGTGAGAGCTCGCCGAGCACGGCCCCGAACTCCGAGGCGAGGCCGTCCTTGTCGGCCTCGGCGAGCGGCGAGCCCGGCAGGTAGCGCAGGATGCGCACGAGCCGCTGCGCGCCGTCCGCGTCGGTCGTCTCCTCGATCAGGCGGCCCGTGGCGGAGGCAAGCGGAACGGGCACGCGGAAGCGCACCGTTCGCGCGGCGACGCGCAGCATCGCCTCGTTCTGCGCGTCGAGCAGCAGGGCGTCGTCCTGCGCGCGCGCGATCTTGAGCACAAAGCGCTCGCTGCCGCCGGCGAGCAGGAAGTTCTGGTCGCGTTCGCTCGGGAGCTCCCCGAGCACGGCAAGCTCGCCGAGCTCCCACAGCGTGCGCGCGAGCTCGAGCCCGGCAGCCGCCTCGAGGCGGCACGGTGCCTGGACGCTCTGCGCCACCCGACGAGCCTAGCGCGTCGCGACCGCCGCGCCGGCGTAGGCGGCCGCCTGCGCGCGCGCGACCGCTGCCACCGCCTCGGTCGGCGGCAGGAACTGCGGATGATGGAGCGGCACGTGCGGCATCCCGGGCGCGCCGCCAACGCCCACGAAGAGCAGCAGCAGGCGCGACCGCGCGCCGAAGAAGCCGAAGTCGTCCGACCCGCACGAACGCTGCGTGTGCGCGGCCGCGGCGCCGGTTCGCTCGAGCAGCGGCCGCACGCGCGCGACGAGGGCCGCGTCGTTCACGATCGCCGGCTCGCCCTCCGTCCACTCGACGCGGGCCGTGCATCCATGCGCGAGCGCGACGTGCTCGGCAAGCGTGCCGAGCGCCCGGCGGAGCTCGACGCGGTCGTCGGGATGGAGCGCGCGTAGCGTCCCGCCGGCGCGCGCATGCTCGGGGATGACGTTGTCGGCCGAGCCCGCCTCGAGCGTGCCGACCGTGACCACCGCGCTGCGCAGCGGGTCGACCCGGCGGCTGACGAGCGACTGGAGGGCGACGACGACCGCGGCGAGCGCCACGACCGGGTCTCGCGTGTCGTGCGGATAGGCGGCATGGCCGCTCTCCCCCTCGACCACGACGACGAAGCTGTCCGACGACGCGTTGACGGGGCCCTCGTCGACCGCCACCTCGCCCCAGGGGACGTCGGGATGCACGTGCGCCGCCGCCACAACGGCGACGCCGTCGAGCGCGCCCGCGTCGAGCAGCTCGAGGGCACCGGACGGGTACGCCTCCTCGCTCGGCTGGAAGAGCGCGACCAACGGCACCGGCAACTCGACGGTGCGCGCGGCGCGGAACAGCGCCACGAGCGCGGCCATGTGCACGTCGTGACCGCAGGCGTGCATCGCCGCGCCGGTCGCCGCGAACGCCGCATCCGTCCGTTCGCGCACAGGCAGCGCGTCGAGCTCCGCGCGCACCGCGACGGCAGTGCCGTCGGCAGGGCCGAGCCGGGCCACGATCCCCGTCCCCGCGACGGTGGCCGCACCGGGCGCGTCGAGCGCCTCGAGAACGGCCGTGTGGGTCCGGTGCTCGGCGTGGGCGAGCTCCGGCTGCGCGTGGAGTCGCTCGCGCAACGCCGCGGCGGGGCCGAGCTCCGGCTCGAGCGCTGTGAGCAGGGCTTCAAGGAGAGCCGTCCCGTCAGTAGACACGGGCGTATCTCGCGCAGGCTTCGGCGGCGGGCACCCCGTCGAGCAGCGCGATCTCCAGCCGCTTCATCGCCGTGTAGCCGGCGCGCATGTCGTCCGAGACCTCCGTCTGCACGAGTGCATCCAGCTCGAACGCGTCGACCGCCTCGCCGAGCGAGCCGGGAAGGCGGCAGACGCCGAGCGCCTCGCGCTCCTCGGCGGAGAGCGCCTCGGGATCGCCGGCGATCAGCGGCGGCGGCTCGAGCTGCTCGCGCATGCCCTCCAGTCCTGCCAGCACGACGAGCGCGAGCGCGAAGTGCGGCGAGCACGCGCCGTCGGCGGCGCGGAACTCGAGATTGAGCTGCGCCGCCGGGTCGGCGCCGCCGAACCAGATCGTCTCCGGGATGCGCAGGACGGTCTCGCGGTTCCGCTCGCCGAGGCACGACCACCCGGCGCTCCAGCGGTGCGGCACGAGCCGGAGGTACGAGACCGCCGTCGGCGCGGCGGCGGCGCAGATCGCAGGCACGTGCCGGAGCACGCCGGCGGCGAAGCGGCCCGCGGCGAGCGCGAGCCGCCCCGGCCGGCCGGCGTCGAACGTGACCGGAGCGCCGGACGCGTCGCGGAAGCTGAGGTGGATGTGGACGCCGTTGCCGGAGCCGTCCGGGTCGGGGATCGGTGCGAACGTCGCGCGCCAGCCGAGCCGGCGCGCCACCTCGCGCACGATCTCGCGCGCGATCGAGGCCTCGTCGGCGGCGGCAAGCGCGTCGCGCGGGGCGCACGTCAGCTCGAACTGGTTGGCCCCGTACTCCGGCAGGAACGTCTCGAGCTCGTGGCCGGACAGGCGCAGCGCGGCCGCGATGTGCGCGCCCAGCGGCTCGGCGAGCCGCAGCGCCTCCATCGTGAACGCCGGCGGCGGCGAGGCGACGTGACCCTCGAGCACGAACTCGTGCTCGAACGCGGCCCACACCGTCAGTCCGGTCTCGGCGGTGAAGCGGGCGAGCGCCTCTTGCAGGAGGGCGCGCGGACACGCGTTCCACGGCGCACCGTCAAGCGTGCGCGCGTCGCAAAGGTAGAAGTGCAGCGGCGGCAGTCCCGGCCAGAGGTCGACACGGGTCGCCGTCGCCGGGTCGGGAACGAGCCGCAGATCGCCGAGGGCACCCCACGGATTCGGCTCGCCGAGCGGACCGAACACGGTGATCGCCTGGTCGGCGGGCACCCAGCCGACCCCGGTCGCGAGGCGGCGCTCGAGGTCGTGGAGCGGAACCGTTCGCCCGCGGTTCAGGCCCGCGAGGTCCGCATAGAGGAATGCGACGAGCTCGTCGCCGACGACACCGGAACTCATCGCGCTCATCGTCTCACGATCCCGCGGCCAGCAATTGCCAGAGTGCAGCCCAGGCCGCCATGCCCTCTTCGAGCCGGTCGAGGCGGAAGAACTCGTTCGGCGCATGCAGGTTCTCGTCCGAGGTCGAGAACGAGAAGAGCAGCGTCTTCAGCCCGAGCGTCCGTTCGAACAGCACCGCCGCCGGCAGCGTGCCGCCGATGCGGACGAGCAGCGGCTCACGCGCGGGATACACCGCGCGCAGCGCCTCCACCCCGGCGTGCACCGCCGGATGATCCGCCGCGATCGCGTAGGCGGGCACGGCGCCCGGTTCGACCTCGACGCGCACATCCACGCCGTGCGGAGCAGCGCCGCGAACGTGTGCCTCGATCGCCCCGAGCACCGCTTCCGGCTGCTGGCCCGGGACGAGACGGCACGTGATGTGCGCCTGCGCGCTCCGCGGGATCACGGTGAACGCACCGCCGCCGCGTAGCTCGTTGACCTCGAGCGTCGGCCGCGTCCACAGGCGCTCGAGCGTCGTGTAGCCGGGCTCGCCGTGCAGCGCGGGCACGCCGACCTCGGTGCGGTACGACTCCTCGTCGAACGGGACGCGGGCGAGCGTCTCACGATCCGCCGCCGCGAGCTCCGTCACGTCGTCGTAGAAGCCGGCGACCGCGACCGAGCCGTCCGCCGCGTGGAAGCTCGCGACGAGCTCGGCGAGCGCATGATTCGGGTTCTGCACCGCACCGCCGTGCCGGCCGGAGTGCAGATCGGAGGACGGGCCGGTCACGGCGAGATCGAGCGCGAGGAGGCCCTTCGCGGCGATCGCGATCGACGGCTCGCTCGCCCGCCACATCGCGCCGTCGGCGGAGACGACGAGATCGGCCGCGAGCTCCGCACGCCGGGCAGCGAGGAAGCGCTCGAGGCTCGGGCTGCCGACCTCCTCCTCGCCCTCGATCAGAAAGCGGACGTTCAGCGGCAGCGCGCCCGTCTCCGCGTGGAAGGCCCGCGCCGTCTCAAGCGCCACGAACACCGGCCCCTTGTCGTCGGTCGCGCCCCGCGCGTACATGCGTCCGTCGCGCACGTGCGGCGCGAACGGCGGCGTCTCCCATTCGCTCTCGTCTCCGGGCGGCTGCACGTCGTAATGCCCGTAGACGAGGATCGTCGGCGCGCCGGGCGCGCCGAGCCATTCGCCGAGCACGAGCGGCTGCCCGTCGGTATCGACGACGCGGCCGCCGGCGAAGTCGAGTCGCGCAGCCACCCATTCGGCGGCCCTCCGCATCTCGTCGCGGCACGCCTGATCGCGGCTGACGCTCCGGAGCTCGAGGAACGCGCTCAGCTCGCGGACGTACCGCTCGCGCTCGTCAAAAGATGGAATGGCCGCCGTCGATCGAGAGAACCTGGCCGGTCACCCACGACGACTCCTCCGCGACGAAGAAGAGGACGCCGTTCGCGATGTCCTCCGCCGTGCCGAGCCGCCGCGTCGCGATCGACTCGATCAGTCGACGCTTCCCGTCCTCGCCGTAGCGCTCGAACTGCGCGATCGAGGTGGGATTCGAGAGCACGAACCCGGGCGCGATCGAGTTGACGGTGATCCCGTGCTGCCCGAGCTCATGCGCCGTCTGGCGCGTGAACCCGATCTGGCCGGCTTTCGCGCTCGCGTACGCCTGGATGCCGGTGAGGCTGACGCTGCGGCCGGCGCCGGAGGAGATGTTCACGATTCGCCCGTAGCGCCGCTCCTTCATCCCGGGCGCGACCGCGCGCGTGCAGAGGAACGTGCTCGTGAGGTTCGCGTCGACGACCGCGCGCCAGTCGTCGTCCGTGACCTCCTCGAGCGGCCGGCCGACCTGTCCGACGACGCCGCCCGCGTTGTTGACGAGGATGTCGACCCGGCCGACCGCCGCGACGAACTCGCCGACCTGCGCCGGGTCGGTGACGTCGACGGTGTCGCGGTCGCAGCCGTGCACCGTCGCGCCGTGCGCCGTCAGCGCGGCGGCGATGCCGGAGCCGATCCCGTGCGCCGTGCCGGTGACGATCGCGATCCTGCCGGCGAAGTCAGGCACGGCCCCAGCCGTCCGCGAGCAGGTCGCGCACCTCCTCGACGCCCGCCTGCCAGACGCGCAGGACGTCCTCGTCGGGGCGCTCGTACAGGCCGCCGAGCGAGCCGTCGCCGAGCAGCTCGCGCACGGCGCGCGGATCGAGCTCGCGCATCTTCGAGATGTCGGCCATCGGCTTCTTCTCCTGGGGCTGCGCGATCCCGGGCAGCCGCGTCCACGGGAAGTTCTCGAACCATGACGCGTGCGACGCGTCCGGGTCGATCGAGTCGACGACGGCGCGCGTGCGCGGCCCCGCCCACCAGTTGTGCCAGAGTGCCTGCGCATCCGGGTGCGTGGCCGCCCACTCGTCCACGGCAGGGCGTCCCGGGTCGTTGCCGCCGTGTCCGTTGACGAACGCGAACCGGCGGAACCCCTGGTCGTGAAACGAGTCGAGCAGGTCGCGCAGCAGCGCGCGGTACGTGTCGACGCGCAAGGTCGGGCTGCCGGGATACGCGGCGAAGTACGGCGTCAGCCCGTATGGCTGCGAGGGCAGGACGAGCACGCCGAGCGGCTCGGCCGCCTCGACGGACACGCGCTCGGAAAGGATGCGGTCGACGCCGAGGGACAGGTAGCCGTGCTGCTCGACCGATCCGAGCGGCACGACGATCCGGTCGTCGCTCTGCAAATACTCCTCGACCTGCATCCAGTTGCAATCCTCGATCTTCAACGCCCCACCTCCTCGTAGACGCGTGCGACGGACAGGAGCAGCGCGTCCTCGCCCAACGCGGCTGCGAGCTGGAGCCCCGCCGGGAGCGTCCCCTCGACGATCCCGCACGGGAGCGAGACCGCCGGAACGCCGGCGAGATTGTACGGCGCCGTGTACCGGCCCTCGAGGTCGCCCTCCGGCGTGCCGACCGGCGGATCCTCGGCCGGTGCCGGATACGCGACCGTCGGCCCGGCGAGCACGTCGACCGACTCGAACGCGAGCGCGAACGCCGCCGCGATCAGGTTGCGGTCGGCGAGACCCTGCCGGTACTCGTCGTCGGTGACCTGCGAGCCGAGTTCGAGCAGGGCGCGCGTCCCCGGGCCGTACATGTGCGCCTCGCGTGCGAAGAGCTCGCGATGGACGTCCCACGCCTCCTTGAGGACGATCGCGCCGAGCGCGGCGTCGACGAGATCGAGCTCGGGGAACTCGACGTCGACGAGCCGGAACCCGGCCGCCTCGAGGGCGCCCAGCGCCTCGGCGACTCGCGCGTGCACTCCGGGGCGAAGATCCGGGTCGTCGACCTGCCTCCGGAGCACGCCGACGCGTACGTTCGCGACCGCACGCAGCTCGACAGGGTGCGCGGCGAGGACGGAGAGCAGCACCGCCGCCTGCGCCACGGTGCGCGTCAGCGTGCCGACGTGGTCGCACGTGGCCGAGAGCGGGAACACACCTGCGAGCGGGACGATCCCCCGCGTCGGCTTGAGGCCGACGATGCCGCAGTACGCGGCGGGGATCCGGATCGAGCCGCCGGTGTCGGTGCCGAGCGCGTAGTCGCAGACGCCGGCGGCGACGAGCGCCGCGGAGCCGCTGCTCGAGCCACCCGACGTGCGGGTCGGGTCGAGCGGGTTGAACGTCATCCCGTACGCGGGACTCACGCTGCCGGCGGCGTACTCGAGCAGATTCGTCTTGCAGAGCAGGTCGGCCCCCGCCTCGCGGAGACGCGCCACTGCCGGGGCGTCGTGCTCCGCCGGCGGCGGCGTCCCGACGGTCGAGGCGTTCGTCGTGACGACACCTGCGACGTCGATGTTGTCCTTCACCGCGACGGCGGCGCCGTGGAGCAGGCCGGTCGCGGCGCGCGGCCCGGGCGGCAGCTCCGTGATCGCCGGGTTCAGCGCCGGCGCCCGCTCTTGGAGGCGCTGATAGGCCGCGAGCAGCTCGAGATTCGCCACCTCGCATGTGCGCCGCCCCTCCTCGATCTCGCCGATCAGCTCGAGCGTTCGCCGGAGCAGCGGCCCGTCGATGTCGGCGAGCATCGCCTTCTCCGTCTTGCGCTTGCGCACCATCAGGTCGCGGTAGATGCCGGAGTGCGTCTTTGCGGAGCGGCGGTTGAACTCGACGAGGCGGTCGATCGAGCCGTCGAGGTCGTCGGCGTCGAAGCCGTCGAACGGCTCGATCGGCACCGGCGCGGCCGCAAGCACCTCGCGCGCGACCTCCACGAAGAGGGCGCGATACCGCGGCTCGGCGAGCGCGTCCGCGATCGAGAGGTCGGAGACGGCGGTCGCGAACAGCATCGCGCCGTACGCCTCCTTGCCCCAGAGGAAGCCGATGATGTTGCCCGTCTGCTTCGCGTCGGGGAGGTCGCGCAGCAGCCGCTCGATCCGCTCGCTGCGGCTGCCGTCGAGCTCGCCGACGTAGAGCGCGCCGCGGCCGCCGAGGAAGATCCGCCCCGGTGCGAGGTAGTCGGCGCCGAAGTTGACGAACGCGCCGACGGTGCGCTCCGCGCCGGCGAGCGACGCGATCAGCGGCTCGTTGACGCCGTTCTGGAGCGAGACGACGAACCCGTCCGGTGCGAGGCGCGGCACGATCTCGGCCAGGGCGTCGCCGGTGTGCTGTGACTTGACCGCGAGCAGCACGGTGCGGAGCCCTGCCGGCAGCTCGTCCGGGGTCACTGCGGGCGCGGACACCGTGAACTCCTCGACGGGTCCTTCGACGGCGAGTCCGCTCTCGTTCAGCGCCGCGACGTGCGCCGGATCGGCGTCGCAGAAGAGCACCGAGTGGCCCGCGCGCACCATGCGCGCGCCGACGGTGCCGCCGATCGCGCCCGCCCCGACCACGACGTAGTCGAAGTCGCCGCTCACGCGCCGGCGAGCTCGGCGTTCGGCTGCTCGAACGTGTCGAGGATCGCGTGCAGCGCACGCTCGAGGATCGCCCGGTCCGCGTGCTCTGCCGCGTCGCCGTCGCGCGCGTGCACGGCGTCGTGGAGCGCTGCGTGCTGCAGGAGCGAGCCCTCGCCGTAGCGCGGCAGGCGGCTGAAGATGCTCCAGTAGCGAACCGCCTTGTTCCAGGTCAGCTCGACGAGCTCGCGCAGGGTGGCGTCCGGGCAGTGCGCGAGCAGCGTGCGGAAGTAGTCGATGTTCGCGCTGAGGAAGCGCCGCGGGTCGCCTGCGGCGACCGCGCTCTCCATCGAGGCGCGGAGCGCGTCCAGTTCGGGGACGTCGCGCGGGGTCAGCGCCGTCACGGCGAGGGCGGCGCAGCGCGGCTCGAGCAGCATCCGGCACGCGTACAGCTCGGTCACGTGCTCGCGTCCGACCCTGGCGACCTGGGCGCCGAGCCGGGGAACGAGCTCGACGAGACCCTCGCCGGCGAGGATCCGCAGCGCCTCCCGCACAGGCGAGCGGCTCACACCCGCGAGCGCGGCGAGCTTCGGCTCGGTCAGGCGGGCGCCCGGCGCCTCCTCGCCGGCGATGATCCGGCGGGCCAGCCAATCGGCCACCGCACGCGAGAGCAGCTTGTGATCTGCCGGGTGAGCGGCGACGGGCAGCGTGTCGAGGGGTGCGTTCTTGAGCATTTGCCTTGTCGAGCGGAGCCTGTGTGCTGTATACACGACCTTTCCCGCGCTGTCGCGCACCCGCCCGAAGGAGCCCATCGTGAAGGCACGCAGACCTCTCATGTTTCTCGCGCTGGCCGGCACGGCGGCGCTCGGCGTGACGGCGGCCACCGCCCTCGGCGCCGGTCATGCCCAGAAGGCCGGCACGCCGAAGCGCGGCGGATCGATCACGATCGCCCGCATCGAGGATTCCCAGTCGTTCGACAAGACGAACGTGTTCCAGAACGAGTCGATCTGGCTCACCGAGCAGATCAACGAAACGCTGTACACGGCCGGCAAGGACGGCAAGACGCTGATCCCGTGGCTCGCGACGAGCTACACGAGGTCGAAGGACGGGAAGACGTACACGTTCAAGCTCCGCAAGGGCGTGAAGTTCTCGAACGGCCGGCCGATGACCTCCGCCGACGTCAAGTTCTCGATCGACGACGCCCGCGCGCAGAGCAAGGGCTGGGGCTACCTCGACGCGGCGATCAAGAACATCACCACGCCGGACCCCGACACGGTCGTCTTCCACCTGAAGCGCCAGTGGGCGCCGTTCCTCGCCGACATCGGCCTGTTCGCGAACGGGATCATCCCGAATCACTTCGCGGGCCAGACTCGCACGCAGTTCTACAAACATCCGATCGGCACCGGCCCCTTCATGTGGGACAAGCGCGTGATCGGCCAGTCCGTCACGTTCAAGCGCAACCCCTTCTACTGGCAAAAGGGCAAGCCGTATCTCGACAGCGTCACGTGGACGTTCGTGACGGACGAGAACACGCGCGAGCTTCAGCTCCGCGGCGGCCAGATCCAGATCGACGAGTTCCCGCCGTTCAACTCGATCTCGAAGCTCCAGCACACGAGCGGCGTGACGATGTCGCTGTTCCCGTCCACGCGGACGGACTACCTCGACATCAACGAGTCGTACGCGCCGCTCGCCGACGTGCACGTCCGGCGCGCGATCTCGCTCGCGATCGACCGCAACGCCATCATCAAGTCGGTGCTGTTCGGGCACGGCACTCCGGCGAACTCGTTCCTACCGCCGCAGGTGCCGTTCTACGATGCGCAGAGCCCCGGCCTCCAGTACAACATCGCGCAGGCGAAGGCCGAGATGGCGAAGTCGAAGTACCCGAAGGGCTTCAAGGTGACGCTGCTCGTCGGCGCCGGCGCCCAGGTCGAATCCGCCATGGGCCAGATCCTCCAGCAGTCGCTGAAGCAGATCGGCATCGACGTCACGTTCCATCAGGAGGACACGAGCACCGAGTTCAACGACATCGGCAAGCGGAAGTACCAGCTCGGGTTCAGCTACTGGACGATGGACATCGCCGATCCGGACGAGCTCGTCACGTTCGCGATCGACCCTGCGGGCGGAGCGGGCTCCTTCTACACCGGCTACGACAACCCCGCGGTGGTCAAGCTGTCGCACGAGGCGCAGGTACAGCCGGACCCGGCCGTGCGTGCGAAGCTCTACGCGCAGCTCCAGGTCAAGGCTGCAAACGACGCGTTCCTGGGCTTCCTCTATTACTCGCCGTACCGGTGGGCGTACTCCAGCAAGGTGCACGGCTTCTTCGTCGAGCCGCTCGGGAACTACCACCTGGAGAACGTCTGGCTCGGGTAGCACGCTGAACGAGACACGGACGGGGAGTGTGGGGTGAGCCTCGGCGGCTACGTCGTCCGGCGGCTGCTCCAGCTCGTGCCGATCGCGCTCGGCGTCACGATCCTGGTGTTCTTCCTGATCCACCTCGTGCCGGGCGATCCGGCGCGGACGATCCTCGGAAACCAGGCGACGACCGTGCGGGTGAAGCTGCTCCGGCACGCGTGGGGGCTCGATCGCCCGCTCCCCGTCCAGTACCTCAAGTTCATGGGTCGGCTCCTCCACGGCGACCTCGGCACGTCCCTGTTCTACTCCGTCGGCGCCGGCCGCCTCGTGCTCCAGCGGCTGCCGGTGACGTTGTGGCTGATCGGCTTCGGCGCCGTCCTTGCGGTCGCGATCGCCGTGCCGCTCTCGGCGTTCGCGGCGACCCACCGCGACCGGCTGCCGGATCACATCGTCCGGGCGGTACCGCTCGTCGGCCTCGGCTTCCCGCCGTTCTGGCTCGGCATCGTGCTGCTGCTCACCTTCGGGCTCAACCTCGGCCGGCTCTTTCCGGTCGGCGGCTACGGGAGCGGGTTCACCGGCCACCTGCACTCGATGTTCCTGCCGGCGCTGACGGTCGCGCTCGGAATCGCACCGATCCTCATCCGTAGCCTCCGGGCGGGGCTGCTCGAGGTGTTCGAGGCCGAGTACATCACGACGGCGCGATCGAAGGGCCTGCCGGAGCGGCGCGTGCTCATCCGCCACGCGCTGCGCAATGCGATCGTCTCGACGGTGTCGGTGCTCGGCGTGAACATCGGCTACCTCGTCGGCGGCACGCTCGTGATCGAGCAGGTCTACGCCATCCCGGGGATCGGCCAGCTGATGATCAACTCGATCTTCGAGCGCGACTTCCCGGTCGTGCAAGCCGTGACGCTCGTGTTCTCCGTCATGGTCGTGCTCGTGTATCTCGCCACCGATGTGGCGCACGCGCTGCTCGACCCGCGCGTGCGGTTCGACTGATGGCGGCCGCGGCGACCGCCGATGCGCTCGGCGAGGCGATCCCGGTCGGGCAGCGCCGAGGCTTTCGCGGCCGCTGGTACCGGACGCCGAGCTTCGTCGCGGGCGTCTCGATCCTCGGGACGATCGTCCTGCTCGCGGTGCTTGCGCCACTCGTGACGGGGTTCGACCCGACATACCAGGATCTCAACCACACGCTTCAGGGCCCGTCGTGGCATCACCTGCTCGGCACAGACGACCTCGGGCGCGACACGTGGACCCGGCTCGTATACGGCGCGCGCACCGATCTGCGCGTCGCGTTCCTCGCCGTGCTCTTCCCGTTCACGATCGGGACGGTGCTCGGCCTCTTCTCCGGCTACTACGGCGGCTGGGTCGACTCGATCACGAGCTGGTTCGTGAACGTCGTCGTCGCATTTCCGTTCTACGTGCTGATCATCGCCCTCGTGTTCGCGCTCGGCTCCGGGACGCGCAACATCTACATCGCGATCACGCTCGTCGGCTGGGTCTCCTACACGCGCATCATTCGCGGCGAGGTGCTCGTGGCGAAACGGCGCGACTACGTCCTCGCGGCGCGCGCCGGAGGACTCTCGGACTTCCGCATCCTCTTCCGGCATCTCCTGCCGAACGTGATCACACAGGCGATCGTGTTCGCGATGTCCGACATCGTGCTCGACATCCTCGCGATCGTCACGCTCGGCTACCTCGGCCTCGGCGTGCAGCCGCCGACCCCGGACTGGGGAACGATGATCGCGGAGGGCCAGACGTTCCTGACCACGCACTGGGAGCTTTCGACGATCCCGGGGATCGCGGTCGTCGTCACCGCGCTCGGGCTGTCGCTGCTCGCGGACGGCCTCGCCGACCTGTTGAGGCCCGAGTGAGCGAGCCGCTGCTGCGCGTGACCGACCTTCAGGTCGAGTTCCAGCTCGCGCGCGGCATCCTGCGCGCGGTCGACGGGGCGTCGTTCGAGGTGCAGCCGGGCGAGGCGCTCGGCCTCGTGGGCGAGTCCGGATCGGGGAAGACGATGGCGCTGCGGGCGCTCGTCGGACTGCTGCCGCGGACGGCGCGGATCGCCGGAGGTTCGATCGAGATCGACGGCGAGGACATCGTGCGCGCCGACGAGAGCCGCCGCCGCGAGCTGCGAGGCCACTCGGTCTCGATGATCTTCCAGGAGCCGATGACGGCGCTGAACCCGGTGATGCGCGTCGGCGACCAGATCGCCGAGGGGCCGCTCGTGCGGCTCGGGCTCACGCGCCGGCGGGCACGCGAGCGCGCGGTCGAGCTGATGCGACTCGTCGGCATCCCCGATCCGCTGCGTCGTGCCGAGGCCTATCCACACGAGCTGTCAGGCGGCTTGAGGCAGCGGGTGATGATCGCGATCGCGCTCTCGTCCGACCCGAAGCTGATCCTCTGCGACGAGCCGACGACCGCGCTCGACGTGACGATCCAGGATCAGATCCTCAAGCTGCTGCGGTCGCTGCAGGAGCGGCTGGGCGTCACGCTCGTCTTCGTCTCGCACGATCTTGCGGTGATCGCGCAGACGTGTAGCAGCGTCGCGGTGATGTACGCCGGCCAGGTCGTCGAGACCGGCCGGGTGGAGGCCGTCTTCCGCGAGCCGAGGCATCCGTACACGCTGGGACTGCTCCGCTCCGTGCCGGACTTCGATCTCGTGCACGAGCGCCTGTCGTCGATTCCCGGCGCGCCGCCGGACCTGGCGGCGCCGCCGCCGGGCTGCCGCTTCCATCCGCGCTGCTCCTTCGCCCGCGAGGACTGCATTCACGGCGACTTTCCGCTGCTGCAGCTCGAGCATGCGCGGGCGACCGCGTGCATCCACCACGACGTCTGCGCCGAGGACGTGCGCAGAGAGCCGGTGATCGCAGATGCCTGAGCCTCTGCTCGAGGTGCGCGGCCTCGCGATGCATTATCCGCTGCGCGGTGGTCTCGGACGGCGGCTGCGCGGCCGCGCCGCCGAGGTGCTGCGCGCGGTCGACGGCGTCGACCTCGAGATCGTCAAGGGCGAGACGCTCGGGCTCGTCGGCGAGAGCGGCTGCGGCAAGTCGACGCTCGGGCGTTGCATCGTCGGTCTCGAGGAGCCGACAGCCGGCGAGATCCGTTACGCAGGCGAGCTGCTGTCGGCCCAACGGGAGAAAGCAACGAGGCGCAGGATCCAGATGGTCTTCCAGGATCCGTATTCGTCGCTCAATCCGCGCATGACGGTGCGGCAGACGCTCGCGGAGCTGCTGCGCGCGCACGAAATGGTGCCGAAGAAGCAGATCGACGCGCGCTGTGAAGAGCTGCTCGAGCTGGTGGGGCTGCCGGCGCGCGCACTCGACGCGCATCCGCGCCAGTTCTCCGGCGGCCAGCGGCAGCGCGTGTCGATCGCGCGCGCGCTCGCGCTCGAGCCGGAGCTGCTCGTCGCGGACGAGCCCGTATCGGCACTCGATGTCTCCGTTCAGGCGACGGTGTTGAACCTCCTCGACGAGCTGCGGGAGAAGCTCGGCCTGACGGTGCTGCTGATCGCGCACAACATGGCGGTCGTCCGCCATGTGTGCGACCGCGTGGCGGCGATGTACCTGGGCCGGATCGTCGAGACGACCGAGACGCAGGAGCTGTTCACGAATCCGCGCCATCCGTACACACAGGGGTTGCTCGCCGCCGTGCCGCGCCTCGTGCCGGGCCGCAGCTCCGAGGCGGTCGCGGTTGCGGGCGACCCGCCGAGCCCGATCGACCTGCCGACCGGCTGCCGGTTTCACCCGCGCTGCCCGATCGCCCAGGAGCCGCTCTGCTCGGAGCGCGATCCCGTGCTGGAGTCGGGGCCCGACCGGCCGGGGCACCTCGCGGCATGCCACTTCGCGTGGGGCGAGCCCGTGCCCGCGCATGTTCCCGAGATCATCCAGGAGGCCACATGATCGAACGCCGTGTCATCACCTACCCACACGCCCCGCTGGCGGGGCTCGAGCATCCCGCATTCGAGGCGAAGGGCGCGAAGGACGGCCCGCATCTCGCGCTGATCGGCGGCATCCACGGGTGCGAGTACTCGTCGATCGCAGCCGTCACGCGCGTCATGACGGAGCTCGACCCGAACGAGCTTGCCGGGACGATCACGGCGGTGCCGGTCGTCAGCATGCAGTCGTTCCAGCGGCGATCGCCCTTCGTCGTCCCGGAGGACGGCAAGAACCTGAACCGCTCCTTTCCCGGCTCGTACGACGGCACGTACACGGACGTTCTCGCACGTTCGATCTTCGACACGCTGATCGCGCCGGCCGATGTGGTGCTCGACCTGCACGGCGGCGACATGGTCGAAGCGCTGGAGCCGTTCGCGATCTACGAGGAGTCCGAGGTCGAGGAGCGCGCGCGCGGGATGGCCGTCGCCATGGGTCTCCCCTACGTCGTGCGCGAGCGGCGCCGGGAGGACGGCCTGGCCGGGATGACATCGAGCGCGGCGGCGGCCGCGGGGATCCCTGCGGTGATCGCAGAGGCCGGCGGCTGCGGGCAGCTCGAGGACGGCGCGGTGCGCATGCTCGCCGCAGGCGTGCGCAACGTTCTCCGCTATCTCGAGATGCTGCCGGGCGAGCCGGCGCCGCCGCATCCGCAGCTGCGGAGCGTCGGCAGCTTCGTGTGGCTGTACGCGAAGACGGGTGGCTGGTGGGACGCGGCAGCGCCTGCCGGGATCGAGGTGCGTGAGGGCGACGTACTCGGCCGCGTGCGCAACCTCTGGGGCGACGAGCTCGAGGAGGTCCGGGCTCCCGCCGCGGGCGTCGTCCTCTTCGTGACGTCGAGCCCGGCGGTCGCCGAGGGCGGCATCCTGCTCGGCCTTGGAGCCGAGCTCGGCACGGACGTCTAGAGGAGGCGCGGCCGGCGTCAGCCGTAGCGGCGGCGGAAGAGCAGGTAGGCGATGCCGCCGGAGGGAATCGGCAGCCAGAAGGAGGCGAGCCGGTAGAACAGCGTCGCCGCGAGCGCAAGCGGCGCGGGCACGCCGGCGAGGGTGAGCGTTCCCACGAGTCCGGCTTCGACGAAGCCGAGGCCGCCGGGCGTGAGCGGGATCAGCGAGAGCAGCTCGGCCGCGGCGTAGGCGAGCAGGACGAGCGAGGGCCGAGGGTCGGCGCCGACGGCGCGCAGCGCGCAGAGCAGCGCGAGGTAGTCGAAGGCGGTCGTCCCCGCGGCGGCGAGGAGCGCGGCGCGCCAGCGTTCGCCGAGCGTGCCGCGGATGAAGTCGCGGTCGTGGAGCAGCTCCTGCGCGACGCCCGCGACGTGGCGGCGTCGTTTGACGGTTGCGTTGAGCAGCCACTCGAGCGCCCGGCCGGCGAGCGCGAGCGGTGCGTCGGTGACGAAGGCCGCAGCGCCGGCCGCGACGAGAAGGACGAGTGCGCCGACGCCGAGATAGGCCGCAGTGGCGAGGCTGTGGCTCACGGGAGAGCCGCCGAGGATCGCGGGTAGCGCCAGCAGCGGCAGCGCGAGCGCGGTCGCGATCTGTAGCCCGGTCGAGGCTGCGAACGCCGCGGCCGCCTGTCCGCGATCGACGCCGGCGCGGTGGAGCATGCGGACCGCGAACGCCGTCGAGGTGGCGCCGCCGCCGGGGACGATCCGTCCGACGGCGTTTGCGCTCAGCTGGGACGACGCGACCGCGAACCAGCCGCGCGTGCGGAGCGCGATCCGGTCGAGCTGCCACAGGCACGTGAAGCTCGCCGCCTCGAACGCCGGCACGAGAGCCGCGAATGTCCAGTCGAGCCCCTCGAGCGATCGCCACGACGCGAAGACGGCGATGAGGCTCGGCAGCAGCAGGTAGAGCGAGATGAGAGCGACGACGAGCAGCGCTCCGGATCGGACGTAGCGCCGGCCGGCGGGATGGTGGGAGTCGTCCAGGTGCGGCGGGGACGTGCCCGCTCAGGAACTGTGCGTGGCGACCAGCTTGCGCGACTGCTTCTCGGGCGGAATGCGAACCACCTGCCAGGCAAGTCCGAGCTTCTCCATCGTCCAGATCGTCAGCGCGCCCGGGTCGAGCTCGCGGGGACGGAGCCCGTGGAACGCCGAGGTCGGGAAGGCATGGTGATTGTTGTGCCAGCTCTCGCCGAAGCTGATCCAGCTCAGCCACCAGACGTTGCGGGACTCGTCCTCGCTGCGGAAGCGGCGGCGGCCCCAGAAGTGGCAGATCGAGTTGATCGAGAAGGTGATGTGGTGGAGCAGGAAGATGCGCACCGCGCCGCCCCAGATCAGGCCGGAGATGAAGCCGTACCAGCCGCCGATCAGGGCCCAGCCGATCAGCGCCGGGATGAGCAGAGAGGCGATGATCATCGGGAAGAACAGCTTCGCGATGATCCTCATCCCCCGGTCCTGGAGGAGATCCTTCGCGTACTTCGCCTGCTCGGCGCGGCCCTCGAGGGAGAACAACCAGCCGGTGTGGGCATGCCAGAGGCCGTGCAGCGCCTCCAGGACGCCGTCGCCGAAGCCGGCGTGCGGCGAGTGCGGGTCGCCCTCGTGATCCGAGAATTGGTGGTGCTTGCGATGGTCTGCCACCCAGGTGATCACGTTGCCCTCGATCGCGAGCTGCCCGAGGATGGCGAAGGCGTAGCGAACGGGCCGATACGTCTGAAAGCTGCGATGCGTGAACAGGCGGTGGTAGCCGACGGTGATGCCCAGCCCGGTCAGGACATAGCCGACGCCGAGCATCACGAGCTGGGTCGAGCCGACCCCGTGATCCCAGAGCAAGCCGATCGCGGCAACCAACCCGACGAGAGGGCCGACGATGCCGATCAGGTTGACGATCTTATGGGTCCGGCTCATCAGAGTCCTCCCGCGGCGGTCGCCGCTTATAGGTCGTCAAGGATGATACGGCGAGCGGGAGCGCCCGCGAGGCCGACGGAGCGTTCTGAGGCCGGTTTGAAGCCGATCCGGTGTTTGCGGCGCGTGAGCGCCGAGGCGCAGCGCGTTCCTGTGCGAGCACGTAGAAAGCCCCGTTTCCAGGGCTTTCCAGCGTGGGCGGCGCGCTTTGCGTCAGCGCACGGCGCTGATCACCGTCGCGGCAAGCGCCGGTGCGAATGGGCGCTCGCCCCCGACCGGGATCAGGGCGTCGGCGAGCGCCTGCGTGACGGTGTCGGCGTCGGCGTCGCGTTCTGCGAGCTCGTGCGCGAGCGGCGAGCCACGCGTGAAACCGGCTGCGAAGTCGGCCGCGGAGGAGCCGAGGCCCTCAAGGCAGAGGTCTTCGAGCTGCACGTCTTCCCAACCGGCCTCTTCCATGTCTGCACGCAGCCGCTCGGTGTCGTGGTAGCCGTACGGGGTCTCGACGAAGCGAGGCGGGTCGGCGGGAAAGAGCTCCGCGAGCCGCGCGTGGATGGCGCCGGCCGCGGGATTCGCGTCCATGGAGTGCCAGACGTTCGCGAGCAGCACCCCGTCCGAGCGCAGCACGCGGCGTGCTTCCCGGAACCCTTGCACCTTGTCGGGGAGGAACATGAAGCCGAACTGGCACACGACGACGTCGATCGAGCCGTCGGGGAACGCGAGTGCCTGAGCGTCGGCTTGCTGCCAGACGATGCCGGGAGCCGTGACGGCGGCGCGCGCGTGGGCGATCATC
>Ga0208849_1001206_pt1 | contig 19060 bp, 14 predicted proteins | sample NGESurdeep072012_10_FD_184470 | JGI IMG/M metagenome (GOLD analysis project Ga0208849, IMG submission 184470) | Arctic peat soil microbial communities from Barrow, Alaska - NGEE Surface sample 53-3 deep-072012 (SPAdes) | ecosystem: Environmental > Terrestrial > Soil > Wetlands > Peat ... | reverse complement strand
TAGTTTCGCATCGCCGGCCCGCAAGTGCTTCACGGCCTCGTCGGGATCGAAAGGAAGTTTGGAGCTGCGCCCATTGTGAATCATGGAAGGAGTTTACCGCAGGCGCGCGGCGTGGCTGGAAAGCTGCGGCGAGAAAGTGGCGACGATAGAGCAGCCCCGCAAGAAAGTGAACGCCCGGCGTGAAAGCAGAAGGCCTCCCGCAGTTGCGTTGCTCCGCACGGGAGGCCTCTCACATTGACGATTCGCTCAACTGCCGGAGATGTTCACAATGGTGAATTGCGTCTCGCCTTTATGTTCGACTGCCGATTGCGCCACTGTCACGGAGATGGAATTGGCGCCATTCTGGATCGTGATCGTGCCACCGGCGCTCGTTGTCACGGTCTGCGCATTGGGGCCCGCTTTGTCCTTATAGAAGGCCATCACCTTTTCCTGGGAGTCGGGCGTAAGAAAGTTTGCCGTGACCATCGATTTCCCTGCAATGTTCATGCGCAGTCCGGCCTTGCCCTCCGTCGCGCCGGGATAGATGGCAATTCCCAGATCGGCCGCTGTGAAAGTGTCCGATGAATTGGCAGTTATGGTGCCCTTCGGTGTGGTGACCGTAATGTTGCCGTTGGCATCTTTGTGGATGGAATGCGCCACGCGGTAAACGCCGTAGGCGACAATGCCGCCCACGATAATGCCCAGGCCAACAAAGATTCCCACGATAATGAGGATGATCTTCACGGCACTGGAACTTGACTTGGGCGGGGGCGCGCCAACCGGCTGTGGAACCGGCTGAAATGAACCGGGCTGGGGAACTTGACTGCTTGTCGAATCGGGCATAGTCACTTCCTTTTCTTCGCGGGTTGAAATTGTGAATCCCTACCGGGGCCGTTTTGGGACGAAGCCAATATACCTGATCCAACTCACCCTCGGTAGCCGGCATTTTGCCGCTTCAGGCAAACACGCCAGCGCGGTAATAGGGGTTCCGTTCCCAATTCGCAATTCCGCCGGCAGCCGGCCCACGAGTCGGCTCGGACAACTCAGCCCCGGCAGCTTTACCATCAGTAAGTAAACTCAGGAGCTCCGCCATGAAGATGCGGCCGGGAACACAAACGGGATTCTTGCTGTGCGGCAAGGAATGGATTGAAGGAGAAGCATTTGAGGTCCGGTCGCCGTGGGACCAGGCGCTGGTGGGCCGAGTAACCGTAGCCACCCGTGCCGACGCGCGCCAGGCCTTGAATCATGCCGTGGCAAGCGTACGGCGCACGCGCGCCCTGCCGCGCTGGAAGCGGCGCGAGATTCTCGAGGACGTGGCCGCCGCGCTCATTGAACAAAAAGAACGGTTCGCGCAATTGATCGTAACCGAGGCAGGCAAGCCGCTGCGCATGGCGCGCACGGAGGTCGATCGCGCCGTGCTCACCTTCAAGACCGCTGCCGAAGAGGCTGTGCGACTTGGCGGCGAGAGCATTCCTCTGGATTTGACCGAAGGCAACGAGGGGCGCTGGGGAATAGTGCAGCGCTTTGGCGTGGGCCCCGTTCTGGCCATCACGCCCTTCAATTTTCCGCTGAACCTGGTGGCGCACAAGGTTGCACCGGCCATCGCCGCGGGCTGCCCGGTGATACTGAAGCCCGCGCCGCAAACGCCATTTACGGCATTGGCCCTGGGTGAGGTGATTTTGAAGGCCGGCTGGCCAGAGGAGGCGCTGGCCGTGCTAACGCTGGCAGACGCCGACACCGCATGGCTCGCTGAAAAAGAAGATCGCATCAAGCTCATAAGTTTTACCGGGTCGGCCAAGGTGGGCTGGGAGATGAAGGCGCACTCGGGGCGCAAGCGGGTATTGCTTGAGCTGGGCGGGAACGCCGCGCTTGTGCTGCACAGCGATTGGAAGGACCTGGACGACGCGGCTTTGCGCACCGCGCACGCGGCCTTCAACTTTGCCGGCCAGTCATGCATCAGCTTGCAGCGCGTTTTTGTTGAGCGCAGCATCTTTCAGACCTTCCTGTGGAAGGTGGTAGACATCGCGGAGAAGCTCGTCATCGGCGATCCGGGAAATGAAGCCACGGAAATTGGACCCCTGGTTAGCCAGAGCGAAGCAGAGCGGGTGGAATCGTGGGTGAAAGAGGCCATCGCGGGCGGGGCCAAGCATGTGACCGGTGGCGAGCGCAAAGGATCGATGATCACGCCGGCCATTCTGACCGGAACCAGGGCCGGCATGAAGGTTCGCGATGAAGAGATCTTTGGGCCGGTACTGCTGATCGAGCCATACGACGACTTCGAGGAGGCTCTCGCGCAGGTGAATCACTCGAAGTATGGGTTGCAGGCCGGTCTGCTTACACGTGACTCCGTGCGCATCCTTACTGCTTATCGCGAGCTGGAAGTGGGCGCGCTGATAGTGGGAGACACGCCAAACTGGCGGCTGGATCCGATGCCATACGGCGGCGTAAAGGATTCCGGTCTGGGCCGCGAGGGCGTTCGCTGGGCCATTGAAGAAATGACCGAGCCGCACATGCTGGTGATGGCGTCACAGGGATAGGCCGGGCACGCCACCGCTCACCAATGATGCGGCGCTGGCGAAATGTCGTCAGCGAAGCGGCGTCGGCACAGCATCTCAAACTGAGGACGACTATTTCTTTTGCTTGGCCTTGGCTCGCACTGCGGCCCAGCGCTTGCGCTGCGCATCGCCGATCCGCTTGCGCGCGTCGGCACTTAGAACGCGCTTCTTCCTGGGTTTGGCCTTAGCGGACGTCTTCGCTGCTTTGCGTCCGGATGTTATAGATGCACCGCCGAGCGAAGCCAGCAATGCACGTGCCTGCGTGAGACTTGCAATCTCGGAGTCTATTTGGGCAAGAATATTTTCAATCGCCATGTTGACAGAATAAATCATGAAATCAACGTCGGCATAACTTCGCGCAAGAGTTTTTCTTCACTAGAAACGGTAATTGGGGTCGATACCGTGCCTTCTTCCGCCGAGTTATAGCCAGTAAAACGGATTGCACGAAGAAAAAACGCAGGCGGGACAGGTTACAAGCCCGTCCCGCCAAGTTACTTTTCCTGTTTTGGAAAATCAATCGAGCTTGTTTCGAAAATCAGCCTTGTAACAAGGGCACGGCTTTAGCCATGCCGAAAAAGGTAACAAAGATACGGGGGTTTTAACCCCCGAGGGATAACAACCGGACTCCATACGACCATTTTTGAAACACATTCTAGAGAAACACCGGACTTATGTGCCCAGATATTTGCTTGCCCTACACTTAGGCATCCAGATACTTTACGGGTACATGGTGCCGAGGCCGCATCGCGAGCAAGATACCAACCCATATGGAGGCTGTAGTTCCGCTAAACAGTCACCGCCACCGGTGTGCGCCGCCACGCGTAAAGCGGGAACTGGTTGGCCAGTTCCGCCACCTCACCGCGAATTCGCGCGAGCGCTGCGTCGTCGTTGCGCTTGTCGAGAGCCAAGGCGATCCACGCAGCAATTGTGCGCATCTCCGGCTCCTTCATTCCGCGCGTGGTGAGCGCGGGCGTGCCCAGGCGAATGCCGGAAGGTTTGAGCGGCGGATTCGTGTCCCACGGGATGGAGTTCTTGTTCACCGTGATGCCGGCCTTGCCCAGCGCCAGCTCAGCCTCGGAGCCGAGAATGCCTTTCTCGAAGACGTCGACGAGCAGCAAATGATTATCTGTGCCGCCGGAGACCAACCGATATCCTGCCGCACTCAGTGCTTCAGCGAGGGCCTTGGCATTGGAGACGATCTGCGCGGCATAGTCGCGGAAATCAGGGCGCAGAGCCTCTTTGAGCGCGACTGCCTTGGCCGCTACGATGTGCATCAGCGGACCGCCCTGCTGGCCGGGGAACACGGATTTGTCGATCGCGACCGCCAAATCCTGTGTGCTGATAATCAGCCCGGCGCGAGGGCCGCGAAGCGTTTTGTGCGTCGTCGTCGTTGTAATTTGCGCGTGAGGAACAGGCGATGGGTGTACGCCGCCGGCGACCAGGCCGGCAATGTGCGCCATGTCGAAGACGTAAATCGCGCCCACCTTGTCGGCGATCTGGCGCATGCGCGCAAAATCCCACAGGCGCGGATAAGCGCTGGCGCCGCCAATGATGACCTTCGGTTTTTCCTGGATCGCAACGGCCTCCATCTCGTCGTAGTCGATGGTTTCCGTGTCGCGGCGAACATGATAAAACGTGGTCCGGTATAACTTGCCGCTGAAGCTCAAACGGTGCCCGTGAGTCAGATGGCCGCCATGCGAGAGATCGAGGCCGAGGATTGTGTCTCCCGGTTGCAACACAGCCGCGAAGGCCGACGCGTTGGCCTGCGAACCGGAGTGCGGCTGCACATTGATGTGCTCGCCGCCAAAGAGCTGGCGTGCGCGGTCGCGTGCAAGGTTCTCCACGACGTCGGCGTACTCGCAGCCGCCGTAATAGCGGCGCCCGGGGTAGCCCTCGGCATATTTATTGGTGAAAGTCGAGCCGGCTGCCTCCAATACGGCTTCTGACACAAAATTTTCGCTGGCAATCATCTCCAGCCCTTCGTGTTGGCGGAAAGTTTCCTGGTCAAGAGCGGCGGCGACCTCAGGGTCGGCCTGGGCGAGCGAGAGAGACATGCGGTCCGTCATAACTGGAATTTTAGCCTGTTCCCCCGTCGGAGAATAGGCCGAAGCGCCCCTGCGAAGGTGCAAATCCCGTAAACTGAATTCGCCACGAACTTTCGTCGCCGACCGAGGACCCAGTGAAAAACCGAGGCAGGCAACTTGGCTGGATTCGCCTTATTTCGATCCGGCTCACCTTAATCCAGCTCACCTTGATCTTGACCTGCGCCTTCGCGTCGCACCTCACGACCGCCCAGGCCCCGGGCCCGGCACCAGCCCCCTCCGCAAATCCCGCGTCAGCGCCGTCGTTGAATCCGTCATTGAATTTCGACGCGAGTTTGTTGGCCAAAGCCAACGCCGGTGATGCGACTGCGGAAGTCCAGGTGGGTGAACAGTATGCGCACGCCGGGGCCACCGAGCACTTCCGCACCGTGGCCGCCCAGGATTACCAGCAGGCAGCGGCCTGGTACCGGAAGGCTGCCGAGCAGAAATCCATTGACGGCGCGCTCCACTTGGCCGCGCTCTACCGCGATGGCGGCAACGGTTTTCCGCGCGACATGGAGCAGGCCGCGGCTTGGTACTTGAAGGCTGCTAACCAGGGAGACGTGGGCGCGCAGGGAACGCTCGGAGTGCTTTACTCGATGGGCCAGGGCGTGGCGCACGACGATGTGGAGGCCTATTTCTGGCTCGACCTTGCAGCTTCAGTCAAAGGGCCGAATCAGGAGAAGTATGCGGCCAACCGGCAGATGATCGGTGAACGAATCACCGCTGATGAATTGGCCGCCGTACAGGATCGCGTGGCGGCATGGAACGCCGCGCACCCGCAGCCGAATTCAAACAAGTGAGCATCCCGTCGTGAAACAAGCCCGGTATGCTGATTCCATGACCGGCGCGCGTATTCCACGGCGTGTTTATTGGCTCGTCTTGGCATCCGTGATTTCGGCGGCCACGGGCAGAGCGCAGACACGTGACCGAGTGACGATCACGCCGGCGATCATCGTTGCAGGGTCGCCGGAGTTGATCTGCGTGCGTGTGCCGGCGGCCACGACAGTGGCGGGCGAGTGGTCTGAAGGCACAGGGCCTGCCCAAAAGCTTCAGTTCTTTCGCGGACGCGACTTACGCGCTTGGTATGCGCTGGCGGGAATCGACGTGAAAGCGCAGACCGGCTCCTCCAGCCTGAAAATCTCCGCTCGTATGGCCTCTGGCGCGCCGCTCGACCTTAGTCGCGCCGTTGAGATTCTTCCCGCGCATTACCGCACCAGCACTCTCACAGTTGCTCCGAAGTTCGTCGAACCGGGACCTGACGAGCTTACGCGAATCAAGGCCGAGATCGAGTTGAAACGCAAGGTATTCGCGTCGAGCGCGGCTGAGCCTTTGTGGTCGGGCGACTTTCGCGCGCCAGTGCATGCCCCTCCAACCGACAGCTTCGGCACGCGCCGCACTTTCAATGGAGAGCTGGCCAGCGTTCACGAGGGGATGGATTTTCGCGCGGAGACGGGAACGCCGGTTCGCGCCGGCAACAGCGGCGTGGTGGTGCTGGCGCGGCCGCTCTACTACGAAGGCAATTGCGTGGTCATCGACCACGGGCAGGGGCTGTTCACGATCTCCATGCACCTCAGCCGCATCGACGTGCATGAGGGCGACCACGTAGTCATGGGCCAGCTTCTCGGGCTGAGCGGAGCGACGGGCCGCGTGACCGGGCCGCATCTGCACTGGGCTGTACGCTGGCAAAACGCCTATCTCGATCCCGCGAAAATGCTGCGGATGAATTTGACCAACGTGCATTAGCGCGAAACGGCTTGCTCTTCTGCCTCGGGCGCTGGACGTGATGCATCGCGCAGGCTCGAAGCTTTTTCATCCCGCAGCGCTTTGAAGGCGCGATAAACAAACCAGCCCATGTACCATCCGTCGATGAATTTGTAGGGTGTTTCGCCCGTGGTGTAGTGGCCGCAGGGCAGCACGCGCACTTCGTAGTTCAATCCGGATTCACGCGCAGCCTCGACCACCTTCAGCGAGTACTCCAGGGGAAAGGTGAGGTCGTATTTTGCGTAGACCAGCAGAACGCGTTTCCGCGCGCCGCCTGCTTCGGGGCTGGCAAATTTTGTGTAGTAGCTGATTGGGCTGACGGTGGCCCACAAGGCGCGCAGCCGATCCTGCTTCAAGCCCGCAGCAGCCACTGCCTCGCGAATGTGGCGCGTGCTTTGCCCTGCCCACACCACATCTCCAAACGCCGTAGACGCGTGGTTGAACGCGTTCACGCGCAGCCGCGCATCGTGCGCGCTGGCCAAATATCCGTAGCAGGAACCGAGGCTCGTGCCCAGCACGCCGAAGTGCTCGTAGCCCTGCTCCTCGAGCCAGTCGAGGCAGCAGCGAATATCAACCACCGCCTGGCGGCAGGCGGAAATTGTGCGGCCGACGTTCGCGCTCACCGCATAGTCTGAGCGCTCCAGTTCCGCGGGACGGCGAATGTCGTGATAAGGCTTCGAAAGACGCAGCGCCGAAACGCCCATGCGATTGAAGATCGTGCACAGCGAGTTGTGACTGAAGCCGTCCGCATTCCACTGCGGCATTACGATGATGGCCTGTTTGGGCCGCGCCGGATCTTTGTGCGCGGGAGCCGGAAACCAGCGCGCATTCACCAAATCGTTTTCCGGGTAGGGCGTGCGTTCCGGCGAAGTGAAGCGCAGATACTGAGCCTTGGAAATCTTCCCTTCCGCGGCCTGCCGCTTCAGCTCTGCGTCATGTGCAAGCGTTTCAGGCCGCACATTCGTCGGGAACAACTGCGGATGGCGCTCTTCCAGGCGGAAGTCCGCTGGACGCTCGTAGCCAAAGAAAAGGTCGCTGTGGCGAATCAGAAGCTCGTTGATCCGGAGCATCGCGGCCTCGGCAGCCACGGGATCGCGAGCGATATCGGGATCGGGGACGGCGGCGCCAAAGCCGTGCGCGTTAAGAAATGGAGCGACCCACTCAAAACCCCACTCCAATGGGCGCACCACGCGATTTTCATCGCGCGTGGTCAGCCGCGTCTCCCACGCGTACATCTTTCGCGCATACCAGCCGGTCAGCATCGATCTGCTTCGATTTTATCAGCGGATTTCGTCGGCCTTAGAAGCGCGAAATGCGGCGCTCGGCTTGAGAAAATGAGTCTGCCGGTGTGAATGAACTCTACGCCGATGCTTGCTTGCTTGCGCGCGACTTCCCAATCTGCGCAGCGATGAGCCAGCTGGCGCTCAGCAGCGTGATCAGAGCGATAAGTCCCTGCGAGATGACGCAATAGAGGCACCAGACCTCGAGCACGTTCTTCTCGATCAGAGTGAGATGAAGCGCGTAGCCCAATCCGATCAGGGCGGCGATGAAAAGCAGAACGCGCCACCGCGCTAGCGCAAGGACTCCGAGCAACAGATAGCCCACAATCCCGATGGCCGCTACAGGCACCTCGTGGACCACCGGGACGTTATGGATCATCGCGAACGAACTGTGGTTCACGATGCCGCAATCCCAGTGATCGTTGATGGAGCAGGGCTCTGTGCCAGTGTCGTAGTGCACCTTAAGCGCAAGCGCGGAGACCACAAGACCGGCGAGGGCGAGGATGATAAGAAGTGGGCGCATAGCTGCACAGCAATTCTATCGGATACGAGCCGCCTGTCGAAGCCGGCGATTAAGAGACCCGCCAGCGATTACGATGGACCATGCCCGAATTCTCGGCCGGTTTCTCGCCCAGCCCCGGCACCGGACACCCGACCGCATCGCAAACCGGCCGCCGCATCGCCTTCTTCGGCGGAAGTTTCGACCCGCCGCACCTGGGCCATTTGGCCGTTGCGCGCGCGGCTCGCGATGCGTTCCGTTTGGATACAGTGCTGTTCGCGCCAGTGGGCGCGCAGCCGCTCAAGCCCGAGGGATCAGCCGCCAGCTTCGACGACCGCCTGGCCATGACGCGGCTGGCCATCGCAGGCGAGCCGGGGTTCGCAGTTTCGCTCGTCGATGCACCGAAATCTTCAAGCGCGGGCGACAACTTGCCCAACTACACGATCGACACGCTCAACGCCTTGCGCGCCGAATTCAAGTCCGACTGCATTCTCTATTGCCTGATGGGCGCTGACTCGTTTTTCGGCCTGCGGCAGTGGCATCGCGCCGCCGAGATTCCCTACGTGGCCGCCCTGGTCGTGGCCTCGCGGCCAGGCCAACCTCTTGCCGGATTGCAGGCCGCGCTGCCGCAGGGACTCAAGCTCGAACCCGCGCCGGCTGGTGATCAAAACGAATCCGGCCCAATCGAGTCCGAACCAAGTGAATCTGAAATCGAAGTCCGCGCCTTTACGCTCGTGAATCCAACCGGCGATCGCGCGCCGTTCTACTTGCTGCCCGGGCTGGACGTTGAAATCAGCGGGACGGAGATTCGAGCGCAGATACGCAACAGCTCCAGCGGCCAGATTGCAACCCGCAACCCTCTGCCTGCGGCTGTTCGCGACTACATCGTGCAGCACGGCCTCTACGGCGGCTAACTGGAACGCGGCCAAACCAAACGCGACTAAACCAAGCGCGACTAAACCAAACGAGAGTCGACCCGAATCTGCGGTCGCCGCGGCGAGCCCGGCAACCGCAGCACACCCACAACTTGCTCCATGCCGAATCGACAGGCTACGATGGGCTTGGAGAAACTCACTAAAGCATGAATATTTCGCAGGCGCAGAAACAGACGCGCATCTTGGTCCAGACCGCAGCCGCGGTTTGTGAAGAAAAGAAGGGCCAGCACACCCGCATCCTCGAGCTCGATCCTGTCGACTCTGGCCTCTCTGACTTTTTCCTCGTTACCTCAGCCACTAACCAGCGACAGGCCGTCGCCATTGCGGATGAGATCGAGCTGCGGCTGAAACACAACTTCGGCGCCTATCCCAACTCGGTGGAAGGCCGCCGCAACGGCGAGTGGATCCTGCTCGACTACGTTGACTTTGTGATCCACGTGTTTCTCGATGAAAAGCGCGCCTTCTACGACATCGAACGGCTACGCAAATCGGCGCGCCCGCTGACCCCGGCCGAGTTCGACGCCGAGTTGACGGCGACGCTGGCCGAGAAAACCCGCGCCGTGCGCAGCAAGACTGTCTCAGCGCCAACCCCACAGTCGAAACGGCCCGTAAAAGACAAAAAGGCTGCCCCCACAAAGAAAACACAGGCAAAGACCACAAGGTCGAAGCCTACCGCGAAAAAAGTACCGCCCACCGTGAAGCCCACGCGTAGAAAGAGTTCGGTGGCGAAATCCAAAAAGCACTGAGCGTAGTCGCTCACTACGCCGCCTAACCGCTGCGAGCAAAAGAAGCGGACCGCCGAAGCGGTCCCTCTATATTGCCAATTGACGCCTTAGAACTCCATGCGCAACGAGAGCTGCAGCACGCGGGCGCCTTTATTCTCGTTGCCGGAGGGTTCGACAGGGAAGTTGATCTGGCCGAAACCTGACCCTTGCTGGTAGTCCTGCTGGTCGTAGCCATTAAAGACATTTTCGGTGGGGTTTTGGAAGTTCGGGTGGTTCAACGCGTTGAATGCGTCGGCACGGAATTTAAAATTAAGCCGCTCCGCCGTGATCGGAAAATTCTTGGCCAATCCGAGGTCCGCGTTAAAGAAGCCCGGTCCGCGAAAGCTGTTGCGGGGACCAATCTGGAACCCGACCGGCCCCTCAAATTGCTGGCTGGCTAGTTTTGAGTTGGCAAAGTCGAAGATTCCGCCGCTTGCCGCCTTGGTGAGGTGCGGCGTCGCCGCGGCGCGGTTGCTTCCAATGAAGATCGGCGGAGCATTGTTGGAGTAGCTTGCGACAAATGCATTGGAAGTTCCCGACCACGGATAGCCACCGTGCCATTCAGTCAGGCCGCTGATGTTCCACCCGCCGATGACCTCATCGACCCAGCGGGGTTGCGTTGCGAGAAACATCCTGCCCTTGCCGAACGGCAGCTGGTAGGTGACATCCGAGGTGATGTAGTTACGGAGATCGAAGTCGGAGCTGGCGCGGCACTCGCGCGGGTGAACGGCATCGCAAACCAGCCCGATGCCGCCAATGCCCGTGTCGCCCTCTGAGCTGGCGAAGAAGGAGGTGTTGTCAATGGAGTGCGACCAGGTGTAGTTGAAATCGAAATGGATACCGTGCGACATGTTCTTCTGCAGGGTAACCAGCAGGCCGTCGTAGTTAGAGAATCCTGCGCTGTCATAGAACGAATTCTCAGAGAACTGAGCAGCGGATCCTATGTTCGCTGGCGTATAGCTTGAAATGGACTGAACGAAGTCGCCGAAGTCGCCGTTGAATACATAGCCGCTGATTCCGGCAGCGATGTTTGCTGTGTTGGTGGAGAATGAGCCTGGGAAAGGCGTGTTCAAGACGTTTTCAAACCAGGGTTGCACGGTCATATTCTGCGGCGCCACGCCTTGCCGAGTCTGCGTGATGAGGGAAGCAAAGGCTGTAGACAGCTTTTCACCCGACGTGGGATCGGCGAAGTCGAGAACCTGGTTAGCATCTTCCTGCGCCAGAAGCTTGCGCGCCAGACGACCGACGTAGTTGACCTTTAGGACCATGTCCCACGGCAGTTGGCGCTGCACGCCGAAGTTGAAGACCATGTTGTACGGCGTTGCCAGAGTTGGATCGATGAGGGCGGAGTTGAAGGCCAGCCCATTCTCCAGGCCGCACGGCGAGTAGTTATATCCCGCGCAACTAACGGGCCCGGAAAACGGCGCATAGGGCGGCTTCGGCGTGGCGGGCGGCGTCAGTGTCACGGTCGTAATCTGGTTGTTCGCGTCAAGCCGCTTATCGTTCTTGATGGAGTCGTACGCATCACCCGCGATTCCATACGTGTTTCCCTTGGTCTGCTGGAAGAGGTACGAGTACCCATCTTGGATGAACTGGACGGCGTTGATCACGGTGCGGTCGTAGATAATGCCGCCGCTGCCGTTGATCACGAGTTTCTTGTCAAATCCGGGATTCCAGCTAAAGCCGACATGCGGAGCAAAATCCCTGTACTCCGGCTTGTAGAGCGGAGGGGCATTGGGGCCGTTGCCTTTTCCACCGAGAATGTAATTGATCAGGGGCACTGCGCCTGAACCAGATTGGCTCGCTGCGCTCTGCAGCACACGCGTACCGAAATATTCGTTAAAGCTGAATGGCTCGGTGGTCTCCAGGCCGCGCGTCTCGTAGGGTACCGAGAAATACTGATAGGTGATGCCGTAGTCGATGGTCAGGCTGGGCAGCGCCTTCCAGGAGTCCATGAAATAGACCTGAGTTTGATAGTACTTATAGAAACGCTGGTCGCCCGTTAGCTGTTTCAACGACTGGCCCTGAGCGTTGTAGTTGTAGTCGCTTGACACGCTCCCGATGCGGCCCAGCAGGAATGCAAAGGGCTCGTCCCAGGTGAATTTATTGGATAGATCCAAGTCAGATGGGCGCAGGCTGGGGTTGCCGGTTCCGCAGTCTCCGGGGTTTGGGCCGCAAAGAGAAAAGACCTGGCCGCCCAAACCGATCTCGGTGGTATTGAAGTCGCCGACATTGGTGCTGTGGGCCAGAATATCCTTCACAACTCCGCCAAACTGGACCGTATGCCTTCCCGCAGTCCACGCGAAGTCGTCTCCGAGTTGCTCAATGGGAATGCGGCGCGCCTGTGAATTCGGCCAGATGTATGGATTGGTGAGCAAGGACTTATCCGCGCCGTCGCCAAAGGTGAAAGCGGTGCTGCCGGTGGGGTTGTAGTCGATCGGGAAGCCTAACTTTTGCACGACGTTGCCGACGAAAACCCGGTTGGTCTTGTTCGAGCCGATCACCCAATCGTGGCCAACGACGAAAGCATAGGAGCGATCCGTAGACGGAGACGTCGACGGGTCGCCCGGAAACACATTCGGTTGCGACACTGCGTCCTCACGCGCGATAGTGAAGCGCGCGTACAGCTTCATCTTGTCGTTGATGGTGTAATCGCCCCTCCCCACGTAGTTGGTCGCATTGTCGTTATTGGGCGCGTTATAGGTAAATCCGAGCGAGTTCAGGCCGTCGCCGCCGGTGGACTCGTTGGGCTTAGGAAAACGCTTGTCGATGTCCGCCAACCAGGCTTGGTCTACTCCGAGACCGGCTGGATCGAATGCACCAACCTGAGATAAGGTCGCCGTAGACGTGCCTCCGCTCGTGTTGTCGTACGTGATTGTGCCCGCGCGAAGGGCGAGGCTGGGGACAACCCTTTGCACCACGGAGCCGGCGATAATTTTGGAGTCGTTGAAGTCAAAAAAGAAAAACAGCTTGTTGTGTATGACCGGGCCGCCGATGTTGCCACCAAACTGATTATGGATAAAGTGTTGGCGGGGAACGATGGGGCTGGCGTTGTTGCTGAACCAGCTATTGGCAACAAGTGAAGTATCGCGGTGATATTCGTTCAGGTTGCCATGGAACTGGTTCGTTCCGCTCTTGGTGACCAACTGGAACTGGCCGCCGCCGCCCGGTCCGGTGGATGCATCGCTGCCCGCTACATCGCCCTTGAACTCTTCGACTGAATCGACGGGAGCATGTCCCACGAGCGTGCCCAACTGGGTTTGTATACCGGAACCACCGCCGCCAAAGTTAGTTTGAGTCGCTCCGCCCGTCGCGAAGTCGTTCACGTCCAGCCCATCCAGGGTCACGTTGTTCTGGTCGACGCGCGCTCCTGTTACAGCGCCGCTGTCACTGGCTCCGGGCTGCATGGCAAAAAGCGCCAACGGATCGTTCCTCTGCTGCACCGGCAGGTCGTTGAGCTGGTTCACATCGAATGTGTTGCCAATGGTCGCGCCCGTGGTGTCGATGGTGACTTCGGAGTTTGAAGCCGTCACCTGCACCTCTTCCTTATAAATTCCGACTGAGAGGGTTGCATTTTGTGTGCGGATCGTATTGACCGTCAGGTAAATATCCTTGACCGCGAGCGGGGTAAATCCCTGGGCGGTGAAGCTGGCCACATACCCCTGGGCCGGCGGAATCTCAGAGAAGCGGTAAAATCCGACAACGTTCGTCGTTGCAGTAAACTTCGCTCCAGTGGCCGGGTTGGTGAGCGTCACCGTCACATTCCCAATCACGGCGCCAGACTGATCTGTCACCTCTCCGACCATGCCCGAAAGGGTCTGTCCGAAAGCGGCCGGAAGCGACGTCAAAACAACCGCGGCCAATAGGCCACTCACGATTCTGATCCCACTCTTCATACTGAAAAACCGCATGGCAAATCCTCCGGAGATCCTTTGAATTTAGGAGCCTTGGGGATAAAGCTTAGCCATCCAGGTTTGGCGCTTTCGATGGCTCGGTGCAAAGGGCATGTGCGATCCTCTTGTGGAAAGAGTTCGTCCGATCCCGCTGCCGGATCCCGCTCGCTAATCAAAACGAACAGAGAGCCAAAATCGGAAAAGATTTCCGCCCGTTATTCTGTAACAGGGCGGAAATCTTTGATTTCCTTAGAGCAATTTATGTGCCAATTGAGGCCTGACGAGCAAAGACGCTAAACAGGCTGAAAAGAAATGACATTTAAGTTTTCGGAATCCCCCGAAAGCGTTAAGGAAATATGAAAATATGTAGATCTGAACCATGATATTGCAAGAAATGTACATTGAGGCGCGATTTCGTGCCCTCCGATTTTGGTCATTTGCATGCTCAATGGCCAATCTTTGGGGTCCTCGGGGCCTCGGGGGTTCTGGGGCTCTCGCTGAGGTCTGCGCCGCTGATCCGTCCAGAGACTGGTCCACCATCCGAGGCAGCGCGCTTTGGCGTCCCTGAGGGGCAACTTTAGGGCAAAAGAAAGGGCGTCCCGCGCGGGACGCCCTTTTGGCTTGAATCCGGCCAGGAAACCGGCAGGTTAGAAGAAGAACTTGCCCACAAGTTGGTAGCTGCGCGCGGGTGAAGGGTCGCCATTGGGGTCGGCGGTGACAACCACGGCGCTGACCTCGCCGAAGGTGCTGCCACTCGAAAAGTTTCCGCCAGGAGCTGTGAAGTTGGCGTGATTGAAGGCGTTGAATGCCTCAATCCGCACCTCCACGTAGCGGCTTTCGTTGCTCTTGGAGATCGCGAAGTTCTTCGAGACTTGCAGGTTGGTGTAGTTGAAGCCGGGGCCGTGGAAGAAGTTGCGCTTCACATTGCCGTAGGTTCCAATCGGCTCGTTCGAAAACGGAGTTGGATCAAAGTAGAAGTTCCCGGTCTCCGCCGTGCCGTTCACCATTAAGGTTTGAGTCTTGCGCGGGTTAAAGGTCTTTATGTGGTAGCTGGAGGTATCCGGCACATCGCCGCAACCGAAGTAACTGGACCCGTCGCACCACAGCGACCTGTCCTGGCCCTGCTGGATGCCGATCGGGAATCCGCTCTGTAGCGCGGTCACACCGCCAATCTCCCATCCGCTAACAGCCTCGCGCAGAATCACATTGTTGGCGATTGCGGAGAAGACCGGAACCCGATAAGCATACGAGCTCACGAAGCGATTGCGCGCGTCATAGTCCGAGTTGCCGTAGTTCAGATAGGTAAAGCCAGGCGTATAGATTTCGACGTGTCCTGAAGCGTTTTCGCCGCCTCCACCGGTCGCGCTCTCATATCCTGAGCCATCGTCCAAAGCATGAGAGTACGTGTAAGCCGCGCTGAAATAGAGGCCATGCGACGCAGCTTTGATAAGGCTGACCTGCAGCGAGTTGTAGTTCGACGCGCCCTCGGTCGTCTGCTCAGCAACGCTGGTGTACCACGGGAGTCCATTCGGAAAACTGCCGATCGCTCCTGCCGGATAGTCCAACGCCGGGTCTGCGGTGAATTGCGGGAAGTATGTGTGAATAGAGCCGGCCAGACCGCTGTTGCAGTTCTGATTCGCTGAGAATCCCGCAGGCACTGAACCCGCAAGACATGCGGCGTGACCCGCAGGAGTTATGTAGTCGCCGTCATACCAGCTCGGCAGCCTGTGACCCAGTGAACCCACATATCCAACCTGCAGAATCATGCCGCCGGCAAGGGCGCGCTGAATATTCAGGTTGAAGTTCTCGCCGTAAGGTACGGTGTATTTCGTGGCGTCAAAGGTCGCCAGATGCAGCAGGTAATAAAGCCCCTGCCAATCAATGTTAGTGTCCCCCGACCCTGGGATCGTCGCGGGGAATCGGTTCGCTTCCGAGACGCCCGGATCTCCAGTAACGTCCTCGAAGGGGTTTGCAAACGACGGGTAGCCACCGACATCCGTAGCCCCCTGAGATATTTGAAGGAATGGCGGGTCTTCCAGGTTCTGGAGCGATTGCTCCTCCTGATCGCGGTTGTAATAAATGCCGAAGCCGCCACGGATAGAGAAGTCATGCGCGCCCGGCGCGCCGATCAGCCCGGACGGTCCTCCCGATGGCGACCATGCGAATCCGACGCGCGGGCCAAAGCGGTTGTAGTGGGCCGTCGGGCCACCTGCGCCGTTGCAGCCAGTGTCGCCAGGCCATGACAGCCCCGGAGGACCGCCCGGAAAGACCTTCGATTCTGCGGATGAATTGTTCCAGCAGACGATCCCTTTGTGGTTAAACTGTGCGTTTTGATTGGGAGTTTCCGCATCCCAGGAAATGCCGTAGTTGAAGGTGAAGTCGGAACTGACCTTCCAGCTGTCCTGGACATACGCATAGAGCTCAGCTGCCACGTCATTGATGTCCCCATTGCTCGTCTGCTCATAGCCGTCAGGAATGCCGAGCTCGAAGTCGAGATTGGGATCACCCGAAGAATAAATGCCGCCTCCCCCTGTGCCGCCATCGAAGAAGTAGTATCCGTTGTTCAGATAGCTGAAAGGGTTATCGACGCGGAACTGCTCGAACGATGCACCGACCTTGAGCGAGTGCGCTCCCATAATTTTGGTGAAGTTGTCGCCGTAGCTCAGGTTGGTATCGGTGCGGGGCTGTGGGCCTTCATAGCTGTTGCCGACAGCAAACTGGCCAATGGAAAGATAGGGGAACCCGGCCTCCGCTGGGTCCTGTGGGCTGATTCCTGTAAATCCGTAGGAACTGGGAGATGCCGGGTTGAGAGGAGCCAAATCCGGAAAATTCAGCCGGAAATATGCGCCGTGCAACTCATTCAGGGTGGTGGCGTTGAAAGTGTGCGTATAGGATGCGCTGAACAGCTTGAAGTGCTCCGAGTTTTTCACTCCGAAGCCGGGAAAGGACCCGCCGCCAAATGCGATGCTGTTGACCGACGGGCTCGACTGGAAGATGCTTGAGGCCCAGATGGCGTCTCTCGAGGTCGGCGTGAAGTCTGCGCGAATGATGCCTTGATCTGCCGCGTCTGTGTCCGCAGTATTGAAGTCATAGAAAGAGCCGTCGTTCGGCTTCGGAATGTATTTGGTCGTGGTGTTGGATGCGATGGAGTTCCAGGCGGCCGGCGCAATGTTCACCGTGCCGGTCGGGAAGCAGTCGCTCCATGTCTCCGGCGGAGCGCAGGTGGTCCCTGGAATGTCAAATGGAATTTCATTGCTCGTGAGACCAGCGGCATTATTCGCTCCCTCAGTGGCATAGTTAAAGTCGTCGCTGAAGTCGCCCGAGTAGTTCTCCAGGTTTAGCGTCGGCGCCGAAGTTGGGGCGCCTGTCCGGTTCCGCAATCCCTGATACGCGAGAAAGAAGAAGAGCTTGTTCCGCAGCACCGGGCCGCCCAGTGTGGCTCCATAAACATTTTGGTGGAACTGCGGTACCGTCTGCGCAAAATACGGTTTCGCGTTCAGGAAGGTATCGCGGTAATACTCGAAACCGTCACCGTGAAGGTCGTTCGTCCCGCCCTTGACCACCTGGGAGACAGTCGCGCCGGAGTTCCGGGAGAACTCGGGGTTGAGCGTGCTGGCAATGATGTTCTCTTCCTGCAGCGCGTCCGGGTTGACGGATATGGCTTCGTCTTGCAGCGCATAATCATTGATGTCGATTCCATTCACCTGATAGGCATTCTGAGGTGTCTGGCTTCCGTCCGTCGAGAAACCGCCGAAGCGGTCGGAGGACTCAACCACGCCCGGCTCCAGTTTCTGCAGACCGGAAGCATCGCGTCCCTCCAGCGGAACCGCCTCCAGCTGTTGAGTGGTCACGATCTGCTTTAGCTGGGAGTCCGAGGTCTCCACCTGAAGAAGCGTAGCCGACACCTGAACTGTCGTGCTCGAGGAGCCTACTGCCAGTTTCGCGTCGATGTCGCGGTTGTCATTCAGTTGCAGATTCAGATTGCTCTGGGTAAACGACTCAAACCCAGCGGCTTCAATCGTCACCGTGTAGGGACCGCCTACCTGCAATTGTGGCAGGATAAAGTATCCCCTGCTGTCACTGATTGCTTTCGTCGTGATGTTCGTGCTGGAGTTCACAACAGTGACTGTGGCATTGGGTATTACCGCGCCGGTAACGTCGGTGACCGTTCCGTGGATGGCTGCATACACGTTTTGTGCCTGGGCAGCCGGAACGCTGACAAACGCGAGAGAACCAACGACCAAAAGGGTGAGCGCCAATATTGCAGACTGAAACCGGAAAATCCGCATCCTATTTCCTCCGAGAAACCTGGGAATGTTTCAATTAAAAAAGAGAAGCCCGAACTCCGTGCTTGCTTCCCTTCTTTACTTTTTGAAGAGCCACCCGATTCGGCGAACGCCGCAAACTGCCTTAATGCGTATGAATCGAGGAACGGATCGTACTGTCCTCGGCGCTTCGAGTTTGAACTAAAGCCCAAACCATGCACACAGAGACAAATCCTTGTGGGTATGTGTGCACGCAGGGGGCCATTAGTCCCAGAGACTCCATTAGCACCTTATTAACAGAAAACAAAGAGGTTGTACCTCACATTTTTGTGGTACATGTAACTGGCCCCATTGATCCAGTGATTACCTATATGATTCTTCATATATTTCTCTATGAATAATCCAAATCACAGGCGAAAGTTTCAGATTTTGATGGAGTTGGCGCCCGCGTCATCGAGACGGCTTCTAGGGTATTCTCCTCACCATGCAGGTTACCCTCGCTCATATCGGTGCCCCAATGCGAAAGCAGGACCCGTACGAGGGTCTGGTGAGCGACTATCTCAAGCGTTGTGTTGGAGTTGCGCGGTGCCACAGCCAATCGTTTCGCACCGAAGCGGCCTTTCTTGATTGGCTCGGTAGGCAAAAGGGCCGCACAGAGCCAGTTGTTCTACTTTTGGATGGGCGCGGTCGGCAGATGAGTTCCGAGACGTTGGCAGATTGGCTCGGCAAACGTCGCAATGACGGCGCGCAACATATTGTCTTCGCCATCGGGCCAGCGGACGGGTGGTCTGAGAATGCTCGAGCAGAGGCCAAGCGTCTCGGCGGCCTCATCTCGTTCGGGCCCATGACGCTTGCTCACCAGCTAGCCCGGCTGGTGATGGCTGAGCAGCTTTACCGCGCATGTACAATTCTCACGGGTCATCCGTACCACAAAGGACACTAGTTAACTAGAGCTAGTTGCATAAATGCCTCAGGGTGATGAGGAGGCAGGTGAAGTGGAAGAAGCCTTGAAATACAGTGATAATGCGGTCGTAGCGGACCTGGA